>OOCG01000591.1_pt1 | contig 23754 bp, 22 predicted proteins | sample 1671521 | NCBI WGS metagenome assembly OOCG01 (sample SAMN06348165, study PRJEB24527) | human gut metagenome | biome: human gut; feature: ankylosing spondylitis patient; material: feces | host: Homo sapiens | place: China | collected 2015-10
TAAGGGTGGTGTTTGCACCGCCAATGGTGGTGGCACCGGGTGCGGCATCCTCGGCGAAGGCCGCCGGGACAGCCACGCACAGCATCACAGCTGCCAGCACCAGCGCCGTCAGACGGCGCGCGAAACTCAGACTCTGCTTCACGGTCATTTCCTCCTGTGGTTTCTGGATCTTTCCATAGTTGTTATCAGTGTAACACACTGCGCCCCCGACGGCAAGGACGGAAGTTGTGCAAAAATGTGAAAAGACGCCTTTGCAAGCCGCCGGAATTGTGATACAGTATAGCATGAGATGATATGCCCCCTTTGGCGGGCATGACAGGGAGGGCCGGAATGGACAGCAGAGAGTTATATCCCAGCGACGAACAGCGGCGCCGCATCATGGACTTTATCATGGCGGCGGGCGAGACGCTGCTGGAAAACGGAGCAGAGGTCTTCCGGGTAGAGCAGACGATGGAGATCATGGCCCGCAGCTTCCATCTGCGGGAGTTCCACGTCTACGTGCTGACCAACGGCATCTTCGCCAGCGCCGGCACGGCAGAGATCGCCGAAGTGCGGAACGTGCCGGTGCGGACGACTCACTTAGGCCGGGTGGCCGCGGTGAACGCCCTTTCCCGCGAGATAGCAGCCGGGGGCATCACACTGGACGAGGCTGAACACCGCCTGGCCGATGCCCGGCGCATCCCCTTCCCCAAGGGCAAGACCCAGCTCCTCGCCGGGATGAGCGGCACAGCCTGTTTTGCGCTCATCTTCGGCGGCACGATACGCTCGGCGCTGGCGGCAGCGGCGGCGGGTTTCATCGTCAGCGGCTATCTGCTGCTCTGTGAAAATCGGAGGCTTTCCAACGGCTTCCGCAAGATCTCGGCGGCAGCGCTCATTACCTTGGTCTGCATTCTGGGGTGCCATCTGCTGGACACTGAGGCCAGCCACGCCATCATCGGCGCCCTGATGATATTGACCCCCGGCATCGCCTTCACCATGGGCATCCGGGACTTCGTGCAGGGCGACTACCTCTCCGGCACCATCCGGATGATAGATGCCCTGCTCATCGCGGCCAGCATCGCCATCGGCACCGGCCTTGTGCTGAGCCTTACTTCTCTGCTGACGGGGGTGACGGTGGTATGATGACCTTGACAAGCACACAGATCGGCCAGCTGGCGGCGCAGTTCTTTCTGGCCGGGGCGGGGACGCTGAGTTTCGCCGTTCTTTTCGCCTGCCCCCGGCGCACCCTCCCCTGCTGTGCGCTGGTGGGCGCGGTGGGCTGGTTCATCTATGAGCTGGCGGTCTTGTATGGGGCCGATGCCGCGGCAGCCTCCCTCATCGCAGTCATCCCGCTGACGCTGGTGTCCCGGCTCTTCGCCATCCTGCTCAAAACGCCGGTAACGGTCTTTCTGCTGACCGGCATCTTCCCGCTGGTCCCCGGCGCGGGCATCTACTACACCGCCTACTATTTCATCCAGGGCGAGAATGCCCTTTCGCTGGCCAACGGCATCTCCACCTTCAAGGTGGCCGTGGCGCTGGCTGTGGGCATCGCGCTGGTGCTGGGCCTGCCCATGCCCAGCGGCCACGTCTGGAAGCGGAAATAGAGCTCCGCCTCCCTTGTGCGGCTCTTTCGCCGGTGCTATAATCAAATCATACTTGATATAAAGGAGTGTCTGCCGATGTCTGTTATGGAAACGCTCAACACCCGCCGCACCTACCGCCGCTTCGCCCAGAAGCCGGTGCCGCAGGATGTGGTGGATGATATGGTGGAGGCCCTGCGCCTGTCGTCCTGCGGCGCGAACCGTCAGGCCGTGAAGCTGGTGGTGGTGCAGAGCCCTGAGATGGTGAAAAAGGTCCATCCGCTGGTCAAGTGGGCCGCCTATCTGCCGCCGGAGCAGGGTGCTCCCAAAGCCGACGAGCAGCCGGTGATGTATCTGGCCGTCGTGCAGGACAGCTCCATCCCCGGCGACCTGAACACCGACACCGGCATCGCGCTGGCGAACATCACCCTCGCCGCATGGGCCAAGGGCGTGGGCAGCTGCATCATGGGTGCCATCAACAAGCCCGCCCTGAGCGAGCTGCTGGGCATCGCCGCGCCGGACAAGCTGGCGTTCATGGTCGCTCTTGGCTGCCCCACTCACGCCGCCAGGGTCGTACCGATGACGGAGGAGACCGGCATCAAGTATTATCTCGATGAGAACGGTGACTACTGCGTGCCGAAGCGGAGCCGGGAGGAGCTGGCAAGAAGCGTATAATGGCTCTCCCTTTGGGAGAGCTGGCGCGAAGCGCCTGAGAGGGCAAGGACGCTGCCAAAGAATTGCAGACGTCGCGATAGTTTCGCTCTGACAAAGGGGTTGCCTATCGCCGTGCGGCGGCTCTGTCGCACTGAGCTTGCCCTCTCCGTCACCTGCGGTGACACCTCTCCCAAAGGGAGAGGCTTTCGCATCCGGGCAGACTGAGAGGTTCTGCATATATACATCGTTCTCAAGCTTTATTCTGCATAATTGTTTGCAATTCGGTTTCAATTTGATGGAATTTTTGCACAACACTTGACTTTTCAAATTGTACAACCTATACTAAACACGCTCTCTGATTTTTCGATGAATCGCATCGCAGCAGAGAGATGCAAACGATATGCACATAAAGAGGAGTGTTTGAATATGAAAAAGATCTCTCGCCGCAGCTTCCTGGCTGCCGCCGCTGTTTCCGCTGCTGCTCTGGCTCTGACCGCCTGCGGCGGCTCTGCCTCCACCGCTTCTTCCGCTGCTGCAAGCTCTGTTGCTGTTTCTTCTGAGGCTGCTTCCACCAGCGCTGCCGCTGCTGAGCTGACCACCGTTGAGGCCGGCAAGCTGACTATGGCCACCAACGCCACCTTCCCTCCCTACGAGATGACCACCGACGCCGGCACCATTGAGGGCATCGATGTGGACACCGCACAGGCCATTGCCGAGAAGCTGGGCCTGGAGCTGCAGATCGACGACATGGATTTTGACGCCGCTCTGCTCAGCGTGCAGCAGGGCAAGGCCGACATCGCCATGGCAGGCATCACTGTCACCGACGAGCGGATGGCTGTGATGTCCTTCTCCGACAGCTACGCCACCGGCATCCAGTCCATCATCGTTCCCGAGGGTTCTGACATTGCTTCTCCCGACGATCTGGCCGGCAAGAAGATCGGCACCCAGCGCGGCACCACCGGCTACCTGTACTGCTCCGACGACTTTGGCGAGGACGCCGTGGTGGCCTACGACAACGGCCTGACCGCTGTACAGGCCCTGAACAACGGCCAGGTGGACGCTGTGGTCATCGACAACGAGCCCGCCAAGGCCTATGTGGAGTCCAACCCCGGCCTGAAGATCCTGGACACCAGCTACGCCGAGGAGGACTACGCCATTGGCATGAACAAGAGCAACACCGCTCTGCTGGAGGCTGTGAACGCCGCTCTGGAGGAGCTGAAGGCCGACGGCACCCTGCAGGCCATCGTGGACAAGTACATCAAGGCTGAGTAAACAGACCCCTCAAGGGGAGGCGGCCCACCGGGCACCTCCCCTTTTTTAAGGGATATAGGTTACAAAATTCTGACAAGATCACAACAGACGAAAAGAAAGTGAGGATGCGAATGGCCGCACAATACGAACTGTTGAGCCAGCTGCTGAAAAGCGGCGGCCGGCTGGACATGGGGCAGGAGCTGTTCTACAAATTTTATCAGGCCTTTGTCCTGAAGGACCGCTGGCTCCAGTACATCGGGGGCGTAGGCACCACCCTGCTGGTCACTGCCATTGCTCTGGCCATGGGCGTCCTGCTGGGCAGCGTGGTGGCGCTGGTGCGTGTGGCCCACGACCAGCAGCGCCCCGGCCGCTCGAACCCGGTGCTGGGGGTCTTTAACGCCGTGTGCCAGGTGTACACCACCGTGATCCGGGGCACCCCCATGATGGTGCAGCTGCTGATCATGAGCATGGTCATCTTCAACAACAGCCGCAACTTTACCATGGTAGGCGCTCTGGCGCTGGGCATCAACTCGGGCGCTTACGTCTCCGAGATCATCCGGGGCGGCCTGATGGCTGTGGACCCGGGCCAGATGGAGGCCGGCCGCAGCTTGGGCCTCAACTACATCACCACCATGGTGGTCATCATCATCCCCCAGGCCATCCGGGCGGTGCTGCCTGCCCTGGGCAACGAGTTCATCATGCTGCTGAAGGATACCTCCCTTATCACCGTCATCGGCGGCAAGGAGCTGCTGTATGCGGCCCAGGGCATCATGAACCGCACCTACGAGGCCATGTTCCCCCTGTTTGGCGTGGCACTGATCTATCTGGTGCTGGTGATGATCTTTACCTGGCTGCTTGCAAAATTTGAGAGGAGGCTGGCACAAAGTGACCGATAAGATCCTGGAAGTCCGGGGCCTGACCAAGACCTACGGCGGCGAAAAGCGGAAGGGCGCAAAGCAGGCTGCCCCCACTCTGGACGTGCTGCGGGGCATCGACATCGACATCTACCGCGGCGACGTGGTCTGCCTTATCGGCCCCTCGGGCTGCGGCAAATCCACCTTCCTGCGCTGCCTGAACCGGCTGGAGATCCCCACCGGCGGCAGCATCAAATTTGAGGGCGTGGAGGTGGACGACGACCACATCGACTCTGTCCGCCAGAAGATGGGCATGGTGTTCCAGCACTTCAACCTCTTCCCCCACCTGACCGTCAAGAAAAACCTTGAGCTGGCCCCCAGCCTGCTCAAGCTCAAGGACAAAGAGGCCATTTCCAAGCGCGCCGACGAGCTTCTGGCCCGCGTAGGTCTGGCCAACAAGGCCAACGTCTACCCCAAGAGCCTTTCGGGCGGCCAGCAGCAGCGCATCGCCATCGCACGCGCACTGGCAATGGACCCGGACGTCATCCTCTTCGATGAGCCTACCAGCGCCCTCGACCCCGAGATGGTCGGCGAAGTGCTTGAGCTGATGAAAGAGCTGGCTCACACCGGCATCACCATGCTGGTGGTCACCCATGAGATGGGCTTTGCCCGCGAAGTCTCCAACCGCGTCATCTTCATTGACGAGGGAAGGATCCAGGAGGATGAGCCGCCGCAGGAGCTGTTCACCAACCCCAAGCATCCGCGCCTGAAGGCATTCCTCTCCAAGATGCTGTAAGATAGAAAGAAATAACACAAAACCCGGAACTCTTTTCAAGCCGTCCTGGCTCTGAAGGAGTTCCGGGTTTTGTTCATTGTTTTTTTTTTTCAGAGAGCCGTTTTGCAGCAGTCTTTCGCTTATGCTCAGTTGTTGGCTTCCACCTTGCTCAGGAGGATGCGGTCATTGTCGAGGACCTTGCCGGCGTTCTCGCGGAACTTCTCGAGCAGGTCGTCCACGGTCATCTTGCTGCGGGCCTCGCCCTTGACGTCGAAGACGATGCGGCCCGCGTCCATCATGAGGGTGCGGTTGCCCAGCTCCAATGCCTGATGCATATTGTGGGTGACCATCAGGCAGGTGATCTTCTTTTCGGCCACGATGCTCTTGGTGAGGTCCAGCACCTTTTCGGCGGTGGCAGGGTCGAGAGCGGCGGTGTGCTCGTCCAGAAGCAGGAGCTTCGGGGTGACGAGGGTGGCCATCAGCAGGGTCAGAGCCTGACGCTGACCGCCCGACAGCAGGCCCACCGGCTGCTTCATCCGGTCTTCGAGGCCCATATCCAGCAGGGCCAGCTTCTCACGGAAGATCTCCTTATCCTTGCGGGAGATGCGGGAGAAGATGGCGTTGGGGGCGGTTCCGGCGCGAAGGTAGGCCAGCGCCAGATTCTCCTCGATGGTCATGTTGGGGGCCGTACCCTTGAGCGGGTCCTGGAACAGGTGGCCGATGACCCGGCTGCGCTGATATTCCGGCGCAAAGGTGATGTCCTCGCCGCCCAGCGTGATGCTGCCCTCGTCGGCGATGAAGCCGCCGGTGATGGCGTTGAAGAGGGTGGATTTGCCCGCGCCGTTGGAGCCGACGATGGTGGCGAAGTCTCCCGCTTCCATGGTCAGGCTGACGCCGTTCAGGGCCACTTTCTCGTTGACGGTGCCGGGGTTGAAGGTCTTGTGCAGGTCACGAAGTTCGAGCATTTCCATTTTACACACGCTCCTTCCGCGCCTGACGGGCCGCACTGCGGCGCTTCTCAAAGGCGATCTTCTCCCGGATGGCGGGCATCGAGATGGCCACCGCCACGATGATGGCGCTGACCAGCTTCATGGCAGCAGCCGGGACGTTGAAGCGGAGGGCCACCGCCACGATAAAACGGTAGAGGCAGCTGCCGAACACGACGCCCAGCACACGGCGCACCATCGTCCGCTTGCCCACCAGCGTTTCGCCGATGATGAGGGAAGCCAGCGCGATGGTCACCATGCCGGTGCCTACGTTGATGTCGCAGCTCTTCTGGTACTGAGCCAGCAGGCCGCCGGAAAGGGCGGTCAGTGCGCCCGAGATGCAGAGGCCCACCGTGATGGTGAAGGCGGGGTTGATGCTGGAAGCACGCACCATGGCAGCGTTATCGCCGGTGGCACGAATCGAGAGGCCGAGGCGGGTTCCGAGGAAGCCCACCATGGCGGCACCGGCCAGCGCGATGACTACCGCCGCCAGCACCAGCTTATACCCGCCGCCCGTAAAGCTCAGGGCGCTCTTGGCGATGGAGAAGACGGTATCGGTCTTGACCAGCGACATGGTGGACGAGAAGCCCATCACGGCCAGGTTGATGGTGTAGAGGCCGGTGTTGACGATGATGCCGGCCATGATGCTCTCGACGCCGAGGCGGGTCTGCAAAAAGGCTGTTACAAAACCGGAGCACACACCGGCCGCCATCGCCGCCAGCAGGGCGAGGAAGGGGTGGCCGGTCAGCGCCACCTGACAGGCAACAGCGCAGCCAAGGGTGAAGCAGCCGTCGGTGGACAGGTCCGCGATATTCAGGATGGAATAGCTCAGAAACAGAGCCAGCGCAACGAGGGCGTAGATGCAGCCCAGCTCGAGCGCGGTCTGGATGACGTTGAGCGAAAAGATACTCGCCAGCATGGTGTGCTCCTTAATAAATAATATTTTCCTTTTTAAGGCTCTCCCTTTGGGAGAGCTGGCGCGCAAGCGCCTGAGAGGGCAAGCCGCCTGACCAAAAGCTATTCGCCTTGCGATAACCTTTTGTTCGAGTCAACTTATCGCAGCGTTTTTGCTTTTTTCACAGCATCCTTGCCCTCTCCGTCACCTTCGGTGACACCTCTCCCAAAGGGAGAGGCTTTCAGCGGTTAAGAGAAGTTCTCCGCCGTGGTCACTTCCACGACCTCGGTGCAGTAGGGTGCAAAGGCTTTCTTCACGGTATCGAGGTCGAGGCCCAGAGCCTCGCAGGTCTCGGTGTTGATGGTGGCAATACCGTTGTCGAAGGTCTGGAACGGCAGGTCAGCAGGGGTCTTGCCGTCGCAGAGCAGTTCCACCACCATATCGGCGGTAGCCTCGCCCAGCTGGACGTAATCGACGCCGTAGCCCACGAAGGCACCGTTCAGGGCGAAGCTGTCAGCGCCGGTGTAGTGCTGGACGCCTGCCTCGGTAAAGGTCTCGTAGATGGAAAGCTCGGCGGTCATGACGGTGTTATCGGTGGGGGTGAAGACAGCCTTGACACCGGCAGCGATGAGGGCCTCAGCGGCCATCTGAACTTCGGCGGTGGTGGTGCCGTTCTTCTCGATGTACTTGATGCCCTTGCTGTCGCAGAAAGCCTTGGCGTCTGCAATGGCCTGTGTAGAAGCATCCTGGCTCAGATCATACAGCAGGCCGATGGTGTCGATGTCGGGGTTGACGGCCAGGATGAGGTTCATGATGGCGTCGGTGTTCAGGGCGTCGGAAGTGCCGGTGATGTTCGGCTCGGTGTCAAAGCCTGCGGCAGCGGGGTCAGTGACGGCGGAGTAGACGACGGGGATGTCGGTGTCCTCCACAGCGGCCAGCATGGTAGCGGCGGTGGGGGTAGCCACAGCCACGATGACGTCTACGCCGTCGGCCACGAGGTCGGCGCCGATCTGGTTCAGGTTGGTCTGGTCGGCCTGTGCGTTGGCGTAGTAGTCGGCGTAGTCGAAGGTGACGCCCTTCTCCTTGCCCACCTCGTCCAGACGCTCTTCCACCGACGCAACGATCTGGTTCAGAGAAGCGTGGTCAACATAGTTGACAATGCCCACCTTGAAGGTCTGGCCTGCCTCGCTGGCGGCGGCAGAAGATGCTGCTGCACTGGAAGCGGTGCCGGATGCAGTGCTCGAAGCGGACGAACCGCAGCCGGTCAGACCCAGAGCGGAAACGGTGGCGGCGGCCATAGCGGCTTTCAGAAAGCTGCGGCGGGAGATCATGTTCATGGTTTTCATAGCGGTTGCTCCTTCCCTGGAGCGGGCGGCATGTAAAATAAAAACCCGCTCCACTTGCGGGACGGGCTTTTGTTCTCATATAACAAAACGACCCTGTCCCTGTGTGTTCATCCACAAGGACAGAGTCGAAAAATTCGAATCTGCGGTGCCACCTTGCTTGCCTTGCTCGCTTTCCTCTTGAAAGCCGCAAAGCCCCTCACGGAGAGCCAACACTCCCCTGCCCTGTAACGGAGGCTTCCGTCCCAAGCTACTGGAGGCTCTGCCTCGTTTGCCCGGCCCTCGGCGGCCCACGAATCTCTGCCCCGCTCTCGCCCGTTTTCACTGTCCGGGCTCACTGAAGATGCGCTCTGCAGGTTCTCTTCCGCCTCATTGGTTTGATTGCATTATACACTTTATCCGTGTAAAGTCAAGAGGGAATTTCAAATTTTTCCGTCAGATTTTTTCACGTTTCATCACTCGAGGTTGAGTTTGTTTCGCATCAGCCAGACCGTCAGCCCGAACCAGAAGACGCCGAACGCCGCCGCGATGCCCAGCGTGATCATCGCGCTCCCCATGTAGCCCAGAGCCGAGACGGTAGTCTCGATGCTGCCCACATCGCCTACGGCGCTATAGATGGCCGTCTCGTAGACGCCGGTGCCGATCTGGAGCAGCTTTTCGAGCCAGCCCTGCACATACTGCATGACAAAGAAGCTCAGGATGCCCGCCAGCGCGGGGTGGTTCTTGAACTGATGTCCCACCATGCAGGCAGCATAGATGCAGGCGATGGCGCTGACCATCCGCACGAAGCTGACGACGCCGCTGAAAGCCAGCGCCTCCCAGAACTCCATGTTACAGCGGGCGAATGCCTCCCGGATGCCCGACCACATCAGCGGCAGCTGCTCAAGCAGGTCCATATCCGCCATCATCAGGACAGCCAGAATGCCGAAGGAAAGGCAGGCTGCGAGGATGCTACACAGGCTCCACACGGTGCTGGAGATGAGCTTCGAGGTCACAAGCTGTGTTTCCGTCACCGGCAGGGTGTGCATCAGATAGCCCTCCCGGCCCAGCAGGTTGCGGTAGAACCGCTGCACGATGGTCATGATGGTGACGACCACGGTGCCGATGATGACGGCGGTGTAGACAAGGCTCAGCAGGCCCACGAGAGCCGAATAGGCGTCACTATTGGTGCTGTTCCATCTCCAGAGGGACCCGCCAAAGAGCACCGACGCCGCCAGCAGGGCCAGATACATTCCGCCGTAGGTGCGGGCGGTGGCCCGGAACTCATATTTCAGTAACTTTTTCAGCATTTGAATACCTCCCGGAAATATGCATCCACACTCATGCCCTCGGTCTCGCGGAGCTCATCCACCGAGCGGTGGGCGAAAATTCTGCCGTTTTTCAGGAACACGGCTTCGTCCAGCACCGGCTCCACGTCCTCGATGAGGTGGGTGGAGATGATGACCGAGGCGTCCCGGCTGTAGTTGGTGAGGATGGTGTTCAGGATGTAGTCCCGCGCCGCCGGGTCCACGCCGCCGATGGGTTCATCCAGCAGGTAGAGCCGGGCGTTCCGGCTCATGGCAAGGATGAGCTGGACTTTCTCCTTGTTGCCCTTGGAAAGGCTCTTGAGGGGTGCTTTGGGCGAAAGCTCCAGCTTTTCCAGCATCTCATTCGCCTTGGCGGGGTCGAAGTCGGCGTAGAAATCCCGGAACATCTCCACCAGCTGCTCCACCCGCATCCAGTCGGGCAGCCATGCGGCGTCCGGCAGATAGGAGACGATGGCCTTCGTGTCCGGGCCGGGGCCCATGCCCGCGATTCGGATACTGCCCGCCGTGGGCTGCAAGAGGCCGTTCGCCAGTTTGATGAGGGTGGTCTTGCCGCTGCCGTTGGGGCCAAGCAGGCCCACGATGCGGCCAAAGCCGATGTGCAGGTCGATGCCGTCGAGGGCGTTCGTCCCCTTCTGGTAGGATTTCGTCAGGCCCTCACAAGTTAAAAGCTCATTCATTTGAATCACTCTCCTTTGTTTCCCAGCCCGTCATAAGCTTTGCGGCCTCTGCCGGGCCGTAGCCGATGCCGCGCATTTTCTCGAGATATTCGGCGGTCATAGCGCGGGCTGTCTCGTCCCGCAGCTGTTCCAAAAGGGCTGTATCTTCGGTGACGAAGCGGCCCGTGGTCCGCTCGGTGTAGACGAGCCCTTCCGCTTCCAGCTGGGCCAGCGCCCGCTGCATGGTGTTGGGGTTGACGCCTGCCGCTGCGGCCATGTCGCGCACCGAGTCCAGATGTCCGCCGGGCGGGTAGACGCCCGCCAGGATTTTTGCCTTGAGCCGTTCCACGATCTGTGCGTAGATGGGGCGGCTCATATCGAATCGTTCGCCCATCGTCTCATCTCCTTGTGTCGCTGTACTAAGTGCCTAATACAATAATACTCAAATCATCTTTTTTGTCAAGAGGGAATTTTCAATCTCTTCAAAATATGTTATACTGTCTTTTGTATGCTAGAAGAAAATGCGCAGGAGCACAGAATCTATGAAAGCGACCATCATCATCCCCAACATCAACGGCAAAGGCTGGCTCAAGGACTCCATCGAATCGGTCTACGCCCAGACGGAGCAGGACTTCGAGCTTATCGTGGTGGATAACGGCTCCACCGACGAAAGCCTTGAGCAGGCCCGCAGCTATTGCAGCCGCGAGAACTTCCAGCTCATCGAGAACGGCTCCAACACCGGCTTTTCCCACGCCGTCAATCAGGGCATCGCCCGGGCGAAAAGCGAGTTCGTGGTGCTGTTCAACAACGACGCCTTTGCAGAGCCCCAGTGGCTGGCCGAGCTCATCCGCGTGGCCGAGAGCGACGAGAAAATTTTTGCCGTCCAGAGCCTTATGATCCGTCACTTCGACCGGGAGCTTGCCGACGACGCCGGCGATTACGTCACATGGATGGGCTTTGCCTGCAAGACCGGCGACGGCCGCCGGGCCAGCCGCTACACCAAACAGAAGCGCATCTTCTCGGCCTGCGGCGGCGCGGCCCTCTACCGCAAAAGCATCCTCGACGAGATCGGCGTCTTCGATGAAAACTTTTTTGCCTACTTCGAGGACGTGGACCTCAGCTGGCGCGCCAACAACGCGGGCTACAAGAATGTCCTCTGCCCCACGGCAAAGTGCTACCACATCTGCGGCGCCAGCACCGGCGCGGTGCGGTACAACGCCTTCAAGAGCCAGCAGAGCGGCCGCAACAGCATCCTTCTCCCCCTCAAGAACGAGCCTCTGCTGATGCTCATTCTCAACATCCTTCCGCTGGCGCTGGGCTATCTGCTCAAACGCTGCAAGTTCCACAAACAGGGCTTCGGCGAGGCGTGGGACAAGGGAATGCACGAAGCCTTCGCCCTGCTCAAAAACGGCCAGCTGGGCAAGCGCCCCTTCCGCCTCCGTGATCTGCCGAATTATGTTCTGATGGAGCTGTGGATGATATGGAACATGGTGCCGTATCTCTGGTATCGGCTGGTGGTCGTAAGATTTGATTTGAAGTAATTCCGGATATGCAAAAACCGGGAAGCTCTGGGAGCTTCCCGGTTTTTGTTTGTGATTCGATTTACGCCGCCGCGCTGGCCGCACTTTCGGCCTGCGGCTCTGCGTCCGAGGCGGCTTCGCTTTCGGCGGTGCTGTCCGCTTCCTCGCTGGCGGCTGCGGCCTCGGAGGACGCGGCGTCGGAGCCAGCGGGCGTTTCGCCGCCGGTGGCGAGGATGGCGTCCTGCACCTCGCTGTCTGCCATCATGGCAGGCTCGGAGGCAGTGGACGCCGCCGTTGACTCGGGCTTCGTCTCGCTCTCGGTCAGGCCGGTGAGATACCAGCTGCCGCTCTGGCGGCTGAACAGATAGTCCATGTACTTGACCGGCGTATCCGAGGTGGCGGTGAGGATGCTGTCCGTTGCGTTCTGGTTGGGGATGTAGCCCACGGTGACGTGGAGGAGGCCGTCCTTCTTGAACAGCTTGGTGACGGTGGCGCGGTAACTGCCCACGCTGCCGGTGACGGGGATCTTATAGCACTGGGTGGTGTCGTCGAACTCGATGGTCATATCCTCCATCTCGAAGGTCTTGTGGGTCATGCGGAAGCTGGGGCCGACAAGCTTTGCGAGGTAGGCGTCCACGTCCACCGAGGGGATGAGCAGCTGCTCGGTATCGGGGTCGGTGTTGTAGCCGTCGAAGCCGCCCTGGGTCTCCTGGATGCTGTACACACAGCCCCAGACCGCGGCCTCGCGGAGGGTCAGGTCGTCGATGTTCTCGATGCCCTCAAAAGGCACGGGGTCGAACAGCACCAGACCTTCCAGCTTGTCCTCATATTCCTGCTTCTGGGCCGTATCGTCAAACAGCTTTGCCACGGCATTCACGCCTGCGTGCAGCACGGTCAGCGTGCCGATGAGCACCAGCACCGCGATGACCAGCCCGAGGGCCTGCCGACCGCGGCGGCGGTGGAGCCGGGCGTGTTCTTCCGGGGTCATTTCTATCTTCATATCGTTATCGTCTCCTGCGTTGTTTCACTTTTCAGATAAAAACAGTATACCACAATCATGGGCAGGGTGCAAAACCCTGCCCGTGTTATTTTGGTGAAACTGGCCCAAAAGCTGTTTTCATAGCCAGAGTATGTGCAATGGTTATGAAAACAGCTTCTTACTCCCAGTTCTTCCAGATGTCGGGCTGGTAGCCGACGGTGGCCTGACGGCCATTGCGGACGATGGGGGTGCGGAACAGCTGCTGGTTCTCGAAGAGCTTGTCTTCCTTCTGCCAGTCCACCAGCGCGTCCAGCAGAGCGAGGGTCTGCTTGTCCTTGGCGTTGGGGTCCACCAGCGCCTGCCAGCCGCCCAGAGCGCGGGACACATTTTCAAACTCGCCCCGGCTCATCTCTTTTTCTTTCAAATCGATCATATGGAACCTGATGCCGCGCTCCTTGAAATAGCGCTGAGCCTTTTTGGTATCGAAGCACTTGGTGGTGCCGAATATCTGGATGTTCATGCTCTTGCCCTCCTGTTCATTCTGCTCTATTGTAACATATCTGCGCCCGAAAGCCTATAGCATATTTTCTGCTCCGCCGGGCCACACTGCTCTCAGCGCCTTTTTCTCATTTTGAATGGAGGTAGTACCAACATGAAAGCATTCGTAGACCCTGAACTCTGCATCGGCTGCACCCAGTGTGCCGGGCTCTGCCCCGAGGTATACCAGATGGAGGGGACTCTGGCCGTCGCCATCCCCGGCGACATTCCGCCCGATCAGGTGCCGCTGGCCGTGGACGCCGCCAACGCCTGCCCGGTGGGGGCGATAAGGGTAGAGTGACCCTCTCAGTCACGCCTGCGGCGTGACAGCTCCCCCAGAGGGGGAGCCCTTGGCAGGCCGGGCCACTTTCGCCTGACTGCTGAAGTATAATATTCCGCAAAAGATAGTGCCCTGCTATAGAGGACAGCTGCTTCAGAACAGACATTCATTGTCAAGCAGCTGTTGACCTTGGTAGCAGGGCACTCCTGTTTTAGGAACATACAGACTTTGCTCGTCCAGACAAAGCCTGACCGACACGCCAGTGGCTCTCCCTTTGGGAGAGCTGGCGCGCAAGCGCCTGAGAGGGCTTCTAACGACAGAGCGCTTCCGAAAGGCGGCTTTTTTTGTGCAAACTCTCCCCCATCCGCTCTATTTTGTGGTATACTATAGAATGTGAAATTATGGAATGGAGGACCACAAGCTATGCGTTTACTGGTCATTGACGGCAACAGCATCGCCAACCGTGCCTTTTACGGCATCAAGCTGCTGACCACCAAGGACGGCCGCTATACCAACGCCATCTTCGGCTTTCTGAATATCCTGCTCTCCCTGCTCAAAGAATCTGAGCCCGACGAGGTGGCTGTGGCTTTCGACCTCAAAGCCCCCACCTTCCGCCACAAGATGTACGACGGCTACAAGGCCACCCGCCATAAGATGCCCGACGAACTGGCTGCCCAGCTGCCTGTCATCCGGCAGCTTCTGGCCCTGCTGGGCTATCGTGAAGTGACCGCCGAGGGCTGGGAAGCCGACGACATCCTCGGCACGCTGGCCGCCGCCTGCGCCGCCCGCAGCGACGACTGCTTCCTTGCCACCGGAGACCGGGACAGCTTACAGCTGGTCAGCGACACCACCACCGTTCTGCTGGCCACCACGGCGTTGGGCCGCAGCAAGACCGTCACCATGGATGTGGACGCCGTGAAGGAGAAATATGGCGTCACGCCCCGCCAGCTCATCGACGTGAAGAGCCTGATGGGCGACACCTCCGACAACATCCCGGGCGTGAAGGGCATCGGCGAGAAGAGTGCCTTTACCCTCATCCAGAAATACGGCAGTCTCGAGGGGGTATACGCCCACCTCGACGACACCACTGACAAGACCATCAAGCCCAAGCAGCGGGAGCATCTGGCCGAAGACCGCGCCATGGCAGAGCTGAGCTACACGCTGGGCACCATCCGCACCGACGCCCCCATCGACACCGCCGAGGGCGCCTATGCCGTGGGCGAGGGCAACAAGGCCGAAGCCGTCCGGCTGATGCAGGAGCTGGAGCTCCACTCCCTCATCGCCCGCTTCGGCCTGAGCGACATCACCCCCGCCGCCGACCCGGAAAGAGTGCCGGCCGAGCCTCTGCCGGAAGCCGAACTTGCCGCTCTGCCCGCTGAGCCGAAGGGCCATTACCTCGTGGCCGCGCGGCCCGCTGTCATGGGCAAGCAGGGCGTCCGCATCGTGGAGCTGCAGCCCGCCGCGTGGTATGCCGTGCAGGACAAGACCGTCTTTCCGCTGGAATCCGAAGACCTGCTCCGCCTGCTGGACAACAAAGACGTCACCCTTGACGTCTTCGACAGCGCGCCGCTCTACGCCCGCGCCATGGCTGCGGGCGGCTGGGGCAGCAGCATCGTCTGGGACGGCAAGCTGGCGGCCTATCTGCTGGACGCCTCAGCTTCCAAGTACAACCTCTCGGAGCTCATCATCAGCTACCGCGCCGACGCCGCTTTCACCTGTGAGAAGTGGCCGGACGCCGGTGCGCTGGCCGACCTGTTCGCCAAGATGAAGGCAGAGATCACCGCGCTGGACGAAGACTCCCTCTACAACGACATCGAGTTCCCGCTGGCGCAGGTGCTGGCCGACATGACCCGCATCGGCATCCTCGTGGACAAAGAGGGCATCGAGAAGTTCGGCGTGAAGATGCGCTCGGAGCTGGAAGAGGTCCTCACCCGCATCCACATGGAGACGGGCAGCGCCAGCTTCAACCCCAACAGCCCCAAGCAGCTGGGCGAGATGCTCTTCGACACCATGGGCCTGCCCCACGGCAAAAAGACCCAGCGCGGCTGGTCTACCGACGCCGAGACGCTGGAAGCCCTGCGGGACTACCCGCTGGTGGAGGATATTCTGCAATACCGCGCCTACCAGAAGCTGAACTCCACCTACGTCGAGGGCCTGCTGAAGGTCATCGCGGAGGATGGCCGCATCCACACCCGCTTCAACCAGACCGAAGCCCGCACCGGACGGCTTTCCTCCGACAACCCCAACCTGCAGAACATCCCCATCCGCACCGAGCTGGGCAGCCAGCTCCGCGCTTACTTTGTGGCGCGGCCCGGCTGCGTGCTGGTGGACGCCGACTACAGCCAGATCGAGCTGCGCATCCTCGCCCACGTCACCGGCGACGAGCATATGCAGCAGGCCTTCCTCACCGGCGAGGACATCCACCGCAGCACTGCCGCTAAAATCTACGGTCTGCCCCTCGAGCAGGTCACGCCCCGCCTGCGCTCTTCGGCAAAAGCCATCAACTTCGGCATCATGTACGGCAAGGGCGCTTACAGCCTCTCGAAGGACATCGGCGTGAGCGTCAAAGAAGCAGACGCCTTCCTGAAAAACTATCTGGCCACCTTCCCGAAAGTCAGCGGCTACATGGACAAGACCATCTCCGACGCCCGGAACTGCGGCTATGTGTCCACCCTCTTCGGGCGCCGCCGCTCCCTGCCGGAGCTGGCCAGCAACAATCACAACATCCGGGCCAGCGGCGAGCGGATGGCCCGCAACACGCCGATCCAGGGCACCGCCGCCGACGTCATCAAGCTGGCGATGGTGCGGGTCTGGCGGCGTCTGCGGGACGAGAAGATGGAGAGCCGCCTCATCCTGACCGTCCACGACGAACTCATCGTCGAGGCCCCGGAGGCAGAAGCCGCGAAAGCCGCCGCCATCCTGCAGGAAGAGATGGAAGGCTGTGTCAATTATGCTGTCCCCCTGAGCACCGAAGTGCATCAGGGCAAAAACTGGCTGGAGGCCCACTAAAACCATGATCATCTTAGGAATCGAATCCACCTGCGACGAGACCGCCGCATCTCTGGTGGAAGATGGCCGGCACCTGCTGAGCAACGTCATCTCCACCAGCGTCAAGGAGCAGGCACTTTACGGCGGCGTCGTGCCGGAGATCGCCAGCCGCCGCCACTGCGAGTTCATCAGCGCCACCGTCAAAAAGGCTCTGCTGGACGCAGGCAAGACCATCGACGACGTGGACGCCGTGGCGGTCACCTTCGCGCCCGGTCTCATCGGCGCAGTGCTGGTGGGCGTCAACTTTGCCAAGGGCCTCGCCTACTCGGCGGGCAAGCCGCTGGTGCCGGTCCACCATCTGCGGGGCCACATTGCGGCCCTCTACCTGACCCACCCGGAGCTGAAGCCGCCCTTCCTCTGCCTTGTGGCGTCCGGCGGACACAGCCACATCGTGGAGGTGCAGGACTATACCCATTACCACATCCTCGGCCACACGGTGGACGACGCCGCCGGCGAAGCCTTCGACAAGGTGGCCCGGACGCTGGGCCTGCCCTATCCCGGCGGTCCCAGCGTCGCCAACGCCGCCAAGACCGGCGACCCGAAAGCCTACCGTCTGCCGGTGCCTCACGTGGAGGGCAAGTACAACGTCAGCTTCTCCGGCCTCAAGACCGCCGTGCTGAACGAGGTGAATCAGGCCCAGATGAAGGGTACTGACATCAACGTCCCCGACCTCGCGGCCAGCTTTCAGGAGCGCATCGCGGGCATCCTCGCAGAAAAGCTCCTTCTCGCCGCCGCCGACACCGGCGCAAAGCAGGTCTGTCTGGCGGGCGGCGTCGCGGCCAATGGCCGTCTGCGCCAGCTGGTCAACGACGGCGCCCAGAAGCTGGGGGCCAGGGTCTACCTGCCCGAGCTGAAATTCTGCGGCGACAACGGCGCGATGATCGCGGCCCAGGGCTACTATCAGTACATCGCGGGCCATACCGCCGGGCTGGAGCTGAACGGTCTGCCGACTCTGCCCATTGATTACGAATAACTGAGATAGAAAACGGAATGGCCGCGCACAGCTGTGCGCGGCCATTCCGTTTATTTCATATCACGTCCGAAGTAAAGCTCCACTTCACTGAGCTTCTTTTTCCGCAGCAGGAATGCCGTGGGGATGAGGTAGACCGCGATAGACGTCAGCATGGTGATGTCATAGGTGCTGATGCTGTCGGCCACCGTCTCGGTGCCGTACAGGCCGCCGATGAGCATGGACGTGATGTCCATCGCGGCGTGGATGAACACCGTCACCCAGATGTTTCCGGTGCGGAAATAGACCGCCGCCAGCAGCGTACCCAGCGAGGCCGCAAAGACGCACTGCATCAGAACGCCCAGCGGCGCACTGCCGGTGAGGTTGGTCAGGTGGGCCGCACCGAAGTAGAGGCCCGACAGCAGGCAGGCTTTCCAGACGCCGGCCCGGCTGGTGCCGAAGTGTTCCAGAAGCGTCTGGGCGATGACGCCCCGGAACAGAAACTCTTCTGCCACACCGACGCTGGTCATGCCGATAAGGAACCACACGACATGCCACGCGGGCAGCATATCGCCCTCCGGCCTGCCAAACAGCAGAGTATTGTAGGCGTTGTAGCCGATGAGCGCGATGGGGTACAGGCCCACCAGCAGACCGTTGAAAAAGCCGCTGCCCCGGCGGCGGAGCAGGCCGCTCTTCCCGGTGCGCGCCAGAAAGAGCCACGCCACCAGCACGCCCGCTGCCTCCTGCATGAAGGTCAGCATATAATCATCGACGGCATCAATATCCCGCACAACGAACAAGATGAGCAGAAGCGACAGCAGCGATGCCACGAACAGCATCCCCAGAAACAGCACCTCGGCCACAAGGCAGTAGAGCATCGGGTGGGCGCTGCGCAGACGTTTGAGCATAGAAAGACCTCCTGTGTCGTAGTGGTACTATTTTAGCATATTTCAGAAGAAAGAGATAGGGATTTGTGTGAATAGTTCAAATCCCGCGCCCGACTAAATAAAAAAGCAAGTACACGAATGTGTACTTGCTTTTTTAAGTCGGAGCAGCGGGATTTGAACCCACGGCCTCCTCGTCCCGAACGAGGCGCGCTACCAACTGCGCTATGCCCCGAAAATACCGCAACCCAATGGGCTGCGGTCTGGTTGGGGATGAGAGAATCGAACTCCCACAAGTAGAGTCAGAGTCTACCGCACTACCACTATGCAAATCCCCACTATTCGGTTTCGCCCTCAGCACCGAAGCGCTGCTGACGAGGAATATTATACAGCCTCCGCCTCCATTTGTCAACCACTTTTTTTGATTTTTCCGTCCATGTTTTTTCTGTCTTCCCTGCCTCTGCGTTTTCACGCCTTTTTTCGTTCCCGGCTCTTGACACCCGCCCCCTTTGGGAATACTCTTATAGTATCATTCACCTGCCCCTTCTGAGGGAGAACGGAAGAAACGAGGGTTGTTCGATATGAAAAAACGTGTTGGTATCCTGACCTCCGGCGGCGACTGTCCCGGCCTGAACGCCACCATCCGCGGCGTGGCCAAAGCCCTGTATGCACGGTTCGGCGAGAACGTCGAGATCGTGGGCATCCTGAACGGCTACCACGGCCTCATCACCGGCGAATATAAGGAGATGTGCGAGGACGATTTCCGCGGCATCCTGACGCTGGGCGGCACCATCCTCGGCACCAAGCGCACCCCCTTCAAGCTGATGCGCGTGGTGGAAGAGGACAAGATCGACAAGGTCGCGGCCATGAAAAAGACCTACAAGGACGCCAAGCTCGACTGTCTGCTCTGCCTCGGCGGCAACGGCACCCACAAGACGGCCAACCTCCTCTCCCAGGAGGGTCTGAACATCATCGGCCTGCCCAAGACCATCGACAACGACATCTACGGCACCGATGTCACCTTCGGCTTCCACACCGCCGTGGACATCGCCACTGAGGTCATCGACCGCATCCACACCACCGCCGGCAGCCACAGCCGCGTCATGTGCATCGAGATCATGGGCAACAAGGCCGGCTGGCTGACCCTCTACTCCGGCATCGCCGGCGGAGCTGACATCATCCTGCTGCCCGAGCAGCCCTACGACATCGACCGCGTCTGCGCCGCTGTGGAGCGCCGCGCCCGCAAAGGCTCCAACTTCTCCATCATCGCCGTGGCCGAGGGTGCCATCAACACCGAAGAGGCCAGGATGAAGCGGAAAGAGTGGATGGCAAAGCGCGCCGAAGCCGGTTACGGCGTCACCGCCACCAACCGCATCGCCGCCGCCGTCCAGAAAAAGACCGGCATGGAGACCCGCGTCTGCATCCCGGGCCATATGCAGCGCGGCGGCAGCCCCAGCGCCTATGACCGTGTGCTGGCCACCGAGTTCGGCAGCTACGCCGCCAAGCTGGTGGAAGTGGAGCGCTACGGCGTCACCGTCGCCATGGTCAACAACCGCGTCGTCGCCAACCGCCTCGAGGACATCGCCGGTAAGACCCGCAACATCCCCGAGGGCTGTGAGCTGCTCACCGTCGCCCGCCGGATGGGCGTGAGTCTCGGCTGAGACCCTGAAAATAAAAACACCTCGCTGTGTCATGCAGCGGGGTGTTTTCGTTTTTATGCTTCAGAACGAGCCGCCCGACGAGCCTCCGAAGCCGTCGGAATCGACGGACGAACCGCCGGAGGAGTTGGACTCCTTCTGGGGCGGGTCATAGGTGCGCTCCCGGGTGGTGTGGGTGTAGCGGTCACGCTTGACCCGCAGGGTGAAGCCGGGCATATACTCGTCGGCCTCCGTCTTCTTCCGGGCCGTCTTCATCCGGCGGTAGAGGATGAAGCAGATGAACGCCGAAATGCCGAGAGGGAAGATCATGGCAATGAGCAGGTCTTCCAGGCCGATGTCGTTATCCACATCGATGGGCTCGCCATAGTCGGCATAGTAGTCCAGTGCATCGTCGCACATATCGATGTAGGTATAGGCGGCATCCGCCCATTCCTCATCGGAGAGCTGCGGGACGATCTCGTCCTCCTGCTGCTCGATGCGGTAGTCGGTGAAAGCCGTGACGCCCTCGCCGTAGGTGATGGTGACGTACTTGCGGGAGCCGACCGCCAGCAGGAAGAGGATGCCGCTCTGCTCGTCGCCATAGCCGAGGCCGTTGGAGATGTAATAATTTTTCGCGTAGTCGCGCTGGTCGGCATCGCCGATGTCGTCCACCACGAGGAAGTAGACATCCACGTCGTGGCCGTCAGAGGCGCTTTCGGCCTGCTCCTCGAGGTCGGCCAGCGTGTCGGCGTCAAAGACGCCGCACTCATCCCGCACCAGCGGGGCCGCTGCCCCGGCCGGCAGGGTCAGGGCCATGCAGAGCAGGGCCGCAGCCAGAAGGGCAAACAGTTTTTTACAGTATTTCATATTCCCGTCTCCCCCTCTCACAGCAGCATGATGAGAGCCGTCAGTATCATCAGCGGGATGCTGATGCCGGCAAACCATGCGGCTACCCTGCCCTTATCCACGGGCAGATCACCGATGAGCTTGCCGGTCTGGCCGTTCATCGCAAAGAGGAAGTCCTGCTCCTTCCAGTGGGTGTGGAGCATCCAGACCGGCAGCAGAGCGTAGTGGGGTTCCAGCGTCCGCGGGTCGAGCTGCTCCGAGAGGGTCTGGACGCCGGTGTAGCCGCCCAGCGTATCGTGGAGGGCCGCAGCGGTGCTGTTCTTCATCCGGGTCAGGACGCGGGCAGCACACTTCTTGTCGTCCTCGTCGTACCGGTCCGCCAGAAAGCCGGGCAGGTAGGCCGTGGAGAAGGGCTTGAGGTCGCTGTAGTCGAAGGGCTCGATGGCGTCCATATGGGCATCCGGCATCTTGCTGGAGCCGTCCACCGGCACCCGGACAAAGTCGGCGTCGCCCACGCGGGCCACGTCGAAGTGCCTGGTGGTGGTGACAATGTAGTCGCCCTCACGGTGGCTCTCGCTGATCTCGGCCTTGTAAGCGCCCCGGGCCTCCATCCGGCCATCGTAGAGCCAGAACGGCACATACACGCCCTGGATCTCCTCGATGTGGTTGGACTCTTTGAAGGCTTTGGGGAGGAAGGCTTTGCCCTTATAATACTTCTTCAGGTTCTCGATGGCGGTCTTTTTGTCCATCCGGAAGGGGATGATGTACTCCGGCTTGAGCTTGCCGGAAAGCTGTCCGCCCAGCACGGTGGGGTTGCCGCAGTAGGGACAGGTGGTGGCAGCTGTTTCGGGGCCGCAGACCAGCTCTGCACCGCAGGAAGTGCAGGTGCGGCTGCTGAGATCTCCCGTCTCCATCTCCCCCCAGACAGGGCCGCTGGACGCTGCCTTTTCGGCGGCTTCGGCGGCCTTATCGGCCCGCGCCTGCTTCTCGCCGTAAAGAGCCTCGACCTGTGCTACATCATAAGTAGAGCCGCAGTAATCACAGCAGAGCTTTCCGCTGGCGCTGTCGAACCGCAGCGGGCCGGTACAGGCCGGGCATTGGTAATTCGTGGTGTTTTCTGCCATATCTCAGTTCCCCTTTCAGGCTCCGAAAGGCTTGCCGCATTCGGGGCAGAACTTAGGCGGGTTGGCCGGGTCGGCAGGGGTCCAGCCGCAGTTCAGGCACTTGGCCGCCGGGCGGGGCTTACCGCATTCCGAGCAGAATTTTCCGGTATTGTGTGCGCCGCAGCTGCACACCCAGCCTGCTTCGGGGCGGGGCTTGCCGCAGGCGGTGCAGAACTTGCCGGTGTTGCCAGTCTGGCCGCAGGAGCAGCTCCAGCTGCCAGCCGCCGGGGCGGCTGCGGGGGCAGGAGCAGCGGCAGGCTGCTGCTGTGCGCCCATCTGGTAGAGGGTCTGGGCGTTGATGCCGCCGGCAGCAGCGGCCTGATTCATGCCCATAAAGGCCATGGCCGGGCCGGCGGAGGTATTGGAAGCCGCTGCCTGCATCGCCGAAGCCTGTGCGCCCACCATGTGGGCGGCGGCGCGGGTCGGGTCCATAAAGGCGGCGCTGCGCTGCAGCTCCTTGATCATCTGCTCGTCTTCTTCGCTGGCTTTGACGCCGGACACGCCGAGGGAGACGATCTCGATGCCGCGCAGCTTGCTCCACTTGCCGGACAGCTCCTGGTTCAGGGCCTCGGCCAGCTCGGTGGTATGGCCGGGCAGAGCCGAGTAGCGGATGCCCATCTCGCTGATGCGGGCAAAGGCGGGCTGCAATGCGGTCATCATCTCGGTGCGCATCTGGCCTTCCAGCGCGTCACGGGTGTACTCGTTTTCCACATTTCCGCAGACGTTGGTGTAAAACAGGATGGGGTTGACGATGCGGTAGCTGTACTCGCCGAAGCAGCGGATGCTGACGTCGATGTCGATGCCGGCACGCTGGTCCACGACGCGGAACGGCACGGGGCTGGGGGTGCCGTACTTGTTGCCCATCAGCTCCTTGGTGTTGATGTAATAGATACGCTGGTCGGTGGCAGCCTGACCGCCAAAGCTGAACCGCTTGCCGATCTCAGCAAAGACTTCGTCGATGTTTTTGGCCAGACCCTCGCTCAGCAGAGAGGGCTGGGTGCCGGTGTTATAAGTGTACTCGCCGGCCTCGGCGCAGAGGTCCACCACCTTGCCCTGCTCCACGATGAGGGCGCACTGGCCCTCGGCCACCGCCACGATGGAACCGTCGGTGATGATGTTCTCGGTGCCGTGGCGGTTGGAAGAGCGCCCGGAGACTTTCTTCTGTCCCTTGACAGCCAGCACCTCCGCCGGGAGAGCACTGCAGTAAAAGTATTCTTTCCACTGGTCGCCCATCACGCCGGATGCTGCGCCCAATGCCGCTTTGACAAGACCCATAAGCCATATCTCCTTTATCTGCCCGTTTTTGCAAATGCAGGCTTTTTTTCAGTATACCACAAAACGCGCCGCGAAAAAAGAAAACCCTTGCATTTTATCCCCGATGGGTGTAGAATACTCCCGACAAACAAATACAGGGGAGCTTGTAGAAGCAGGCTGAGAGGGAGTTCTCGAACTTCGACCCTTAGAAATTGTTTTCGGACAGTTTCTGCACCTGATGCGGATAATGCCGCCGTAGGAAGTCATAACACTGTTTATGGATTTTTACAGGAGACACCGCTCAGATCGGAAGAGCACACGTCTGAACTCCAGTCACGGCTACATCTCGTATGCCGTCTTCTGCTTGAAAAAAAAAA
>OOCG01000613.1_pt1 | contig 23234 bp, 23 predicted proteins | sample 1671521 | NCBI WGS metagenome assembly OOCG01 (sample SAMN06348165, study PRJEB24527) | human gut metagenome | biome: human gut; feature: ankylosing spondylitis patient; material: feces | host: Homo sapiens | place: China | collected 2015-10
GCTTTTGTCTTCAGCTTCATCTCCGTACCTGCCAAGTGGATCATGACAGCAAGGCAATACGTGCTGAATATCTATACAGAAAACCGGGCTTATGCAAGACCTTTCAAAACAGAATTCGGATAAGAATCCTTTCTTTCCGGTTAGAATCTGCGTATTACCTCAAGTCGCATCGTGGGGTAAGGGGATGGTGGCTACATATTGATGTTGTGCTGTTGCTTTTTACTGAAAGCTGCTACTAACGATTCATAAATCTACCCTTAATCGTGTATTGAATGATAGTTGCGGATTTTAGGGTCATCTTTTTTCAGACTCACCGCATAGCGCAGCATGTCTTTCGGGGAATACTGCATATATGCCCATGCCGCCTCTCTGGAACAAAGGCGGTCTCCGGCAAAGCAATTCACACGCGGATGGGAAAGATACTCCAACAACCCTTCGGCATCCTTCTGTTTGAAATTTCGAATGATAATTCGTTCGGTTTCGATATATATTTCCTTGAAAAAGACTTTCTTGCCCTTGACAGTGCGAAGGACTTTCTGCTTGGGTATGAAATACTCTAAGCCATACGTTTCATTAGAGAGCCGATCTTCGGCAGTATTCTCGTTCTTGTAGGCCCGCATGACATACCACAGTATCTTATCCTTGTCCAATACATTCACCATACTGTTTTGACATGTGTTTTTCGAGAAAAGAACGTACTCATGGTTCATCCCGATATGCGTATCGGTCTGTATATCAGCAACTTTCTATGTGTTTCAACTACAATAGTCATCTATTCTCATCTTTCTGAGTCCACCCCCTGCAAAGCCCCTCTTTACGACATAAAAATTCGGTCGGAAAAGGTATGCAAAAGATGTTTCTCTCTTTAAGAGAAATATCGTTTTGCTAAACAGTTGATATTGAGGTATCATTTTATCGTAAAAGACATATTTGCTCAACAATTGCTTGACGGAAATCAACAAATTTTAGCATTTTTGTAAAAAAGTCGCTATATAATTTGGTGAATTGGAGTTATTTTCATATTTTTGCATCCCGAAGAGTTTCTCTTAAAGAGAGAAACACCTTTTTGCTCAACAATCCCCGACTTTTTTATTATAGTTGCGGTATCACACCGCAATACAATAGTTATAAATATTGAAATAAAGGTGCAGTGAGACGCTGCACCTCCTAAAGAGAATTGATGATGAGATTGTTGGCGTTGTCAACGACAGAGGTGTCCAATGAGGAGAGGTATATCTGTGTGGTTTTCTCGGAGTCATGCCCCAATGCCTCGCTGATAGTAGATACGGGCACGTTCTTGCTCTTGGCTATGCTTGCCCAGGAGTGGCGGGCTACGTAGGTGGTCAGGGGTACGGACAGGCCTATCATTTCTCCGATTTTCTTCAACTGCTTGGTGATACGGCTATAGGCATTCTTGTACTGTCTCCAGAATATGGCTCCCTCTCCTTTTGCTATAGGGAGCAGGTAGGGAGAATCATCTGTTTTGTACTTCGCCACTATCTCCTGCATGGCAGGTTCCCATTTGATGTGCAACTGTTGTGAGGTCTTCTGACGGCGGTAAATGAGCGTACTGCCATGCAGATTGCTTGGTGTAAGTTGTGCCATATCGATGAACGACATCCCACGGGTATAGAAACTGAACAGGAACATATCCCTTGCAAGCTCCAAACGGGGGTTCAGACTCAAGTCCAGCTCTTTCAGTTGCTTGATGATTTCCAAGGGGAGTGCCCGCTTGACGGTCTTGTCGATGCCGGTATATACATGCTTGAACGGTGAGGAAGAGATGACCAGTCCGTCATCTACGGCATGATTGTAGATGGTGCGCAGGTTGCGGATGTAGAAAGAGGTGGTGTTGCGGCACAGTCCGCTGTCTTTCAGCCACTGTTCATAGCCTTGTATCGTTGTCCCATCGACTTCCTCCAATGGCACATCGCCTCCTTTCAGGTAACGCTGGAGGCTGTTGAGGGTGGTTTTGTACCTTGCTACCATCCGCTTCTTGCCGATGCGTCTCAGTTTTTCGTTCAACTCCAGCGTATAGCCGATAATGCCATGTAATTCTTTTCCCTCATGGAAGTTGTCAACGACGGTGTCTGCTGTATATGACTGCCCTTCCTTGTCCAACCGTGCAATGACCAACAGCAGTTTCTTCCTGTCAGCATCCAATGTATCTTTCAAGGAAAGAAGATAGGCTTGACGTTGTGGAGTGACGGAAGTTGGCAAAATGATGTTTGAATGGTCCGCATCCCACTCTGAGGAATAGATTCTGTACTCTGTATGGATCTGACGTGCCACACGATTGTGTATCACCTGATAATACAGGCGACCCTCTTTCTCTTGAACAGATGATGTTCTGAACTTTAATTTGATGGATGCCATAATGCTCTGACTTTAACATTGAAATTGCAATTATTACCTTTATATATAATATAAGTGACAGACAAACAGGTATAGGAGGGATGGTGCCTCACCGCTCGGCATACAACAGCTGATATTCCACCCACCTCCGTTTCCTAATGGATGCCACTGCTTTTCCCCTCCATTTGCAATAGCTCAGATAGAGTGGCAGGATGTCCCTGTCGCCACGTTCCAATCGGGTGAGCAGGGACGCTTTCGGGTATCGTCCATTGCCTAACAACTTGGCTGGTCCAATCTGGTACGAGAGGGTGGCAAGCAGATAAGCATCCCTGCCATAACGGGCATATAGGCGCAGGTGCCGGAGGAGGTCTGTCCGTAACAGCAAATCTGCACGCTGACGTGTCAGTGTTTTCGGGAAACGCTCTCCCTTCTGTAGCTGGTGACCATAGCCCACATAGCCCGGTGTGGTCTTTGGGTCGTGCCAACCCTCGAAGTGTTTGGTAATGGCTACCATCCGTTCAAACAGTGCCCTGTCAATGGTTTGGCTTTGACAGGGCACGCTACAGATGGCCAACATGCTCAATAGTACGATGATGTATCTTCTCATTACATTATTTTATATAGGAGGTGCGATGTCTCACCGCACTCTAATCAATATCACTACATCATAGTGCGGAACTGCTGAATCTCTTTAATCATGGCTTTCACGTCCTCCCCAACCTGAACGAAGTTCTTGTAGAGGATGCGCTCTCGCTCTTCTTTCGACTTGAACTTATAGAACTTAGGGAGAGGGACATACTCCGATTCCTCCTTCTTTATTTCCGTCATATCGAAGTCGGTCTTGCAGTAGAACTTGGATGTCTTGAACTCCTCGCTCTCCTGGATGTTCATGCTTCCGTTCATCCCGGTCTTGGTGACTACGAAGTCACGGGCGGTCTGTCCACATATCCAACCTGTGGGCATATCGGAGATTTTGCTTGCAGGCACCAGGCTGTCCATATTCTCATTGAGGTTGATGGAGGTCTTGTCACGGTCGATGGTCACGCCCTTTTTGAGTTGCACTACTTTACCGAAGATGTCACTCGACAGCCATTCGAGGGTTTCCTTGGCTCTTGCCGAACCGCTCACCACATTGCCCACGGTGGTGATGATTTTCTGCATACCCACCTTGCCATAATCGGCTTCCAACTGCGGAAGTTCCTGAAAGCCAAGTGCCACGCTCACCTTGTTGCTTCGGGCTGTGCCTATCAGTCGGTCTATCTTGTGGAAATACAAGGTCGGCAACTCATCGACGATGATGCTGACAGGAACGTTCTTGCCCTGTCCTGTATTCACCCTCGTTACAAGGCGGTTGAGAATCAAGGCATTCAGTGCACCGATGATGCTCTCCATCTCGGGGTCGTTGGCAATGAGCAGATAACTTGGATTCTTCGGGTCACTGACCTTCAGGTCGAAGTCATCGCCGTCCTTGTGGAATATCCAGTAAGATTCCTTGGTGGCGAGACGGGAGGTATAGACACGTAGCGTGCCAATCATACCTTCCAACTGCTCCATGGCTTTGTTGGCAAAGGCAGTCTGGAACGGGCCAAGCAAGGGGGCTACCTCGTTGTCGGTCTGAAGTACCTCGAAGATGGTCTGATAACTCTCATTGAGGAACGATAGGATATGTGGCATGTCGCTGTACTTGCCCAACCAATAAGCGGGCTGCACCTCCGCGCCCGAATGGTCGAACACCCGTCCTGTGGGTATCAGCCTTTTCGTCTTTGGGTCTTCACGCCGCTCGGCAATCAGCATCTTTCCGTCCTTGTCGTAGGGCTCCTTGCCGTAGTTGCAGAAGAAATAGATGCAGGCGGCAAGGAAGTTGACGGCAGAGGTCTGGAAGAACTGGTCGCTGCCACCGCCGCCTTCCTTCTTGCCTTTTTGCAGGGATTCAAGCAGGGTCTCGGCGGTCTCGCTCGCTGCGGCAAGGTTGTTGATGTACTTCAACTGGATGGGGTTCACACGGCGCGAATACTCCACATCCACAAAGTTGATGATGTTGAACTTCATGCCATGGGGCATCTTGCTGTCCTTGGCATTCTTGTTCTTCAAGTAATGATAGTAGAGTTTGGTGGCGAGAGTGGGAAACTTATAGTCGTACACCACCATGGCAAAGCCCTTCTCGCTGTGCTGCCTGATAAACGGCTCGATGATGGAGAAGGTCTTACCAGAACCAGGAGTACCCACAACCCATGTGCCACGGAACGGATTGACGATGTTCACCCATCCCTTGCGGAACTTGCCCTTGTAATAATAGCGCATAGGGATGTTCACGCTGTACTTGTTCTCCTGCAACTCCCTGCATTGCTCAAAGCTCTCATTCTCGAAGTTGAAGCGGTCTTTCAGCAGCCCTTCCTTCAGGAACTTAGAGATATTGTCGAGGGCGATATGCACCAATACGACACCGACGATGGAAGTGAGCATATAGAGCCAAGTGTTCAAACGGAGGGTATAGAAACAGGGCATTATCGAATGACCGAACAGCCATACGGACTGCACAATCAGCAGCACTCCCGACAGCAGCGGATAGAGCACCTGCCTGCGAGCGTCAAACTCCAGATGCTTCTTGTTGCGCGTTCCCACACAGGTGATACATATCAGCAGGAACGTAGCCACCTTGCTATACACGAGGTTGCCGTCATGGTAAATCATCCACCGCTTGATGCGAGTGTGGATATCCGTCACTACGCCGCCCAAGAAGTCCAACTGCTCCGGCTCCAGTGCGTAGGCGAAGAACTCCATCAGGATGGAGACATAAATCACCGCCCTGAATATCTTGTAAAAACCCTGTAACTCTTTGCTTTCTTCCATTTACTTTACGATGATGTTGGGTGATAATGAGAAAAGATGAAGGATGCCACGGTGGACACCCTCCAATCCTCTTATGAGTTTTATTCGTAGCCGTTGATGGTCTTCTCAGACTCTACTGTCCACGGAGAAATAGTTGCAGATATGACCTCCAAGGTGTTGCGTACAGGCTTCAATGAATAGCTGTAGGAATGACCCGCTTTCCACGTGTCGTTTGTGAGGAATACGAAGTTCTCCCCATTGCTGAGTTGCAATGTCATGTCTGGCATAACCTGTGCAGGAACATAAAGCGTATATTCCATGTGGTCACTTTGTGGGTCGCCGAAATAATAGGTCGTCACCGACTCGTCACTGCATTCTACCTTTCCGGTCTTGATGTTGAAAGTACCGCTGTCAAAATAACCGACGAACGTGAGTAGGCTTCCTGCAAAATCATTGGTGGTGAAACCGTATTCTGGTGAGGTATAGACCTTGATGATGACACGCACCATCTGATGGGTGAAGTTCAATGTAAGGCTCGGATTGGCGTATGATGCCGCTCCACTGGCAAACAGAAAATCATTGACCTTCTGCTCACTCTGTACAGCTGCCTCCGGCACTTGGAACTCTATGAGGTCGTTGGTAGGATTTGCCGTATAGGGATAGTAGGCATTGAAGGTGTGAGTGTCTGTGTCCGTGAAAAACACCTTGTTGGCTGACACAAACTGATTCGTGCCGCCGCTTCGGGTGAACTTCATATTGTTGATCATCCCTGTGGAAGAGATGCCAATCATATCATTGAGTTCCCACTGGTTGTCAACGGCTCGTGTGGAAACGGCAGGTTGCAGCATCTCCAGATTGGTGAATACCTGAAGCTGCTTGGTTGATGTGCTGTCGGTCACGACCACAGAACCTCCGCCACCGGGCAGGTAAATCTCATTGACGATGTCTTGGTCACAGGACGTGAGGAGCATGGCTCCAAGTCCCAACATTAGAAACAAATTCTTTTTCATGCTTTTTCTTTTTTAATTGTTGTACTTTGATGATGATACGGGTGATACTCGATGTCTGTATATGGGCTAATCCATAATCGTGATGATGGGTCTCGCCTTATGCGGCTGCCACTTGGGAGTCTCCTGTATGGCACCGCTTCCCAGTGAGTAAAGCCATGCCTTGGCGGTCGCTTGTCCTTCTACCTCCGTTGAAGTCCAATACCAACAGTCATCATCCTCATCGGGGATAGGTGTGCCGCCGCATTTCAGGATGTATGGGTTGATGATGTCCTTGGCATGATAGAGCAGACGCATCTGTGCCACACTGGGGATATAGGCACTTTGCCCGTAACGCCACATGTCGAAGACACGCTCAGCCAAAGGCGACTTCACATCGGTCGTGCCATAAAGGGCAAAAGTGTTCTTGTTGCCGTCGTAGGCGGTGAGGTCACAGGATGTGTCCTGTTCCACACCGATACTGTCAGCAAAGGCTTCGGGAGCGATGTCCCACAGATAGACGGCATATCCGTTTCCCTCCATTTCTTCCCTCTGATTGACGTTGAACACCACTGCAATGGCTTGCTTGCACGATTGCTCGTAGGTTTCGTAGGGCATCACCTTGCCGTCAGTGGTCAAGATATGGGTGACCTTCATGGCTGTGTCGGGAAAGTCCTGATGCTCGTCACAGGCAGTCAGCAACACCGTTGCCGCAACTGCCAAGATTGAAAACAGTTTCTTCATACGCATAGTCATTTTACAGGAAGTTTCACACCCAGGACAATACCCGTTCTGAACAGGTCTTCACCCTTGATCATCACATCGGTCTTCACCTGCCAGAAGAGCTTCCAGCCGTGTCTGAGTGTATAGTTTTGCTCATAGCCGAGGTGGATGCCACCCAAGAACCTGTCAGTATCGCTACCTGCCGATGCTCCTATGCGCATGTTGCCATGGTGGTTGCGTCCTCTTGCCACACAGGGCTTATAGGCAAAGCCGAAACCATAACTGCGGTAGTTGTTCCAAAAACTCTCAGGACAGACATGACCGCACGATGCGCACTCGTTCCACTTGATATATCCGTTTGCAAAATACTCCCACGCATTGTGGTACTTCGTCTCATACTCGTAGGACAGCGTCACGTCCAGTCCTCGCTCATACAGGCATCCGAACCCCAAGGATATGCGGTCGCTATTCTGCTGCGCCATTGCCGGAGTCATGCTTGCCATAAAACAGATGACAACGAGTAAGGTATGCACAAGCCAATTCCTCACTCCTAATTCCTCATTCCTAATTCTCATTATTCCTCCTCCAACAGTATATGGTTAAACGAATCGGCAGACAGCACATCCTCATAGTCGATGCTGAGCGAGATGGTGCGTCCACTTATCTGTTTTTCCGACAGCTCGATGGTCAGCACCTTGTCGTTGGGGAAGGTCATCTTCTTCACCACAATCACGTTGCGATAGCCATACTTGAAGGTCTTCGCATCGTCCAACACAAGAGATGGGGTCAGTTCCACTATCTGCGCATTGGTAGCCTTGCTCTGCTTCTTGTCCGATAGTTTGATGCGCATCTCGTCGATGTCGAAGCGGATGTTGGTCTTGTTCTCCACGGAGAAGTCGATGAAGAAATATTCGCCCACGCTGTAGATGTTGTTCAGGCGCATTACCATGCGGTGCATCTTCGTCGCCACGTTGCGGTATTTGGCAGACGATGACCATATCTGACGTGCATACTTGGTCATGTCGGCAGTGGACAGGCTTACAGCGGGATTGTTGTAGGCATTGCGCTCCGAGCATTCTATTTCCTTATCGGTTACTGCCTCCTGCATCCTCGTGGTATAGAGCAGTGCATACTGCGTGCGGTAGCGTTCCGTCACGATTGTCACTATCGCCAACACCTCACCGTCGGCATACACGTTGTCCTTCGGCTTCAGGCGGATGGTGTTGTTGATGGGTTGGTCGCCCACCACCTTGTCTGTGGATATATCGACAAAGCGGATGGGTTCGGAGGCGGTGATGACGGTGGTCACTTGGTCGTTGACCGTCAGCTGCTCCATCTCCATGTAGGTGGTCTGCGCCTTGGCTGAAAGCACGCTCAGCGAAAGCAATGCACAGACATTCATTTTCTGAAAACAATTCATATTAGTTGATTTTTTGATGTTTATACTCTATGAGCCACCGTTCCCGACAATTCCGTTGTCGGGCAGTGTCTATTTCCTTTTCTCTTTCCCATTTACAAGGTAAACAAACGTCCCATACTTCAGCTTCACTTTGTTCTTCTTGATAGCCTTGCTGATGGCATTGCTTGTCTTCTGGTAGGCATTGGTCACGGCTTGCATTCCCCATTGCGAGAAACTGTTGTTCGCTCCACTCTGGTCGATGTTCATGTTGCTCTGCATAGCACCGCTCGCCACATCTTTCGTGGTCTCACGGAACTGGCTGCCGGGGACATACAGTCCCTCCAGTCCGTCCGTGTCATAAAGCGAAAGCGAAACCTTTATCAGCTCGTCATCCACAAGGATGGAGTTGATGCTACCCTTCACTCGCTGCGAACCGAAACCGCTCATGGTGGCATAGAGGTACGACCCTTTCTTCACCACGGTCTCACCAATCTCAATATCGTCCAACAGTCTCAGCCGCACCCTCGACCCGTCCGTAGCCTTCACGTCCTCGTCAATGATGGCCTTGATGAGCTTTGGCTCATGCTCGTTCTGCGTCAGGGTGTTGAAATAGTCCGAAGTCACCTTCACCTTCTTCACCACCTCCTGTGCCTTGTCCTCCTCGTCCAGTGCCTTCACCGCCTTGCTGTCCTCGGCAATCTGACCTTTCACCTCAATCTGCTCCTTGGGAGGCCCAGCCTGTGTGGTATCCTGGGCCACGGGGGCAACTGCCGCCTGTCCTCTCAGCCTCGCTTCGGCGAGTGCCTTGTTGAGTGCTTCGAGTGCTTCCGCTTCTCGCGCCTTGGCATCGGCCACTTCGGCTGCATCGTCCTTCTCTTCTGCCTGACGGACGAGTTCCGCAAGGTCTTCTTCTGTGTACTTGGATTCATACGCTTCTTTCTCTTCTTCGTTGTCACGCTCAATGTTATCAACAGCCGAATAGTCTGCTATGCGACCATACGACTTCGCCATGTTCTCATACTTGCCACCGATGCCGTCACCATTCTTAATCTGCGCTCCGGGCAGGTTGGGGTTCAGAAACTCGGTGGTCTGCAGGTTCTTGTCCTGCGTTTCCGCCACCTCCGTATTGAACATGTCAAAGACAAAATAGCCTGTGGCAATCAACGGGATGTACACGATGGCTGGCAGCATGTACTTCGGCTGACGGAAGTTTATCTTATCTGTTATTCTCATCGCTGTCTGATTTTGATGTTACTGACTTGTCTCGATTCTCCTCGTTGGTTCGATGCGTCACGGGAGGAGTGATGCAATGGGCTGCATTCATCATCTGCTTCATGCGCCCTTCCTGCCGCTCGATGGCACTTGCAGCCTCCGTCCGATGACCGTAATACCGCACCATCCTGTAGATGTTGATGCCGAAGCACGTGGCGACAAAGCCGAAGACGATGACGAGAAACAGCGTCTTGTGGGCATTGGCAAAGCCTTGCACCTTAGCCGCCGCACGGTCTATCCTCGCGGTCTTGGCAAACTTGCGCCCTGCCGCCACCTCCTTCTCATACCGCTTCTTGTACTTGGGGTCGTTCTTGTCGGGCATATCCTCGCCCACAAGCATCCGTCTGATTCCTTTTACACTCATACCGCTAGGATATTAGAAGTTTGACTTCGACTTCTGCTCAATATCCTTGTTGAGCAAGGTTCTCCAGTTCGTGATGAGCAGTCCATGAGGATTGTTCTCCGTCCTCGGCACGCGCTTCACCTGTCCCGCCGTCACCAATTCACGCATCAGAATATTGCTCCTTCGCTCTATCCTTTGCCTACCGTAGTAGGTGAACTCCATCTTCTCCTTGTTGAACTTGATGCTGTCGCAAAAGATGCTGAACACGGCACTCGTACCCATGATATTGTTGTAAAAGCCCTTTTCCTTCAGCGTATTGTACTGCGCCAAACCAGTTTCATCGACCAAATACATCGCCTTCTCCATCGAATAGCGGATGTACTTGTCATCGGGAGCAAGCGTAAAGAAGTAATGGTGGAACATCTCGATATGGCTCTTTGCCTCCACATCCAGCGTTTCCTCCATCGTGGTGCGGTTCACCAGTATGGGCACGTTGCCGTCCAATACATACACCTTTTGCTGCGCGTCCGTCACCATGCAGCGCGCCGTCCAGATGCTCGACACCGAGATGATGATGCAGCCCATGAGGAACGCAGAGCAGATGATGCCCACCAGCTTGATTTTGTTTTCTAAGTTCTTGATTACCATACGTTACTGCTTGTTTGAGGTCTGATTTCTCTTCATTCTCACATATTCACGGTGCAGGATGGTGTATATGTCCTTCTCAACTTCTTCCACCAGTTTGGCGTAATACTTGATGCAAGCCTCTACGTAGATGCCTTCGTATTTCAGTTGGATCCACACCCACCAGATGTCACGTTCACGTCTCCGTCGATTTCTGTAGATTTTGGCACGATGCAAGCGATAACTCAGGTAATCTACCATAGGCACTACATACTCGTCGTTATCCTCAAAGCCTTCTGCCATCTCCTCATACTGTGGGTCGATGTAGTTGTTTTCGGAATTGAAAAACTCTTCCTTTGCACGCTTGTTGGCAAACGCCATGAATTTCTCATCTTTGAGCCAACGCTCAATTTCATTTTTTGCTTTCATTTTTCTTGATGGTTACTTTTATTTGTTTCAATAGGAGGTGCGGTGACTCACCGCACACTCACATGTTATCTCATCACGGTCGCCATGGTTCCCGTAGCCGTCATCTTGGCTTGTTGTGCCACGCCCTCGCCGAAGTTTCGGGTTGAGAAGGCGGTGTCGCCCTCTGGTATCATCCATGCCGCAAGGTCGGGCACGAGGTTCAGGCATTTCAACGCCACGATGCTCGCTGCCATCAGATAGCCTGCCGAGAAGAACGAGTTTTGCAGATAGGCTGCCATCGTCTGCTCACTGGCGGTGATGGCCGTCAGGTTCTCTACCTGTATGCAGAGCACAATATCAAACAGCAACAGGACGTAGAAACCGACGAAGTAGAGCATGGCTCCGTAGAAATGAACTGTCAAATAACGGGTTAGCCACTTCGCCCACGCTCCTTCCCACTTGGGCAGCAACGAAAATGCCCATTGTATTGGACCGAATATAGTGAGCATTCCGAGCAATATCTGCTGACAGTATATCGTCGCCCACCAACCGATGCGGAACACGATCAGGGCTATCAGCATCACTATCTTGTCGATGCCCACCACGGCCCCTGCCGTCAGTGAGGTGAACCACAGTTTGCTGGCATCCTTCTCCATGTTGGTCACTTCGTCCACGCCCGTCTGCTCCATCGTCGCCTCTATCAGGTTGGGGTCTGATGTGCCCTTATGCGCCACGTCTGCCTGTGCCTGGAGGTCAGTGTACATCGAGTCCCTGACATATACAAACTGCTGCACCTCCTCAAACTTGTCGGAAATTTGGGTCGCCTCTGCCTCATAGAGGTCGTGGGTGTAACTGCCGATGCAATTGGGAATATAGGATAGAAAATCCAATACGCACCAGCTGCTGCCGCTGTTGGTCATGCCTGTGTCAGCAGGTGGGTACCACCAACAGAGGATGATGCTCACCACCAAGGGCTTGAACAGTTTCATCACGTCCAACGGTTCGTTCTTCACCATCATCTTGTAGGCCATGCTTGCCGCCACGATGATAGAGAACAGTGCCGCCAATGCCATACACATTTGGAGGATCCACCAGAACGGCCCTTGTGAGCCTGTGAAGGTGGCATCGGTCAGGAACTCGTTGGTCTGGAATATCACATCGTCAATCTCCTCTTCGAGGATGTTGATGCCGAAATCGCTGAGTATGTTGTCTGCCATCAGTGCCTGGTTCTATTGTTGATAATCTCTTTGATAAACTCTATGCCTTTCGGTGTCCATGACAGATAGAAGTGGTAGAAGCAGCGCATCCTGCCTGTGACATATACCGCAATGCCCTTGTCCTGAAGGTCTTCACGCAGTTTCCACATTCCATATTCCTTGGTGATGATGCCTTCCTCTTTGAGGGTCTTCACAATCTTGCCGTAGTAACTTCCGACATATTTGTGAAGCTTTGACATTGAAACTACCTCTAAATCAGATGGCATATAATGCTCATCAACGATGGGTGTCCTGCCGATAACGCTGATTCGCTTCGGCATCCTTGACATCTCCAACTGCCACTTGCCGTTTTTCCTCTTGGCGGCATAGAGACGTAACTGTATTTTTGATATTGATTCCATAGCTATTTCTTTATTTTATGTTCTTTCGATAACAGGAATGACTCCCACGCTCTTCAGTTTCTCATAGAGGAAGCGGCGACCTTTCTGTGTCCATTTGGTGTTCATGCGCACATCCTCCGTACCGTCCTTGTGTTTAATGAGGTAGGTCTCGCTGGTCACATAACCGCAGTCCTTGTAGTCGGCATACAGAATCCACTGCTTGCCACGCTGATACTGGATGTTCATCTCCTTCAGACGTCGGTTGAAGCGGATGGACGACTCGCCATAGTCCTGTGCTATCTGTGTGACCAGGACACTGCTCTTCGTGGCAAGGATGATGTCAAGGTAACTCACCTTGTCCTTCATCTCCGTCACCTCCTGTTGCAGGTCATCCACCTTGGATCCCAACTCAACGATGCGTGTCCTTTGGTGTTCACACTCCTGTTCGACAAGCAGACGCTTTTGTCGTTCTTCCTTCAGATTGACTGCTAACCGTATCAGGAAGTCTGGCTCTGCCAATGCCTTCTCGATGGTCTGCTGTGTCATATAGGCACCATGCTTGCGGATAGAGGGGAGCACCTCCGATGTCACCCACTTGCGGAAACGTTTGGCTTCGGGTTTGCGACTGTCAAGGATGACATCATACAGTCCGTCTTCATTGATAAAGTTTGTAACCTGTTCTCTTCCAAGACTATCCGAGATGGGGTACTTTGAAAGTACATCATCCGAAAGTCGTTGTACCAACTTGCTGGTTTTTAGTCCAAGAACTCTTGCCACATCAGCCAAACAGAACAAGGGTTGCTCTGGTGTTCCTGTGGTTCGGACTGCTCCAAATTCCTCGTTGTTGAAAATCTGAATATCGTTCATATCTCTATGCTGTTTTGTGATTATTTCTTCTCTTCCCTTATTTCTATCTGTTCACACTTTCTTCACCCTCACCGCTGTTGGCATCATCGCCGTCAGTGCCTGTCGAGCTCCTCACGCCCTTCATGTTTTCCTGCCAACGGCTCTTGGCATCGCTGATGATGCTGCCTTTATGTACTACACGGTCGTTGGTGGCTGCCAAGAGGGCGGTAGTCTGGCTTTGGGTGTTGAGCTGCACAAGGTATTTCAGTAGTGTCTCGTTCTGTGTCGTCAGGTCGGCATAGATGCTAAGATACTGCCGCTTTCTCTGTGCATTGGGCATATAGGCATCCTTGGTGGCTTTCACGGCACACTGGTACATATTGTACAGTTCCTCCCACCGACGCTTGTCGTTGATGGTGCCTCCTGTAGGGATGATATGGTCTATGTTCGCCTTCATCTTGTCCAACTGACCGTTGATCTTGCTGCTTTCGGCAAGCCAGGCGAGGTCTATCTGTCGGTCGGCTACGTTCAAGGCTTCCACCTCAGCACGCTTGGTGAGGGCAGAGTCTATCTTCTCCGCATCATCTACTTGGTTGTAGAGGTTGATGCCGGCAAGAGTGCGGAAACCTAACTTGTTCTTCTCTGCCGCTGTCTTCTTATAGTTGTTATGTAACAGCCAATAATAGAACTCAGGGGTGAGAGAACCGCCACCTGTCTCCATCACCGTTATCTGGTTCTGCTTGGAGGAGTCGTGGTTGTAGGTCACGCTCTGGGCTGTGGCTTTGATGGTGGTTGCTACCGCCATGATGAGTATCATTGTCTTCTTCATGTCCGTTCTTCTTTTGTTTACAATCCGTCAATAGTCAAGTTTTCCTGCCACTTTCCATCGGCTGAAGGCATCTTCCAGTATCTCTTCCTTCGTCCTCGTCCGATACACCTTCTCCTTCCAATAGCCCATGCGCAGCTGCACATACCGCCATGTCTGGAAGTAGGCTTGGTTCAGATGTTTTTCTATCAGGTCCAACGAATTGTTGATATTGTCCAACACCATCAGCAGGTCGGAAGTTGAACAGGCTGCCGCTCCTGTGGCATACAACACGAGGTCGTTGACGCTATGGTAGAGTTGGCTTCCTTCGTTGTATATGTTGTCGATGGCTTTCTTGTTGATGCTGATGAGCATCGTGTCAGCCAGTTCGATGTGTTTCCGCTTGATGACCTTATCATTGAAGTCCTCCAACAGGTTCTTGTAGTCACTGATGCGGTCGCTCACCGTCTGGTAGGTGCTCTTCACGTTCAGCACCGTGCGCAACGACTGGTACATCACATCGATGATGTCGAAGGCCCGGGTGTATTTGTCCAAATCCACATTCAGTTCCTTGTATTTGCCCACCTCTTCACTGCTGTATTCATGCAGCAGTTGATTGCTGTACTCCAAAGTGCTGCGTGCCAGCAAGAGGCTGCGCTGCTTCTTGTGGTCGTTGATGTATGCTTCCACCGATACCGCATCGAATCCCCATTGCGCCAAGGCTGTATTGGGGAAGAGGGTAATCAGCAGGAGAGCTATGATGATGGTATGTCTCATTCTCCGTTCCTCCCTCAGTTTTCGTTCTCGTTATCTTCACCATTCCCTCTGTTAGGGTCTGCATTCTCTCTCCATCGCTCGTAGCACTCTTCAATGAGTGTCCTTCTGCGACCTTGGTCTGCGTCGATTGAAGGAAGAATGTCCTTCAGCACGTCAATGATGCTGCGCTTGTAGTGCATCATTTTTTCTAATGATACCAAGTCGGCGTAAATCTTGGTGATACGGCTATCTACTTCACGGGCTATCTCCAGACGGTCGCTCGACCAGAGCAGGTGTATTACATCGTCATTGTCGGCGGTCTGGGTTGCCTCGCTCTTGGCATATTCTGTGGTGATGCTGCACGACGGGAACTCCTGGGCTATCTCCGAGATACGGCTGTTCACCTGCCTCGTCTTCTCCTCGTCAGAGGCATTCGGGTCAAGGGTCAGCACATCCACCACCTGTGTGTCGGTGTATTCCGAGGTCAGCTCCCACGATATTTGCAGTATCGCACGGTGTATCTTGATGCCAAGGAAGTACTTGGGCTTCCTTGCAATGGACAGTGTCGCCTTGAAGGTGATAATGCCGTTGATGTTGGGCATGGTGGCAGTTCGGACGTAGGTGTAGCCGTTCCACGAACCGGCACCTTGCCACGTGAGATTGTAGGCTGACTTCACATCCTGCATGATGGCAGGGATGCGGTAGTAGTCATCGGTGGAGGTGGCATTGTCGTTAGCCGCCTCGCTCTTGGCATTCTGTATGTCTGCCAACTGCTGCTGCCATGTCGCCAATTCCTTCTTCAGGTTGTCTATCTTCGTCTTGTTGACATTATGTTGCTGCCGCAAGGCAGGGGCTTCCTCCACAGAGGCATTGGCTATCTGCGTGAGCAGGTTCCTGTTCTCTGTCTCCAACTGGCTTATCTGCGCCTCCAACAGGGCTATCTTGCTATTCGCCTCACGTTCCTTCTCGTCCAGTTCCGATAGGTCGAGATTATTTTCTGATACGCTTGTCCTCATGGCGCATTCCTTGCTGTGGGCATTGAGCGAACCGCCGCACTCACGGCACTTGTACTGCGTGCTGCCCTGTCCGAGGGTGACACCGTCCGAACAGGTGACGCTGATGGTCACGCTCTCCACGCCCTTCAGTTTGGCGGCATCGGTGGCTTGATAGTAACGGCGTGCGTCACTGCCGATGTAATAGACATAGCCCTCCTCGTTGTCGTTATACTCCGAGAGACGTGCCTGCAACTGACGCTTGAAGGTATTCAAGTCCATGCTGTAGGAGTCGAAGACATCCTCATACACCTCTTCCACGTTGTTCCAGCTCTTGGTAACGTGTATCTCGTAGGCGTAGGCCTTCTTGGTCTGCTTGCCGCCACGGCTGATGATGTACGACGACATCCAATAGTTCATCGTATAGGTGAAGCCGTCGCTCTGGGCGTTGAGCTGCTGCACACGGCTGCGGCTCCATCCGGCATGGTTCTCCGAGTTGGCCAGTATCTGCTCTCGCTGCGTGCTGTTAGGGTAGAAGTTGGGGTCGGAGGTGTTGATACGATACCAATGGTCACCGTTCAGAATACTGTTGTCATCGGTCGGCGGATAGTAGTCACAGAGGCTTACGCTGCCTTGGTCTCGTCGGGCAATGTACCAACGCTGTGTATAGTAGTTGCCCTGCGTCTCGCTCAGATAGTCTGTCATCCACGAGGTGATGTTGTAGTTGGAGAGGTCGAAGAGGGCTGCCACGTTGTCCTCGCCACCCACCAGACTAAGGAGTGTGCTGCCGATGCCGTTCTCTGCCTGTTCATAGAGGTCATGGTAGTTGTCATAGATGTCGATGATTTTACTCACCTTGCCATTGAAAAGGTCGTTGAAGGCACTCTGCTGCAAGAGTGCGCCTGATGCCCCGTTGATACCTGCCGTCGCCAACGATGCTCCCATATTGTAAAGCGTCTCGATGTCGGCGGTGAGGTTCTCCACGGTGAAGTTGCCGGGCACACTGGCGATGTCATCCAACAGCTGCTGCCAATCTACATTGCCTATCTCCGAGAGTTTGAGGATGGCGGCTATCTCTTGGTTGATTTCCAAGAACTGAATGTCGGCAAAGGTCAAGCTACTGTTGGTCACGACACTCTCAAACTGCATACACAGCGACTTTGTGTCGGCGCATATCTTCATCAGGTAACTGCCCCAGTAGAGGGCGGTCTGCGGACTTTTCAGCATCATTCCTGCCACCGTCCATATCTTGGGCATAATCTTGTTCGCCACCATATTGTGGATGCGGCGGTAATAGTAGTTCTCCGTGCTACTGCTCCAAATGCCGAGGTCGGTGAATGCCTTGCGCTCCAAGAACTTGGCAGCGAAGATGCCGGCAGTGGCAACCTCTGCGGCATTGTAGTGCTTCAAGATTTCGCCCACCTGCTCGTTATAATAGCTCTCTGCCATAGCTCCAGCACCGAATGCGGCAGCCATGGCGGCAACGATCTGCTTGTCGTAGTTCACGCTGTAATACTGCGCATGAACCCTTCCCACGACAAGTGTAAGACACATATATATTATAATAAGGTATAAACGTCTCATTGCTTCACTACTTTACGTTTTTACTACTTTCAGTTTCTACTATTCCACTACTTTACTACTTGTAGTATTTACTATTGGTAGTATTCACTACTAATCGTATTTACTACTAATCGTAAATACTACCCAGCCACCGTTCCCGAAAGTTTTGCTTTCGGGCATCTGGGCTTTACGTCTATTCCGGGATTTCCGTTTCCATCAATCAGCCCCCGTGCTCGCCGTGTCAGCGGCGAGTGGCTCCATCGTCCGTCAAATTGAGCACATGCCCCGCCTCATTGACCTTCTGCGCAAATGCCAACGACTTCCCGATGCCACTGGCATCCCAATCTCTGCAATACCGCTCGATAGCCTCCTGATGTCTGCACTTCAGTTCATGCTTATAGAGTTTCAATGCCTCCTTCTCAGCTCGCTCGGTGGTGTAGGTCATATAGCACTCGTGCGGCTCCTCCACACCATACACTCCGCTCGTCGATCCACGTCGGATAAACACCTCACGGAAGAAACTTCTTCCCTCCTTGTTATCCAAGCGGTTGACAGTGAATATCTTCTTGCAATCCACATCCGTCAATCCTAATATCGCCTTGATCTCGTCGAATCGCTCACGAAATTTGCTTTGGTCGAGCAGCATCACCACGTCGGAGTTGTTGATGATGGCTTCCTTCACGATGGGACTGCCGATGATGTCCTGTATCTCCTGTGTCACTACGCCCACGCTCGCCCAGAACTTTCGGGCTGTCTTGTATAGGTACTTGATGTACTCGGCCATCAGCGGCGAGGCGATGGCTTTCCATGCCTCCTCGATGACAAGGCACTTGCGGTTCTTCTTCAGGCGCATCTTCTGCAGGAACACGTCCATGATGATGAGCGTCACGATGGGGAAGAGCTGCTTGTTCTCCTTGATGGCATCCACCTCGAAGACGATGAAGGTCTCGTCGAACAAGGTGCTATCCACGTTCTCGTTGAGAATCTTGTCGTACTTGCCGCCACGGTAGAAGTTTTGGAGCATATAGGCGAAGTTGTCGCAGTCGATGGTGGTGATGTTGTTCTCGATGCAGATCTGGTCGAGACGCTCACAGGCGAACTCATAGAATGAGTCGAAGGAGAGGGTCTTCACGCTCAATGCCATGCGCCGTTCCTCCAGTCCCTTGATGAGTTTCTCCACCTTGTCGTGTATCTGCGTCAGCTCCGTGCCGCGCCGCTTCTCCATGGTGGAGAGGTTTTTTCTCAGTGTCTCCTTCTGTGAGGAAGGATAGGGCTGCACACCGTTGAAATAGAAATCGTAATACTCCGTCACCAACTGCTCCACGACACGGAACTCCAGTTCGGGTATCTGCGTCTCCGAGCCTTTCCATATCAGCAGTATCAGGTTCTTCAGGAAGTCTATCTTCTCAATGTTCAGCTCCCGCTTGCTGATGTTGAAGGGGTTCATGGTGATGGGCTTGTCCTCCGTATAGGCGATGTACTTGCCGCCCACATACTCGCAGAGTCCCTCATACGAGTTACCCGTATCGACCATGACGATGTCGGTGTTCTGCTCCCACAACTGACGCACCACGCTGTTCATGTGGAAGCCTTTATATATAGCCTAACACGCTGAGCCACAACGATTTCATAAAAAACGACAAAATCTAAACGGTACAAATTTTGAACAAAGGAAAAATAGCCGTTCAAAGCACTCTGCAAAGAGAAAAAACTATGACAGGGGTAAAATCGAATTTAAGATTATTTATGAAAATATTTTGGCGATTTTTGGCTGATTGCTATCCGCAGAGCGCATTTTTGATAAAAAGTACCACTCTCATCATCCATAAAGAGTGAGACGGTCGAAAAAGGAAAAGAGGGGAAATGAGTGCCATGCAGAAGGCTGCCAAAAGGGTCAAAAATGGGTGTCTTGTACCTTGGTTGTATCTCAGTCGGCATATATGGCTGATAAACAACGCAGGTTAATAATTCGGCGGCAATAGCTAAAAAAAAACGAACCCACCAAAATCGGCATTTAATGCTGATTTCAGTAGGCTCGTATTATCTATTTTATTCTGTTTAGATTAGCGGCACCTCTATTCGCTAAATTCTCCATTAATAACAGGAACAGTCATAGGCATACCTCCTTTGTTCGTATAACTGTATGTACCAACTCTCTGAGGATTTTTTATAGTCACAATTTGGTCGCTGTAAAAATTTTCACCAAGAATCACCACTGTATTGCCATTAAACCATTTATACTCTTCGTTAGAAATTTCACTTGCCAAAGCTGCATTACCGAGAACTTGAAACACTTTAAATGACGTTTCGGATTTATTTTCATATTTTATGGGCTTTTCGAGATACTGTATTGGATCTTTATCACCAGTATTTTGTGATGCTAAACCAATAATAAACAGAATAGACAATGTTAGGATTATACCTGTTACAACTCCCCAAATAAATGATTTCTTATTCATTGTTAATACTTTTAAGTAAAACTATTATTCTGATATGTTATTATTCCTTGACAACGAATATTATATCAGCAAGGCTTTTATACTCTTTTTTATTGAAGATGAAACTAATCTTTTTCAACGATTCTTCATTGAAACAATCCAAATATTCATTTATCTTCGGTTCGATTAAAGAAAATGCACGCTTCATTTTCCACGACTGTTCCATATCTGTGGAATCTATAAGAACAACGAACAATCGATTTTCTGCACCAAACAAACGAGGACTTTGATTCTCGTAAAGCCATTTCATAAGGTTCTCTGGATGATTACGAGCATCATCAACAATTTGTTTTCTGGTGCTTGAAAGCTTAGCTATCACCTCTGGATGTCCTTGGTTTTCTAGTTCTTCTCGGAGAAAAATAAATTGTTCTGCATCGGAAAGGTTCTTATCAGGAGAAATGCCGAAAGATTTGGCTTGACGTTTAAGCCATGTTATCTCAGAATTACCTAATACCTCTTTAATTCTACCCTGCATATAAGCACCTGGAAAGTAGGTTACTTTCAAGTCAACGGGATAATTGTCAATAAAGAAATCCACACTCTTAATCTCTCCAACAGCAGACAATACACGTCTATGCTTCTTGAAGATAGATTCTATGAGATAAGAAGTCCAGTTGTTGTACCAACTCGTTTGCACAAACTTCCAGGCGTTAGTTGCAATACTATCTGCCTTGCTCTTTAATTCATCGAAGTCACTTATTACTTTGATGTATCGTCTTACGAGATATTGGTCAAGCGAGTTCTCTTGATCACCTCCCCATTCATAGTTGTTAATCTGACGCAATCCGCTCTTTAATTTTTCCTCATCTACACCCAATGTGTGATACCACTCATTATTTCTGTCACGTAAATAAGTATCAAGCATAATCATCCCATTGGGATTGCTCTCCATTACAGAAAATAGTTCAGCGAATTGGTCATTTATCTTTTTTGAATTAAGTACAATGCCATTCTTATCTATAAACTGCTTTATCTGCTTGCCTCTACAGACAGCTCTAACCTTTAAATACAACAATGCGTTTTCATTGTTATTGAACACAAACAGGTTTTGTGCACGGAACTCTTTGTCCCACTTCTCAAAGTTTGTCATATCAAATAATTATTTTTCTTGTTTTATATTCCACTGTCCGTTCTCGCTAATCTGGAATTTATTATTAAGTATCATGAAAACATCAACATTGCCAATGATAATCATGTTACGTAGAATCCATTCCATTATTGCCATCATAATACCATTTGTGTCAGATACTCCGGCATGAATAGTATCAGTAATAAAATCACTAACGATTCTTTCAAATAGTTGGTCATCGCAAACTTTCAAGTGAACGGGGTTAGGATTTTTGCGAAATGTAACAAGCACATCTCCTTTTATAGATTTAATCCTATTTAGTTGTCTTGGAGGATATGTTTTTTGTTCTAACCATTCATACTCGACAACATTAAAATTGTTGAATACACATGCATTGCTTACAGCCTTCCATTCTAAACCAGACAGAGAATGGAATGTAAGCGAAAAGTGTTTGTTATCTTTTAATATCCTTCGAATTTCCGAAAATGCCGCATTTATATCGTCTTCAAATGACTTTATATCTTTATGTCTTTGATTACTATCCGAAATTACGATTTCCTGCTGATAGTTAGGCTCAAATTTGAGCCATGAGTTCCAAATTACACTCTGCTCAAAATAGGGTACACTGTCACCATATGGCGGGTCTGTGAATACATAATCAACTGAGTTGTCGGGAAGCTGTAGATTCTTTGCATCAAAATTTGTAATTTGGTAAGTTGATTGGATATGCCCTGTCATCAAATCACCAGAGAGAGCATCTAAATAGTCTTCTTTGCCTTTGATAGCTTTCTTTATGCGATTCTCATAATAGTGCAACACATTATTTTCTATGTATGTTTCACCAATATAGAAGCCTGTCATCCAAGCACCTTGAGACAGTGTGCCTCTGCTTTTGATTGGAGGCACAAGTTTAGAACAATTTGCCAAATTGGCTGTAAAAGCAATCAAAAATAAGTCCTTTGTTGAACCAGTAGAATATTTTTCTATCAAGGATAGAAGTCTCGAATGGCATGCAAGTGTCCTTTTGGTGAAAAGGTCTTCAACAGTCATATTGGGGCGGGCAGATATTCTTGAATTTTCAATAATTGAAACCATAGGATACCAGTCCTCTATAACATAATTGTTCTCGTACAAACAAAATTCATTAGCAATATCTGCTGGAATGTCTTTGATTAATGTCTTCTTACCATTTTTATATGTGAACTGTACTGGCAATCCTTCTTTGCTTCTTAACACCGATATTGGAAGATAATCTATACCATCAATAGTTATTTTATACCACTGTTCCACATATATAGTTAATTCCTTTTTTATTTGTTCCCATATTCTTTTCACTTTTGTGATATTAACATCTGTAGAAAACAAGTTATGGGAAATAAAATTCGCAATGGGATTTAGGTCATTCACAATGACATTGCGATTTTTGAGATAGGCTTCACAACAAAACACTCCATATCCCGAAAAAGGATCAATGACTGTATCTCCGGGATTGGTGTATCTATCAACTAAAGGGCTAATGCCTGATGCTGGCTTTTTCCCCCAGTATTTGTGCATAAAATATCGAGGTGAGTTTTTTTCGCTATTCATTTTTTATATGTTCACGTGTATTATTGATGTTCACTTGGAGTAAGCAAATCTCTTGTATCAACATTCAAAAGCTGTGCAATTGTGTGTAAAGTTTGTAGGTCTGGCTGAGTTGTATTGCTACACCATTTGCTAACAGTACATTGTGTTTTACCAAGCTTGTCAGCAAGCCATTTCCCAGTTTTTCTTTTCTCTACAAGAACTACTTTTATTCTGTTTAAATTTGCCATACTTATATAATTGATTATATTTGGGTGCAAATATATTAAATTATAACGACAAAAAAGAATGTAGAGAGAAAAAAATAACAAAAACAAGGTGTTTTTCCTGAAATGACTCAAAAAAGCGTGTTTTTTTGACCTCTTTTTGAGATTAAGAATCATTAAACATCCTATAAAAAACGACCATAATATCTGCATTCAAAAACGTTGATATTGTGAATTATCTCCTTGCCATATAGCCTTGCCTCGGCAAATCCCCCACTATATCCTCTAACTCCCTGTCCACCTTGGATAGTTCCTCTTTGGACAAAGCATAGATGCAGTCAATCGCCAGTCGGTTGGCTGCTATTTTTCTGTGTGCGAG
>OOCG01000659.1_pt1 | contig 21888 bp, 39 predicted proteins | sample 1671521 | NCBI WGS metagenome assembly OOCG01 (sample SAMN06348165, study PRJEB24527) | human gut metagenome | biome: human gut; feature: ankylosing spondylitis patient; material: feces | host: Homo sapiens | place: China | collected 2015-10
GAAGACGGCATACGAGATGTAGCCGTGACTGGAGTTCAGACGTGTGCTCTTCCGATCTATCAGATTCAAGGAACTTGCCAATGGAAACAAGAGCATCTATATGGACATCTATATGGACGGAAAGAGGAGTTATGAATTTCTCAAGCTATACCTCATCCCAGAGGTTGGTAGAGAAAGAGCGAAGGCGAGGATGAAGAATGCTGAGACGATGGCTAGTGCGATTATCATCAATATACGCTTTAATTCTTTGATACACAGTTATTTCCATACATTTTACATTTTTTAATCATACTTAAACTATGCAAATCAGGATAACTTTTTCCCAAAAATGTTTGGTTAGTTAGGCGGATTTGCTTATCTTTGCACTCGTAAACAACAAGTTGCTTAATTATTAGAAGCAAAAGTACAATAAAAAATTAAGATATGCAAGTAAAAAAGATAAAAATTATCAAAGTTTCGCCAGAAGGACGTAAAAAACTTGCTGAGCGATATGGATGCCGAAGGGAAACCATCTACAACGCTCTAGGTTTTAGAAGTCAGAGCAAGCAAGCCGAAGACATCAGGAATGATGCCCTGAATGAGTTCGGAGGTGTTAAGGCAGACAAGGTAGTGTTCTACTAATAATAAAGAAGGAGGAATCCTATGAATGAAATTTCAACTATTGTAGATGGTGACCGAATGACATCACTACAGATTTCAGAGATTACTGGCAAGCGTCATGCTGATGTGATGAAATCCATCCGAAAGATGGAGCCAGCTTGGGAAAAAGTAGCCGAGGGTAAATTTTCCCTCGGGTCTTACAAGGATGAAAATAATCAAGATAGACCTTGCTACTCTCTCAATAAAGAAGAATGTCTCTACATCGCCACCAAATTCAACGATGAAGCGAGAGCCAAGTTGATTAAACGATGGAAGGAACTGGAAGAGCAACATCAAAAGCCATCCGTCCCTCAGAACTATCTCGAAGCTCTCAAATCTCTGGTCAAGGCTGAGGAGGAGAAACAGCAGCTAGCTTTGGAAAATAAGAAGCAGCAGGAACAAATCGTCACTATCAGCAAGACGAACATGGAACTCGGCAACAAGATTACCGAAATGCTGCCAAAGGTCAGCTACTACGACAAAATCTTGCAGAGCAATGCCACAATGACCGTTACTCAGATTGCTCAGGACTACGGCATGAGTGCCATGAGGTTAAACAAGGAGTTGGAATCTATGAGAATCCAGCACAAGGTAAGAGGTCAATGGATATTGTTTGCCCAGTTCTTAGAAGGTGGATATGTTCACAGCAGAGCAGTAGACATCGTAAGGAGTGATGGTCGGCATGATGTGAAGTACAACACCGAGTGGACAACGAAAGGAAGAATCTTCCTATATGAATCACTCAAAGCGAAGGGCATTCTCCCCTTGATAGAGCAGGAGAACACTCCCAGAGATAAGGACACTAGTAGAACAGAGCCATCCAAGGCAGCTAGTGCAAGTCAACAAACCCTCAATTTCGTATGATATGGTAGACCCAGAGATTAAAGAGCAGCTAGACCGCATCGAGCAGTATTCGCTCATAGCTGCAAAGAATGTGCTCAACATTAATGAAGCTGCAATCATTCTTGGTATGACGGTTAGAGGAGTGAGAGAGAACGTCAGGAACAGAATCATTCCTTGCTATAAACCAAACGTCAACCGACTCTACTTTAAGAAGAGTGAGTTGGAAGAGTGGATGACTCAGAACCGCAGAAAGAGCATGGCTGAGTTGAAATCAGAGGCAGCAGCCTATTGTTTTACCCATTAAACAGATAAACTTATGATAGCAGATGTAATGTTGGTAGCTAGCGTAATCGCTTTCGCTGTTGCCGTTAAGGAAATTCACTCCTACTTCAAGGAGGTGGGCAAGTAATATATATGGAGACTGAACCTCACAAGAATAGTTAAGTATTAAGTTATTAGTGTGTTAAGTCTTATAATATTTCAGTCATTGAAAACAGCAGAGGTTTTTTGGAGTTTGCTACTCCCAGTCTCCACTATAACTTTAGTCGTTATAATTTTACATGTTTTAAATTTTTACCAAGCGCAAGTAACTCAGTTGGTAGAGTGTGAAATGTCACGTGTCGTGGGTTCGAGTCCCACCTTGCGCCCTATATAGCCCGATTCCAAGGCTTTATATCGGATAGGATAAACCTTCCTAGAGAGGTACACGTACCCAAAAGGAGCATCATTAACCACAGATGGTGCTTAGACGTGGAAGTGGCAAGCGAGTACATACACCTGATAGGTGGAATTTGGAAAAACTTGGAGTTCACTTGTGAAGAAGCAGACCTGATGCCGTGACCCTTATATAATAAGGTAGCATCTAAAGGTAGGAGCGCACAACTACAAATCGGTTCTAATGCAGCCAGCACGCTTTCTTTCTATTCGGTTCAATAGTTATAATTGGTTATTTTATAGAAATCTGATATATCACAATATGTGCGATTACTAGTGCTGGGAGTCCTAAGCCTCCATGAATGCAGAAGGGAACCAAGGGCGCACGGATGGGTTAAAGCCTCGGAACGTGCGCCCTATTATAGAGAAATTAATGTTTTTTCATACAAATTACATTTTTAATTTTTTGCATTGCGGTAGCGACCGCTCAGGTTAAACAAAAATAAAAAACTCTCGCCCCACCATTCGTGAGAACCGTGGGGCTTTTAATTTGAACATTTCAAACCATACAATATGAGATATAAAGCAAATAGTTGTCACGATTGTTTATTCTTGACAATATGTGACAACCCGAACAAGAATCCAGATGGTGGCTACCGATGCAGCCGCTATGAATGGAAATATCAATAACAACTTAATACATATAAGATATGAAAGAACTTATCGCAATTCAGTCAGAACTGAAAGCCCCGAAGAGTCAGTTCAATAAATTCGGTGGCTACAAGTATCGCAAGGCAGAGGACATTCTTGAAGCTGTCAAGCCTTTGCTCAACAAGCAGAAATGCACGCTAACCATCACAGATGATATTGTGATGGTAGGCAACCGCATTTATGTTAAGGCTACCGCCACAATCAAGAACGAGAAGGGCGAGTGTGAAACAACCACTGGTTGGGCTAGAGAAGAAGAATCAAAGAAAGGTATGGATGGCAGTCAGATTACTGGAGCTTCCTCCTCTTATGCTCGCAAGTATGCCCTCAACGGTCTCTTTGCCATTGATGATAATGCTGATTCTGATACCACCAACGATGGGCAGCATCAGGAAGCGCAGCAGCAGACACAGACTCAGCAGCCAACCGCCCAGCAGACAGCATCCCCTCAGTACCACACGAATGACTTGAACGAAGGATTGGCTTACCTGAGCAGATGTGTTAGCAAAGACAATCTATTGTGGGTAATTCAGCATTACCAGCCACTCTGCTCTAACACTCAGTTCATGCAAGCAGTATCAGCCAAGAAGAAACAATTAGGTATACAATAATATGACAGAAACAACAAAGAAAATCACTTTGAATGTGCCAAGAGTAACATTCATTGAGGAGTCTCATCAGTACTTCATCGGCAAGAAGGAACTTAAAGGAGTCACGGGAACGCTCATCAAGAAAGCATTCCCCGACACCTATAAGAATATTCCGGAGTATGTATTGAAGAAGGCAGCAGAGCGAGGAGGTCTTATCCACAACACGTTTGAAACCTTCTGCTCCATATTCGATGCAGACATCAAGAAGTACCCGAATCCTACGGAAGAGCTTCAAGCCTTCCACAGCATGTTAGTCGCATACGATTTACACTATGTAGCATCCGAGTATCTTGTTACAGATGGTGAGAACTTCGCATCTGCCATTGATGGAATCTTTGCCGACAAGGAAGGCAACATCTATCTGGTAGATTACAAGACCACCGCCACCCTTCACTACGACAACGTATCGCTACAGCTATCCATCTATGCAAAATGGTTCGAGGAGCAGAATCCTGACTTGAAGGTGAAGGAGATTGTCTGCATGTGGTTCAAGAACGGACAGAGCAAGTTCCAGCCACTACCTAGGGTAGCTGATTATCAGATTGACGATTTAATCAACGCTTATCTCGCAGATGATACAGACTATCAGTATAAGGTGGAGGTTCCTGAGCAATTTTCAGCACTAGAGCAGGAGTACAGATTGATAACCGCTCGTATGGATGCCCTGAAAATCAAGCAGGATGATTTGAAAGAGAAGATTATGAAGATGATGGAAGACAACAAGCAGAAATCCATCAAGACCAACATCGGTTCCTACTCTTATGTGGCAGCTACCACCAAGAAGACCTTCGACACGAAGCTGTTCAAGGACACGGAGCCTGACCACTACGAGCACTATCTAAAGGAAACGACCACCAAGCCATCAATAAGAATTAAACTTAATTAAGTATAGATATGAACGTTAAATTTACTGGTAAAATTATTGCAGCAGGGCAAGTTCAGATGGGAACTTCCCAAAACGGAACCCAATGGAGTTCTTGTGAGTACACTATCGAAGAGTTGAACGAGCAGTACCATTCAAGAGCCGTTATCTCGGTATATGGCTCAGACAAGTTGCAGCAGTTCAACATTCAGTTAGGAGAAATCATCACCGCCCACATCGGATTGAAGGCACGCCAATCTAAGGAAGGACGTTGGTTCAATCAGTTGGACTGCTGGAAGGTGGAACGACCAAATGGTCAGCAGCAAGGTCAGGTTGTCCAGAGTCAGGTTGGTGCAGTACCTCAGCCAGTTGGTGGGTATTATCAGCAACAGCCTATACCTATGAGCCAGCCACAGCAGTTTCCCCCTCAGGTTAATGCAAGCGGTCAACCTATTCAGCAGAACGCTCAATATGCAGGTGGTCAACAGCAGGGACTTCCCTTCCCTGCCCCAAACCAATAATATATAAGGTATGGAAATCCATCTAGTAAGAACCTCCACTGGTCTTCGCCCCTACACGGATGATGATTACGAGGAAATGAAAAAGATAAAGGTTGGTTCCATCGTCAAGGCGAACATAGTTCGACCAAGGAACATAAAGTTTCACCGCAAGTTCTTCTCCCTTATCAGAGCAGCATGGGATTGTCTCACAGAGCAGCAGCGCACAAACCTACGTTCTATAGACACATTCCGTGAGCAGCTTCTGATAACATCAGGATTCAGCGAACCGCTTTACGACCTCAACGGACAGAAGTTCTTGGAGAGAGCCAAATCTATCTCCTTCGCCAAGATGGATGAGCCAGCCTTTAATGAAGTATATAGTAGAGTCTTAGACACCATCCTCACGATACTCTATGCAGATGGTGTTACAGAAGACGAGTTTAATAACATTTTACAAAATTATAGTTGATATGACACGTAGAAACGACAAGCGCAACAACAGACGTAATCGTCAGCGCAACAACACCCCAGAGTTACCACCATTTGCACAGATGCTTTTCGGAGCAATCGTTGGCAAAGGTGTAGACATGATTGCCAAGAAGATGGCAGAGAATGCCGAGGAAGAGACTCCTGATATTCATGCAGAAGGCATCAGTAATCAGGACGTTACCAACATCAATAACGGAAAGGCAACCTTATCTAAGTTGCGCATTCCTGCTGATGGTTCGGCAGTAGAGTACCCTATCCCTGATAATCTCCAGTTCTTCTTCGCTGAGGATGGTAAGTTGATGGTTCGTCAGAAGACGGGACATGAAAATGTTCGTATCAAAGAAGAGGAAAAGCCTATCACTTATGATGATATTTGCAAGAGTCTCTTCTGGAAGAATAAGATATACTGGGCTTATAAAGATGGTATTGACTCAGACATGGCATCACCATCAAATTACAAAGATGTTGACAACTGCACAAGCGAGGCTCAGGTAAAGCGCATGATTGCCTTCAACAAGTTGCAGAACATCGCCAAGTATCTCAATGAAGGCTGGAAACCGAATTTTGTTAGTCATTATCAAAATTGGGAAATCGTTAAACTTAATAATAGCTATTATCCAAATTACAATGGTTTAACAAACAAAGGAAGCGTTTACTTCAAGAGCGCAAAACTTGCAAATGAAGCCATCCGCTTAATGGGTAAAGAATCTCTCAACGACCTTTTCTCAACTGACTGGTAATGGCAAGCTACGCTGAAATCAAGGCAAAGCTACAGCAGGAAGGCAAGAAGACACGCAAGCGTTCATCCTATGATGAGCACAACTTGCAAGCCGCAGAGGTCAGGTATATCCGTGGGGTATATCCTGACCTTGAAGGAGTCTTCTTTGCCGTTCCTAATGGTGGCAAGCGAACTTCCCGACAAGCCGCATGGCTCAAAGAAGAAGGTATGAAGGCAGGAGTATCTGATATGCTGCTCCTGAAGCGCACCTCCCAGTACGGTTTCCTCTGCATCGAAAATAAAACACCGAAAGGTAGGCAGGAACCCGAACAGAAGGTATTCCAGCATGAAGTAGAACGGCATGGTGGCAAGTATATCATCGTCCGCTCTATAGATGAATTTATCCAAGCAATCGACAATTATTTAAATGGTGAACTATGACAGATGAAATCAAACAAGCCATCCGGCTTCTAAAAGAGAATGGCTACAAGGTTACCGCTCCTCCCAAGGAAATCAAAGACGAATATACCTTTGAGCGAGCATGGAACCTATACGAAAAGAAAGTTGGCTGCAAGGCTAAACTGGAAAAGAAGTGGAACTCTATGAATCAGAAAGACCGCAAGGCAGCTATAGAGTACATACCTCTCTATGTAATCTCACAGCCCAACAAGCAGTACAGAAAGAACTTCCAAACCTTCCTTAACCAGCGAGGATGGGAAGACGAACTCATCGGAGCAACACCACCGCCAGCATCCGTTAACGAGAATCCTTCCGAAATCAGTCAACTTATCGCAAAGACGAAGGCTGAACAGAACGTAACAAATGCGGATAAGGACAACGTTTTCAAGACACGCATCATGGGTATGATAGAGCTTCTGCAAAAGAATCCTCATAGCCTATGCCGAAAGCAGTTGGAGATATATCGTGATAACGGAACCTTGGAACGCTTGGGCATCCAATGGAATCCATAAACCACAAATCTGTTTACCAAAATGATAGCAATCAGTAAGTACAACAAGCAGCATCCTCTCAGAGTCTTTGAGGCTTTTGCAGGATATGGCAGTCAGAGCCTAGCCTTCAAGTACCTCAAAGATAAGCATCCTGAGTTCGACTTCAAGGTAGTGGGCTACTCAGAGATAGAACCATCAGCCATCCAAGCCTACGGACTCCTGCACGGAAGAGACATACCTAACTTTGGAGACGTGACAAGGATAGACTGGCATCAGGTTCCCGACTTCGACTTCATCAGTTGGTCTTCTCCATGCCAAGACTTTTCCAATGCAGGACTTCGCCAAGGAGCAGAGGAAGGCAGCGGCACACGTTCTTCCCTTATCTTTCAGGAGAAAAGAATGCTGGCAGTCAAGAAACCAAAGTATGTGATGCTAGAGAACGTAAAAGGTCTACTCACAGAGAAGATGAGGAAGTACTTCTTCCAGTACCTCAAAGACCTCGACTCCTTTGGTTACACCTCCTTCTACAAGGTACTGAATGCCAAAGATTACGGAATCCCTCAGAATCGTGAGCGCATTTTCGTAATATCCATCCTACGCACAGAAGACGAGCCGAACCCAGAGTATCACTTCCCTTCTCCCATTAAGCTAGAGACAACGGTTGAGGACATCTTGGAAGATGGTGTATCTCCCGAATATTTTCTATCTCAGCCGCTCCTAGAAAAGTATCTCACCAAAGCAGACATCAATGAATCAATCGAAAAACTCTACCCCGAAGATAGCAATACCGAAAACTGCTGATGGATGCTCCCCTACCATCACATCATCATTTGGTGCAGGAATCAGCATAGCCAATCTTCTTGGTGTTGACCATTTCCCTAAGGGGGGGTATTGATAATCAAAAAGTTACAAGCAGAAAACTGCTCATCAACTCAGACGTAGATGGTTTAAGTAGAACTATCCGTACAAGTTATTATAAGGCTGGGGTTGCTAACTATATACATAACGATGGCAGAGCAGCCAATGCAGTCTTAATCATCAAGAAATTATAATGTGCGACAAAATTATAAAGCTAGCAAACCTCCAAATCAAAGGCAGAATAGAGCAGCAGACCAGAGTCTACTCCACCAAGGGAATCTCTCCTACTCTCAATTCTGCTATGGGTCACGGAGGTAATTGCATTCCACTATTCTTAATCGTCAAAGAGATATGATAACAGGAGGAAAGAGAATGAAATCCCTGCTCCTATCGGGGAAGGTGAAACCTGATGTAGGTGGTCAAGTTCTCGACATCTACAACCAAGCAGTAATGCAAGGTATCTCCCCTACCATCAAGACAACCATAGATACAGCAAACATGACATTCGTAACAATCATGAACAAAGAAATCATTCATACCGCTCCAAACGGAAAGAAATACTCCATCCAAATCAGAAAGTACACTCCAAGAGATTGTTTCCGACTGATGGGAGTTCACGAAGCTGATATAGACAAACTCCTGAGCAAGGAGAAATCTGGTCAACTCATCATCAGCAAGAGCAAACTATATGCCCTTGAAGGAAACTCAATAGTAACAAACTGCCTGACCGCCATGTTCGAGGAACTGATATTCCCCTCAGGAAATCACTACCACGACAAGACTGGTCAGCTATCACTCTTTTAGCTTATGGATATTTTTGGATATATCAAGATAGGCAAGCGTATCAGCAAAGCGCACAAAGCCATGTTCACCCACAAGACCATGGTAATATGGTACAAAGGCAACCCAATCATCGGAACAATGCACGATGGCTTGTGGTATCAACAAGACTTGAACGGAATGTGGGAACTATTAATGTTCCAGTCCGAAGTCACACACGTCTCATTTTTACCTTCGCCAAATGAAGACAGAGAAAGAAAAAATCCTAGCCATCATCGCTGAGATTCAGGCTGAGCGTGAAGCTGCCCACATCGTGCCGCCCCACGTCCTAACAGCCGAAATCATCAACCGAGGATGCCATCAGCCGTATCAAGACCTCAACGAGTTATGTGCAGAAGGCAAGATAAACTGGTGCAGAACCCTCAACGATATGGCATTCACTATCAGAAAATAATAAAATCAAGAACAATATGAAAATTATAACGCAGAAAGAACTGGCATCCTTAGCAGAAGATGCTTTTAAGAATGCCGAAAAGCATGGTTTCTATCCTAAGAACACAGAAATAGAAACCGAATTGATGCTCATTATCACGGAAATGGCAGAAGCTGTTCAGGCAGACCGACACAATCGCCACGGAAGTATTGAAGACTATGAGAGCGAGATTCAGATGGGCAGAGATATTCCTACCGCCTACAAAAACTCTCTTGAAGGAACGGTTGAATCCGAGTTCGCTGATATTGCCATCCGTATCTTATCACTCTTAGGATGGATGAACAGCAAAAGCCCTATTAAAATAAATAGCAATTCTGTTCTTGCTGATGAATATGAAATTGGCAGGATTCAATACACGATTCAAAACAAGATTCATAGGAGCAATATCGCAACCGATTTATATCGGTTAAATGGAAAGTTTAGTTCGTTTGTTGATAATGAATCATCCTATTGGTTCGTATCAAAAACTCTACAGAATATTCTTATGCGGACTTTCGCAATCGCCCACAATCACAATATCGACCTGATGGAGCATATCAAGTTGAAAATGCAGTATAACGAATCTCGTCCGTACCTACACGGATGCAAATATTAGGAGGACAGCAATATGTTTGGAATAGAACAGATTTTAAGAAGATGTTTATTGACGTTGAGTGATGGTAGCAAAATCCAAGCTACCATCTACATTCCAAAGCCAACCAAACCCATCTTCCCTGAGCAGATGGAACGCAATATCATCGAGAATTTTAATAATTCGCAACCTCTTGCAGTAAACAAGGTTGTCAAGTGTCACATCATGAGAAATTAAAGTTATGGAAGATTTATCTATTGGGTCAGAAATCGTCTTGAAGGTGGTTGAAAGCGAGACAGAAGGATGTAATGGTTGCTTCTTTGACGAGATAAGCAGCAATATTTATGAAAATATCTGCAAAGATATTTGTTGTGCCGCAATCGACAGAAAAGACGGAAAGAATGTTCAATTTAAAAGAGTGAAGTGATATGGAAGAAAAAATTAATGTAGCGGAAATCCTTTCTGTAGATAACTTGCCAAATGAAATTTGGAAAGACATTCCTGGGTATAACGGTTACTATCAAGTCTCTAATTTGGGAAGGGTTAAGTCATTAAAGAGATTTTTCAAGACTGGAAGAGGACGTATTGCAGAAACAAAGCTAAGAATTTTAAGACAAGCAGATTCTATAGATGGTTATAAAATGGTTGTGTTATGTGTCAATGGAGAACAACTTACAAAACGAGTTCATCGTTTGGTTGCTATGGCATTCATCCCAAATCCACATAACTATCCTGTAATCAATCACAAAAATGAAATAAGAACTGATAATAGATGTTCTAATCTGGAGTGGTGTACTGTATCATACAATGATACATACGGACATGCTTTGGAAAAACGAAAGGAACAGCTAAGTATAAAGGTGTATCAATACGACTCCTCTAAAAAACTTATTAAGATATTTCCGTCAATATCGGAAACGGCAAGAGTTGTTGGTTGTAATATAGCGTCTATATATTATCATATTAAGCATAAGTGCAAGAAACCGTATCGTGGTTATTATTACCGCACTACTGATGATTGGGAAGGAGGTGAGCAATGATTAGAGACGATGCAAAGATAATTGTAACACCAACTGGTGTATCACTTAAAGAAGTCTTGACTAAAGAAGTAGTTAAGGCGCTCAATGAAGAAGCTTCCATCTATATGAATTATGAAATCCCAGAAGTAAAGCTTGGTGGCAACCCTCCTAGTGGTAAGGAAAACCGCAGAACTAGGAGGATGTTTGAACTTAGAAAAAGAAAGGGTAGATTATGATAGATGATAATAAAATAGAAGCTGCAAAGGAAGAAATCTACGAGGATAGATTCTTGCTCAATGGTGAAGAGATAGTCTTCAATAATGATGAAAAGGAGGAAATGTTCTACAAAGAGGACATCAAAGAAGCTATTGGACTAGGTGCTAAGTGGGGTATCAATGAGCTATTGAAGGACTTGTGGCATCCTGCTAGTGAAGTTCCACGTAATGACAACGGAAAGGTTCTTGCGTTCTCAAGAAAAGTCGGTTTTAGAAAGCTCTACGATATGAACGATGAACTTGATAAAACCACTTGCGATACATATCAAGAAATGTGGGAAGAGAAAGTCAAGACGTTCCATTTGTCTGATTGGATATTCATAGATGAGTTGTTTGATTTAATTATCAGGAGGTGAGTAATGAAAACATTTGTATTTGATATAATGCTCGACGGAAGATTCATCTGCACATTAAAGTATAAATATTGTGCGCTCTTCCCGATAGATTTTGAAGAATTAGAGAAGTTCATTCTCAGTAAGAAACCTTCTCTGAAAGGAAAGTATTTTAGAATTGTATTTTGATTATGAAACAGAAATTATTAAATATCAAGCACAAGTTAATCGCTTTATGGTGGTTCTTAACAAGAAAGAACTACTACCTTCTGTCATACAACGGCAGAGTAGGTAAGACATTGGAAAGCACTAATATTATAATTCCCGAGTTCATCGAATGGGTAAGAAAGAAGCATGGTGTGCCTACCAATCATGAGATAATCATGGAGTTGAAGAATATCGGCAACCTCTGTAGAAGCACAGATATTCTTGCATATAATGAGATTAAGGCATTGATTGAGAAACTTGAAAAGTAAATCGTATGTTGACAATATTATCAATAATATTCATAGCTATAGGCATAGCATTTATGTATGTAGGCATAAGAATTTGCAGAGATTTATGGTATGCTCATATCGGACTGCTTATTTTCGTGATAGGCTTATGCTTAACTTGTATGGCTATACAAACATAAATGGAGGTGTAGATATGTTAAGAGAAGATATTAGAGGAATATGTCACAGACCTTGTATCTACAATGATAAAGGTAAGTGTGATATGTGGGATGAGTTATCTGTTCCTAATGAAACAGAAGAGTGTGAAAATCAAACAGATGTTTAACCGCCTCGGGCATAAATAGATAGAATATGAATGCAACAGAAGCAAAGAGAAAGTTGTGTGAGTTGAGAAGTAGTCTTAGAGACAAAGAAGCAGACAAGGCTATTTGGATAGCCATTCGTGCTATTGACACTTGCACAGAAAATGGATTTATTGTAGAAGATTAACTATCCTGCAAAGTATATAAATAGATAGTAATATGGAAATAATACCAGCTTGTATCAACTGTAAGCATATAAAACGACAATATGGCGTCTTATATTGTGATGTTGATAAGTCAAGAGTAGAAGAATCTGATTGTTGCGATGGTGATAATTGGAATTTTGAAAGTATATTTAAATAAACTAACCACCATCTCCCTATTGCAGGAGAGGGTAAAAAGAAAAGAATATGGATGCAAATAAAATAGTATTAGCTAGCTATATTGCATATCTCCAAGGTATGTATAGACGATATGGCAATATAAGTATTGCGCAACTAAAGCATATAGAAAGAATCAGAAAAAAGGAGGATAAGCAATGAGTAAAGTAACTGCAATTAATATAATTATCAAAAAGAAGAATCAATTAAGAAAGCATAAAGAGGGATATGTTTCTTACATTAATATTGATGAAGTTCTTGTGTGGTTGAACGATATTCAAAAAGAATTGGAGGATGATTATGACAAGAGAAGAATTACAAAATAAATTCGGCGATGCTATCTGTGAGTATTGCAACAAGAACATTATTTCAAAATATAACATCGGCATAGGTTGGCTTTGCGAAGGTTCTTTTTGCGAGGAAGCACAAGATGACTACGCAGCAGAAAATAACATAGAGTTGGAGGATTGATATGACAAAAGAAAAACTTTTAGAAAAGGCTAGAGAGTTCGAGAAAAAGAACAAAAGTTTCACTTGGAAGCCAATAGATTTCCCAGAGGATATGACAGAGGAAAACACTCTTTATGAACTTGTATCAGAAGGAGATAATATGTATTATGCTTTGAAAGAAGCGGTCAAGTTAATAAGTGATTTAGCTGATGAGTTAGAATATAAAATAGAAGTGGAGGGTTAATTATGAACAGAAATCAAGCTAAAGAATTTTATCCTATTCTGCAAGCTTATGCTGAAGGAATGGTAATTGAGTGTAGAACCAAACCAAGTGCATTAAGCAAAAGCTGGCAAGATATGAATGAATGGACGGAAATGGAAGAGCTTGAGTATTGGAACAATATCGAGTATCGAATCAAACAACAAAGCGAAGCAAAGTTCCGACCATTCAACACCGAAGAAGAATGCTGGCAAGAAATAAGAAAACATGAGCCGTTCATTAAATACAAGGTCATAGAAAGCAGTAAGGACGTTTACCTCATTATTCAAAGAATAAAGACAGACGGAATCGAAACAGATGTTGAGCGTCTTGATTTTGAAATGGCTTTTGAATGGTTCACCTTTGCCGACGGAACTCCCTTCGGTGTAAAACTTGAATAGTTATGTTTGGATTTTATGTTATACTTACCCTAGCTGTTATGTTTATAGCTTGTATGGGTGGAGTTTTCGGTTATTTAATTGCTAAAAATATTGAAGAGACAAATATGAGCATGCAAATATGTAAGGAAGCCTATCAAGAATTGATAGACGGAGATATAGAATGGCTTCTTAGACAGCCTAGAGACCTAGAAAGAGACCATATAGAGGCAGTGCTAAGAAAGAGTGTTGAACTTTTATACGGAAAGGAGGAATAGCTTATGGCTGAATTGTTATTTGACATTTTTCTTTTTTCTTGTACGACTGCTATAGGGTTTATAATAGGATATTATTCACGAAAGTAAAATAGCTTATGAAAATAGAAATCAAAAGAGTAACGGACTGGCAGCGTGTAGTGGATGCTGCTCGGTTCACACAAGGCAAGGAACCGCTGGGACATGAGCCTAGCGATGAGTTCAAGAAACAGATGATTCTCAGCGAGCATTCACCGCTCAGGGAATTGGAGTTCGATATTAAGATGTATGGCATACCATACTGGGTGAGCAACCATTTTGTTCGCCATGTTCATGCTCAGCCATTTGTCTCCACATCTAGACCAGATATTACTGGCTCCAAGGTATCACGTCACGATATGCGGCAGGATGATTTGGTCAACTTGCAGCTATCCCTCAACGCTCAGGAGATTATCAATATCTCTAAACTGAGACTCTGCAACAAGGCATCAAATGAGACAAGAGAGGTGTGGTACTTTGTTGTTGATGAATTGGCACGTATCGAGCCTTTGCTTGCATCCGCTTGCGTTCCTCAATGTGTATATAGAGGTTTCTGCCCTGAGCCGAAATCATGCGGAAGAACTAAAAGCAACATATTTTCAGTCATAAGAAAATACTACAAAAATCTCGAAACATATTAAAGTAACCACCCAATGAAATATCCAAAATTTAACGTCAATGAATTTGTCGGTGGGCACTTCGAGTACACCACTCCCTGCCCATTCGGCATATACGGCAAGTACACCAACGAAATACTATATGTTGGTAGCCTTGCTTGCCAGCGATGCGAACACTTCCGAGGTATCAACAAAGAAGATGGTATCGTTTCTTGTGGAATCGAATAGTTTTAAGAGTGCAGCCTATCTGCATTCATCTTAATAATTAATCAAATTTTATATATGAATACAAAGAAAATCTCAATCATTCAGCGTATCAAGGAGAAGTTCCTTGGCAAGCAGTTCTTTATTGCAGTAATCGCTAACAAGGGAACCAGTTCCTACTTCGTCAACTCAGACATCTACCGCTCAGAGAAGGAGGTGAAGGCTTACAAGAAGTACATCACCACAGACGAGCGGATGAAACAGAGCTTCGATTTCGTAGGCTATTATGGTTTCCATTCAAAGTTCGACTTCCGCATTCCTCTTAGCGGAAAGCCAGTATCAGTTGAAGAGGCAAAGAAACTGGCTGAGAAGTAGTATGGGAAAGTTGATAGACCTTACTGGACAGCGTTTCGGCAGATTACTCGTCTGCCGAAAATCTGATAAAGAGAACCACCAGCATGGTGCGTTCTGGATATGCAAATGTGATTGTGGCAGAGGTTGTACGGTTCTAGGTTCTGCTCTTCGTAACGGACGAACCAAATCATGTGGCTGTTACCGCTCTGAGCGAGCATCTGCCATCATCACCAAGTATGGCAACCGCAAGGGTAGACCCAAGCGGAAAGACAAAGTTAACGGATAATATCCATTTTATCATTTTTCATATTATATTTGCAACATGAAATTCAAGTATTTAATAGATAAAATCAATGGTTTCAGACACCGCAACGATTTTGTGGTACTGGACGGAAGAGCCAATTCGGTCACGCTCTCCAAGGGAATCTATGACCACATCATGCAGAAGGAGCGAACAGACAATTCCATCTTCGTGTTCAGGTTATCTGACCGAGGTACATACGGATTCTGCATGCGTGAGGACTGGGAAGAACTTCGCAAAGCCAATACCGCCTTCACTCAGCTTCAATTCAATCAGAAGTATAAGAAGGTAGGTTTCAGAAGTGACTACCCTTCCATCACCGCCATCCTTGATGATTACAATCTTCCGCTCAACAAGATGGTTCGTCTTACTTGCATCCCACGCAAGTCAGCCAAAGGCGAACCTTATTACGAAATCATGCGACCAAACTTAAATTCGAGCACATGGCAACAAGACAAGAAGTAATACTCAAAGGGCTTACCCACTCTCCATCCGACTACGATTGTCAGGATGGGGAGTTGGCAACCTGCCTCAACCTCATCAACGAGGATGGGGCACTCCACCCTATTCACCAGCCAGTAGTAGCCGAGCCGAACATCACGCTGGATGCAGGAGATACCATTGAACTGGTGCATAAGGTAACACACGATGAAGCGATTCACTCTCACTACATCATCCGTAAATCAGATGATACTTGGTACTGGATGGAGAAAGGTGGTGACGGAACCAAGAACACCATCGACTTAAACGGATTCCACGTCAATGCAGTTACAGCCGTAGGTAATATCCTTTCATTTGTTGGCGATAGTAAGATATTATATTGCTATTGGGATAATGGGATTTATCGTGTTGTCGATTTTACGGAGGTAACTTACGATGCAAAACTTACACGCACCTCATTTAAAATGAGCGTAGATAGTTGGGTTAAGGATAATACTATCACCGAACAAGGATATACTCTTCCTTTAGAGGATTTTGATTCTTATGGATTTCCTGAAGAACTAGGAGAAAATGTAACTACTAGACTTTTCGCTAGTCAGGATGCCTATGTTAACAAATACATGGACTCTTATTCTTTTAAATACATACAATTTGCTATCCTTGCTATTCAACTATATGATGGCTCATACATACAAATTGGCAATCCATTTATACTTGCCCCAAAGGAAAGAATAGAAGATAGTATCGGATTCCGCTGGACTAGAGATGGAGGTGGAATGACAAGTGGAAATCTTAATCTTACTTATGAAGCTGATAATATATATGCAACCTATAAAGGTCAAGAAATAGATAACTACGAGCTTTCCGTAAACATTAAAGATATTGACAAATACAATACTTTAATTAAAGGGGTTGACATGTTTATTTCTAACACCTTATTCCCTTATAATACGAATGGCAATATCATTGCTAAAGAAAATTATTTCTATTTCCGCAATGATAAAGGACGTATGAAAATATCAGATTATTCGTATATAAATGGTAAGTTTGTAATGGGTGTTAGAAACTATCATTACCAGCCATATACAGAAGAAGAGATTTACGAGAAAATCGACAATTTGTCATTCTATAAGAGCACAAGTTTCTCTTTTGATGATGTTAAGGATGGAACTTCAAAGAAACTGAAAAGGGTTTTAGGAACAGAAGATAGTTTTCCTATTGCAGACCTTCAACGAGAATCGTATGGTGCAATGTGTGCTATAACATATAACAACAGATTACATCTTGGAAATGTTATGTCTTCCATCACCACACGATGCAATAATGGTAATGGGTATTATTCTCCAGTTGCGCCAAACAAGAGCCTTGTGGAGGATAGTTATCAGTTCTTGTTTAGATACGAACCAAAGGGGCAGTTCAATGGAAACTACATAGATAACTTCGGTACAGACCAAGATGGTAGCAACTGCATAGATAAGATATGCCAAGTTGTTTCCAAAGTATATCTCAAAATAAACAACAAGGATGAAGTTTTTTCTTATTACGATGAACTTCATTACCCTCTACCACCTATTCTTTCTTTCCCTTCAAACAAGGCGAAAGTAATCGATTTACTTATCAGAATCCCAGAGAGAGGTGTTTACTCTTGTTATAAAAAGTCATTCAGCTTATACGAGAGCGAAACATTTGGTTTTAACTATGCGGTCAATTATTCAAATGGAACATTCTGCCCTATCCAAGCTAACGATGTTACTATGAACTACGAGAGTTGGGCGGTTACTATATCCCAAGACCCATCGTGGAAGAAAATTTCAGAAGAAGAGTTTAATCAAGAGAAAGCAAACATCAAAGAATCAACTATAAATGGCAGCAGGACACCATCATTAGTCAAGGTGAGTGAAGCAGAGAACCCTCTAGTCTTCCCTGCAAAGAATAGTGTTCAGGTTGGCTCCTCCATCGTTAGTGCAATGGCAGCCAATACACGACCAATCAGCGAAGGTCAGTTTGGTGATGCTCCTCTTTACGCTTTTACCGATGAAGGTGTATGGGTATTAATGCTTGGTAGCGAAGGAACCTATATTGCCAGACAGCCAGCCAACAGAGATATTTGCTCCAACCCTAAGGGTATTTTGCAAATAGATGATGCCGTTCTGTACCCTACCGAGCGAGGCATCATGATGCAACGAGGGCGAGAATCTGAGAGCATTACCGATGTACTGGATGATTATCCTTTCGATTTTCGAGCCATTTATTCACATTCAACAAAGGATAAGACCTATCCGATTAAACTCCTTGCACTAGGTAATATCCCTGAGTCAGATGTGAAGTATGTCCGTTTCCGTAAGTATCTCGAAGAAGCTGGCATGATTTACGACTATTACGATAGCCGCATCATCGTGTTCAATCCGAATTATACTTATGCTTACGTTTACTCTTTGAAAAGCAATATGTGGGGAACCATGCACAATGTATTCAATAAGCGAGTAAACATATATCCTGAGTCATACGCTACAGACAAAGAAGGAAAAATACTTGATGTATACGTGAAGGAGCCAACAGAGAATGTTCCTTTCTTCCTTTGCAGTCGACCTTTAACACTTGGGCAAGATGTTTACAAGACTTTGTTCGATTGCATCACAAGAGGATATTTCAGCAGCATTCAGGCAGGAAAATGTGGGACGGTTCTATTCGGAAGTAATGATTTGGTTAATTGGTACTACGTTGGTTCTTCTGTTAATATGTATCTCAGAAACCTTGTTGGTTCTCCATACAAATATTTCAGGCTTGCACTTATGGGCAGCCTTGACCCAAAAGAATCTATCAGCGCATTATCTATAGATTTCCAATCAAGATTACAAAATAAACTCAGATAATTATGGCAGAATATACATTATCAGATTTTAATCAGGATTTAGCAAGAAAAGGTGCATCTGTAGGCTATATGGATAGCAATAATAAAATTCATATAGCAACAGAAACTTCCTTTTATATAAACACAAAGACAAATTTTATTGGATTTGTTAGATTTGTTGATGACTATTATGAATTTCTTTTTGATGGAAGTTTCTATATAGGATTTAAAAAGCAATATCTTAAAATTGTTTCTACCACCATCACAAAGACAACTGGCACGAAACTCGTCAGAAAAACTTCTTCCGATGGAACATCAAATGCTCGCCCATTCCCTAGAAACGGAATAGCAACCGCATCAGAGACAGGTGGAACAGAGGAAAGCGACAAAGAAGAGGAAATCTTCTCCATCGCTACCCTACAGCCTAGAGAAGAAGTAGCCGCAAGTTGCTTGCAGGCTATGCTACAGAAGTATGAGAATCCGCTCAATATAGACAACACCAAGATTAAGCAACTTGTAAGCAAGTCTTACTTGTTCGCTCAGGAGTTCATCAATCAGGCAGTTCTGTATCGTGAGAAGGAGACTACATCGATAACCGTTGAGAACAATAAGTACGCATCAGTTGATTCTGATTTTCTCAGCAGCGACACCGATAAACTGCTCTACAACATAGCTACAGCTATCAACAACTTTATCGCTCAGGATAAGAACCAGTATGCCGACCAACAGAAGAATGGTTTGAAGCTGGCTGCTACAGACGTAAATGTCAAGACCTTACCTGAGAGTATCAATATTAATGCTGCTGTTACTGGTTCGGTAACTACCAAGCAGGAGTCCACGTCTAGTGGAACATAAACTTAGATAATATAACTTTTGTCATTTAATACAATAAAGGGAAGCAGTCCGTGATGGATAGCTTCCCTTACTTTATCTTAGCCTTAAACGACTAACCTAAAATGGATGCAACCTGATTCTCGCTCTGCTAGCCGAGCGGTTGCTGGCATCCTTTATCTTCTTTTTCTTATCCTCAGCCAGTGCCCAGAATCTATCAGCACCATCAGGATAAACAATCATCAACCACTCATAAAGGCATTGGTTCACGATGTAGTCATGCAAGTAGACGGTCATGGTATGTACACTTGTCTTAGAAAAACCTTGCGGCATCCGCATAGCCAAGTAATAAGCATCCTCATCATTTGTCGGGGAACCTATACACTCTTCCCACTCGTTGGAATCAAAGCCGCCACCAAGCATTTCCACCTTGGTAAAACGGAAAAGCATTTCTCTGCAATCCTCTACTGCTGAGTCTAGAATCCTTGCTAACTTATCTCTGTTTCCTTCCTCTGATACATCAAACACATTCTTTAATTGTTTAGCATCTATACCTTTCTGCTTGGAATAAGAGTCAGCAAAAGAAAAAGCAGTATTCTTGATGTCATATACCAACTCTTTCTTTTCCAACTCTATCATCACTTTATATCCTTTATTACAATACCTCATATCCTATCCTCCTATCTTGTTGGTCTTTTACGTGTATAAATGATTGCATCAATCTTTAGCAGCAAAACGTTTGCCTTGGAGAGATAATCTTCTACCTTATCCTTATAGACTACTGAGCACCATTCTGCTACTATTTTGTTGACTACATAACTAATAACCGTTGATTCTAAGGTCTTAAATAAACTCTCATTAAAAAGGATGCTTACTCTCAGACCAAAGACCTCGTTGCTGCCTGAGTCACACTTCTGCCATCCAAGAATACTCTCCAAGGCTACGGAAACATCATCAATGGAATCTTCCCAAAAGCCTTCCAGCATTTCTCTATCAGCTTCCGTCACAAACACTTGGTCATACAGACTTTTTCCGTTTTTATCCAAGTTCTTTCCTCCTATGTAGGCAGTAGTCTTTGCCACCTCCTCATAGATGTCACTTTTCGTGATTGTCAATGTGAAATTTGCCATTCTTTATCTTTTTATAGAGTTTATAGCCTAATACGATTAACAGCATGCAGAGTGCTCCAAATGACCATACTGCATACTTCAACTGAAACTGCTCCCACTTGGAGAGTTGTTTTTCTACTGGGTAGGGAACTGGGATGGAGTCTCTTTTCAGGAAAGAATCCACCCTTACTTTGTACACATTCTTGAAGACGGTCTTCTCATGCCATCGGTCAAGAAAGCAAGTATCTCCCTTCTGTCTGAGGAAGATTGAATCACGCACAAAAACGCTGTCAGAAGTATGCAGCGTATCGTGTTTTACTACGTCCCGACATATAACTTTTTCCATCGGGACATATTTTGTCTTGCATCCCGACAGAAAAAAAGCCACCAGCAAGATGCCTATCACGTAAAGTGCTACTTGCCAAAAATCAGTATCGTACCATTTTACTTTCATAGGCTAAACATTAAAGACCTTCTTTGCTCTTGTAAGGAACTTTCGTCTTGATTCCAAGCCGTTGGTTCCTCCATTGATTGTTTTGGTAATAGCCAAGAAACTATCACTATCAGCCAGCTTGTTCAGGTCATGTTTCCACCACCACCACATAGCACTCTTCGTTGCTCCTAGCGGAAGCTCCAGCAACTGAGGATTCTCCATGATGTCACCAGTACAATATTTGCTGTTCTGATAAGCCTGATAGTTGGCTCTGCCAGTAATCTGAATCAAGCCCCTGCCACGATACTTGTAGCCATCACCATCCTTCAAGTTGCCGAGCATGTTCTTCAACTTGCCAACATCATACTTATGGAAGTAGTTTCTGTTGCCGAGTTCCTTGGTGTATCTCAGTTCGCCACTCTCATGTGCAATCTGAGCCAAGAAATGAGCCATACGCTTAGGAGTATCAATATGGAACACCTCAGCATAGCCATTGATATAAGGAAGAAACGCATCCACCTTATCCTTCGCATTCGGCATAATCGCTAAAATCTGTTCTCTTGTTACCTTCATACTACTTGCCCTCCTTAACTTGTTTCAGCATACTTGCGAGTTCATCCTTCACCTTGCTCTCAAAGTTGCCTAGTTTTGTCTTGAAATAAACGTTTACCCCGAATATTGCTCCAGAGTAAACCAATGTCTGACTAACGTACCATAGTACACCATCAGACACTACATAATTGTTGAGAAAGAATGATAGGAAGGTGAGTACAACACCACTCACTAGCATTCCTATAGCTGCACCATATTGCAATTCTTCACGTACATTTGGAGTCATATCTTATATTTATATATTATTAATAATTTGCGAAGATAAGAAATGATTTGCC
>OOCG01000671.1_pt1 | contig 21460 bp, 7 predicted proteins | sample 1671521 | NCBI WGS metagenome assembly OOCG01 (sample SAMN06348165, study PRJEB24527) | human gut metagenome | biome: human gut; feature: ankylosing spondylitis patient; material: feces | host: Homo sapiens | place: China | collected 2015-10
AAGGTTGTTTTGAGAGGTAACAAATTTAAAAGAAATTCCTTATATAATACTGCTTCTGGTATAGCTCCATGTGAAGGTGGATGGTTTTGGTTTTATCTTTTAAGAAAGTCTTGTGATATAGTTGTCATAGAAGATAACTATTTGGAATGTAGATGGGATGAAAATATACATTTACAATGTCATAAATACAAGGGGGTATATGGAGATTATAGTACATCAAATTATGGTTTTAAGAATGTTGTAATAAGAAACAACTATATGTCGAATCCTGATGTTATGTGTATTTCCATAGGTACAGAGAACTCATCTATTCCTACAATATTCAATATTGACATTATTGACAATATAATATTTGGCAATATTGATATAAAAGGAGGAAATTACAACAATATAAATATTAGAAACAATAAAATATCTAATGAACTGTGCACAAAAGATAAAAAGGAAACAAACGGATATTACGGCAAATCGAATATCTTATTTGACCTGAACGATAATAACACCATATTATGCGAAAAACTTAATATTAAAAATAATTCCTTTTATCTGAAAGAAATTGGTGACGATATATCTATTGGTGATTATTCCTATATAGCGCATAAAACTTCAAATAATTGCAAAATAAATAATTTGTTTGTTACAAATAATATATTTGAATCTAACAAACAATTAGATATAGCAATTAGATTGTTTGTTAGCGTTTATAAAAGTACATTTACCAATAACAAAGTTAATAATTGTGATTCTGTACTAAACATTCATCCTGTAGAACAATTAATTATTGATTCTACCATTTTAAAGGATGTTAGTAACTTATTCCTTTCATACAACATGAATGAAGCTATTGGATTTATTAAAAACAATATCATAAAAAGTTCTACTTTTAAAATTGTGAAAAATGACGTATATAATTATGATACAACTAATAGAGTAATTTTTAAAGGTAATATTTTATCTATACGACCACAAGATTGTACAAATCTAAATTCAGGAAAGAGCATATTAATATTGGAAAATTGTTATGCTAAAGAAACATACACAAATTATATAATTTCAACATATTTCCCTTTTGGTGATGATAGCAATAAGCCAGTCAATAAAATGGGGGCTTGGTATTTCAATACGTCAAATAATACTTTACAATATCAAGCCCATTTAAACAAATGGTTGAACATCAATGCTTATGAAACAAAAGTAAAAACTTTAGGTGCAACTTCTGATAGACCAATGACACCTAGAGATTTTATGTTTGAAGGCTTTCCTTATTATGATACAGATTTAAAACGAATAATTTATCATTTCAACAATGAATGGTATTTTTCTGATGGAACTTTTGCTTATAATGCAAAAGTAGGTAATAAAGAAGAAAGACCAGCATCAACAAATCTTGGTACGGAATATTTTGACACTTCTTTAAACAAGCCAATTTGGTGGAATGGAAATAGTTGGATAGACAAAGATGGAAATCCTGCTGATGCCAAGAAACAAGGAACAACTGAAGAACGTCCTACAGCCATTAATATTGGTTTTATCTACAAAGATACAACTTTGAACAAACTTATCATTTGGAGTGGTAGTTCATGGGTAAATATGGATGGAACTAAATTAGCAACTTCAACTTCAAGTGAGCCGAGTGCAGAGAATCCTTCGTAAGCAATCAGCAAATGAGCAAAGCAGACAATATACAAGAAGAAGGGTGAGTCGAAAGATTCACCCTTTTCTTTTGCAGCAAGACTTCGCCCCATAAATATTATCAATACACCTTGAAGAACTTCTCACACAAACTCCCCATCATGTAGCATGGTTCCTCGCTCAGCATATCTATTCCATCCTGCTCACAGATATGCGCTACAACATGAAGAAGCTCATGACCTATCGTATTGATGACGCTGCCATCAGATTTACACTACCCAATAGCAAGAACACTCCTTCTTTCGGATAGGTTGGAATAGGTAAGCCCCCTATCTGCACTCTCCTTGGTTAGATGTTCGTATGCTTCTGATAATGGATTTCCGTTGCATCCAATATCCGAAAGAGCATGGCATATCTCATCGGCATCAGGTGGCTGATAACCTATGAAACATACTATGCTCCATTCGTACTTCGGGAGTTCAATCACTCTTCTCATCATAACACATCTTCCCAAGGGATAGGCACACCATTATGGCAGCAGTCGGCATAGAATCGGTTGAAAATGAAGCCATCCTTCTGGTCGGCATCATCCACCATATCCTTGATAAACTGGGCTAACTGCTCCTCATCCTTGATGGAAGACTTGTAGAAGTCTGCCCTCGCCATATTCGCCACATATACATGGTCGTAGCCTATCTTATTCTTCACCTCTATTCCCTGACCGAGCAGAAGGGAATCCACCTTCTCCTTATCCCAAAACGAAACACTTACATCACGCTTGGAGGAAGGGTCATACTTGTACATCTGCTTAACTGCCCACTCACACATTTTTTTACTGAAATGATAGCCATTGTATCTGAGATAGGCAACCATCGCCTCAGGTTTGAGGTCATACATATCCAATGGCATTCTGCATTTTCCCATATTGCTGAATATTAAAGGGAGTCTGGTTCAGACATAAATGTCGCTACCAAAACTCCCAAGTTAAACACTAGCGACCGCCACCATTGTAGCCGCCACCACCTCTTTCACCATAGCGGTTCGGGTAGTTCCAATCATCGTTCACGTTGTTGAATCTACGTCTGTTCTCACGCTCTTCACGTTCCTCACGCTCTCTTCTCCAATCGTCACGATAATCAGGCATACGCTCACCCATACGCTCCTGCTTCATCTTTTTCAGACAAGACATAGCCTTGCTGCCAAAACCAAGCATAGACTCGATGTTGTCATACAAATCATCGAACTTATCTTCTGTAATCTCAATCATTACCATAATCATAAGATATTAAAGTGAATAGATAAGAGATTACTTGCTCATGGTCTGCTGGAGCCATCCCATCATCTTATCAATCTTGCCCTCAATACCTGAAACCTTACCTTCCAGTTTATTGATTTTCTCGGTCTGTTCCTTATCCTTGGCTATCTGGGGGTTGAGTTGCTGTAGCATTCCCTCACAAGATTCTACTACCCTCTTGTTGTAATCTACGCTCTCCTTACTTCTCAGCCTTCGCCTTCTGATTAGCCACAACCACCTTGTTAGCCTTCTCCAGCACGGAAAGAATCTTCTTTCTAAGTTCACGAATCTGCTTCATGTCCTCAGCGTTGTAGGCATCCTTGCCATCATCCAAGAAACCTTTCTTCAATTCGGATATTTCCTGCTTATCAAGAGAAATCTCGTCAATGGCATCAATGGCTGCCTTGTTGGTGTTGTAGTAGCTATCGCTCTGACTAGGAGCCGTATCAACCAATAGGTCGTAGGCAGACTTGAATCCGTTCAACTTAGTGTAGAGTTGTTTCAGCTTCAAGTCCTCGAAATCATCCTTCGGAGTAGCATGAGCCTTATATATATCCTCGGCATTCAACTTGTGAGGTCTATACTCCTCCCCACTCTCCTCAGCACGTTCCTTCTTCTTGTCTTCCTCATACTTCTTCACCTTCACATCATCCTGCTTGTACTGCTTATACTCCTCTGAGCCGTAGAACCGCTCCAGCAGGGAGTAATCTCCATCCACCTTAGCTTGTTTCTTCAACTTGCTCAGGGTATTGGCTGCTCGGTCGTGATTCTCCTTCATATCCCAGAACTCATCACCTTGTTTCTTAGTAACCGGTCTATCATCAGGATTGCTGACGAACTTGCTGAATAATGGAATATCAGCAACCTTGATTTCCTTCGGGTCGTTGAGTGACTTGGTAAGCACACCGAGAACCTGACTTCCCATGGTGTAAGCACCACCGAGATAAGAAGACAATACATGGTCAACCACAGCAGGGTTATTCAGGTTATATCTTGGGTTACCCAAAGCATCCCATTTGTTCTGCTGCACATCAGGATAATCGTTTCCGATTGAGTTCATCATCCTTGATACACGAACCAACCAATCAGGAGTACCCACGTATGCCTTGGTAAAGTTAGGGTCATACTTATTGTACTCTGTCTCCTTGAATAATGGCTTGCCAGTAAAGTCAACATTGAAAGCCAACTCAAAGACTGGACGGATGGCATTCGGCATCAGACTGACAGCAATATTTCCGTCATATCCAGTAGGGTCGAGCGGAAGCATATCCACCACCTGACCGAGCAAGTCTTCTGCATACTGGCTCCAACTCTCCTCAGCCAACTCGCCACCCATCATCTTGGATGCAATCATATCGCCTACTCCATAGAAAGCACGGAACTCCTGAGCAAGCGGAATCTTCACGAACTCATGGGTAGTAGGAACCCACATAATAAAGTTGTTTCGTCTATCCCACTTGGTGAACTGCCAGTACTTATCCTTATCATCGTCACCTCCCAACAGACTCATCAGGGCAGCGTTAACGACAGGAACCAGCACGCCACTCGCCAACCATGATGCAGTAACAGCCGTGAACTTGAAAGGATGATGCTTGGCAAGCGCACCCAAGGTCTGCAAACTCTGTACCGCTGGGTTGATGAAGAGATAGAGGTTTCTAACCATCTGCCAGCCATATTCACCAGTACCCTTGCGGTTGAAGTTCAGGGTCACGTCCTTGGCATCATTCACAGCCTCATCAATGGAACGTCCATACTGAATAGAGGTCATGTAAACCGCAAATCGGTTACTATCCTCAATCATTCTGTTCAGGAACTCGATACTATCCATGATGGTATGCCCTACCTTTACTGGGTTCACCTTCCATCTATCCAAATCCTTCAAGTCATTCTTGAATTTCTTCTTCAAGTCTTCCACATCAAGCGAAGAAACAAAGCCAGTTTCGCCACCATTCATCATGAAGTCATAGAACATCTGTTCCTTTGGTGTAGCGTTTCCGTTGTTTACCTTATCTCTCAACTTGCCGTTCTGATAGTCTCTCAGCATGAAACCGAGATTCCAAGAGGTAGCAAGATTCTTTCTGAGCAGATAGTTGTACTTTGCATCCTCACGTATAGCGGTAGATGCCAGCGTCATGGTCAGGTCTCGGAAGTAGTTGGAAGGGATGAAGAGAGGTGAAAGACTGGTATAGGCAGCAGCCATCTTTCTGCCCAACCAAGCAGCAGCCCTATCCAATTTGCCGCTCTGAATCTCTCTTACTCGGTGTGCTCTGGTATTGTTCATCGCCTGAGCCAACTGAGGGTCACCATTCACGTAGATAACATACCCCTCGCCATCCTTCATCACTCGCACCTCATGTTCTCTCTCCTCGCTATGAGTCTGAGGATAGGCAATATTCAAGCCGTCTCTCTTTTGGGTAGCATCGCCAGTCTGCGCCATCTGCTCCATCTTCTTCTCGAAAGCATCAATGGCAGCTTTCACCTGATTGCTATTCATCTGAGAAGTAATCTGAGGTGTAGCAGGAATCCACTCTTCGTTGCCATTATCATCCACACTCTTCACATACCAAGCCTTGCTCAGGGTAAGAAGAGAGTTCGGATGATTCTGAGCCAAGAGCATCAGGTGTTGTTTCACCCAGTTCTTGTTGTTCAGCAGGATTCCACTCTCTGCCATGTTCTCGATGTAGGCGATAGGGTCATCAGCGATGGAGGTTCGTCCGTTTGCCTTCTTCAATGTCTGATTAAACGCACCCTTGCCGCCACCGATATAGTCCCATACTTGGTCGGCAGTAGTGCCATCCCAGCCACGGAGAGGAATATAATGGCTATACATATCACGCACATACTGATAAGTATCTTTGCTCATCATGCCAGCCTTATAGCCATCACGGAGAATCTTCTTTGTAGCCGCATTCGTAGCATTCCATAGGTCTTGCACCTCAGCTACGTGACTACTCTCAATATCCCTTACCAGTTTGTGGGCAGCTTCCTCAAAGTCTGAGCCACCGAAGAGAGCAGACAAGCCTGAGTAATCGTAGGCGATACCATTCTCATCATAACGATAGTCCATATAGGAAGGAGAGTATTTCGTTCTAAGAGCGTTATCCCTCTGTCTCCAAGTAGTGAAATCCACTCTTCCAAACTCCAAATCGCTATCATTTGTAATACGGTTCATATCGCCCTTGTAAGCCCTGTATGCCGCACTTCTCTGAGCCACGTCCTCAAAGTCAGCATCCAGTGACTTCTTGAAAGCCATCTGAGCATCACGCTCCAAGCCATGCTTAGCCATCATGTAGATACGGACATTATCATAGCTATCACCCAGTATCTTCTTCATCTGGTGATAAGCCTTTCTCAATGGCTGCAAGAACTCATTGTTGTACTCCTCAAACTCGTTCTTTCCCTTGCCATGACTGCGGTTCTCGGCAGTATAGGCATCCTCAGCCATATTCAGGCGGTCAACACCCACTTCATTCATAATAGCTTCCTGAGCCTTACGGATAGCCAGCATACTATCTTGGAAGGCGATACGTTTCAGAACAGAGCCACGCTGCAACTCTCGGTTGAACTCTCCAAGGGCAGTATCATCACTCAGAAGATGCTGCTCGTAGGTTGGAGCAGTCTTCCACAAAGCCATCTGTTTGCGGTACTCGTCAACTCTCCTCAGGAAGTCAACGGCACTCTCACCAGCATTGCGTTGTGGGATGGTTGGTCGCTGGGCATCCTTTGGCAGATTATTATCCTTCTTCCACTGGTTCAAGTCATGCTCAAACTGGTCATAGCGCAAGGAGAATCGGGTATTCCCCACGATATTGGCATTGTTCTCATCGAATATCACGTAGTTGTAATCATCTTCCTTTGCACCTCCAAAGATGGTTCCAGCAGGGTACTTGATACCAACAAATCCTGCATCACTTAACAACTTACTAGCTGCTTCTTTAGAACCAAGCATAGAGGAAAGTTCATCATACAAGTCTTGACCTCTTACCTTACCATCAACACGACTTGGATAAATGGTCTCAATAGGCTCCTTGCCTATTCTAACCAACTCCTTATTTACCTTATTCAAATGAGATTTTTTCAATTTATTCTCCCAATCAAGATAATCTCCATTATCATCAGGAATATCCACATCGTAAAGATAAGCAATATCATCAGGAACAGCTATTTCCTCATTCTTCTTTGCAAGAATATCGCTAAGTTCCTTCAAATTATCATCATCAGGGAACATTTCTAGAGCAGAAGAAAGGTCTTTTCTCATAGCATCCAATCCCTTATCTACATCTTTATATTTATAGATATAGTGTCTTACCATATCTTTATTGCTGTCAGACAAATCTGTCACAAATTCAAAGCCGCCATTATTTTTCCTCATTTTGGCACGTCTTGTGTAGTCCTCAGCAATTTCCTTAGAGTTAGTAACATATCCACCCCAACCGAATGCTTGCGAACCTTCACCCTCACCCATGTGGCTGAAATCGAACTTGTCAAAGCTAGCACCAGTACCATGATAGGTACGGATGCTAAACTTAGGGTCAGAGCCAGTAAGCAGAGGAGCAATCACATGCTCGGTCAACTGAGTAGGGATTCCGTTGCCGATGATGCTATGGCTCAGGTTCTCAGAGAATGGCATCTTGTAATCATCGCTCACTCCTGATACTCTTGCGAGCACTCTGCCCATGGCACGATATACCTTGCCGTCAGGCATCACAATCACATCACCGCTCTTGGTTCTGAGTGTTGGCAGGAGTTCATCAGCGAAGGCATGAGGAACCTTTCCGTCAGCGTAGGCACTTCCCATCACATATAATGGCTTGTCAATGTTTCGCCAGTCAATGCCATCAGCCTTCAAGCGAATATCCATCCAAGGAGCCACGCCATTTTTCTTCTCTGTCAGGGTCGGGATAATATCAGCCACAGCTTCATACCATCCGCTCTTGCGTGCCATCTTCTTTGGCTTTTCAGGAAGTTTGCCATCACGAACCGCACGGACAATCAATCTCTCTCGGTTGGTGTAGCCACCATAGTCAGCAGCGTTATACACATCTGCATCCCAAGTATAGCCGTTGGCATCCAGAGCATCGGTAATAGTCTTCATGGCTTCCGAATCCTTATACCCCTTCACATTCTCAATGGTCACCACCTTTGGCTTAACCGCATTGATAAACTCGGCAGTACTTGCAGCAGTCTCCTTGTCAAGTTCCACCTCAGCATGGTTACTCTTCGCCTGAGAGTAGTTCTTGCAGACTGGGCTGGCATGGAAGTACTCCACTTCACCATCTATCTGCTTAACCAACTCTCTTGGGTCAACATCACGAACATCAGCAGTAACGATGTGCTGCCCGAAGTTGTTGCGATATACACCGCTTATCTTCTCATCGTACTCCACAGCTACAACTGGGTCGATGATACCCTTCAAGCCTTCCTCAACAAGACCGCCACCGCTAAAGTAGGTTCCAGCCTTAATGAGTGTTCCATCAAGGTTCTTCAAGGAGAACTTAGGGTCACGCTCAATAGCTTCTGCAATATGTATAGCCTTCTTGTTGGCTTGTTTCCATCCCTCAGGTTTCGCCATCATAGATTTCAGAGAGAAACGAATATTGTCGCTGCTATTTATAGCTTCATTGAAGGCACGACTGCGGTCACCTTCCTTATTCGGGTCATAGTTGTACATCGGTAAGCCAGCATTCTCTATGCCCTTGCGTACATCTTCGCCCAAGTTATCAGGAACCACGGCAGCAGCAAACTCGTTTAGACGGAGAGGTCTGTTGTACTTAGTCTCAAAGTACGCACTCTTCAACTCTGTCTGTACTGCATTCTTCAAGGCATCCAGTTTCTTCATGAATGTAGGAGTAAGGGTAATGCCATATTCTTTCTTGGCATACTTCTTAGGGTCAGCCTGCAATACAATATCGTGAAGTCTCTGCTCGCCATAGAACACATCATTATACAAGAACTTGGCAAGGTCATAATAAACCTCATTCCATTTCTCGTAGAACTCTTCCTTATCCTTATTAGAAGACAACTTATCCTTGTTGGCACGCATTTCGTCTGTAGAATCAACACGACTAGCCAACTTTGCGATAAAGCTACCAAACGAGGTATATTCGCTTCCATTGGTCTGCCCATCTGCTTCTTCCCTCATAACCTTTGAAACATTTTCAAGAGTTTCAGGCACATACTTTCGGGAACCATCCCTAGTATAGCCACGGAAGATACGGTTCTTCGTTCCGAACTCATCCAGTTTGTTCTCCTGCCATCTGATGTAATCATCATAAAGACCATTCTTGTTGACGTAATTGCTTGCCTTCACCTTAGACAGATAGAAGTCATACTTCTTTGTGTCGTTGTGCTCCTTCACCATCTGTTCAACAACCTTCTTTACATCGGATTTCTTTGGTGTACCATTTTTGTTAAGAAGACTTGGCGCATAGTCACGCTCAAAGATTTCCTTAGTCTGTTTTCTTACTTGTGGATTGATAGGGCTAGCCTTAACGCCAGTCTCCTTATACATCTTTCTTCTCACCTCCAAAGAAACCTTTTCCCAAGTAGGATGGATGATGGCATGCTTAGCCAGACTTGTAACCTTTTCATTCAGTTCAGGGTCAGTCTTCATACTATTCAGAATATCCTCAGCAGTAGGATGGTCACTGATAACCTCTTTCCAGCGATAATCAATTCTAGAATCATACTCCTTAATATCAATACCCTTTTCCTTCAAGTACATCAACTCCCAAGCAGGAGCATTATTATCACTTAGGGCATCCTTTGCCTGTCTCTCAATCTCAGCCTTAGCTCCACTTGGGTAATCAAGGCTATCAACCCAGTCTTCAAACTTCCGATACCCCTTTTCACTCATTTCTCGCTCTACGGAAGGATAACGCTGTGTGTAGGCATCAGTTATCCAAGTACCGCCAGTATTGCCAGTACGCTTATCCAAAAGGACAGAAGGAGCGATGAAGGAAATCTCTCCAAAGTTGTTGTGACCACTCTTGTTGGTATCAATCACTGCCAAAGAAGGATTGGCAAAGCCACCCAGTTTCAAAGCCTTTCTCAACTTCTCCTCAGTAATGTTATGCACTCCTGCAAGAGTTTTTTCATCCTTCAATGAAAACTTTTCGCCATTTTCCTTGGTAGTTTCAGAAGAATTGTCTATCTTTGCAGCAGAGCTGAGCGGAGGAGTGGAAAGGCTTTCCACCTTATCATCTTTAGGAGTTAACATAATGAGTTCGCCGCCATTTCGTTCAGCTTGTCTTTTTATTCTCCCAAGATTTCTTTCATCAAGTGTATACCAACCAACAACTTCAACATTATTCTTGTTGTCGTTTACTTCCAACACGGTGATAGGACTTTTATCATCTAACTTGATTGCAACCCAATGGTTAGGTTTCTTTGTTGGCTGTGTATGCCCTACTAAATCTGTATTGTATAAAGCATCATTCAATACCTTTTTGCTTTCAGCAGGAGTAAACTTGTGAGCATTCCAATTCTTCTCAAAAATATTCTTCTTGATAACAACCGGCTTTCCGTTTGCTCCTATAGCTGCATCCACATTCTTTGGTATAGCAGGAAGCTCTACATTACGAAAGGCACTAGTGAAGTATTCATCCGTCAACTCATCAACGGACTTAATCTTATCCAGTTTCAAAGTACCATCCTGATTCAAAGGATTCCCCTGATTATCTTTCAACGAGAACTTTACTTTAGCATAGTCTGCAAATGGCTTTAACTTACGGTTGCTCGTATCAAGCCACTTGTCGAACTCATCCTTACTTGCTCCAGTAATATTTCCAAGACCTTGCCAACCATCGCTATAGTTGGCGAGATAAGCCTTTTTGGCATCATCCATGGAGTCATAGCCATACATTACCTTATGCTCATCAAACGAGCCATCAGGATTCACTTGGTCAACGACAAATACATCACCATTCCAATTATCAAGGTCTGCCTTGTCGTTGATAAACATATCCAGATGGTCACCATCCTTACCAAACTTTCCACGAATATAGCCATAGGTATCGTGCATGGTTACTTTCCACTCTTTTCCATCGGCATCCTTGCCTGAGCGAGTTGAACCCTTCGGATTTTCTATAGTGTAATCGTAACCACCGAACTTGATGTGTCCTTTCTTGTAGTTGCCACTCTCTTTCTGTGCATCAGATGGATTGGTTTCAGTTTCTTCAATAGCAGACTTCAAACGGAGAGAGAACTTGGTATGCTCTGTGATTCTCATATCCTCAGGCTTGAAGATAACATAGTTGGTATCGCCATTTTTAGCACCACCGAAGTTACGTCCAGCCTTGTACTTAATACCAGTAAAGCCAACAGAAGATAGGAACTTGCTTATCCCTTTAGTTCTTTCAGGCGAATCATACTCTGTTCCAGTTAACCCAATATACAGAGTACTATTGTAAACATTTTCGCCAGTCTTCTCTAAAGACTGACCTTTGCCTTCTAACTTTTTCATATCGACACCAAGACGCACCAATCCTTCACGAATGGCATCCTGCTGCTTTTTACTCAAAGTCTTATCCCAATCCAGATAGTTGCTGCCATTATCCTCAGGTATATCCACCTCATAGAGATTATGATTTGGCTCAGCCAACTTCTTCATTTCATTGTAGTAGTCAATCTTTTCCTGCTCTGTAAACTTGTCATTCATGGCTATTTGCTTGTCACCATGCAGGAATGATTCTAGAGTAGGATATTTCTTGGCGAATCTTGTGCCATTGGAACGCTGAATGCGATAATATGCCCTAGAAGGGTCATTATCCATCAGAGTAGCATAGCTTTTTCCTATCTTTTTCGATGAAGTAACGTAGCCGCCCCAACCGAACACTTGTGAGCCAGCACCCTCGCCCATGTGGTCGAAGTCAAACTCTGTGAAGTCAGCACCACTACCATGATACACCTTTAACGAGAACTTAGGAGCATCAGCTATCTCCTGATTAATGCTGTTCACAACATCATCAGTAATAATATCACCCTCCTGAATCTGCTGAGGTTCACGACCAGCATTCTTCACAAGTTCCGCTTGCTCTGCTCTGGTCAAGATACGGTTCACCTTCATCGCACCAGTAATCACCCAAGGGTCAGTCTCAGGGTTCGGGTTGGTACGATACATATAATATCCATCAGTAGGCAGATGTTTCAAGCCAGCGAGCGAATGCTGATACTTGCCCGATGGATTGATACCCTCTTGGCGAGCTTCCTCCTGATAGTCCACATCAGCAGCATACTCCACCTCAGCGAAGACGAAGTTCTTAGGGAAGAGAGTCTTGTTGCCCTCAGCATCCTTGCGGTTGAACTGGATAGCATAAGGAACTACACCAAGATGCCAGCCTGGTCTATAGGCTAGCTTACCGCTACCACCTTGTGTACCCTTGCCGCCCTGCTTAACCTGAGGTCTGCCAGTCTTGCTTTCTCCAGCGATAGGAGCAGCATCAGCATCGAGCCATACACCCACTGGAGTAGCAGCACCATTAGGGTTCGCTACCATTGGTGGATAGAGTTTGCCATCCTTCAAGACGAATACCTTGTAGCCGATACCCTTATTCTTAGGCTCAGGCTTTTGACGGAGAGAGTATGAAACATCTTCGCCAGTCTCAGAGTTTGTCACCTCACCCTTTGCAGTCTTCACGTAGGCTTGTTCGATAGAGCGGATGATGTTCTTGGTCACATCGCTATACTCAGTACCAAAGAATGCCAACTTAATCTTCTGCAATATCTCATGTATAGCAGCGAGCAGAGGATGAGACATCTTCATAGCGAGAGTGTGAGCAAGGTTCAAGTCACGAATCATTTCACCTACCGAATCAGCAACAACCTCCTCAGCATAGTAATCTCTAGCACGTCCAGAGAATCCAGCATCGGAATATCTCTTCATGGTCTCATCTACAGCCTTGTCGAAGGCATCAGAGCCATAGGTATCAATCACAAGCTGAGTCAACTCATTGTAGGCAGCAGGGTTCAGGTTCTTGATTTGGTGAGTCATTTCGTGACCGAAGATAAACTGAGCACCTTCCGTGATGGAAGAGTCAAGAGTGATGAAGATGGTACGATGCACGTTGCCATCGGCATCCGTAGTCTCCTGAATCCAGCCGTTGCCCAACTTGTCTGAGTACTGCCATTGAATGTTAGCACCCATCATCTTAGCCAGTCTCTCGAAAGCCTTGCGAGTCTTCTCGCCCACGATATTGTCAACGACCTTCATATCATCCACCTTATTCTTCTCTACGTCAGCAGCACGCTCGGCAGTTGTCTGCTGCTTGCCATTCTCCTTGGCAGAGAAAGGAAGGTCAGATTCATCACGCTCTGCGCCTAAAGGATTCTCATCAGTAGCATCCTCAGGAACATTTATATTATCATTTATTTTGTCATTTATCTTCTCATTATCCGATTCATTAGACAAATCATTAGATTCATTAGACGATTCATTATCCAACTTCTCCTCTGACTTCGCCTTCAACTCAGCCTTTTCATCCGACTTCGCCTTCAACTCGACCTCTGGCTCAGCCTTATGCTGCTCAGCATAGGCTGCATTCTCCTGAGCACGTTTCTGCTCTTCAAGTATGTTTTCAGCCTGAGCAATGCGAATATTTTCAACAAAGTTCCTCGCTTCCGATGCCTTGAAACCGCTATTGAGTACACCGATAAGTGCGTTACGAATATCCTGAGTGTCTAGTGATTCAAGGTTGGATGGACGATTCTCCCACAAGCTGTGAACGAGCGCATCAATAGTAGTTCCCTTGCCATCAGCAGCGAGCAACTGAGTTTTGGCAAAGTCTTCTCTGCTCAATCCAGTCTCCTGCTTAACACCCTTGCTTGTCTCTGTTCCCTCATAGTTGAGTGAGTGAGCACCGAGATTGCTAGCCACATACTCCTCAGCAGTAAGCGGAATTGTATCAGTCACGTCAATGCCAGTACCATCATACAGACGATGAAGGAGAGAACCGATGGTATCTCGGTAGAGTTGTGATACAGCCTCAGCATCATCCTTCACAGCACTCTTCAAGCGAGCGAACTTTCTTCTTGCCTTCTCAATGAGTTCCTTTCTGCCCTCAGCAGTATCTTCCACCTTGGCAAGTTGTCGCTCATTATAAGCATCACGAATAGCGATAGCAGAGTCATAAGCCGCCTGAGCATCAGCAATAGCCTTCTCCTTGGCATCCTTTGCAGCCTTCTGTTCAACGAAAGTCTTACCCTTCACGGTCATGTTGCTAGCCTTGTCGAGTGCCTTCTTTGCATCAGACACATATCCAGATACGATACTATCTGCATCCTCACCAAACTGAGAGTCATACAACTCAGCAGTCTGTTCGGCAGTCAGCTTCGAGAAGTCAGGATTGCCATCCTCCAACATAGGCACGATGGTTCCATCTTCAAGAGTAATGGCAGGAGCAGCAGGAGTCTGTTCTGTTGCAGGAGTCTCAGCAGATTCAGGAGCCGCGACCTCATTAGCAGGAGCCGCGACCTCGCCCTCTATTGTCGGAGTCTCCACCTCTGTCTCACCTATATTCTCCCCACTATTATCCTCTATCCTTGAGGATTCAGGCATAGCTTGTTTGTATTCATCGAGCGACATAGAAGAGATAGTTGCCACATCTTCTTTGTTCACAGCATGAGGAACAATAGTGCCATCACTCTTCAACTCCACTACCTTAGCCTTAGCACCAGCATCACGAATGAGGAACAATCTAGAGTCAGGATATTTGGTATTACCATCCTTGTCGAGCACATCAACGAGCACCACGTTACCATCATCATTGAGAATCTGATTGAAGTCAAACGAAGGTTGAGTCTCTTCTGTCTCCTGAGTCTGCTGGGCAGCACGTTCCTTCTCCATCTGCTCACGCTCAGCCTTGGCAGCCTCCAGTCTCTTCTGGTCTTCCAAGTCTTTCATCTGCTGCAAGTCTGCAAGCGAATAAGGATTCTCCACCACGTTACCATCTATAGAGATAGCAGCAGTACCATCACCATAGTCAGCCAACACCTCATAGGTATGTTCAGAACCATCAGTATCAGTCACATTGAACTGGGAGCCAACTTCAACGGTTCCATCAATGATGCCAGCAGTCTCTTTGATAGCATTCTCTTTTGCATCAGCTACCGCCTGAGCCTTCACATCATCAGCAGGGAGTTCTTCACCCAGTTCAGCGAACATCAACGCATCAGCATGTTCTACGCTATTCGTTGTCGGGTCATAGTATAGAATCATATCATCGCTATTGCTTACATCAATGGAGCCATCATCATGAGTAGCAATATTACCACTGATAATATAAACACCATAGTCTTCCAAGCCACCTGATGCTTTGATAGTAGCGTTACGGACAGAACCACGACTCTGGTCTGTGTACATATCCACTCTCTGCTCTGCCTGATGTGCAGCGAGGTCAACCTTATCTTGTGCATCATCAACCACACCTTGGTATCGGGCAGAAGACAATTGGTAGTCATAGATAGCTTGGTCAAGTTTATCATCCTGACCAGTCAGGGATTCCAGTTCCTCATCACTCATGGCAGATAGCTGCTGCTCTGAGATGCCCAAGGCTGCTGCAAGAGTCTTCATCTGGTCTTCCTGCTGAATCTGAATATCATGCTTGTCTGCATCATCAGCATCATGCCCCTCAGAATAAGCATTATCAATATCTGCCTGATGCTGCTCCTCAGGAGTTGTTGGCTCGTTAGTAATCTCCTTGGCATTCATTTCAGCAGTCTTGGCAATATTGTAGCCACGCATCTTCATCAGGTTGACACCATAGTTGACAGCAGCGTTAATCTGCTCCTTGGTCATGGTATCTCTCTTACGGAGAATGTTTGCCAACACACTACCCATCTGCTCGTTGGTTGCGTTGTCTATCTTATCCTTGATGTCTGCCCAGTTATCGCCCATAAGGTTCTGTGCATCACTATCAGCCACGTTCACCTTGTTGCGGAATCGGTAATACTGAGCACGATTGTAGATACCTTTTACTGGTCGGGAGCCAGCACCCATCGCATACATAGAGCCAACAGAGATAGCCATACCACCGATGATGTCGAGTTGCTGCTTAGCATCAAGGAGGTCACTCACCTTTCCTTCACCATCCAGCAAGGCATGAAGAGGAATACCAATTTCCTCCTCCATAACTTCCTCAGCGAAACCATTGATACCGAACTTCTCCATCCACTTCTTGGAATTGGTGTACCATCCACTCTTGCCGATATTCTTGAAGAACTCAGCAGAAGCATTCATACCATGTTTTTCCATGAAGTTGACAGCACCCTTCTTGATACCATAGTTGTGACCGAAGAGTTTTTCTGTATAGTTCTCTACCATAGCAGAGGTCATACCCTTATAGAGAGCAGTACCAATAGACTCACCACCCTCATGCAAGAGATTTCCGTTTTCATCGAAAGTGCCAAACTTATAATCACCCTTCTCATCCTGATACAGATTACCAAGATGTCGCTGCATGATGTCAGCACCAGTCTTCAACGCTTGCTCAGTTCCAGCCATTGCATACGAGCCGATAACATCGCCAGCCACAATACCAGTGTTTTTCAAGATGGCAGCACTCACCTTTCCCATGCCACGTTTAGCAGCAAATTTCAAGGCTCCACGACTGATTCCCTTGGTAATACCACCATAACCGCCAGTCAGGAAGAAGTCAGCCATAAAAGGGAGACTCTGCCCTGCAATCTTCGTCCAGCGATAGACGTTACCCATCTTCTCATCTTCGAGAGCCGTAGCAGCATCCGCACCAAGTTTACTCTTCAGGAGCATCTTATCAGAACTAGAGAGAGGAATATTGTTATCCATCTTTGTCTTGATACGTTCCATCTGCCCCATGATAGCGAAGTCAGTCAGACCGAAATCCCATGTTTTTGCAGTAAATGCAGTATTGTCAAGAGCCTTCAAGGCATCCTCACCCCAGCTACTTGTAGGATATTGTTTCACCGCTTCAAGCGCACCAATCTGCTCAGTAACCAGAGAAAGAGAGGTTGCCAACTTATTTCTATAGTCACTCTGCTCAGCAGTTCTTCCGTTACTTGCACCGATACTAGCATTATAAGAGAGCAAAGGATTTCCGTGTTGACGATTATCCTCAGCGATAAGAGTTTCAATCTCCTTCTTTCGGGCATAGGCATCAGCCAGTTTCTTGTCAAACTGCTTTTGAGCACCCTCCTCAGTAAGGTAGGTTCCATTCTTGCCGATGTTCTCCTGCAAGTCATAGTTACCATTCTTGTCACGAACATCAAAGGCAGATGGAATCTCGCCAGTATCTACCGCTACCTGATAGGCATCGTTCTGCTTGTCAAGTATAGCTTGCATCTGCTCAGCTTCAGGAAGAGAATAAACATTCTCATTGTCCGAGGTAACGTATGCGCCAGTCTTGCCAGTCTCAGGATTGTAAGCGAAATCATCCTTCACCACATTGTTTGCATCACCACCATAAGGAGTCTGATGTGTACCCAAGTTCACACGACCGAAATCCTTCTGCTGTTTCTGCTTGCGTTGTTTCAGTCTGTTGTATCTGCCAGCATTGTTCATTGTCTGCTGAGCACTAGCCGAGATAGCTGCTGCCCCAGCAGAGAAACGAGCACGGTCAGCAGCACTCATAGGAACACTACCGCCTTTTGCTCTTGATGAAGTCCTGCTTCGAGGTTCAAAGAGTGCAGAGTAGAAACGCTCATAGGTAGATGGGACATCAAAGTTCTGAGCCTTCAAGTTCTCATAGATAGCGTGTCTGTTATCCGCACCGCCCTTTCCGTCTCTTGTCAGAGCACTCTCAAACTTATTGTAATCATCAGGCACATCATAGTTCTGTGCTTTCAGATTCTTGTATAAAGTGTATAATGGTCTTTCTGCCATGATATATATATTTGTTTGTTACCAAATTCTTGTTACCAATTCTGTTACCATTTTACGCCAGTCTTCTTCTTGCCACCAGCCGAAGAACCGCCAGCCTTATGTGTTGTATGCTTGCCGCCGCCCGATGATGTTCCACCTCTAGTTGACGTACCACCAGTAGTAGAACTTCGTCTACCCTTCAATCTATCCATGAGGTATCTCACGTTAGTCTGAGTCACATTCTTGATTCTCAACTTTCTTTTAAGTTCATTTATCTTCTTCTGCCCCTCAGGAGTGTCCATCAGGTCGTAATACTCATACCAATAACCAGCAGTAGTTTGGTTACCGCCAGAAGATTTCTGAGCCTTATTAGAAATTCGTCCTTCTCGCAGTCTAGCAAGTGCATCCTGAGCAGCCCAATGACTAATCTGACCAGCAGCAAGCATCTTCTTAATCTTCAACTGATTATCTTTATACTCTGCATCATTTGTATATTTCAACTTCGACAAGTCAAGTCTTCTGTTTCCTTGGTCAATTCTCTGCTGTCCTTGGTCAGCCTTCACCTTGTTGATGTCGTTCTGCATATCGTGATACCTCATCTGCTCAGCGAGAGTCAGGTTATTCTTCCGAGCTTCCTCATCAAGAGCGAGTGCCCTCTGATAGCCAGCCAGCCACGATGCCCGATTCTTCTCTCTCTGAGAATCCATATAAGCCTTGCGTTTGTTAATCGCCTTAGTCATATCCGACTCAGGATTGTGTACCACCTTGGCACCATTCGTAGCAAAGAAAATATTGGCGAGCGCACGAAGACCATCACCAGTAGCAGCGATACGAGCCTTTGCACGCTCCTTCTTCTCTCTGTTCGCCCTCTGCTCAGCAGTCTCATTCAGTTCAGGATTCAGCATCTTATACATATCAGCATAAGACAACTGCTTAGGCTGAGGTTTAGGCTCCTCCTTCTTCACGATAGGGACAGATGGTTTATCCTCCTCATCACTTGGCGCACCCTGATTCACATCTACACCATTGGCGATAGCTTGCTGAGTAGCGATAGTCTTCTCTCTAGCCGCCTTCATCGTAGGTGTTTCATTCTGAGGAGTGGCAGCATTCATCTGGTCAACCTTCTTGCCAGCCGCATCAAGTTGCTGCTGGTTGAAGACTGGAGCCTGAGTCTGTGCCACCTTCTGAGCGGCATCCACCCCACTCTGCTGCTTGTTGAGCACACTCTGTGTAGTCTTCAAGCCATTGTTGTTTCGTAACATATCTGATGCTTTCATAGGCTATGCTTTAATCTTTTGAAGTTTAGCCCCAAGGCTATTCAAGTCACCCTCAGAAGGAAGAGCCGTAGCCTTAGCCTTCAAGCCAAGAACATCATTTGAGTCCTTAGCGATACCATTCAACTGCTCCTGAGTCACATTCATATTCGGTGCCTTCTTCGCACCACCAGCACCACTATCAATAGCTGTAGCGATATTGGCAGCAGTACCAGCCACACCAGCCACCGCATTGGCAGTATCAGCAGCCTTCTCAGCATCAATACTCATCTGCTGGTTCTGCAACTGATTCTTTCTGTTCATGTACTGCTGCTCGATGTTATCCTTTCGGGCATCATTTGCAGCTACAATCTGTGAAGTAGTATCAGCAAGAGTTTTGTTGTTCGCCTCCTTTACCGCAGTAGTGGAATCTTCCGTACCACCCATCACCGCTTGTCTACCCTTTGCAGCCTTGTTTCTGTTCTTAATCTGCTCCTGCATCTGTGTGAGCAATCGAACGGTATCAGCACGTTTGGTAGGGTCTTCATTATACTTTCTATCATACCATGCCTGATTTTCTCTCTGTTGCTGGGCAATCATCTGCTCCTGCTTTTTTCTCGCCTTGCGGTTAGCTATACCGCCAGCAATACTGCTTGCAAGCCCAAGCCCAGCACCTATTAATGCACCTATCATATATATGAAAATTTAATTATTAATAATGGTACAAAGATACAGATACCATCCGAGATTCGTATTTTATCCGTTTATTTAGGCAGGTAAGTTAACGGATAAAGTTTCCGTTTGCCGAATAATTACTATCTTTGCAGCAAAATAGTTTAGAAAATGGCAGCAGATAGAAATACAAAAGGTCAGTTCGAGAAAGGTCGAGCAAAGACTGGAGGTAAAAAGAAAGGTTACGAGTCTCCTATCAACAAGGAGTTTCGTGAGTTGTGTGCCGACTTTTCTAGAGAGGCTTGGGATGATTTCATGGCAGCTTGGTATAAGTGCGAGCCGAAGGATAAGGTAGCATCATTCATCAAGATACTGGAGTTCAACTGCCCTAAGCTACAGACCGTCACTCTTGACGATAAGCGTGAGGTTCACAATGCCCTCACGGAGAAGTTGAGACAGATGTCGGAAGAGGAAGGATAAAATGTAATTCATAATAAGAACGTTTGTTTTTTTCATAGGTTTTTGGTTTATAGGTTTTAAGATTGTTAGGATAACGAAATAGGGAATGCGTGAGCACTCCCTATTCTTTTTTTATTCACTATCAGCGACCACCTCTCGCTCTTCTATCCCCAGCCATATCCGTCTTGGAACCACGATTCACCGATGATGGTTTATACCTGATTCCTGAACGTGTATGGCTAGCATCCATACCCTTGCGAGAAGCTGCCCCATACTTTTTATCGTGGACAGCGTTATGACGAGCCAACTCCCTACGCTTAGCCTTCTGAGCAGGGGAAGACTCGAACTTGGTATCGTATGAGGCCTTCCGTGCCCTAGCTGCTGGGTGAGTTCTGTAGTATTCAGCAGATTTACTTAGCATGTCTCTTCTCCAAATATTCAATAGCAGGATAAGAAGGAGCATCACAATCAGGACAAGAATCCTCATACAATTCAGTTACAACAACCTCCCAGTCCTCAGCAAAAACATCAGATGAAGAAGGAACCCAAGAATCAGCACGACCATCAAGATTGATAATCAACATCTGATTGGTATAATCAATGTGCGCACCATCACGGCTCATCAGAATGTTTTTAGCAGACTGAGGTAGCGACTGCATCGTAGGAATGATGCATCCTTCAATATGAGAAGGAATCTGTTTGACAACAAACATACCTTTGCCATTCCATCCCTTGCGTCTTACCGCAAGACCAGACTTCAACGCCTCAATAGCCTTACCAAAATCCATTTCGCCAAGTTTACGATAAGCAGCATCAAACACACTCTTAGGTGACCATGAGCGATAACCATCATTATAAACTACAAGATAGCCATCTTCATCAGCGGTTGCTGTCTTAATTTTTCTATCAAGCACAATCTGTGCGTCTTTCAATGACATAGGCTTTGCCTGAACTACTTTTGTGCCAATATACTTTGGCATACAACAATTTTCACTCATAATTAAATAATTTAAATTAATTAATATATCTTTTTACTTCTTATCTTCCTTTAACGCATCATCAAGATACTTATCAAGAGCCTTGACACACTTATCAGGAATCTTATTTGCATCCTTGTTTTCTTTGAGATAATCAATAGTGCCACCTACCCCATAGATGATAAGCAGATTCTTTTGGGAAGGCATCTGCATATCAGCGATTGGGTAGGAGATCGGAAGAGCACACGTCTGAACTCCAGTCACGGCGACATCTCGTAGGCCGTCTTCTGCTTGAAAAAAAAACAAGAATTAAGCTGGTCGCGACCAGCTGAGAAGAATG
>OOCG01000700.1_pt1 | contig 20882 bp, 10 predicted proteins | sample 1671521 | NCBI WGS metagenome assembly OOCG01 (sample SAMN06348165, study PRJEB24527) | human gut metagenome | biome: human gut; feature: ankylosing spondylitis patient; material: feces | host: Homo sapiens | place: China | collected 2015-10
CTAAGCTACAAAGTGCTCTTTACAAGTATCTGGGTAATCCACAGTATGCATTTAATAGAAATGAAAAAATTGCTCCATTAATTGCTAGTATGCCGATATTTCCTATACGTGAAAGAATAGATAATCTTGTAGTGACTATTTATATTTCTGCTGCGGAGGGAACCATATATCACCATGTATCTAAAATTTCAGAGCGGCAAATTAAAGTTCTTGATTCTGAGAAGATGCCTGTGGAAATGGCAAATCGTATTTTGAGTCCTAAATATGCCATTCCACCTTTAACTCAACAGGTACTTGATAAGGTATATCAGGATAACCTTGTATACATGATAGAACACGACAATGATATGGCTAAGATAGCGTCATACTTAAAATCTGAATATGATACCAATCGTAGTTCATTTATTAAGTGTAGATATACATTATTAGGACTACTGAACGAAATTCCGATGAAAATGCAAAGCAATGAGTATAGTCGTGGTAGAAAATTTGTTTCTGATAAGAATAAGATATTCTATGGTCAAGCAATACAAAATCTGCTTATCCATGACGATTACCTTGATTTAGCCAGGTATTTGGGATGTCCTGATATTGATAATGTTACATTTGAGGATTATGATGGTTTGTTTTTAGATAATATGGATGCAGACGATATTCAGGATATCTTGGATAATGATTTAAAAAATAGATATGATATACTTGTGGGGATGATTGGTCAGGGTGTTATTAGTGATGAACTAGTAGAAGAATTTGGACTTGAATATTATAGAGGACGTAATGTTTCAACAGAGCCTGTTGCTAGCCCAGAGGATTTTCCTAGTCAAAAAGTTGGTAGCTATAGTTTTATTATGGGACAAGTTAATAGGAAAATGCAATATCCAAATATTTACCAGCCTGTAGAAGTTACTATTTGGCAGCCCAATGAGGCAATTTATCCTGAAGCATATCTTTATAATCAATACTCAAGTAGAATGGATGAAAATGCTTGTTTTTGCCAAATGTGTGGGAAAAGGTTTAATAGAAACTATGTCCAAAAGGTTAGCATAGTGCCCGAGCCTAGTTACGCATGGGATGAAATGTATCTAAGCCTGTGTTTACATTGCGCTTCTGATTATAGGAGCATGCGTCGCAATAACCGCATTATGGCACAATTAAAAGCTGATATTAGTACTACAAATCCAGAGGGGTGGGGTGTTATTGAAATAGACATTCCTGATGTACAAAAAACTATAAAATTTACTGGTGCTCATTTTGCAAAAGTGAAGGCCATTCTTGGTGCTGAAAGCAAAATAACAACTAAAACACAACGAGATATCCATAAAGAGGAAAAGGATAAAAAGAAGTCAAAGGAAGTGATTTTTGATGATTTCGACTGATATAGTAAGTGAAATAACAAAATATGAGTTAGTCTTAAATACTACATTAACTAAATGGCTGCAGAAGTATCTTCCTTCTATAACGAAAAATTGGTGGCACGATTTGGTACTATCCAGCTTAACTCCTATTCAGCGCTCCAACTTAGAGGCAAAGGCAGCTCAAGATATTACTGGCTTAGATTTGGCATCAAGCCTTAAGGTCTTACTAAATAACTGGTTTTCTCTAGCGGGTATCGTGTTCTTGAATAAAAAGTACAGAAATAATGCTATTGAAATGCAGCAGGTAAGGAATAGATGGGCTCATGTTTCCACATCCGACATCAATAAAAAAACTATTTTGGCAGATTTAGAGGTTATCAAAAATCTGTTAGAGAGCTTTGATTGTCCAGCAAAAGAGCTAAATGCTTTGGAAAACCTCATTATGAGTATTGAAAACGACAATGGTAGCATAGTTGTTAACCATACTCTAATGGATGAGGTACATGCAGTTGAGCCGGTCGTTGTTCAAAATGATGATATCAACGTTGGTTCTATGGTCAAGCTCAAATCTGATCTAAGCAAACAAGGCTACGTAACTGCTATAAACGGTAAAAAATACATGGTGTTTTTTGGTCCCGAAGGAGTGCAGCCATTTTATAAAGAGCAGCTAATGAATGCTGCAATTGTTGAAGTAAGCAAAACAATTACCTTGGATAAACTAAAGCTGATGTTGACGGCGCACCAAATCAATAATCCTGGCAAAAGCAACCTGTATTCTCTAAATGCTGCAAGAATTGATTTTGTTCCTTATCAATTTAGGCCGGCATTAAAGATGATAAAATCTGATGAACAGCGTATATTGATTGCTGATGACGTTGGTGTAGGTAAAACCATTGAAGCTGGTTTGATTTTAAAGGAACTAGAGGCTCGCTCAGAGGTTAAGTCAGTTTTAGTAATTTGCCCTAGAGCTCTAGTAGTAGATCATAAGTGGCGCAATGAAATGCTTCGCTTTGACGAGGATTTCGCTGAGTTAGATAGTGCATCCTTGCGTCAGATCGTAGCTAATTATGATGGGGTATGGCCCGAGCGTTTTTCTAAGGCTATAATTTCATATTCTTCCTTTAATGATACTCTTTTAAATGGCACTGATCGTTATTTGGGATTGACCAAGCTAGATCCGGCTCCTCATTTTGACCTCGTTATAGTTGATGAAGCACATCATATTCGTAATAAGGAAACTTTGGGATATAGGGGCGTTGAAGCTTTTGTTAAGAATGCCGGTGCAGTTGTATTTATGACTGCGACACCAATTCAAAACAGTAGCGATGATTTGTATACCTTATTGGAGCTGCTACGTAACGATATTATTAATAACAAGGAAAACTATCGGATGATGGCAGAGCCCAATCGTTTTATTACGGAAATGCTCGCTGTTGTGCGCAAGCATGAGCCCGGATGGCAGAACAGGGTAAAAGAGCTCTATGAAAAAATTATGCATACAAAGTATGGATATAGTGTAATGCAGCATAATCCTCGCTGGGATGTTATTAACGAAGCAGCAAACAAAGAGCAAATTACAATGGAAGAAAGAGTGGAGCTAATCAATAATATTGAAGAACTCCATACGTTTGCCGGGATTATTAACCGTACCAGAAGGAGAGATATTGGTAGTTTTTGCAAACGGAGAACTATTACCGTTGATACCGAATTTGATGAGGCACAGCAGGCGTTATACGATGCGTTGATGGATTTCGAAAATAAGGCTCTGCGTGCGTTGCATGGAAACGTTAATACTCGCTTTATGATGTGCACCATTATGCGCCAAGCTTCTAGTTGCTTATATGGCCTTTTGCCTTTTATTAAAGATTTTATGTATAGAAGAATTCATGAAATTGAGGCCGATGGCGGTTTTGGATTTGGTGAAGATGGGGAGCCTGATATAGGTGCGGAGCTGCTAATAAAGCTTGCTGAAGAGATTAAGGATTTGGTTAAGGGTCTTCCTGAAGATGATCCTAAATTTAATAAACTATACAATGAGATTATTGTGCCCAAAATGAGTCTGGAAAACAATAAAGTGATCATTTTCTCTTCATTTAGGCATACCTTACACTATATTAGGAAGAAACTGGAAGCACAGGGTATCAGAGTAGGTCAGATTGATGGTTCGGTCGAAGATGAGGATAGAAGAATCATAAGCCAGCGCTTTAAGAGTCAAAAAGAGGAACCGGACACAATAGATGTATTGTTATTTACTGAAGTTGGTTGCGAAGGCCTTGACTATCAGTTCTGTGATACACTAGTGAATTACGATATGCCTTGGAATCCTATGAGAATTGAACAGAGGATAGGTCGTATTGATCGTCGTGGCCAGTTGAATGAAGCTGTAAAGATTTATAATATGATTACTAGTGGCACTATTGATGCTACCATTTATGAAAGGTGCTTGCTCAAAATCGATATCTTCGAGAATTCAATTGGCGATTGTGGCGAAATCCTTGGCAAGATCAATAAGGAAATTACCAAGATTATGTATGAGCAGGGCTTAACCGAAGAGGAACGTAATCAAAAGCTGGAAAAGATGGCCGAGAACGATATCATAAAGATTAAAGAAATCAGGCGTCTAGAGGCTGATGAAAAGGATCTTTATGGTTTTGATTTGTCCTCGTACCTCATGGATAAGGAAGTACAAGATGCCGAAAACGCATGGATATCTGGTGAGCATATGATTTCTTTAGTTGATGCATACTTGCATGAGGTGCTTGACAACGATGGCGATAAGCTACCAGAGACTTTCTTTGCAGGCAAGGGTGATATTAAAACGCTGATGCTCAAGAGAGAACATAAAAAGAAGCTATTGGACATATTGAGGGAAAATGAGCCATTCAATAATACCAAAGCTCTGGTGGGATGGGAAAACTACCTTAAATCACCCAACAGGTCTTTGAGTGTAACTTTTGATTTTAATGTTGCTAAGGATGAACCTAAAGTAGAATTTATGAACCAGCTTCATCCCCTTGTTATGATGGCTGCTCAGTATGAGTCCAAGGATGTTGAGTCTGAACTGGCAATCAAATGGGTTAGTGATGAGTTGCCTGCAGGTGATTATCCCTTTATTATTTACAATTGGACATATAAGGGTGAGAAGAATGACGTCAAGCTTATGCCTGTTTGCAAAAACGAGTATATCAAACAGCATTTGACCGAAATATTGCAGTCTGGCAATAACTATCAGGCGCAAATGAGTGCTTTTACTGGACAGTGGGATACTTTAGAGGATCTGCACTATGATGAATGGTCGGCAGCAAAGGATAAATTTGTAGATAACGTTAAGGCTGATTGCAAGTACCGTTCGGAGCAAAAGGAACAGAATCTAAGAGCTAAGAAAGAACGGCGAATTGCTCAATACGGTCATATAGCTGATGTTAATATTCAGAAGATGAATAAGGGTATATTTGAGGGCATTGATAATCAGATAGCCGATATACAAAGACATTTTAAGAAGGTAGCAAACTCAGCAGATATTACCTTCGAGCTTTTGACAAAAGGTGTTGTACATGTTGCCAATGAAAACCACGTGGCTGATGTAGTGTTTTAGTTAAAAATTGATACTGAGGGTAGGATGGTTATGCCTACCCTCTTTTTATGGATCAATAATGATAAAAAGGACTGATCTAGCAGGGAAAAGAGTTTTTGTGTAGAATTTTAACTAAGGATTATTGTGCCATTTTTTAAATGGAGGAGATTTTGATGCAAAACCCGGAATTATTAAGATACAAAGAACAAAGTCCCTATGAAAAATCAGGGGCCCTGACTAGAGAACAGTACCTTTTTAATGAAACAAGAGTAGTTGGTGAGTTATATTTACAAGGTATGTCTGATGAAGAAATAATTAAAAAAGTATATAATGAAAACTTATTTCGCTATCCCACGGAAAAAATGCTCCGCAATATAGCTAGAGTATGTTTGAAGCGTATCAATGCATTGGAGGATGAACGTTTAATAAAAGCACTGGTTGAGATGCCTGGTAGTATAGCAAAGCAGGTTTGCCTTTACGCTATGATGAAGCAAAATCGTCTTGTCAATGATTTCATGCTAAAGGTTATTGGCCATAAATTTATTGAGAGAGATTACGGTTTTAGCAAGCTTGTGGTTAGCAGTTTTTTGATTGACTTACAAGAACAGGATCCATGGGTAGCATCATGGAGTCCAAGTACAATCAATAAGATTAGGCAGGTTATTGTTAAAACCTTGGTGGATAATGAATATTTGGATGATAGTAAGTCCAGACAGATTAACACTATCACCATTAATAGTGTTTTGGAAGAAGTATTGAGGGAAAAGGATAAAGCTGCGTTGGCTGCTTTCAATTGCTTATATTAACGAGGTGGAATGATGGTAACAAGGAACATTAAGGAACGATTGGACGAATTAGGGCAAAGGCTGGGTGCCGCGGATTTTCGAGCAGGCGAAGGCTTAATGAATGAAGCAAATATAAGAATTTTTTCCTATGCTCCTGAAGAGGAGATGGCAGTTCGCCACTTTATTGATTTAGTTAATGATAATCCAGGCATATACAAAGGCGTAAAAGCTTTTAATCTTTTTGATGTATTTTTAGAAATATGTGATGAATATGCTTCGGTGAATGATATTATTGAAGAAGAAAACTACTCTGGGACTGAGGCAGTTTTAGAAGCTATTCAAGGCTTTGCTGATAATAAGGCTTTTGTACAAAAAATGCTTGATTTGGGAATGAATAATGCCGAAGTTGTAATACTTTATGGCATTGGTGAGGTTTATCCAATAGCTCGTTTACACTTGATTTTATCGGCAATTCAGCCTGTACGTTTACAGAAACCAATAGTTGTGTTATATCCAGGTGAATTTACAGGGGAGCAAGTAAGGTTATTTAACAAGTTGACGCCTAGTAGTTATTATAGAGCAACGGCCAATTTGTAATCGATGGAGGATGAGGAAATATGTTAATTAGGGACATGTTTGTCAAGGATATTAACCGTGAGATTAATGGCGTTATTCAGGTTGCTCAAGATACTGAAAGCGTAGTTTATCAAGAGGTTAGCGAATACGTCGTTACGAGTGAACTAAAGGAGCATTTTACTAAGTTTTTTAAGATGTATAACAAGGCTTTTATCGAGCCAACTAACGGTATAGGCGTATGGATTAGTGGCTTCTTTGGCAGTGGTAAATCCCACTTCCTCAAGATGCTCTCTTATATTTTGGAGAATAAACAAATTGGCAGTAGTAGAACTGTGGATATGTTTAGGAATAAGCTGGTTGATAGTCCGGAGCTGTTTAGCTTAATTGAAAAAGCCACAGCAAATAAGACAGAAGCTATTTTGTTTAATATTGATATTGAAGGCTCTGTAAACAAGAATAATACTGCCGTTTTGCGTGTTTTTGCCAAGATGTTTTATAATCATCTGGGCTTTTTTGGAGAAAACCTTAAGGTGGCCCGCTTTGAGTATTTTCTTAACGACGACGGAAAAACTGAAGAGTTTAGGAAAGTCTTTAAAGCTAAAAGTGGTAAGGAATGGACTGTTGCACGTAAAGCCTTTGGGCTGCAGGGGCGTTATATTATTCCAACCCTAATGGAAGTTTTTGGTATGGATGAAGAAGCTGCCAAAGCTTGGTTTAGGGATAAGGAAGAGTCTAATTTTAGTATCGCTGCTTTGGTTGAGGATATTAAGACATATATCGATAAAAAACCTGAGAACTTCCGCTTGCTTTTCATGATTGACGAAATGGGACAATATGCAGGTAGCGATACAGATTATCTTTTGAATTTACAATCCTTAGTAGAGGCTATTGGTAGCACTTGTGGCAATCGCGTGTGGGTAATGTGCACTGGTCAGCAGGCTTTGGATAAAGTGATCAAGCTGCGTAATGACGAATTCTCCCGTATTATTGCCCGCTTTAAAACAATTCTTTCTTTGTCTTCTGCTTCTGCCGAGGAAGTAATTCAAAAACGTGTATTGGATAAGAATACAGATGCCAAAGAGGTACTTGTTGATGAGTATGGGCAAAAGGATGCGGTTTTGCGGAATTTATTTACTTTTACATCTGAGACCGTAGCTAACATGCGCGGTTATGATAATGAGGGTGAATTTGTAAATAATTATCCCTTTGTTCCCTATCAGTTCTTCTTATTACAAAGGGTATTTACTGAACTAAAGGAACGAGGTGTTATTGGTGCTTATCAGTCTGGAGCTGAGCGCTCTATGTTATCCGGTTTCAAGGAAGCAGCAGAAAAGATTCAGGGTGAGGATCACACAAGATTAGCTCCATTCTATCTTTTTTATGATACCATAAAAGATGCTATTGACAGCCCTACAAGAGAAATCATTAATAACTGCGCTAAAGCTGCTGCTAGTGGGCATGGCTTAGAACCGCAAGATACTGATGTTCTCAAAATGCTCTATTTGCTTCGTTATGTGAATAAAACAGTGCCTGCCAAAATAGACAATTTAATTGTCTTGATGGCCGATAGCATTGATGTGGATAAGAAAAAGCTACGTGAGGACTTAAATCACTCCTTGGATAGACTTTATAAGCAGAATTGCATAGATATTAATGGTGATGTTTATTGCTTCTTGACCAATGAAGAAAAGGACATCAAGATAGAAATTGAAAATAATACCCACGTGGATGATAGCAAGGTTTTGAGTACTATTGGTAAGATCATTTCCGATGTATATAAATCAACCAAGATAAACTGTGGAAAGCAAAATTTTGATTTTGATGTTAAGGTTGATGATGTTGCTGTTGGCAGAACTGGCAGCAACATGGTTTTGCAGTACATTACCAATTTGTATGGTGTTAGCCCTGCCAATATGCTAAATTGTGATAACAAGGTTGTAGTGCATCTAGGCCAAAACAATTATTATGATTTAATCGAAAAAGCACTCAAGATTCGCACCTTCAAAAATAAAAATAATATCAACGACATGACCGAAACTATGCGAGTCATTGTTACCAATTATATGCTGCGTGCGGATAAGTATGAGGAAGAAGCTAGGGAAGCTCTGAAAAAGGCTATTGAAACCGCTGATCTTTATGTTTCTGGAGATTTGACTAAAATTACAGGTGATATGAAGTTTAAGTTGGACCAATCCCTGCAAAAATTAGTTGGCTTTGTCTATAAAAATTATAGCTTGCTGGATTATCAACCAGATACTGATGCTGATATAAGGGCTATAGCTTTAGGAACAAAAGGTACGGGCTTAGGTGCTGGCTTTGATATTAACAAAGAAGCTGCCGATGATATGCGTAGTTTCCTTAAGATGAGATATGACCTAAAGCAACCGGTGAGTGTTGCTGATTTGCAGACAAAATATCAGGCACTACCATATGGTTGGCGTGAGATTGATGTGGCTGCTGTGATTGCCCAGCTCATGTATGACCAAAAGGTAATATTAAAGTACAGTGGTGCTGTGATTGGTACGGACAAGTCCGGCCTGCCGGATATGCTGCGTCAAAAGCGCTATACCGGCAATGTTGCTATTGCTATCAAAATGTCCGCTTCTGAAACCATGCTGCGCAAGGTATATACCTTCTTGTCATCGTTTTTGGGTAGAATGGATGTGCCCAATGATGAAGAAGGCTTGGTTAAGTATATTCAAGACCGCTTCACTGAGTTGCAAACAAGATATAAGGAGTATCAGGAGGAGTATAAGAACACTAAATACACATATCCTGATAGGGAATTAGTACAAGACTCCATTAAGCTTGTGAATGGAATTCTCTCCAAGTCTAGTGATAATCTTGCTTTGCTGCAAGCTATAATAGATTCTCAGACTGACCTCAAGGACATGAAAGAGGATATGGAGGATGTGGAGAACTTCTTTAGTAACCAGATGCCCATATTCAACGAAGGTGTGGATGTATGGAATAAGCTGCAGAACGATGCTAAACAGTATTTGTATAACGATTCTATTGTAAAAGAAGCTTATGATAATCTACGCCTTTATACCCAAATCCCCACAACAGGTTCCTTCAATTATGCTCGTATACCCGAAATTAAAGGTTTAATTGCCATCGTAACAGAAGCACATAACAAATTATTGGAGGCAGAGAAAACTAGGCTTATAGCTTTAGTGGAAGATTATAAAAAAGTGTATGCTGATGAAGTGCAAAATCATCAAGATATCTGTCAGCGTGATCCAGCTATCAAAGCTAAGGTGGAAAAAGAAGTGAAAAGAGTAGCTGATTATTTCGAGGATCAAAAGGGCTTGTTTAGTAGAGCAACTACCCTTTGGAATCTTGAAGGTAAAGACGGCATGTTGGATCGCAATACACAAAACTTTATTTGGTCTTTACGAAAAGCTGCTACTCCTATCAGTAAACCAAATCCTCCTGTGGGGCCTGTACCGCCAACACCTCCGGTAAAGCCTGCTACTATTCGCAAAACAGTAAATAAGTACAGTGATATTCCCAAGGCAGTAATTAAGGACGAGCAGGATATAGATAAATTCTTAGTAGAGCTGAGAAAAGTTTTAGTGGATTTAAAGAATGGCTGTGATGAACTGATTATTTAAGAAGTCTAAAGGAAGATTATAATGTCAGAAAATCAAAACATTGAATGGAAAAGAAAATGGGATAATGAATATCTAGGCTGGATTTGCGGTTTTGCTAATGCTCAAGGAGGCAAGCTATACATTGGCTGTGATGATAATGGCAATGTTGTAGGCTTGCATAACGCACGCAAATTATTGGAGGATATTCCCAATAAAATTAGAGATGCTATGGGTATTGTAGTAGAAGTCAACCTATTGGAAAAGGATGGCGAAAAGTACATTGAAATAGTTGTTCCTCCTTATCCCATTGGCATTTCTTGTAAGGGTGTTTACCATTATCGCAGTGGCAGTACCAAGCAGATTCTGTCAGGACCGGCACTAGAGACATTTTTGATACGTAAGCGGGGTGTAACCTGGGATAATATGCCCTATCCCGCTTTTACGATAAAGGATGTTGATGATGGGGTTGTTGATTATTTTAGAAAGCTGGCAGCGAAAAGGGTCGGATAGACGAAGGCTTGCTAGAGGAATCTATAGAGTAATCTCCTCCGTAACCAGTAGGGTGACAGAAAAGGTAAAAGAAAAGGTAAAAGATAAATTGGATAATACGTCCCTTGAGTTACTAAAACTTATCATTGAGGATCCCGGATACAACTATTCTTATTTGTCTAAAAGATTAGGTATTAGCACAAAAACAATATCTATTCGTTTTAAAAAGCTTCAACAAGCGGGAATAGTTGAACGAGTGGGCTCTGATCGCAAAGGGTACTGGAAGGTAATAGAAAGGTAAAAGAAAAGGTAAAAGAAAATCTTTAAGGTTACAGTTAAGGTGACAGAAAAAACGTGCAAAGAAGGTAGAACACATGGATAAAAACGCGATAAAAAAATTTGCTGTATGGGCCAGAAATGAGCTCATAGAGCGTGTTAGCAAAAAAGCAATGGTATATGGCATTTCTGAAAACGAAGTGATTGATCCCAACGCAGATAGCGTCAATGGGATTGTCTTGACTGCGGCCCAAAAGAAGGAACGCCAGGCATTAATTGAGTTAATTTTTGCCAAGGGCTATCAGCAGGTCATGGAAGAGGTAGCTTATACTTGGTTTAATCGCTTTTGTGCGCTGCGTTTCATGGAAGTTAATAATTATCTGCCTTCTCTTGTGCGTGTTTTTACTAATAACAAGAATGAATTCCGTCCCCAAATCTTGACCGAGGCCCTTGAAGTGGACTTAGAAGGCTTGGATAAGGCCAAGCTTTACGAGTTAAAAGAAGCCAATGCTGATGAAGAGCTTTATAAGTATTTGCTTATTACCCAATGCAATGCTTTGAATAAAGAGCTGCCCAAAATGTTCCAGAAAATTGAGGACTATACGGAGCTTTTATTCCCCGATAATCTTTTGCGTGAGGGTAGCGTTGTGGAGCAAATGATAAAGCTCATTCCTGAAGAGGACTGGAAGGACGCTGTACAGATCATCGGTTGGCTATATCAATACTATAATATTGAGCCAAAAAATGCAGTATTTGCAAACCTGAAAAAGAATATCAAGATTTCTAAGAAGGACATTCCGGCAGCAACCCAACTTTTTACACCGGATTGGATTGTACGCTACATGGTAGAAAACAGTCTTGGACGCATGTGGGTAGAAGGGCATCCTGACGATGAATTAAAGGCTGGCTGGAAGTATTACCTGGAAGAAGCGCAGCAGGAGCCTGAAGTCGAGCAGGAGCTTGTTAAAATCAGGGAGCAGTATGCTTCTTTGCAGGTGAGCGATATTAAGTGCATCGACCCTTGCATGGGCAGCGGTCATATTTTGGCCTATATGTTTGATGTGCTCATGGAAATCTATAAGAAGGAAGGCTATCGGAACCGGGATGCTGTAAAAAATATAATTAATTGTAACCTTTATGGCCTTGATATTGATGAGCGTGCTGCCCAATTGGCTTATTTTGCGGTAATGATGAAGGGACGTCAGTACGATGATCGTTTCCTAGAGCGTAACTATCAGCCCCATGTGCATGCTATTGTGGAGTCCAATGGGATTGATAGGGAATTGCTGACCTATTTTGGCGTAGAAATGGATGAGTTTAGTCGCGAGAATGCTAACAATCAATTAAATGGTTTGTTGGATGCTATGTACGATGCTTGCGAGTATGGATCTATCATTACTGTGCCGGAGTATGATTTTGCTTTGCTTAAGGAATATGTGGCTGAGTTTGATCCAGAGAGCGATCTATTTGCAAGTAAAGAATTGGGGCCTTTGCAAGAAAGATTGCAGGCACTCATTGCTGTAGGTGAAATTTTGGCTCGAAAGTATGAGGTTGTGGTGACTAATCCGCCTTATCGAGGTATTGCGGATGTAGATATTAAATTAACTAATTATATTCGTAACAACTTCTCAGATAGTAGAATAGACTTATATGCTGTGTTCATTCAAAAATGTAATAGTATGCTAATAGATATTGGAATTCAATCTATGATTACGCAACAGTCATGGATGAGCCTAATTAGTTATAAAAAACTCAGAATTACAGTGCAGAAGAATACAATAATGAGTATGTTACAGTTAGGACCAAGAGCATTTGAAGAAATACAGGGAGAAGTTGTTCAGGCAGTTGCTTTTACTATACTAAATAAACATGTTGGGTTTTATAGAGGTAAATACTACAGATTAACTGATGAAAACAGTGAGAAAAACAAAGAGAATGCTTTCCTTAAGCAAAAAAATATGTTTGAAACCCACCAAGAGAATTTTGAAAAAATACCTGATTATCCCATTACGTACTGGGCAACGGATTCTTTGTGTAACTGTTTTGGAAATAAGCCATTAAGCACAATTGCAAAAGCTTCAAAGGGAATGATGCCAGGATCTCAATATATAAGGTTTTCATGGGAAGTAAAAATAGATGATATCGCTGTTGGGGTTGCTTCTCATGAAGAGTCGAGAAATAGTGATAAGAAATGGTATTATTACTTTAAAGGTGGAGAGTTTAGAAGATGGTATGGAAATAGGGATAGAGTAGTTGATTATCAATATGATGGTAGAAATGTTGAACACACAAAAGGTGATAGAAATCCAAATTTGTATTTTCAAGATAATATAAATTGGAGTAAAGTATCAGGGCATTTTGCGGCAAGAAAAGGTATGATTGGTGGTTTATATGATGATGCTGCTTGTCAATGCTTTGTTTTTAATATGGAAAATTATAATAAGGTATTAGGAGTCTTAAATAGCAAGGTTGCTGAATTATTATTAAGTGCTTTAGGAGAATCCCTAAACTTTGGTCCAGGAGAGGTTGCTAAAATTCCAGTAGCTAAATTAGGAGATTGTAGTATTACGGTGGATAAATTGGTAAATAATTGTATTTATATTGCAAAATTAGACTGGGATTCCTTTGAAACATCCTGGGACTTCCAAAAGCATTCGCTAATGCCTCAAATGGTGCTAGGAAGCGAAGCTGTATTTATTGATGAAGAAAAAAAGCTAGGAAGCGTGAGCGTACCAGATATTAAATTGCAAGATGAGTATGAGCGAGTAAAGGAAGCTTGGGCAAAGAATTTCTTGCAGCTAAAGACCAATGAAGAAGAACTAAACCGTATTTTTATCGATATTTATGGCCTGCAGGACGAGCTGACTCCGGATGTGGAGGATAAGGATGTAACTGTACATCGCATCTACGACAGCAAGGAAGATGTGCCAGAAAGTATGAAGGGTAGCAACTATGTACTTACGAAGCAGGATGTGGTGAAGAGCCTGATTAGCTATGCTGTGGGCTGTATGTTTGGACGCTATAGTTTGGATAAGGAAGGGCTTGTTTATGCTGGCGGCGATTGGGACGATAGCAATTATGTAGCTTTTCCTGCTGACAAGGACGCCATTATTCCTATCTGTGATGATGAATACTTTAACGATGATATTGTAGCTCGCTTCGTAGAGTTTATCAAAGTGGTTTATGGCGAGGACACCTTGGAGGAGAATTTAATCTTTATTGGTGAAGCATTAGGTGGAAATGGCTCTGCTCGCGAGGTTATTCGTGCATACTTTATCAATGGTTTTTACACTGACCATTGCAAAACTTACCAAAAGAGGCCTATTTACTGGCTCTTTGATAGCGGCAAAAAGAATGGCTTTAAGTGCCTGATTTATATGCATCGCTACCATAAGGACACCGTTGCGCGGGTGCGTACCGATTATCTCCACGAGCAGCAATCACGCTATCGTACTAATATAGAAGATTTGAAAAACCGCATTAATAACGCTACTAGCACCAGTATGCGTGTCAAGCTAGACAAGCAACTGGTTGCCTTGGAAACTCAAGCAGCAGAAGCATTTGCCTATGAAGAAAAAATGAAGCATCTGGCGGACCAAATGCTAGAAATAGATTTAGATGATGGCGTAAAACACAACTATGCAATCTTCCAGGATGTTTTGGCAAAGATTAAGTAAGGAGTGGCCCCATAGTGGATATAGAACATATTACAAAAGAGCTGAATAAAAAATTCGCAGCACCGCTACAGGAATACTACAAGCGCAGAATAGTCTTTTGGTATGATCCTGATAAGGAATTTGCCGATGATGTAGAAAACTTGTCCTTGGATAATGCCAGAGTATTGGTGCTTACCGGAAGGAATAATTTTTCTGCTAAGCTGGAGCTGCATCGTGAAGCGGACAGCAATTATTTAGTGTACTGCCCTTTGGTATATGCCAATATCGAAGACAATTGGCTGCTGGATATCGAGCTGTATAGTGAAGATTTTCGTGCGGATGTGGTCTCCTTGTGGATGGATGATCTGCATATTCCTAATGAGGAAAGCCTGCGTAAGCATGTGCAAAAGAATAAAAAGTTTTTCAATGCCAAGGATCGTCGCAATAAATTTGCTACCTTAGTGCCCTATGTTTCCACATCCAAGCAAATCTACTTGGGCATCATGGCAGTGCTTACAGGTAGCAAAGAGGCAACATTGCAGGAGATTATTAAAACTATCCTGTGTGGAAATCTAGATAATGATATTAATACAGCATATCAAAACCTTGTTGCCTATGATTGTCAAGGAGCATTGCACAGAATGGTGGCTACGGATATAGGCTATAGTGAGGGTGATGATTTTAGTATCAAGGAATTAGCTCGGCATATTATCGTTTCTGCTCTTTACAAAACTATGCGTGAAGACCATCTGGAAGAGCTCAGTCGTTACTTCCAATCCACCAATCAGGCCTTTTGTTATGACTTAGTTGCAGAGTGGATGCGTAGCGATAAGGCTTCGCAATACTTTGATGTGGCACAGACGATTGAAAGAGACCTGCAGCTGCCAGTTTTGCTTAGCAAATTAGATAAGAATGATATCCTGCATGTGGATTGCTTGCCCTGCATTAATGAATGCGTTTTAAAGCAATTGCTCGGCGATGCGTCCCATAATATCATTGATGTGAAAGGTATTGAAAAGGCTGTGGAAGCTCGCAAACCCCTCTTGTGGTATGACCTTTATGATTATTTTTATGAAGGTCTACTTGCTGTTGCTAAAATGCAAGATTTCTATGTCCAGCATGGAGCTGGCTTCCATATGACGGAGCCCAAGGAAATATGGCAAGCATATTGTGATGATTTTTACAAGATGGATTGCTATTATATGGACTTTTATAAGCAGCACAGGAATATCAAGGACAATACCAATAGTGAGCTGGATGATTTATTCAAGCAGGTTGCCGAAGTTGTCGATAATATGTATAATAATTGGTTCCTGTCTGAACTCACCAGCAATTGGACCAATGCTGCAGGTAGCCAGTTGGCTAACAATGGTCGTATAGAAGGAATTAAACAACAAATAGATTTTTATGATGATTATGTGGCCAAGGCTGACAACAAAATATATGTCATCATTTCCGATGCTATGCGCTATGAGGTAGCAACTAGACTTACTCAGGAGCTGGAGCTTGAGATGCAAGCCAAGGTCAAACTGTCGTCCCGCCAAGGTATTTTCCCGACTATCACTCCCTTTGGTATGGCCGCTTTATTACCTCATAAAGAGCTAAGCATTGTTCCCAATGGTGACCATGTTGACGTACTTGCAGATGGACAAAGCACTGCAGCTAGCTACAGGCAAAAAATACTCCAAAAGTATAATCCGAATAGTGTAGTGGTATCTGCCAAGAAATTATTGGAAGAAAAGCGTGATGAGCGCAAGGCAAGAGTAAAAGGAATGGAAGTAGTATATATCTATCACGATGTAATTGATAGCTATAGCCATAATGATAATCCTGATACCTGCGATGCGTGCCAAAAGACTATTAGTGAGATTAAGAATCTGCTTCGCATAATTGTTAATGATTTTGGTGGAATTCATGTGGTTATTACCGCTGATCATGGCTTCCTCTACACCCATAGGGAACTGAACGAAAGCAATAAAACAGATATAAAGGCGTTTAAGGAGAAGGCTGTTGATCTGGGCAGACGTCATGCGATTTTATTGCCCGGAATCATACCAGAATACTTGTTGCCTATTAAGCTTGCTGTTGAAGCTGGGGAGTTATGTGGCTTTGCCCCGAGGGAAAGCATTCGCTTAAAATCCAGTGGCAATAGTACAAAATTTGTCCATGGCGGCGTGTCCTTGCAGGAGATGGTAGTGCCGATTATAGACTTCACCCATTATCGCAACAGCAGCCAAGGTTACCAACAGAACAAAGATAAGTTTGACATGAAGCCTGTTACCATTGAGTGTAACTTCTCAGGTACTACTATCAATAATTCTGTTTTCAGCTTGAGTTTTTATCAAAAGGAGCCTGTTGGTGGCAATAGATTTACAGCAACATATAAGGTTTACTTTACTAATGTGGCTGGCAAACCAATCTGCCAACCGTGTGTAATCATTGCGGCTAAAACCTCTCCCGTAGAAACGGATCGCATTTTAAAGGCACACTTTACCCTAAATAACCAGCCATACGACAAGAAGGAAAAGTATTATCTGGTTATTGAAGGTGCCGATGGTAGTATTTATAAACGAGTAGAATTTACGATTGACATAGCTTTTGACTTTTAATTGAGAGGGTGAAGAGGGATGGCTCAGCATTTATCAATAAGGGTGCCTTGGAAGGACAATGGATATAATGGGTTGGTTTGTGACAAGCCCTGCTACAACAATGCTTGCTTAAAACTTAAAAATATTGCCGGCAATAGGGATGATGAACTAGAGGATGGTTTGAAGGGTTGTCCCATTAAAGGGCATGAAGCAGAAATACCTTGTTTAGGTGAGGGCGGATGTTTCATGTCCAGCGAGACATATATTAAAGAAACCATTCATCCTTACCAAAAAACAAGCAAGCAGCATAAACACTTTTTGCCGACCCAGTTGGTCTATCCACCTTTTTCCCTGCCAGCTAGGCCCTTTGCGTGGACCATGTTGTATAAGGACGGGGACAAACATTATTTCAAGAAATTGGTTGAAAAGTACTGCATAGATTTTGATGAGGATGACGAGCCAGAATTAGGCTTTGTTACCAACTGGGTTCAAGATGCGGAAAACCAAAGAAATATTTTTAAGGAATTCTACACTGATGTAAAAATTGATGAATCCCTGGTCATTCCTTATGCTAAGCAGGTTCCTTTCATTGAAGATACCAAGCGCGTTGTGATGGGTATCGGTTGGGTGAAATCGATAACTGAGCCGCCAGAGCATAAGCATACTAATGCTGGGAGCTTGCGCTCTATTTTATGGGAAACCATGATTGGCCACTCTATTAGAGAGGACTGCGAAGATGGCTTCTTATTACCATATAGGGAATTAATGGATTACGCCAAGGTTCATCCAGAATTTGATATTAGAACGGCTACGGTTTTTGTGGATGATGAATATTTTGACGAGTTTTCCTATGCTACGGAGCACGCTTCCCATGATGCAGTAATTAGCGTACTGTTGCAGACCATTAAGGCATTGCGAGTAATCAAAGATTGCGGCATACCAGGAAACTGGAAGCATTGTATTAAGTGGACTAAGGCTCGCTTAGAAAAAGTATGGCTAGACCGCGGGCCCTATCCAGGTTTAGGAACCATGCTAAGAGTTGTTGGATTATCCTGTGGCCATATTATGGCAAGAGAAATTAAAGCCAAGGTTGATGATTTGGCTGAATATGAGACTGTAGTGCGCCAAGCATTAGGAGAACCTAAAAAATTCTTCAGCAAGAAAATCCAAGGCTTGCTACGCTATAAAGCCAAAAATTTGCAAGCTATTTTACAGCTACAGGGCGAGAGAAGGTCACTGTTTTGGTTATTAGCAAGAATGGCTTTAACAGAGGAGCAAGCAAGAATAATTTATGATGCTGCCGAAAGGCAAAAGGCTGGTTTAGCTCTGACAGATAAAGAAATACTTGCAAACCCGTACACACTATACGAAAAGACCAGAATTCTATTGCCTGAGAATATTATTCCTCTAAAGGTTATTGATAGAGCTGTATATCCACCAGATGTAATATATGATACCAATCCTTTAGAAGAGCCAACGGCGCTTGAATCCTGTAATGATGAGCGTAGGGTAAGAGCATATTTTATAAGTCTTTTGGAGCAGCACGCTTTAGAAGGACACACTGTATATCCAGTAAACTTCTTGATTAATGAGCTGAATGATATGCCTATTGAACCTGCATGCGAGGTTAGTAGTGATGTTATTGACACCATGGATAACTTTTTGGCTCTAGAGCTAGTAAAAGTTACTTGTAAAAATGGAGAAACAGCTTATCAATTGCACAGATTGGCAGAAATTGATGAGGTTATTCGTAGCTCTGTTGAAGCTAGATTAAATGGCAAAAGGCATGTAGTACAAGAGGACTGGAACAAGATTGTCCAAGAGGCCTTTAAAGGAAAGCCTAAAGCTCCCAATGAAGACAAGGCTAGAGAAGAGAAGGCTGCCATTCTTAAAGAATTAGCTGAATCCAGATTATCCGTTCTCATTGGCGGTGCCGGTACGGGAAAAACTACACTGCTGGCCTTGCTGTGCAAGTCTCCTAAAATTAGAGATGGCAAGGTTTTGCTGCTTGCTCCAACTGGTAAAGCTCGTGTAAGAATGAGGCAAGCCATGCAGGAGCAGGGTGTTGACTGCGAAGCTAAAACTGTTGCTCAGTTCCTAGGACAAAGCAAGCGTTATAATTATTATACAATGCAATATCATCTGTCCAATCAGGACGCTAAGGATGTTCCTTTTACTGTAATCATTGATGAGTGCTCCATGCTGACAGAGGAGATGTTTGGTGCCTTGTTAGAAGCTTTGCGTAAAGGGGCCCAGCGTATTATTCTTGTTGGCGATCCTAATCAACTGCCTCCTATAGGCGCTGGCCGTCCTTTTGTGGATTTGGTGAATAAATTAAATCACGATATCAAGAACTTCCCCAAGGTAGGTAAAGGCTTTGGCCAGCTTACCATAACCGTAAGACAAACATCTGATGATGGTACTCCAAGAGGTGATACGGAATTAGCTAATTGGTATACGAGGGATTCTGCAAAGCCGGATGATAATATTTTTATTGATTTGGGAAGTGGCAAGCTTGTAGATCATGTAGAGTTAAAGAAGTGGAGTACACCGGAAGAACTGGAGCAGTTAATTCTGGATACTATTGCACATGAAACTGATATGCAGGATGTGGATGATGTTAAAGGCTTTAATCTATCCATTGGCGGACAGGTGAATAATGGTTGGATGAACTTTGGTGGCAGCAGTATATTGATTAAAAAATTAGAGGCTTGGCAAATACTATCCGCCTATAAGAGTGATCCAAGTATTGGTACGGCAACGATTAATCGCTATATCCAAGGCAAGTATCATGATCAAAAAAGCTTAGAGCTTGATGACTTCAAAGTAAGGGGTACTCCGTATCTTTTGGGTACGGAGGGAATACTCTATGGTGACAAGGTAATTAATATTGTTAATTCGAGTAGAAAAGGATATGATTGTGTAAAAAGGCAGACAGTGGAAGGCTATGTAGCAAATGGTGAGGTTGGCATTGTAGACTATCTGAGCACTTCGGGTTATAAATGTCATAGAATTCGTTTTTCATCCCAACCAGAAAGAGGGTATAGCTGGTTCTCTAGTGTTGGTGAAGAGGGCAATAACGATTTAGAGCTGGCCTATGCGCTTACTGTACACAAGTCCCAAGGCAGCGAGTTTGGTAAGGTCATCTTAGTGCTAAGTGAGCCTAGTAATATGCTTTCGAGGGAATTACTTTATACCGCTATCACGCGCCAAAAAGACAAGCTTATTATTCTCTATAATGATGATGCTTATAAGCTGAGAAACTATGCTTCTACTGCTTTTTCTGAAGTAGCAAGAAGATTTACCTGCCTGTTTGAAAATCCCGATATTGTGGAGTACAAGAAAAAGTACTATGAGCAAAACCTCATTCACAAGACCCGTAGGGGCGAATTGGTGCGCTCTAAGTCCGAGGTTATTATCGCTAATGAGCTGGACCATGCCGGCATCCCTTATGAATACGAAAAGGAGCTTGTTCTAGAGAATGATGGTATGAGAATACCTGATTTCACCATTGAGGATGCCGAGACGGGTAAGTGCTTCTATTGGGAGCATTGTGGTATGCTGGGTGATGTTGAGTACGCTAGACGTTGGGAAGAAAAGAAAGCTCTGTATGCTAGGCATGAGATTTTCGAGGATGTAAACCTCATTGTGTCCAAGGATGATCTTAATGGTGGCATTGACTCCGCAGCTATTTCCGTATTGATTAAAAAGTACTTGAAAGATTTGGTAAAAAATCCTGATTATCTAAATTAACATTGATTTCGCCCTGGCTTAGGCTGGGGCGTAGATCTAGGAGTGTGACCTTTATGCTTAATCTTCTAAATGAAAAGGTGAGTCATAAGTCTTTAGGCGATCTAAAGATTGCTTTTTATGATCATGAGGAAAACGGAAAGTTTGTATTAGAATTTGGTGATATGGAATTTAGTACGTTGAGTAAGTAGTATTATGATATGAAGCACAATGTAGATATTGGTCATGGGAGCGGTA
>OOCG01000702.1_pt1 | contig 20869 bp, 18 predicted proteins | sample 1671521 | NCBI WGS metagenome assembly OOCG01 (sample SAMN06348165, study PRJEB24527) | human gut metagenome | biome: human gut; feature: ankylosing spondylitis patient; material: feces | host: Homo sapiens | place: China | collected 2015-10
GAAAATCCCGTATAATACCCAAATTGTAAAGGAATTGTTAAGCACATATGAAAAAAATAAAACATAAGGAGGATTTGCCTGTGTTTTTCAATTGTTTTCAGCAAAAGGATGGGCCCTTTTCCTGGAAAAAAACCATTCTGACGCTTTTCATCAGCGCCATTGTGGCAATGTGTCTGGTGTTTCTCATCACCACCCAGCATCCGCTGCATGTTGCCTTTGAACTTGTGACACATCCTACTATGATTCTGTGGAACTTTCTGCCAGCACTGCTTGCAGTGTTTCTGGTATATTTTGTGACGGGACGGCTGCTCTTTTCCTCCCTGCTGCTGCAGATGGTATGGATTTTATTTGCCGTCAGTGACAAAATCAAAGTTTCCATGCGGCAGGAACCCCTGCTGCCCACTGACCTGACACTGGTCAAGGAAGCTTTGACCATCGTCAAAACATTCCCCGTCTATATGCTGGCACTCATTGGTGTTGGCTTCATCGCTGCTATCGTTCTGCTGGTCTTCTGCTTCATTCGCAGTGAAAAACAGCGTCCGCCTGTACCTGCCCGTTTGATCGGCATTGTCTGCGTGGTACTGGCAGCACTGGGACTGAATAGTCTGGTTTATGACAACAAAGACCTGTACGACGGTTATCCTGTTGTGGAAAACCCTTATTTCCAGGTCAATCAGTACAACACACGTGGTCTGGTCTATTCCTTCTTCCATCAGATCAACATCATGCGCTTGGAAGCCCCCGCGGACTATGATAAAGCATCTTGTGATGATTTCATGAGCGCTCCCATCACTACCACTGTGGAAACAGCACCCAACATCATCATGATTATGGGGGAAGCTTATTCCGATTTGAGCGAAAACGAACATATCAGCTTTGAGGGCTACACAGACCCCATGGCAAACTTCAAGGAACTCTGCGCCAAAGAAAACGCTGTCAGCGGCCACATTGCCGTTGCCAACTTCGGCGGCGGTACATCCAATACGGAATATGATGTGCTCACAGGGCTGCCTACTCGTTTCCTGGATACAGCACTGCCTTCTTATAACTTTATCCACCATGAAATCGACGCACTGCCTTATCGGCTGTCACAGATTGGTTATGAAACCACTTCCATCCATCCCGGTTACGCATGGTTCTATAACCGCCAGAACGTATACCCGGATTTAGGCTTTGAAACCTGCTATTTCCTGGAAGATTCCTTCGATCTTGCATCCCAGGGCATCGGCGGTTATGTAAACGAAGAAGCCACCATGGATAAAATCCTGTCCGTATTTGAAGAAAAAGTGCAGGCTTCTTCCGCACCAGTATTTTCTTTCACCGTCACCATTCAGAACCATGGGCCATATGAAAAGAAATACGGCACACTGGAACAGAATTTCTCCACAGACGTGGAACTGACAGAAACAGAAAGTGACCTGCTGACCCAGTATTTCTACGGCATGACCGATGCAGACGAAGAATTGGGCCGTCTGGTGGAATATGCGGAAAATAGCGAAGAACCCATCATTCTGGTGTACTTCGGTGACCATCTGCCGGGCTTCTCCAACGGTATGGAATTCTTTGACCTGCTGGATTATCCCAAAGACGCCAACGGCACACCAGAAGAACAGACTGCCGTTTACGAAACACCTTTTGTCATCTGGGCAAACGACAGCGCCGCAGAACAGTGCGGTTTTGCAGAAAATGTAGATGCAGCTGCATTGCCGGAAAACAATCTTATCAGCTCCTTCTATCTGGGGGCATTGACCACAGAACTGGCTGGCATGGAGGGCCTTTCTCCTCTTTATGACATGCTCAATGACATGCGGAAAGAATATCCTGTCCTTTCCGATATGTACCATGTAGACGCCCAAGGCAACTATGTACAGGAATTGCCTGAGGATATTCAGGAACAGTTGGATACCCTCATCCAGCTGCAATATTACATCCTCTTTGACCGTGTACTGCCGGAACAGAAATAAAATAAAAGCCGAGGATCTCTTGCTAAGAGATTTTCGGCTTTTTTGTTGTAGGAAAACCCCCGCCATGTTATACTGGCATCAATCATATACAGGGGAGGAATCTTTATGAACATTCTGCGTGAACACGCCCAAACCATCATTGATGATACATTAAAACAAGTGCAGCCCCATGCCGCTGTGCAGCGTGCTTTGGAAGGACGTACCTTCCCCGGCAAATGCATCGTCATTGCCATCGGCAAAGCTGCTTGGACTATGGCAAAAGCTGCTTCTGATTTGTTGGGAAACACCATCGACCACGGCGTTGTGCTGACAAAATACGACCATAGCCAAGGAGAAATTCCCGGTTTTGTCATTGCTGAAGGGGGACATCCTCTGGTGGACGAAAATTCCATTACCGGAACAGAAAAAATCCTTGCCGCTGTGGAAAACCTCACCGAAAAAGATACGGTTGTTTTTCTCATTTCCGGCGGCGGTTCCGCATTGTTCGAAAAACCCGCTGGTTCTCTGACACTGGCAGACATGCAGAATGTGACCAACCAGCTTTTGGCATGCGGTGCAGAAATCACAGAAATCAATACCATCCGCAAACATCTTTCCGCAGTGAAAGGCGGACGTTTTGCCGAGCTTTGTGCTCCCGCTTCCATCATCGCCATTGCCCTTAGTGACATTCTGGGGGATTACCCCGATGCCATTGCTTCCGGCCCCGCCACCGCAGATACTTCCACCTGTGCCGACGCCATGGCAGTGGTGGAAAAATACCATCTGGATTTCCCACCTGCCGTTTTGAAGCAGTTGCAGGAAGAAACCCCTAAGGAAATCACCAACTGCGAAATGCAGATTACAGGCAGTGTATCCCAGCTTTGCACCTTTGCCGCAAAAACCGCAGAAAAACTGGGATATACCCCACTGACCCTTTCCACCATGCTGGACTGCGAAGCCAGAGAAGCTGGACGTTTCCTTGGCTCCATGGCAAAGACTCTGGAAAAAGGCGAAGGCCCTATGAAAAGTCCCTGTGCCATCCTTTGCGGCGGCGAAACGGTGGTGCATCTGACTGGCAAAGGCAAAGGCGGCAGAAATCAGGAATTGGCCCTTGCTGCCGCGCCTTATCTGGAAGGCATGGAAAACGCTCTTGTGGCAGCTGTCGGTTCTGACGGCACCGATGGCCCCACCGATGCAGCAGGAGGCATGGTAGACGGCAGCACCATGGCAGCTTTGCGAAAGGCAGGGCTTTCTGTTGATGCTGTTCTGGCAGAAAATGATGCTTATCACGCTTTGAAAGCCGTAGACAGCCTCATCTTTACCGGCCCCACAGGCACCAATGTGAATGACCTGTATTTCCTTCTGTTCCGTCCATAAAACTTGATTCCACAAAAAAATAGCCGAAATCCTTTTTTCGAGGATTTCGGCTATTCTGTTTTTTTCTTGCACCGACAGCTTTTCCTCTCCATAGGATACAAGAGAATAACATAAGGAGGCATCTCCATGAAAGAGATCGCATCGAATTTCCTGCCGGACACCTGCGAAACAGAAACCACCATGGACTGCAACGCATGTGTCATCAAAAAAGTTGGTCTGGCACAGGCTTTCGTCCCCAGTCAGCCCTACCAGACACCATCTTCTGCCGAACAAAGCTTGATTTGCGGCACTGCTTTTTCTGATCTTTCCATGCCCTATGTGCAGGGCAGCCACATCAAACGCAATGCAAAGGAGGTCACCTCATGGAACGCGAAATGATGCTCCAAAAACTTATGGAATTGGATTTTCTGGCAGTGGATTTAGGTTTGTATCTGAACACCCATCCCACAGAAACAGAAGCCATCAACGCCTATAACCAGACCATCGAAGCCGCAGACACTCTGCGCATGAAATTTGAAGCGGCTTATGGCCCGCTGTGCTCCTTCCGCAGTTATGCTGCTGATACAGAAAACTGGCAGTGGAAAAACGATCCATGGCCTTGGCAGACAACAGCAAATCCCTCTATGGCTGGAAAGGAGTGCATGTAAATGTGGATTTATGAAAAGAAACTGCAGTTTCCTGTAAAAATCACCCGTCCTGACGCCCGCATGGCAAAAATCATGATTGAGCAGTACGGCGGATGCGATGGTGAATGGGGTGCTGCCCAGCGGTATCTGAGCCAGCGGTATTCCATGGTAACACCAGAAGCCAAAGCCACCCTCAATGACATTGCCACAGAAGAATTGGGCCATGCGGAAATCATGGGCACCATCGTCCGTCAGCTTATGCAGGGTCTGACCAAAGACCAGATCATCGAAGGCGGTCTGGAAGCCTACTATGTAAACCATGGCTTTGGGGTATATCCTTGCTCTGCCGCAGGTGTGCCCTTCTCTGCCGCCGCTTTCCAGTCCAAAGGCGATCCCATCACAGATCTCTATGAAGATATGGCAGCAGATGCTGCCCCTTTGGAAGTGTAACCTTTCCGAAAAAGCAGAAAATGCCGAAAAACGGGAGTTCCGCCTTTCGACATCTTACTTTTTCCTTATGGTATCAGATTTTGAAAAAAGAAACAAGGGTTCCGTTTTATCCGTTTTCATGTATCTTTTTCCTTCAAATCTGACGTTCATCCAAATAGATGGGGTTTGTCCATGCCGTTCTGCCATAAATATCACTGCATTTTACACGGACATATTTTTCATGGCCTTTCAATTTATATTCTCCATAAGTCAATTCATTGCTGTGTGTTTTTGACATCAAACTGATGCCGTCATTGACGCAGTTTCCTGCAACGAAATCAATTCTGTACACATTTTCGCATTTCACATACACAACGCCGTCTTTAATGCCCCAATCTTCAATGGCAACACCGCTGGAAGAATAGTAATTGCCTTTGAGCATATTCTGGAGGATTTCCTCTCTATCCAAACGGTCAGACTTCACCACGATATATCCGCCGCAGGCATCATCAAACAATCCTTCGTTGTGATTATCATCACTGGCAAAGGCCAGCATCTTTTTGCCGCCCCGCAGCATTTCATCCCAGTACACTTCGTCATAGCCGGTATTGCTTTCGTTCACTGTATTGTAATTGAAGATTTCCAAAGCCCAGATGCCTTCCAAATCACAAAATTCAGGATAGGAAACTCTAGACCAGATGGGATGATTATAAGTCGTGATCATGCCATGGCTCCGCATTTCGTCACACAATTCCTGCGCTGCTTTTTTGCCGTCCCAATTGCCAAAATAGTTCTTGATCTGTCTTCTTTCCAGATGAGCAAACTTCTTTTCTGCCTTTTCTTCCATTTCGGCAGTACCAAGAATCCCATGAATATGATGGACTTTCATTCTGTATTTTCCGCTTTCGTCAAACAGATTCACAGAGGCTTCCAGACCGGGCAGAATGATAAAATCCTCGCTGTCAAACTCGCTGCGATAATCTGTATAAATGTCATGGTCAGAAAAGCATAAAAAAGAATATCCGTTTTCTTTGAAAAGGTCTACCACTTCTTTGGGAGAAAGTTTCCCATCGGAATTTGTAGAGTGACAATGAAGATTTCCCTTATACCAGTTTCCTGTTTTGCTGAAGCCTTCCACATTCTTCATACCATTCCCTCCTCAGATTGCCACACAATTGTGTTCTGCAATAGACAAGTACACTTTTTCGCCGTCCTGGAAAATGGACACACTTCTGAACAGCGCATCCGCATAAACTTCAATGCCATCCACGTCAATGGTATAGCGCAAAACATTCCCTCTTGCAATATGTTCTTTGATAACGCCTTCCATTTTGAAACGATCGTCATTGATGATGGGCGCCTTGGACATCATAATGGTTTCCGGTCTAATGGCAACTTTTGTTTTCCATTCTGTACCGGTGAGTTTTGTGATCTGGTCTGCTTCAAAGATATTGTAGTTTCCGATAAAGCTTGCAGCAAAAGATGTCACAGGTCTTGTATACACTTCCACAGGGGTACCGGACTGTTCAATGACACCGTCATGGAACAAATGGATGACATCACTCATGACCATAGCTTCGTCCTGGTCGTGAGTTACAAAGATAGTTGTCAGTCCCAATTTATCATGGATTTCCCGAATGCTCAGCTGCAAAGATTTTCTCAATTTTGCGTCAATGGCACTCAAAGGCTCGTCCAACAGCAATACTTTTGGCTGCATAACAATGCCTCTTGCCAGAGCTACCCTCTGCTGCTGACCACCGGAAAGATTGCTGGGATATGATTTTTCTTTTCCTTCCAGTTCCACAATTTTGATTGCCTTGGAAATACGTTCATTGATTTCTTCCTGGGGCAATTTTTTCAGTTTCAGACCAAAAGCCAGATTTTCTTCCACTGTCATATTAGGGAACAGGCTGTACTGCTGGAAAACCATACCGATATTTCTGTCTTTGGGTTCTTTTGTTGTAATGTCTTCCCCATCCAGAATAATCTGTCCATCAGTCACTTCTTCCAGACCTGCAAGGGAGCGCAGCAGGGTACTTTTCCCACAGCCGGAAGGTCCTAATAATGTTACAAACTGTCCTTTTTCAATCTTCAGGTTGATGCCTTTCAGCACATGGTTATCACCATAAAATTTATTGATATTCTTAAACTCAATGTACGCCATTTTCGGTTCCTCTTTCTTTCTTTCTCTGAATAAAAAATGCACAAGCAGAAATCAGTAATGTTACCACAAACAATACGACAATCACTGCACAGGTACGCTGACCTGATTTTTTCATTACGTCATACAAATACATCTGGGCTGTCTGGAAATGTCCACCAGCAAGGGTATTGACGATAACGAAATCCCCAAACACAATAGCCATAGCAAGCATGATGGATACTGTTACGCCATTCATGATATTTGGTACCACCACATGGAAAAATGCGTAAAATTTGCTTGCACCCAACATCTGTGCCGCTTCGATAAGCTTGTTTGCGCCAATACCATGGAGGTTATTGCGAATCCCCTGATAAATATAGGGCAGAATAACAATCATATAAGTGGAGATCAACAAGAAAATACGATTGTTAAAGGGCTTTGGCACGGATGTATATAAGGACAGTACACAGATGGGCAGGATAACCCCCTGTACTGCATAAGGGATGGTACAGAGAATCTGCACATATTTATCCCATTCCGGTTTATAAATGTAAGTTACATACATTGCCAACAAAACGATAATGGTACACAGTAAAATGGGCACAATGGAAATCAGTACCGTTCTGCCAACAGAAAGCCAGAACACCGGATCAGAAAAAATTTCCACATAAGCCGTCAATGTAAAACTCTTTGGCAGGACATCAATCCATTCTTCAAACAAGGAATAGATCAACGTCATCACCAAGGGGATCAATAAATACGCAATGATGACAACAATTGCCAGCTTCGCGCTTTTTTTATTTGTTTCCATAAACTCAGATTCCTTTCTTTACAGTCAACTTATTCTGTATCATAATGGCTGCGATCATAAATACCATCAATACAACAGCAATGGCACTACCGAATTCCGGTCTTTGTACCAAGTCCCCCACAAACTGTTCAGACAGACGGATGGGCAGCAAGGATACGTTATTCATCAGCAGGGCATATGCAGAAGCGTATGCAGCCAGCGCATTTGCGAACAATACAGAAAATGTACTCAAGATGCTTGGCATCAGAATGGGAACCCCAATTTTTGTCCAAAAAGTAAAGTTGGTTCCCCCCAGCAGAGCATTAGATTCCTTCCATTCTTTCCGGATGGCATCAAAAGCAGGAATCAGCAGCAGTGTTGACAAAGGTATCTGGAAATACACATAAATCAACAGCAACCCAAAAATAGAATACAAGGGGAAATTTGCCAAAAACTCGATGCCGTAATTGCTTCCGATCATGGTCATAACACCTACGTTCCCAAACATGATGATGTAAGCAAATGCCAAAGGCACACCAGAGAAGTTGGATACCATGTTCAGGATACTCATGAAGATATTGTTGAGTTTTCCTTTGGATTCATGTACCGCTTTCGCTCCGATAAATGCCACAATCAAGCCGATAATGGAAGACAGGATAGAAATGATCAGGCTATTTACAATGGCTTTTTGATACAGAGGTTTTGTAAAGATATTGATATAGTTCGCAAATGTAAAGCCAAAAGTTTCTCCTTCTGGAACAAAACTCCGAATGATCGTGTAAAGAATCGGAATCAGTTCAAATAAAACGCACAATACCAAAAAAGGTATCAAAGCGAATAAGTATGTCTTTTTCTGTTTCATATTTTACCTCACATATATAGGAAGGCTGTCAAAATTACTCGACAGCCTCCATTTCACATTTATGATTGATTATTTTGCGTATGCAATAACTTCTTCCTGCCAACGAGTACCTAATGTTTTCGCTGTTTCATCCCATGCTGCCTGGTCTTCTACCATTCTAGCATTTGCATACTGTTCATCAGGAATCATTTTTGCTTTTACTTCTTCAGGAAGTTCTACATCACGAACAGGTTTTGCATAGCCTTTTGCCAGATTGATCTGACCTTCGTCACTGAGGATATATTCACGAGCCAGTGCAGCGGCATAGGGACGTTTTGTATAGCTGTTGATGATTGTGCAGTAACCACTCTGGATAGATGCTTCTTCAGGTACGAATACGGAGAAATCTGCGTCAGGGTTATTTTCAACGAACTGATCGCGGTAGCCCAAAGCGTTGTAGTCCCACAGGAATGCTACACCAACTTCACCTTTTTCGATACGAGCCTGTGTGAATTCACCCAAGTCCAGACGACCCTGTTCTGCAATCTTGCGGAAGTATTCCAGACCGGGATCGATGTTGGATTCATCACCGCCGTAAGCAATGGCAGCAGCCAGTACAGCGAACTGTGCCTGTGTAGCAGCCTGAACGTCACCAACGGCTACCATATAGTCACCGTTGAGAATGTCTTCAAAGCTCTTAGGTGTTTCTTTTACGATTTTGTTATTTACCAGAACTGTCATTGTGCCGTAGTAACCAATGATCCAGTCACCATCGTCATCTTTTGCCCAATCGGGAATGGAATCCCAGTAGCTTGTTTTATATTTCAGTGTGACGCCTTCTTCTTCAGCAACGGGACCAAACGCCTGACCAACGTCACCGATATCTTTTGTCGCATCTTCGCCTTCTGTTTTAAACAATGCGATTTCTTCTGCACTGGACATATCTGTATCCTGATGTGCCACACCATACAGTTCTTCGATTTCTTCCCATGTTTCCACCCAGTTTGCCCAGGTATCAGGCATACCAACGGATTCGATTTTTCCGTCTTCTTTTGCTTTTTCAATAATTTCGTCTACAGACAATGCATTCAAGTCAACGGTTGCTGTTGTTTCTCCACCGCCACAGCCTGCAAGTGTGGACAGACAAAGACCAATAACAGCTGCTGTTTTCAATAATTTCTTCATTGTTTTACTTTCCTCTCTTTTTTCGTTTATGTTTTTATCGGATCCAATTATATAAACGAAATATTAAGTCTGACAGCGCGCTTCTGTTAAAAAAATGTAAAAAATTTAATTCATTTTAAAGAATTTTGTATTTTTTCCAATCATATTCTAATCTGCATTCCGTGTACATTAGCCCAATACAAAGAAAATTTACAAAAAATCATATTTTTTTAACATACAAAAAGCCGGAGACTTTCGCCTCCGGCTATATGTGCAGGTAAGTTGAGTTGTTCTTATTCTGCTTTTGTTGCTACATTTTCACAGAAGTTCATGAGCATGGTCGCTACCTGTGCTCTGGTTGCAGTGCCCTGAGGTGCCAGAGTTGTTTCTGTCATACCATTTACAATGCCGTTGGCATTTGCCCACTGCATTGCTTCCACTGCATAGCCGCTGATAGCAGTGCTGTCCGCGTAGCCTGTCAGATCAGCTTTTTCTGTAACGTCATAGCCTTTCAGCTGTGCATAACGGTACAGAATGGTTGCCAGCTGTTCTCTGGTGATGGAATCGCCCAGACCAAATGTGCTGTCGTCATATCCCGCTACAATACCATTTGCATTTGCCCAAACAATGGCATCTGTGTACCACATGTCTGCTTTCACATCCGCAAAAGGATTTACGCCTGTGCTTTCAGGCTGTTTTTCCATGTTGTAGAGAACCACTGCCAGCATTTCTCTGGTCAGAGGTGCATTAGGCGCAAACTGATCATTGCCCACGCCGTTCATCATGCTGTTTTCCACTACATAACTTACGCCTTTGTAGAACCAATCACTTTCTTTCACATCAGAGAATGTGATGGTTTCAGGTTTTGTGGTTTCTTCTGTTTCACCAGTTTCTTCTTTATCCTCTGTCGTAGTTTTACCTTCTTCCTTGAAGGTTACAGTAACTGTCACGTCACAGTTTGCCATGCGGAAAGTATATTTGTCGTCTTTATCTTCCACTTTCTTTGCATCAATCTTGTCACCTTCCAAGTCAACGATTTCGATTTTATCTACCACATAGCCCTTGTCGGGTGTGATAGTCAGTGTGATTTTCTGGTCTTCGTCTGCCCAGTCATCGCTGACGGAAACAGTGCCGTTTTTGGGGTTGGTGATGGTGATGTAGCCATCGTAACGGTGGGAACCGCCAGAGGATTTTTTAGACACGGTGTAAACACCATTGCTTTCGCTGACTTTGTAGCCATCAGCGACAAAATCTGCTGGAGGATTTTCGGATTGGCTATTGCTTGGATCGTAGTCCACAAAAGAACCACCTTTCACCAACATAGTTGCACCATCATTATCTTTCAGATTTAATGTCCACTTAGGTGTGGCAGATTTGAAATATCCATTCAAAATCTCAATGGTAGCCTTATCAGAAGCATAGATCATATCAAATTGATCGCCTGTACCTGTAATATTCTGTGTATAAGAACCGCCATTGATGGTAACTTTTGTTCCCTGTCCATATGCACATACTGCCATAGCATATCCTCTATCTTCATTAGCAGTAATTGCACTATTTGCATCTCTGCCATCAATGGTAACAGTTGCACCATTTACTGCATTGATTACACCATCATATCCAGAACCATTTATAGTATATCCATTCAAATCAATAGTCACATTCTTTTTACCATCAATTTTCATGAAGTCAGTAACATCGTCAATATTTTTCAGGATAGAAATTGTTTCTCCATCTTTAACACGTTCGCCTGCTTCTTTTAAGGTTTTGCAATAAACTTCTCCAGCTTTTGCAACCGCACCATCTTTGTTGTAGTCTACACCAAAAGTACCATTTTCATTAGGAGTTAATTGGTAATTATCCCCCAGATAATTGTTATCTAATGCGTTAGAATATGTGCCGCCAGTAATGAAGTTTTGTTTATCTTCACTGTAAATGGGAGCAGTACCTCCATTCGTAGCAGTAAAAGTCCCATCAACAATGGAAATATTAATCTTATTCAACTCATCTGCTGGATTTCCCTGCGGATTGCTTTCATAAAAAGCACTATACCCCTTAAATTCACCACCTGTAATGGTTACATTGATTGGCAGCTTTGTTGTATGCTGAGCTATTGCAATACCAGCACCTGTAGAAGTCGTACCATTTCCATTTCCATCGACTTCAGTGGGTATCGCAAGCCCCTCTACAACACCGTCTTTAATTGTTACATTCCCCGCTCGTACTTCAATCCCAGTATTTCCACCTTTGATAACAGTATTATCCCCAGAGATAGTCATTGTTCCCATCTGTGGATGATAAATCGCGGTACTTTCTTTAGAATATAAGTTGCCACCTTCAATGATAAATGTTGTTCCATGCTTTGATCCATTACCAGATAAAGCATATCCTGTTGTTTCTACAGAAACACCATCTTTGATAACAACTTTTACGCCTTCATAGTCTTCTGGTACATCGTTTCCGTTGGCATATGCGCCAATCGCTGTGATCCCTACAACACCATATGTCTCACCAGATCCATTGGACAATTCCTGAATCTTAGTACCTGCATCAAGTGTAAGGCTTCCTACATTTTGGGAATCGTCAGGCTGAATCCGCAGCAAATAATTATAATAAGGGCTGCTTTGGTCTTTCGGCGCATATGCCTCTACTGTCAAATCTTTCGTAGTAACATTTGCCTGACCTTTGATATTAATTGTATTCTTACCAATGGCAATTTGGTCTTTTCCACGCTCATCTGTAATAGTACCGTTGTAAATGACAACATCTGCATCTTCACTGGTAGAAATAAGAATACCATCTTCAGCAACAGAACCTTTGATTGTAATTGTATTTTTATTTAAGTCCAAATCGATTCCTTTATCAATTGTCAAAGTTTCTGTCAATTCAACAGGCTTAATTAATTTGACAGTATCTCCCGCTGCTGCATTCTCCACTGCATCCGCCAATGTTTTGTAGTTCTTCTCTCCAACGCTTGCAACTGCGTCCTCAATTGGAATCGGTTTTGTAACCCACTCTCCGGTAACTTCATCTTTTACGATACTGCTACTGGGATCAACAAATTCCTCCACATCGCTGGAAAATGTTCCACCCGTGATATTTGCCCCACCAATTGCATTTTCTGCATCATCGACCTTGATCGCTGTTTGTGCTGCGTCACCGCCAATAAAAGTGCCGCCAGAAATCATTACAGTGGATTCCTTGCCTGCACCACTGTCCGGTGCAGGGTTGCTATTGCCAATCTGCAGTGCATTTTTGCTGGCAGACTGGAATGTACCACCATAAATATTTGTTGATGTCTTATAAGACTCTCCTGTAAAGTATCCAGCATAAAAAGCAGAAGCTCCATTTGTATGCACTTTACAAGGTTCTGTAACATAGCTGCCATTATAAATATCCGCTGTACCGCCAATAACAGCTAATCCACCCTGTACGCCAGTCACTTTTACACTGTCTTCTGTTTCACCCTGAATTTTCAGATAAGCAGTATCAGAGCTTTCTCCGCTACGAATTGTATACCCCCGTCTGCCATCACAAGAAGAACAAGATGTATTTTTAAATGTACCGCCAGTAATCAGCATTTTACCACGGTTTTCAATGGTAGGATATGTTTCATCTGAATAGCTTCCTCCATGGATTTCTGTTGTAGTGTTGATTTGCGTAGCAATAGCACCGCAGCCGCCTTCTACAGTCGGATTTTCAAAGATTACAGTACCGCCGCTTCTATTGTAAAAGATATAGGCATCAGTTTCTTTTAATGCCTTATAGGTACCATCAACCACAGTCAGTGTACCAAAGTTATTCACCGCACCATAACCATTTGCGCCAGCTTCAGTTACATCTATTGTGCCGTTGCCTTTGATGGTCAAAGTACCATTATTGGTAAAAATTCTGCTTACGAAGGAATCTGTCACCGTAATCTTATGACCAGCCATATCCAGAATGATATTCTGACCTTCCTTCACTGTCATCGGTTCTGCAACCACGATATCTGCTGTCAGACGAATGGTTGTTTCCACACCATCTGCTGCATTTTCCACAGCAGCTTTCAATTCCGCTGCATCCTTTACTTCCTGCTGGCCATTTTCTGCCGCAGTTTCCGCAGTTGCCATTACCATTGCCGGCTGGATTTCTACCGCTTCTACAACGGTTTCTTCTGTTGTTTCTTCTTTTGTTTCTTCTTTTGTTTCTTCTTTTGTTTCTTCTTTTGTTTCTTCTTTTGTTTCTTCAGTTGTGTCAACAACTTCGGGTGCCCCCACTTCTCCCGCAGATTCTTTCGCAGGTTCTGTTTCCACTGTTGTTTCCACAACGGTTTCTGCTTCGTTCATGCTGCCATCTTCTGCCATTACTACATTCGGTGCTGCAGTCAATGTCATAGACAGTGCCATAAAACAAGGCAATACTTTTCTCTTCACCGAAAACTCCTCCTTTTCCTGATATACATTTTCCTTATTACAAGTAAATTTTTGTAATAAAAAAAATTATGTATGCTCTACATGTGTTCAGTGTAGCATGTTTGTCATGTGCTTTCAATAAAAATATAGAAATTATGAATTGCTTTTATAGCATTTGAACATATTTCTATCTATTATCGATTTCATTTTCTGTAATGAGATATCATATTAGCTTTTTCTATAAAACGGCTGTCTGTTTTCTCATACAAAAAAGCGGCAAAGTCACCTTTGCCGTCCTTAAAAATTCCAATATATCGTAATCGGCACATCTCTTGATCCGGGTATCCGCCTGCCCACATCAATATGATCAATCAATGCCTCCACCATCTCTCTGGTCAAATGCTCCGTATGGATATATTTTTCCACCAACTCTTTCTGGTTTTCCCCTGCTCTTTTTCGTTCTTCTATTTCCTGAAGATGCTCTCTGCACATTTCCAGTGCTTCTTCCATTCGTTTTTTCTCCACGGAAAACGCCTTTGTCATGTCCAGATAATCTTCTTCTGTCAAAATTCCTCTCACCTTATCCAAATATAACTCCCGAAGGGCTTTTGTATGCTCCTGTATCTTCTTTTCATAGGATTTCGCCATATCTATAACATTTCTTTTCTGTTTTTCATAATCATCATTCCATTGAATCCCCCGTTCCAGTGCATCCTCATCCAGATAAATCTCTGCCAGCCGCTTCAGCTCTGTCACGACTTTGCTTTCTAAACGGCTGACAGATATAAAAGCGCCTCCACAGGCATCTTTTGACACGGAGCGGTTTGGACAGGTCAAAAACCGCCACTCTCCCCGCTTTCCAGAGCGCATCACATAGCCGCATTCCGCACAGCGAGCTTTGCCGGAAAACAGCCCGATGGTACCAGTGGTAAAAGGCTTTGCCTTCTGTTCCCGCAACGCTTTCACCTTCTCCCACAATTCTTTTTCTATGATAGGTTCATGGGTGCCTTCCACACGATACCATTGCTCCTTTGGGCGCGGCTTATTTTTCTTTGTTTTATAGGAAACACTGCCGTATTTTCCCTGCACCATATTGCCTATGTACATTTCGTTTTCCAGCATATCCGCAATGGTGTAATATTTCCACAAGGTGCTGTTTTTCTGCTTTGCCGCCGTTTTGATGATTCCTTTTCGGCGTTTATATTCCGTGGGATTGGGTACGCCTCTGTCATTGAGCATTCGGGCAATAGCAGATTTCCCGTACCCCTGAGAAAACAGCGTAAAAACTTCCCGCACTACCTGTGCCGCTTCCTCATCCACGATGAGATGCCCCTTTCGTTCCGGGTCTTTTTGATACCCATACAGTGCTGTAGCGCCAATATGAAATCCATTCTCTCGCCGATTCCGCAGGACACTTCGGATATTCTCGGACATATCCTCCAGATACCATTCGTTGACCAGACCATTGATCTGCCGTGATTTTTTATTGCCTTTCACATCCGTATCGGCATTATCCACAATGCTCACAAACCGAATGCCCCACTGAGGAAACAACCCATGGAGGTATTTTTCCACCAGCTCCAATTCCCTTGTAAAACGGGACTGGGTCTTGCAGAGGATAATGTCGAAATTCCTTTTTTCCGCATCCTCCAAAAGACGCCGAAACTCCGGTCGATTCCGGTCAGCACCAGCGTAGTCATCATCGCTGTAAATGCCGTAAATCTCCCATTCCTGTTCTATGGCATACTGTACCAGCATGGATTTTTGATTCTGGATGCTAACGCTGTCGTCCGCAAAACTGCGCTTATCCCGATCTTCTTCCGATAACCTGCAATAGATGGCTGCCTTCACATGGGTCACCTCTTTTCTTTGTGCTAAAACAGCTATCTTCGAAGCGTTTCTTTGTTTCGTTCCATATGATTGATGAGGCTGATCCAAGCCTTTGTGAATTGTTCCCGTCTGGACTCACTGCCGCCATGGAGAAATACGCTTTTGCAAGTGTTTTCCTGTCTTTCTTTCATACAATCCCCTCCAATATTTATCTATGCCCTTTGGGATGTACATTTTCCTGCATTGCCTGAAACAATGGAAATGGCCAAAAAACAATTCTTTGCAGCAAAGACCACGCTTCCGTTCTGTTTACGGAAATTTTCCATCCTTCTTCTTTCCGTAACAGGTTATCTTTCCAAAGGTGCAGCAGAGCAGAAAGCCCGCAGCACCTATGAATACCTCATCGACTTAGCGGAAGACCCGGACGTTCTGGCTCCCCTGCGGTTCCTGCGGGAACGGGAAGTGGTGCACTTCCAGCGATTCGGCGAAGCACTGGAAATTGCCAGAGATCACCTGAACCAAAAACACTGGTTCCTCAAATAAGCAAATCTCGCTAAAAAACAGCAGGAAGCCTTGTTATTCTCAACAGGCTTCCTGTTTTTTTGTACTGCTTTTTCTTTTCATGAAAATCATAGAAAAAAACGTGGTCTTTCTGTGAAAAAGTCTTATAATAAGAAGTAAGATTCATATGCTTGTGTATGACGCACAGCATTGGGAGGTGACCGCCGTATGCGCGATTTTTATTTGAAAAACAGACAGGCTCTTCAGGATTTTCTCATTCTGGGTGGCACCATATTGTTTTGTTTTCTCTTTTTCCGCTACTTGTTCCCGATTTTTCTGCCTTTTCTGGTGGGCTGGCTCCTGAGCCTCATGTTCCGCCCTCTGGCAACTTATCTGGAAAAGCGGCACATTCCCCGCTGGATTGCGTCTTTGTTCTGCATCTTGTTGTTTCTGGGGCTCATTTCTCTTTTTGTTGCCCTCATCGGCAACCGCATCGCCGCACAGGCACAGTCTTTCCTGCGGCTTATGCCTCAATACATGCTTCTGATTCAAAATGCATTGAATCGTTTTTGGACACAGCTGGACAGCCTGCTGGTGGTACTTCCTGACCCGCTGCAAAATCTCATTCAAAATTCCACCGAACAGTTCCGAGGCAATTTGTCCTCCATACTGCTTTCTCTGGTACAGAGCACAGGTTCTTCTTCCCTGACTTCCGTACCGAATTTTCTGCTGGGTGTACTCATTGCGCTGCTGTCTTCCTATTTCTTCACAAAAGACGCAGCCCTCATTCGCAGCCTTTATGAAAAATATGTCCTTTCTCTGTTCCGCACTTCCATCCATAATACAAAGCGGAATCTGAAAACATCCGTATGGGGCTATATCAAAACACAGCTGATTCTGATGATTTACACCTTTGCCATCACATTCATCGGCCTTATGGTGCTGCGTTCTCCATTCGCATTGCTGCTCAGCGTCATCATCGCCATCATTGATGCCCTGCCTTTCTTTGGCAGCGGTTTCATTCTCTGGCCGGGAGCGGTCATCCATCTGATTCTTGGCTCTCCCAAGCTTGCCATTGGCTATATGGTCATTTACGCCGCCGTGCAAATCATGCGGCAAATCATGCAGCCAAAAATCCTTGGTACACAGATTGGTCTGCATCCGCTGCTGACGTTGTTTTCCATGTACTTCGGCTATAAATGTATCGGTTTCTGGGGTCTGCTTCTGGGTCCTGTCATCGCTGTGATGCTGCAGGCATACTTCCAGACCCGTGAAAAACCACCCACCACATAAAAAAAGCGTTTTCGGTTTAGGGGCATCTTCATAAGAAAACAAAGAAAGCCAAAACCCTTATGATTATAAAGGATTTTGGCTTTCTTATTTTGTTCAGATTTTATTTGTTATGTTTTCTTATAAAGACAGCCGTTGCACTTCCCCTTAAGAAATCAAGGAAAAGGAAAATCAATGTTTTCTTAAGGGGAATTTGCTTTTACCGAAAACGCTTTTTCTTATGCTTTATGCCTGAAACATGGGTGTAGACAAATATCTGTCGCCAGTATCGGGCAGCAGAACGACGATGTTCTTGCCCTTATTTTCGGGACGTTTTGCCACTTCCAGAGCCGCATGGATCGCTGCCCCTGCGGAAATGCCCACCAACAGACCTTCCTTCTGTGCCACTTCTCTGCCTGCTGCATAAGCCGCTTCTTCTGTAACGGTGATAATTTCGTTATACAGCTTTGTATCCAGAATGGAAGGTACAAAGTTTGCACCGATGCCCTGCAGGCCATGGCTGCCGGCTCTGCCTTCTGTCAGCAGAGGAGAGGAAGCAGGTTCTACGCCAATGATCTGTACATCGGGATTCTTTTCTCTCAGATAACGGCCTACACCTGTGATGGTGCCGCCGGTACCGATGCCTGCCACGAAAATATCCACTTTGCCGTCAGTATCTTCATAGATTTCAGGCCCTGTTGTTTCATAATGCGCCTGAGGGTTTGCAGGGTTATCAAACTGTCCGGGAATGAACGCGCCGGGGATTTCTTTTGCCAGTTCTTCCGCCTTTGCAATGGCACCAGCCATACCTTTTGCCCCTTCTGTCAATACCAGTTCCGCGCCAAAAGCAGACATCAGCAGACGGCGTTCCATGCTCATGCTATCAGGCATAACGATGATGGCTCTGTAGCCTCTTGCCGCTGCCATAACAGCCAGACCAATACCAGTATTGCCGCTGGTAGGTTCGATGATGGTCGCGCCTGCTTTCAAAAGACCTTTTGCTTCTGCGTCTTCTACCATTTTCTTTGCCACACGGTCTTTGGCACTGCCGCCGGGGTTCAAAAACTCCACTTTTGCCAAAACTTTCGCATCCAGATTATGGATTTCTTCCAAGTGTGTCAGTTCCAGTAACGGCGTTTTGCCGATCAATTCTTCTATATTTTTGTAAATCTTTGCCATGGGAATCATCCTTTCCGCGATTTTTAAACATAGTATCACTATAGGTTTTGTATGTCAAGCTATTTTTTTCAGCCTGCATCTGTTCTCATATTACCACATTCCGCCGCTGCCTTCAAATAAACTTCATGCTTGTTTCGCTTTCTTTTCCTTGTATACGTTCTTTTTTTGTGCTAGTATTTTAATGGAAATATTCATTGATTGAGATATAGAAAGGAACGATTCAAATGAAAATCGGACGCAACGATCCCTGCTGGTGCGGCAGCGGAAAAAAATATAAAGTCTGCCACGCAGATTTTGACGAAAAACTGGCAGAACTGAAATCCAAAGGGGAAAAAGTACCTCCCCATTCCCTCATCAAAACACCGGCTCAGCTGGAAGGCATCCGCAAAGCCGGCAAACTGAACACAGAAATTCTGGACATGGTAGCAGAAAACATCCACGCAGGCATGTCCACAGAAGACATCAACAAACTGGTGCATGAATACACCATCGCCCACGGCGGCATTCCTGCACCTCTGAACTACTGCGGATTCCCTAAAAGTGTCTGCACATCCATAAACGATGTCATCTGCCACGGCATCCCCTCTCCCGACGAAATCCTTCAGGACGGGGACATCATCAACGTAGACGTTACTACCATTCTGGATGGTTATTACGCAGACGCTTCCCGTATGTTCTGCATTGGTCAGGTCAGCGACGAAGCCAAAAAACTGGTGGAAGTCACAAAAGAATCTGTTGACCTTGCCCTGGCAGAAGTAAAACCCTGGGGGCATCTGGGTGACATCGGCGAAGTCATCAGCAAACACGTTTATGCCCACGGCTATACCGTCCTTCATGATATTGGCGGTCACGGCGTCGGCAACGACTTCCACGAAGAACCTTATGTATGCCACATCGGCAAAAAAGGCACCGGCATGCTGCTGGTTCCCGGCATGGTATTCACCATCGAACCCATGGTAAACGAAGGGGAAGAAGATTTCTTCCAGGATGAAGAAAACGGCTGGACTATCTACACAGAAGACGGCTCCCTTTCTGCACAGTGGGAATACACCGTTGCCATTACCGAAGACGGCGTAGAAGTCATTACCCATTGATTTGATTCATACAAATGAAAACGTGAGGTGTTGCATTTATGAACGGTTCCAAACACATTTCCAACTGTTACAGCGCCTTACAGGGACTCTACTGGATGAGTTACGGCGCCATCTATACCTTTGCCGCCGTATTCCTTCTGGACAGAAAATTCACGGATTCACAGGTCGGCACACTCATTGCGCTGGCCTGTGTTTTTTCCGCAGTGTTTCAGCCCTTCGCGGCTGCGGCAGCTGACCGGGGAAAGCGGTTTTCTCTGCGGTCTTTGATGACGCTGATCTGTCTTTTGACCATCGTCCCTATGGTTCTGCTGTTTTTCTTTCCACAGCAAGCTCTTTCCGGCGTTTGTTATGTGATTCTGCTTCTGCTGCATCTTGCCTTCCAGCCTCTTTTGAGCGCATTAGGCATGCATCTGCTCAATAACGGATATTATCTGAATTTCGGCGCTGCCCGCGGCATCGGCTCCATGTCCTATGCTGTCCTTGCCTTTTTTCTTGGCTCTTTGACGCTGATTTTTGGTCTGCGGTGTCTGCCTGTCATTGGCAGTCTGCTGTATCTGCTTATGGCAGTATTGTTGCAGGCATTTCCAGAAACCAAGCGGAGCGGCTCATCCATCGTATCCTCTCGGGGAACTGTTTCCATACTGCGGGAAAACCATCGGTTTGCTGTCCTCTGTCTGGGCATCATCCTCATTTTCATTTCCCACAGTGCCATCAACACCTACATGATTCAGATTCTGCAGAAAATCGGCAAAGGCAATCAGGAACTGGGTCAAGTCATGGCGTACACCGCCGTTCTGGAATTTTTTGTAATGGTCGGTTTTTCCAGATTCGTCAAAGGACGGGACTGCGGCAACATCATGCGATTCACAGCTATTTTCTTTGTGCTGAAAGCTGTCTTTGTTCCCTTGGCACCCACACTACCATTGATTTACGTGGCCTTTCTGACACAGATTTTCTCCTTTGCCCTGTTCACACCGGCTTCTGTTTACTATGCTAATGCCAGTTTGCCTGCCGGGGACAAAGTAAAAGGACAGGCAATGATCACCATTGCCATCACCATCGGCAACATTGCCGGCAGTTTTCTCTGCGGCCATTTCATCACCCTTTGGGGCATCACAGCGGCTATTCTGGTGACAGCTGCCATTGCCGTCATTGGTCTGATCTGCTTCTTCCTTGGCGCAGAAAAAACAGGGCCCATTATCTTTTCTGAAACGAAAAAAAGTGCCGAATCATAAGAAAACAAAAAAGCTGAAATCCATACAAAGGATTTCAGCTTTCTTATTTTCATT
>OOCG01000713.1_pt1 | contig 20481 bp, 12 predicted proteins | sample 1671521 | NCBI WGS metagenome assembly OOCG01 (sample SAMN06348165, study PRJEB24527) | human gut metagenome | biome: human gut; feature: ankylosing spondylitis patient; material: feces | host: Homo sapiens | place: China | collected 2015-10
ATCTGCTGCAGCACTAGGCTACGGCCGCTGCAGAGGTGGTATGGAATCCTTGTCATTTATGACGAGGAGGATGTCAACAGTCTCTGGGAGAAAGCGGGAATCCCACACTGCAAACCCTCCTGCCGATTCTTCAAGCTCTTGGATTGCAGGACGTATTTCTCAAACGGGCATAGAAGTTTTTTTTGCGTACCTAAAAAGGGAAAATAAAGCGCGAAAAGAACCTGAGAGAAAATATTCTGGGTTTTGTTATTTACTTTAAAGAAGGACAGAGATCCAATCTGTTCTCGTCCGTTTCCATCAATTGTGACAAATCCCCGTCCTGTCGGACGAGGGTTTCCCGGCGGTTGAGCTAAAGTAGAAAAAATCATTAAGGTTAATAATGCCCATAAAGGCACAAAAACAACATTATTTGTAATTTTTTGCACGCACAAATACAGGTGATTTCCTTTAAAGGGGCGTTATCTGAGGGTTAATATGGAACAAATCCGTTGTCTGTCATTTTGAGCCTGTGATAGGATGACTACAAAACCTGAGGAATATATAAAAATGAAAATTTCACTTACCCCCCCCCTGCGGAATCACCCTTTTTCGTAGGATGATTACTTGCCTTTTTTCCGAGAAATTAGGCCGCCAAGATTTCACTTCAAGATCTTTTCTGATCTTTCAATCCGAATTATTCAACAATAATATTCCCTTCATTGAGGGTTTAATCCGCTCACAAACGTTAGCCTCGGCGTATTCGACAGACACCCATCTTTCGAACCCGAGGCTTAATGTTTATATGACTTCCTCTTGACTCTGAGGACTTTGCTGCGTCTTCAGAGTCTTGAGAGCTGAAGACAAAGCCTTTTTATTCTGTTTAATTAACAAGCCCAATTCTCAAAGTTTTGGGGTTGGAGGGGTGTTGTCTTCTAATTACGCTAACCCCCTTCCGTTTTGAACCTCAATTTATTTCTTTTTCAATTACAAGAATCTCAAAACCTGAGGAGAAAAAGATGAATAGATGTTTCAAGATAGTTTTCAACAAGGCAAGAGGATGCCTGATGGTTGTTAACGAAATTACCTCTTCCGTTCAGAAAAGTTCGGCTAAGTCAGTTTTAGTCGGCGCAATGATTGCTACGGCTGGCTTATCTTTTGGTACTTTGACCTTTGCTTACAATAACGACACTGGTCACTCAGAGTACACGGAGATTACCAATTCGACTGATGCTAAGGCGGATCCCTCTAAAGATTATCTTCTTCACAGTTCAGATGTGAACACTGATTATACGATCTTGGCAGGTACAGATAAATATAAAGCAAGAGCAGTGAACGCTCGATTTTCAATTGCCATAGGTGCTTACTCAACAGTCTCTGCTGGTGGCTCAGAAGTTATTTATGAATCTATTGCCATAGGTAATGGAGCTTACTCACAATCATCGGGTCAAACCTTGTTAGGCTCTCGGGCGCATGGGTTCGGTGAGTACGCTACAGCTATTGGGCGTGGTACTGAAGTTAATGGGTCTAAGGCTGTGGCCTTCGGTTACCTGGCGGGTGCCTATGGAGATTCAAGCATTGCAATTGGTTCAAACGCGGGCTCACAAGGTTCTAATACCATTGCTTTTGGAACCGACTCACGAGCAACAGAGCCTGGCGCCATAGCCATTGGGTATAAAAGCGTGTCTGAGATAGGTGACTATGGGGTAGCTATTGGCTACGAGGCGCAGACCCGCGGAGGGGTTTCACTAGGGAAAGGATCAAACAGCACAGCATACTCTGTTGCGCTTGGAATGAAAAGCAGCGCGAACAAGGAGTATTCATCAGCAGTTGGGTATGGAACACAAGTCATTGATAGATTAGGAACTGCGGTTGGGTACGAAGCTCAGTCAAAGAATGGAGGCACCGCTATCGGGGCGCAAAGTTTGGCTGACGTTGGAGCCTCTCTTGGCGGTTACATTCCAGCAACGAAGGGCGTAGGCACCTCCTCTGATAAACCCTTTTATTCTACCGCTCCGGCAGTTTCAATTGGCAACGCAGAAAAAGGCTTGATTGCTCAAATCAATAATGTTTCTGCCGGTTCTGAAGACACAGACGCCGTCAACGTTGCTCAGCTGAAGTCTCTCCAGGAGTTGGTTAAAGATACGAAAGTTACCGTTAACAAAAATCAAGCTTCCGGCAATTTGGTGTTGACTTCTTCTGTTGATTCGACTGGGACTGTGCCGGTTACTAGCTACGATGTTGCTCTCTCTGATTCTTTGGTTTTGGGTACAGCTGCATCTACTAATAAGCTCGGAAAAATCCAATTATTAGGAACTAAAAGGGGCACTTGGGTAAATCAGACTGACTACGATACCCGAATTCAATATGATGGATTCAGTTCCTCTTATGAATCAGATACAGGTAGCAAAAAAGCTTCTTCTCTTAACCCATCAACTCTAACGTTTAATAGCTACGGCTCAGATAAGACGACTGTTACAAAGCAAACAAAACTGTCTGCTGACAATGGTTTATTGGTCGGCATGCCGTCAGATCCCGGCTTAATACGAATTAGCTCCACTAATATCGAATTCGGGGACAAATTGCTTCACAAAGTAGCAGCCGCAGAAGAAGACACTGATGCAGTCAATTTAGGACAGGTTAAAAGTCTCCTCCCCATGTTGACCGTCAACGATGGAATCGCAGCAGACACGACCGAGGGTAATTTACATCTCACTAAAACAGAAGAAAATTCAGAAACAAAATATAACGTTAAGCTGTCTGATCAAGTTGTCTTAGGCAACGAGACCAGTCCGGGACAATTGACGTTAAAAGGCTCCGAAAGTTTTGAAACTGTAGTTGGCCCCAATGGTGTTACTTTTACGGAAGAGAATGGTTCCACTGGATTTATTAATGCCGCCGGGGCATCTTTTACGAGTGGAATTGATATTTCTGATTCAGGAATAAGTCTAGCAGCCAAGGATCTAACGAGTATCGGCAACGCATCATTTGAGAGTGGAATTTCAATAGGGGCAGCTGGCATTGACGCTAACGATCTTAAAATTACCCATCTGGCAAATGCAACTTTAGACGATGAAGCGGTTAACCTTGGCCAGTTGAAAGCTTACTCGGCCAGTAATGTAATGGTTTCGTCCTACGGTCAGTTCGACGACGGGGAAGATGAAGCCAGAAGGCCATATGTGGGTAACAATATCCTAGTCCAAAGGAATAAAGATCCCCAGGGTAGAACGGTTTATGACTTGAGGCTGGATAATCATCTTATGTTGGGAGAAGATGCGTCTGATCCTGCAGTAGTCGGTTATGAACATGCAGATGGCAAGATCCAATTTTGGAGAAACGGAGACTCATATACCACATTGACTTCAAAAGGCCTCGAATTAGCTGAACAGACAGCAGGAGGAGGGATTGCCAAGTTCACTTCTGAAGGTATCGATGCCGGTAATCAGCAGATAAAGGGTGTCGCTGCCGGTACTCACGAAACCGATGCAGTTAACTTCGGACAAGTGAGCGGACTTCTTCCAACTTTGACGGTTAACGACAACGCCGAGGCGCCAGCGGATGAAGGCAATTTGCACCTTCACAGTGACGGAAGTCCAACGGGTTCAATCAAATACAACATTAAGCTTTCTGATCAAATTGTCTTGGGGCGCGACGGAACTGCCGGACAGTTGACGGTTAAAGGCGCCGAAGGGACACAAATTGCGGTAGCTCCCAACAGCATTACTCTTACAGAAGCGGGTAAGACAACGATAATCAATTCTTCCGGTGCAACTTTTGCCAATGGAATTCAAATTTCCGATACGGGTGTAAATGTAGCAGGAAACAGAATTCAGAATGTCGCCAATCCTGTAGAAGACACTGACGCTGTCAACAAGGGTTACTTGGGACAGATACTCGGAGAGACCGGAGTGATCGGAACCACCGTCACGGTAGACGGTAAATCCAGTGTCGAAGACGGAAATCTCCAATTAACGACGAAACTGGATGAGGCGGGGAAGACTAATGTTTACGATCTGAAACTTGCTGACAACCTTAATTTAGGCTCCGAAACTGCACCCGGTAGTCTGACAATTTTAGGCGCAGAGGGCAAGAGGGCAGTCCTGGATGCATCCGGACTTCAGGTCGGTTCCACAACAGTAGCAGATAACTCTATTAAGTTAGGCACGGACGATGCAGATTTGGCTCTGACTAAAGAGCAGTTAAGCGTTGGCAATGTCATTGTAAAGAATGATGCTTTGCAGGCAGGCGGAAATGTTCTGAATGCTGACGGTTTGACACTTGGTGAAACCTCTCTGCGCAGCACAGGTTTGGAAATTGCCGGAGGTCCGGCTCTTAGCAATACCGGCTTGGCAATGAACAGCCAAAAGATCACCGGCTTAGTTGACGGAGAAGCCCCTGACGAAGCTGTTAACAAGTCTCAGTTAGATAAAGTGGCAGGTGCAGCAACAGTAGTGGAAGTTGCCGACAACAACCAAAACCTGACACTTGATACCGCAATTTCTGAAGATACCGGAGCCAAGGTTTACACGGTTAGATTGGCTGACGTTCTGAGCTTCAAGGATGAAGCCGGAAACCCTGCAACTACTTTGGGCAAGGAAGGTTTGACAGTTGGCAATACCACTGTGGCCGATAACAGCATCAAGATTGGGGACTTGCGGCTTACCGGGGAAAGTATCTCTCTTGGAAATCTGAACTTCAATGCGACCTCTAACGAATTGAAGATCGGTGATTCTGTTATGAAAGGAGACGGCTTCCGAATTGGCAACACAATCATGGATGCAACGGGTTTTCATTTTGCTGAGGGAAGAGGTCCGAGGTTAACAGAAGACGCTCTTGATATGGGCGGTAAGAAAATCGAAAATCTTGCCGAAGCCGTTGACAACACTCAGGCTGTGAATTTAGGCCAGGTTACAGACCTCATTAGCAAAGCTTCGGTTGAAGGAGGAGCAGTCAATCTTCGGGAAGGCCAGAATATCAGTGTCAAGACCCTTACGGATATTGAGAATAAGCCTTATACCGAGATCGCTCTTAAAGATAAGATTTCGTTCCAAAAGGATGGCCATACTCTGGAAATGGACGGTGCCGGAATCACACTCGGCAGATCCAAGGTCAGTGACAACGAATTTAGAGTGCAGGAAAACGGCTCGAATTCCTACGCATCGATTAAGGGTAACTCAATCATTGTCGGAACGGACGCCAACAACGCCAAATTGACTTCCTCTTCTCTGACAATTGGTAAATCATCCTTGCAGAGTAATGAGCTTCTCATAGGAGGATCAGACGGTATTGTTATTTCTTCCGCTAAACGACAGATCTCTGATGCCAGTACCGGTACAAATATGAGGTTTACGGATTCCGGAATCGACTTTGGAGGGGCCAAGCTGACGGGGTTGCAGGAAGCCACAGAGGAAAGTGACGCAGTAACTTTTGGTCAGTTACAGCAGCAAATCCGTCAATATGTTACGGACTTCCTCGCAAATACCGAAACTGTTCAGGTTGTCGCTCTAAACGAAAAGAGAAGTACGTCAGGCTTGCTTACGACCAGAAAACTTGCTTCTGCACCTCAGGTTTTACCTGCGGATGTAAACACGGATTCTCAACAGGGATCAAGTGAAGCCATGCCATTGGCTGATACTCCGACTTACGTAGCCGGGAAGAATATTTCTATTCAGGAAAATAAAATCAGTCTGGCTTCCGATATCGAAGTTGACTCTGTGAAGACAAAGACCGCTGAGGTCTCTGAAAAAGTGACGGTTGGTACTTCCAACAATGCAGTAGTCGTGGAAGACAACGCCATTTACTTCAAGACAGGAACCGGTCCGAAAATCACGTCGGGCGGAATTGATGCCGGCAATACCCGCATCCAGAATGTTGCGGATGCTCAGGCTCCGACTGATGCGGTTAACTTGAGGCAATTGAATCAAGTCGGCGGTCGCCTCATGTCCAGAATCAATGATGTGGATAAGAGGGCTAAAGCCGGTATCGCCCAGGCAATTGCAACAGCCGGTCTCCCTCAAGCCTATCAGCCGGGTAAAGCTATGGCTGCAGCTGCGGCGGGTACTTTCGGCGGAGAAAGCGCCATTGCAATCGGTGTATCAAAGATTTCCGACAACGGCCACTGGGTTTTCAAAGGCACGTTTAGCGGGAACACGGAAAGCAAGTTCGGCGGCTCTATCGGCGTCGGCTATCAGTGGTAATTCATAGGAGGGGGTCGGAGGATCCCCTCCGTAAACAACATTCAATCATCATCCGAGGATTAGTCTTCGACGACTAAAAATTTTATGAAAGCAGTATTTGGATTAAGTTTTTTCTTGATTTCTTTACCGGTCTTGGCTCAGACGGCATTTACGGTCAACGGTGAACTCGTTCCTTCCTCCAAAGTGAAGGTTTATATGAATTATTTAAGCAGTCTCGGAGTCAAAGATCCCGCTGTGCAGGAATCTCAGGCAAGAAGTTTGCTTGTAAACAAGCTTGTATTGGAGCAGGAAGCTCGAAAACAGAAACTCAGCGAACAACCGGGAGTCATTGTTCAATCCGAGGCGAGAAGAACGGACCTTTTGGCACGAGGGTTGCTCGAGCATAAGACAAGAGAATTCGAGCCCAAAGAAGAGGAAATCAAAGCTGCATACGATGAGCTTAAGAAAAACTACAACCCTAATGAAATCAAACTCAGACAGGTTGTTTTCCCCAGTGAATCAGAAGCGGAAAAGTTTCTTCAGGGTTTAAAAGAAGGGAAAGACTTTGTCCAATCTGCAAAGGATGTTGTCGGTCCCAATAGAACGGCGGGTTTTGACGAGCCAAGGTTCGTAAACGTCAAGTTGATCGGCACCCCGGGTTTGGCTGCCGCAACTATGACGTTGAAGGCAGGAGAAGTGCTGCAAGTTCCTTTTGAGGGTCCCGACGGCTATCACGTCATCAAACTCGAAGATAAAAGAAAAGTGCCTTTCCCAGTCCTCTCCGAAATCAAACAGGTGATAAGAGAGTCACTGAAAAAGCGCAAAGGCGAAACCTATTTAGCCGGTCTCATTAATTCAGCAAAAGTTGAGAACGCTAAAGACACCAAATCCAAAACGAGTCGGTCGACATCGGCAAAAAAATAATTTCTCTAGGAGAAAGTTATGAATAAAACATTCAAGTCAGTCTGGAGCTGCGTCAGACAGTGCTATGTTGCAGTAGACGAAAATAAATCCACTCAAAGAAATTCAGGAAAACTCATCAAAACCGTTGCAGTGAGCTCAATGCTTGCAATCGGAAGCGTAGTTTCGCTGTCAGCTGCGATGGCAGAAGAAATTACATTTGAGGCTCTGAAAAACTTTATTGACAGCAATCCGACAGCGACAGAGTATGACCGCGGTCAGGATACGCTCAATAACGGAAGCGACAAGTCCGTGCTCATTATCGGAAAGACACCAACGGAGAATCCAAGTCAGGATGCTAATTATTTATCTTGGTCTAAAAAGAGCAATGTTCTCTCTTTAGCATCTGTCAAAGGTGTAAGCGGTGGGATAGAAATAAACGATGGATTCAAATTTAAGCTTTTGGGAACTGAAGAAGGTGGAGACTTGGCAGACGGTCCGGTTTTCATCAATGAAGGGGAGTTCGGTCTAGGGGTTGAAACTGAAGGAAATCTCAGTGGGAACATTCAGACGGTTAACGCCGCAAAAGGCTCAAACTTCACAGCTTACGGCGGTAAATACAATGTTAGCTCTTATGTAGCAACGTCTGGAGAAGATATTAATCCCTCCCAAGTCATTGTAAAGAAACCGGCTAATTTAACGATTGATACATTTACTTCATCGGATTCAACGATTACAAATGACGGTACCCTTACCATTGGTACATACGATTCTTCAGAAGGAAGTGCTGTAAATACGGTAAAAAACCAAGGGACCCTATCAATACTTGGTAGTTTGAACCTGATGGGCGGTAAGTTTGATAACGAAGGCACGGTTGCAGCTTCAGAAGCACAGATTTCAGTTAGCGGTAAGTTCATCAGCGAAGGAACGAAAGGAGCTGCAGTTATTAACGCCAAATCCATTGCTATCAGTGACGATGGAAGCGAGGATTCCGGATTTACAAACGGAAATGGTTCCAGTGTCAAGGCAGAAGAAATTTCCTTTGTATCAGGGCATTCTTTCTACAACGCAGATGGTGCAACATTAGAAACGATCAAATTGCAAATTGCTCCGGAAGAAGATAAAGGAGGACTCAATTACCGGAACAGCGGCACGACAAAATTATCAGATCTGCAAATTGGCTCGACCGGAAAATTTGCCAATCAAAACAAATTAGAAGTTTCAAGCAGTGACAAGGTAGCTCCGGGGCAAATCAACGGACAGTTGCTCAACACTGACGGATCGCTTATTCAAGGTGATGGTCGACTCACAATTGGCTCCGGCGGTGTGATCGATACAAGGGGCGGTCAAATCAATGGTATTGATCTTGCGGTGACAGGATCAGATTTCAGAGGAACTAATAGTCAGAAGAATGTGGCTCTTGTCGCTAACAACAACTCTAAGATCTTACTGAATAATTTCATCGTTAATACAACGAACAAGGATGATGTAGTCCTAGATTTCACTGCATCAACGTCGAAGAATCTTGTTCCGACATTCAAGAACATGGATGTCGCATCTGGAACTTTGAAATTTGGAAATTTGTCAAACGCTGATGTCGTTACCAACGGTGTAGTGAATGTAGGCAATGCAGGAGTTGTTTCCTTTAACAACGGTGTCTTGTTGTCTCTTACCAACAGTGGAAGCGTCACGGCGACCGGGACATTCAGCACACCTGTCGGCATTAACCACGGAAAACTTACTGTTGAAGAATTTATTTCCAACGAAGGAGATAAATTTACAAACAGCGGCTCTTTTGAGTTAACCGGAACAAAGACTCCGATTATTAACGGGCAGTTTACTAATGACTTAGGCAATTTTTCCGGCAAATGGAATAATCTTTCCATAGGAGCAACTGGCGAATTTGTTAACCAGTCAGGAGCAATTGAGTTCACAGAAACCGGATTCGAGGCCGGAGGCCAATTAACCCTGAAAAGTGATAACGTCTTCCTCGGTTCTTTGTTGAACGGAGGAGCCGGAGCCGTCGTCAACTTTGAGGGAGGTATGGTCCATGTTGACAACGGCTGGTTTGACGGAGCTACCTTGAACTTTAAGGACGGCCACTATAACTTAGCGGATATAACATCTGCCCAGGGCTCGTTCGGGAACAACACTGTAAATATCGGCAAAGAGGGAGAAGTGTTCCCGACACCTGCACCTGATGGAAACAATCATATTGACGGTGGTTCTTTGAGCTCATTCGCAACTGTGACAGTAGATCAGCTGGTTTTTGATTCCGTTGTAAATGTCAATGCAGGCGGTTTGCTGGAAACAGGAAAGATTGATTTCAGTCAGGGCGACAAAACGCTTACTTTAAACGGAGGAGCACTTCAGACTTCGATGAATCAGCTCTTTAAGAAGCCCGACAACACGCAGGGCGGCTTAAATGTTGATAGCGGAGCGAACATCGATATTCCTGGAGACTACTTTAGTCTTCCAGAAATTACGGACTTTGTAGACGGAGTGAAGGATACAGGCAAACTTGCCTTCGGAGATAACGGCGGTCATTTGGTTTTTGATGACTCCGAATACAGCGGTCAAAACGTTTCGAAGGCTGCAGAGCTTATTGCAGGAATCTCAGGTGGTAAAGACGTAACGGTTAATTTCACCGGTAATTTCTCCGACAGCACCGATTTCAATCTGACAAAAGCCGAGAATTTGCTCTCCAGCGGAATTGACGGTGTCTCTCAACCGGGCGTCATTCTTAGCACAGTTACACTGCACAATTACTTTGACGGAGAGACCCTTGACAACAGCAAAGGCCTCGTAATCGGCGAAGCAAGTGCCTCTGCTGATGCCAATGTTTTGAATGTTCCCAATGCTCTTGGCTTCATGAATATCGCGAATGCAGGCTCCGTTACGGTTGAAAGCGGTAAGCAGCTTATTCTTGTCGGTTCCGACACCGGCGGTCAGCTTCTTGTTGACGCAGCTGATGGCGGCACGGCCAACGTAAATGGAACGTTAACCTTAGGCAGCAAATTTGTTGGCAACACCTCAGGTTCCATCAATCAGGTGAATGTATCGACAGGCGGAAATCTTAATGTTGACAACGGTACATTTGAAGTTACAAATCTCGACGTGGCAGGCAAAGTAAATGTTGCTCAAACAGGCGATCTGACTCTTGGTTCTGTTGCCGGAGAGGGGCTGATTCAAAACGGCGGAAATCTCAATTTTGCCGAAGCAACAGGCGATGTGAACTTGAACGCTCAGTATGTCGGTGATAAAGGCTCGAAGTTGGATGCCTCCAAGGTCGTTAACTTGGTTGTTTCTTCTCTGATTTCTGCCGGCGAGAACCTGTACAAGAAACTCACCGTTAATGGTGAAGCTTCCAATACGGGTAAGGATACTGGCGAAACTTTGAGCGTTGAAGAAGCAGGAAAATACTCCAACGGCGGAAAAGCCAATTGGACAACATTAGCCGGAAAGGGCAACGTTAACAATTCAGGACAATTAACAGTTGCTGACGATATCAGCGGATTCGAAGGTAGGTTGGAAAATACCTCCGAACTTATCCTTGGTAAAGCTGAAGTTCAGACACCGATGACCCTTAACGGTACGATCGTCAATAAAGGCAATGCAACTTACGCCAACTTGGAAGTTGCGCCCAACGGTCAGCTTGAAAACCAAGCCGGAGGAAAAGAGAACGGTTACGGGCTTATCGTCTCGGGAAACTACGTCAATGCTGGTGAGGCAACCTGGAACAGTGTAGAAATTCAGAGCGGCGCAAACGTCAAAAATACAGGAACTTTAAATGTTAAGGACTCTGTGGCTTGGGCCGATACGTTTAACAACGACGGATCATTGATTCTGGGGTTTGAAAGTCCGAAAGATGCGATGACTTTGGATGGCACATACATCGGAAGCGAAACTTCTCGTTTGGATGCCACAAAAGTTGAAACTCTAACGGCTGCGTCAAATATTAGTTCTAAGGGGCAGGCGGACTACAAGAATCTGCTGGTAGCTGAAAACGGTTCTGTAGTTAATGACGGAAAAGAAACCGGTGCATTACTCACTGTTAAGGGTTCCTATAACAACAGCGGAAGCGCTTCTTGGGATTCAGTGACGGTGGAAGGTAAAGCCGAATCCAGCGGAACACTTGTTGTGAAGGATGCCATTACCGTTGTTGGCGGTGGCGAATTCGTCTCGCTGGCTTCCGGTCAGAATGAATTCGGAAAATTAATATCCGAAGGTAAGGTTGACTTGACGGGTAATCACAGCATCCGTGAACTAAGTCTCTCAGGTGATCATGAGTTTGACTTTAATAACGGTGTGTTGAAAGTAACGCAAGCTGAATTGAAGGGCGGTTTGATTACAGCCGGTTATACCATTGCGCGAGCTGAGGCACCGACATCCGTCCAGTTTGATTCCTTGGGCACACCTGTTGACGCAGTTGTAGCTTTCAATGCAGGAACTTCCGTCAGTTTCGGTGAAAACAGCCTGAATAAAGTTGCTGCATTCCGTCAGGATAAGGGCCATACCGGTTCCGTGGCGGTTGTAAGCAAAGGTGTTCAATTCGGTGAAAATGGTGCAATGTACATCGGTGCAGAAGAAAGCGCTGTTGACGCTACGGCTAAATCCGTGGTGTTTGCCGGAAATTCCGCAACCATTGTCAATGTCGGTCAGGTTTATCAGAAACCCGATGCAGCCGCCTTCATTCTCAACGGACAGAAGCTTGTTGTAGACAATGGTGCTTCATTGGTGCTGTCTGATATTCACGAGAACGGCGAATATAAGATTGTCTCCGGAGCTGATTTGACTGCCAATGTCAACGGCTCCGATTGGACAGGCGGTTGGACAGGCGAAAACCTCTACGCTTGGGATGAAGGTTCGGGGCTCGCGTATGAACTTGAGCTGCGTCACGACTCTTCCAATGTTTGGGTTAGTGCCACAATTTCCGATGTGAGGGAAGCCTATCCGGATATTGACATTGATAACATCGCGAACGACTCCATGCGGGATCCGGACTCCAACTTTGTGAAGACGGTTTTGAAGGATAAGGATCTGACAGTCGAGGGCAAGACAAAGATTATCAACTCTGTCTCGAACCTGGCATTTGCAGGCGGAGCCCTCTCCGTTGCACTTAATGACCTCAATACCGCTTTAGCGTCTGTCGAGGATCGTGTATCCATGAAATCGGATGCCTTTACTCATGAAGGTTTAATGCGGGATTGGGACAAGGGTAACAACCTTTGGATCGATGTCATCGGCGGCAAACAGAAATACAAGAGCCTGTCTTCCAGCGGCATTAGCAAAGCCGGTTACGACACTAACTCCTACGGTTTTGTCTTGGGCTTTGATCATAAGCTCGGAGGTAAATCGGTTGTCCTTGGCGGTGCGTTCAGCTATGACCACGGTTCTTTGGACTCTACCGGCGATGTGCTTAAGACGAAGAACAAGTACAACTCATTTGGTGTTCACGCTTATGGCGCCTGGTCTCCCAGCTCAAAACTCAACGTCGTGGGAACGGTTTCTTATATGCACAATTCGTCCGATATTGATCAGACGATAAATGCAGCAGGCTTTAACAAGGCTAAAGCCGATGTAAGCACCAATATGTTCTCTCTTGGAGTTCGTGCTGAATCCACACTGAAAGCCGGTAACGTGAATATCGTTCCTCATGTCGGTGCCCGATACATCTTTGCCAAGGGCTCCGGTTATGACACCAAGGTGGACGGTAAAAAGGTTTGGAGCACCTCTATGGATGCGACAAATACAGTGCAGTTCCCGGTCGGTGTTGCTTTGAGAGGCGACATTCAGACGAGTAAAGCCTGGAACATTCGTCCTCAGCTGGATGTGACACTTATTCCGCAGGCCGGCAATGTGAACCAGAAAGCTAAATTGCGCAATACTTTCGGCACGACAGACCGAGTAAACGGCGAATTTACCGGTCACTTCGGTACCAACGTCAATATCGGATTGCAGGCTGATAAAGGCCCGGCAACTATCGGTTTGCGTTACGGCTTTACCGGAGGCACCAAAGGCAAAGTCGATCACGGTCTGAAACTGGAAGCTCGTTATCGCTTCTAACCGATTGCAGAGCTGAAGGTTCCCGGCGGAGGCGGGTGGATTAGGGGTTAAACTCCGCCGGGAAGCCGACAAGCCAGAATTAATCGATTTGACACAAGCAAATTGCTTTTTTAAGGAGTAAAGGACTCCTTAAAAAAGTAATTCGAATGGCAACGAGGGCGAAGTGTTCAATCGCAAAAGGCAATGACGGCCAGAAGGTCAATGTTAAGAGAACCTGAATTATTTGAAATCTGAAGCGCAAGCAATTTCAGGTGAAAAAGGAAGGTAAACGGTTGAGTAGGCCGGAAAAATAAGCAATGGAGCAGCAATGCAGGAGTTACAAATAGTCTTGAGAAACGGACACGCGTTTTGTGTCAGGAATAATGACACAAGTCACACAGTGTCCGGAGAATTTCAAAGCTTCTTAGACGAATTTCGACTAAGTAAAGGAGTAAATGCAGATCAAATTTATAGCTTCGTCTCACCTAAGTTGGTGGTCCGGATGTCCGAAGTAGTGATGGCTTCTGTGGTTTTTCTCAAAAAAGAAGAACAAACGGAAGAAGACGATAAATGTCGGACGTTTAACGCAACCACTTTGAAAGTTATGAATTAGCCGGTTCTAGTCCTAGAGAAAGGGGTAACGCCTTTTCAATTTGTAGTAGTTAGACCAAAAAGATTCTGAGCGGTCTCCTCGGGGCTAATCAGAAGGTCGGGGCATGAGGCTGAAAGGTTTCATGCCCAATTTTTTTCAAACTCATCAAACCGGTTCTGAAAAGAAAGAATTTTCACTGAAAGGGCGCAAACGCAATAATCATAGGTCAAAGAAAAATAGCATGCAAACGGGTATCCGATTTGGAGAAAGGTGCAGGTTTTGGTTTCAGATTAACAGGTTGAAAAAACTAATAATTATTCAACCTAAGTTTATTTTTTACTCAGTGGAAATTAAACAAAGGAATTCAATATGAGAAAGAATATTATTGCGGCGTTAATTATATTTTTAATGACAGTTGCTGTTACAAGTAGCGCTTCATCTTCGGATTTTCAAAATTATCTTCAATCGTTTTTCGATAAAAATGTTGAAAGTCTCAGTAAGTCTTCTTTTTCGGATTTCATTGCTGTTTTCCGAAATAACTCCGATGAATTAAATCAGCTGTACAGTGAAGGATTACCAAAGGCAGAAATAAAAAAGAACTCTAAATTATTTAAAGATGCTGGTTTTCTCGTTATCGAAAAGAATGGAAGACTTTTTTCATATCCTGACTACGCCAGTGTAATGATAGTTCCCGGAATTGATAAAAAATGGAAAGATTATTTATCGCTGCAAATAAAATTAAAACCTCGAGAAAACAGAACGCCTGAGCAGATTCGAAATCTGCTGATCAGTATCGACGGTTTCCTAAAAAAGAATCCGAATTTTCCTGATAACGACTTCTTGAAAACCCAATACCTTCAACTTTCCATAGCTTATCTGCTTGAAGATGACAGGCAGGTAGGAGCAGACAATAAGTATAAAAAAGAATATTTGGACAGTTATAAGAAACTATTGAAGAGAAATTCATCCCTTTCAGTCGCTCCGATTATCAGTGAGTTTGTGAAATCGTTGGAGGAGCGAGACTACGAAACAGATTATGGTTTTATGAGGGGACAAGAAAAGGTCTATACGCAGAAAATATCAGCTCAACTTGGTCTGGGAGAGTCAGCAGAGCGCATGTTCACACAAAAGGCAGTTATTGAGAAAACCCGACAAAAGGACGAGCCTACTCCAGCGGCCGAAGAAAATGAAACTATCAATCAATCCCAATCGCTCCCAGCAATAAATTTGCCGGTCGGGAAAAATAGTAAAGGTAATTCCGAATCTTCCCAGACTACGGCCTCCGACACTGACCGCAAACCTAAAAGTGAAGAAGAGAGTTATCAAGCGGATAGCTCCGAAGCTGACGTGAGAAAACCGGAGGCTGGAAAGGTAAATTCAGAAAACGAAGTACCTACTCAGGCCGACGTACAAGCTCTGTTAGGCAGGCTAAAGAAAGAACCTCATCATGAGTTTTCACCTCTTGAAACTCTGCAGATGTACGGTGAGTTAATGCATATAAAAAAGGCTGAGTTCAAGGATTTTAAATCATGGCTTTCCTTATTTAATAACCGCATTAAAGAGTATGGGTGTTTTGTTGTACCTGAAGAATCGGAACAATTTATGTGGCGAGGCGGAATTGTCCGTGATGAGGAACAAGTTGGAAAATGCTCCTCAGCCTCTGCACGACTAAGTTACGACAAACTTTCCAATAAATCGATATGTAGGTACGCCTGTATAAGTACGAAAGCTCTGGAGAAATCCGACAGAATCATTAATCCACACATTCGTTTTAGTAGCGTCCGCCACAAAGGAGACCATGCTGCTATTTCAGCGGGAGCAATAATCGGTAAAGCCCTCGATGACTCAATAGGGATACAGGCTTTGGGCTATAAGCCGACGACTTTGTATTTTTTTAATAGCATCGGGTTCAACTTATCGCAGGAGGATTTGGATAAACAAAAAAAACAAAGTTCGCGTTTTGGAACGGATACCTATTGGGTTTCAGAAAATCCGAAGCTGCCTGTATTTGTTAAATCTAAATTTAAAGCTAACTTGGATGAAATTCTTTTAACAGAGGATTTTATGGAACAAAGAAATACGGATAAGGCTTTATATGAAGCCAGTGTTGCTTTGGAGAAAAAAGAAAAAGAAGAAAAAGAGAGACTTGCAGAAGAGAAGAAAGTACATCTTGAGCAAGAACAGAAGAAAATAAAGGAACTTGCTCCAACTTACAAAGGTGAATTTCTTGGAGTATTTACGCCCGGTGAAACTTCCGAGGCATTATTTGAAGAGGTTCTTAGGCTAAGAGGTTGCGAGTTTTATTTTGGGCGACCGAGAAAAGAAGGTAGTGCGGAAGCTTGCTTCAAACTTCCCTATGGAGATGTCCACTTTAGTTTTGATAGAAACAAGGTAGCGTCTAAAGCAATTATCACAATAAGAGGAGACAAGGCCATTAAGGCTTATCTCAACCAATTCTCGAAAAAATTTGGCCAATTTAATGAGGAGACAATAAAAGGTAAACCCGAAATAATCAAGACTCGATACATATGGAAGACGCCAAAGTTAGTAGTGACGATTGATGAAACATACGCAAATCGAAAGGCACTCCCTGCTTATTTGGCTTCTCAGTTAACGGATGAGGAGATGAAGGCAGACGCTCGCGGTATCGTCACCGTGTGCTCAGTGACGGCTCATGAAGAGGCCAGAAAAAAAGAGTTGGAAGAAAAGAAACAACAAATGCAAAATTTTCAAAAACTTTTTTAGTACAAACTATTCTTAGATGAAGATAAGAAAGGAGAAAAATGATGAGAAAAACACTAACGTTGTTCGGAATGTTGATCCTCTTTGGCTCTTTATATGGTTGTGGACACGTATCCAACACGGTTCTTACTGATGAAGTTCTGCTGGACAAGGCTGAGATGGCTACTGGAGTGAGACAATCTGAATTAACTCTGATTAAAAGAGAAGGGTCGATAGATTCTGTTGAATATTCAGTTGAAACAAAAGACGGCGATGTCTATCGCTGTTACTTTACTTCCTTAGTTGCTATAAATTCAGATGCAGTTTGTAAAAAAATCAATACAAGCAAAAAATTTAAGGGGACTAAAAGTTCAATAAAGCAGAACTCAAAGAAAGAAAACCAAAAATGTAATGCTTTACTAAGAGCAGCCGGAAAGTGTTAACACCCTTACCTAATACCTCTTTCATAAGGGTTATGACTTGTTAAATATCAAATTAAGAGTTTTGGGAATTTTAATTCCCGCCTATTTGCTTTTGTGTGGTTGTGGCGCTCCTTTTAAAGATGAAGTGTTATTGGATAAAGCCGCAACAGCACTACAATTGCCTCACGATAATCTAAAATTGATAAAGAGAGAGGACTCAGCGGACATAGTAGAATATCTCGTTAAGACAAATGTTGGCAGGTTGTATCTTTGCTATTTAGATTGCATATTTTGGGGTGATTCCCAAGCGGTTTGTAGACAAATTGGGCAGAAAATGTAAACATCCTCCTATGAATATGACATTGGCTCGACGTTTGTTCGTTGAGCCGATCTGTTTGCCGTGCCACAGGCACGCTTGTTTTCCGTTGTTTCGAGGAGTTCTTGATACTGGTGCTGCTAGGAAGGATTAAATCCGCTTTGGATTTTTCGGAGTTCTTCGATCGGGAGGCCGCTAATTTCAGCGATCATCTCAAGAGACATTTGTCCGAGCTGAATTAATTTTGTAGCCATTTCGGCTTTCCCTTCAGCCTTTCCTTCGGCCCTATTTCTATTGGCGATAACCAGCTCAATGCCGGAAAGCTCGCGCTGTCCCTCAGCGGTTTCTTTGAAAAAAGCCATGCGGTCGGCTAAAACTTCGTTTTTCATTTGATCAGCTCCTGTACAGAAAAAGTCATTCATTAAGTTCCCAATGGCGTCGTCTCCTCGGTATTCACCGTTGATGAAAATGATATGGGTTCCGTCTCCGAATGGCGATTTGTCTTCAAGATACAGCCTTTCGATTTGATAAGCAGGGAGTCCCTTTCCCCGATAGTCCTTCTCAGTAAAAAATATGACATAGGTCTCAGCGAGAGCATCGAAACCGGAGTTCGTTTCGAGATTATTAGTGTCCAAAGGTGCACTGTGGTAACGGGCGCGTTTGGTCAAAACCGAAGAGACGGACTGCTGAACCTCAATGTTGATCAGATTTCCTTCTTCGTCTGTGGCCAAGGCGTCCAGACGAACCGTCCATTTATCGAGTGCGTTCAAATCTTCCTGCACTGAAACCTCTTGGATCCTAACCAAGGGATGCCCCAGCTGCTTGAAGATTTCATGGATCACGACCTCAATACATTTCGGATCTCCTTTGAAGAAAACTTCGAAAAAGCTGTCGTCAATCAGACGGATATTCCGGATGTATTCAAGTGCCTGCTCATTCATAATCTTTAAGTTTCAATCTCTGATCCAATTTTATCAATAGGAAGAGAAAGCGGAAACATATTGATTTGATTGGACGAAATCGAAGATTGGAAAATAAAAATACCCCAAAAACTTTCGTCTTTCATTTAGCTTCTTCCGGCAGGGAGGGATTAAGGCTGTCTGAACAAGTTTCATCGAGCCGGCCAATCAACCGAAAACAGAATGTCAAGGTAAAAATAATAGAGACGATTTTTAAAGCCTTAAATATTTGCCATTGGCACTGTTCTATCAACGTAAATCAAAATTTTGCGCTTTGTAGTTTTAAAGAAATTATTTTTTATCGAATACGTAGTGCTACGCGCAAAGACTTAATTTCAGCAATTAAGACTTAGTGAAAGTGTGACAATTTTCTCAAGTAAAAATAATTGTCATTATGTGTACCTGAGAAAATGGCTGAAAAAATTTCTAATTTCGAATTAATTGATGTCGAGTCACATAATTTTTCCCTCGGCTCTTCCGGCATTAACGAAAATGCCTTAAAAAATCCGGCTTTTATTTATCTGACTTCTCTCGGAAGCAAGTTTTCACGAAACGGGATGAAAAATGCTTTGCTTCGTTTCGCGAAATTTTTCGGGTTCCAAAATCTTGAAACTGTTCCTTGGGAAAGAATTAACGTTGCTTCTATCAACCTTTACAAAACCCAGTTGCTGAAGGAAGGACGAAGCCCTAACACGATCAATACCTACTTGGCTGCTATTCGAGGTGTCATCAAAGCTGCTTGGCAAATTGGCCTCATCTCAGACCATGAAAAATTGATTCTCGCAACTGTTAAGCCTGTCAGAGGCTCTCGGAAATATTCGGGCAGAGCTTTGAGCCAGATCGAATCTTCCAAACTAATTTCTTTCTGTAGAGCAAAAAATGAAGCAATAGACATTCGGGATATTGCAATCATAAGCCTTGGAATAGGGTGTGGGCTAAGAAGAAACGAGCTCTCAGAGTTGAAACTGGATGACATCAATTTCTCTGAACAAAGTATTCGGGTAATCGGGAAGGGGAACAAAGAACGCATTGTGTGCGGTTCCGAAATTGTTTTTATCCGACTTAAGGAGTGGATCAACATACGCAGTGGAGAAGGTTGCCGGGAAGTATTCGTGCGGATTGGAAAACACGGAGATCTGCGGTTGAATCAGAAACTATCACCGATGGCAATTTTTAAGATGCTGCAAAAAAGAGCACAAGCTGTCGGGCTTGAAAAATTCACGCCTCACGACCTTAGACGAACTTTCGCTACCAGAATGCTTGATGTCGGTGCCGACATCTCTATCGTAAAAGAAGCGATGGGCCATTCTTCCATCAATACAACTCAGCGTTATGACCGAAGAGGTTTGGAAAAGATTCGCGAATATTCGCGCTCCATACCTGTTTGATTTTTTTACCGCTTGGAAACTTTGAGTTTCCGACACGTTTCCGGGGCAGATGACTGCGAAGACTTGAAAAATAGAAATAGCTAATTAGGAAAAGAATTATGGATAAGGACAAGAAAGAAGCCATCGACACTGAGCTTGAAAAAGTTGGTATTACATTGTCTACTGAAACTTTAAATTTGCTTTCGAGCCAGGTATCCGAGGCTATTATCAATTCTGACATTTCAAATAAAGTGCTTGTTACCGCCACTGACATAGCCAGGATGATGAGCTACAAACCGTTTTCGTCAGCTATGAGAAAAATAATAGAGTCTCCGGATTTTCCAAAGCCTTTTTCCGTATTAGGAGGCGGAAACAATAAGTGGCTAAAGTCACAGGTAGAAGATTGGATCCTCAAGAAGTATGAAGAAAGTTCCTCACTGAGACGCTCTACCATTTTCAGATCAAGGTAAAACCAAGGGTTTCCTCTTGCCTTAAGGAGGAATTTTACAAATGGAAAAAACTTGTCTCGGGATTTCTTCGAAAAGAAGGAGTGCCTCACAACACCTAAAAATTTTTTGTGTTAAGATCTCGCTCGTTGTTGAGGGCGACCGAGACAAAAAAGATTGGCAATCAATCGAGGAAGTGAATTTCAAGTGATTGAAGCTTGTTAACCGGTTGATTTATAAAAGTTTATTGGTGCTCATCGAAGGCACCAAAAAATTTAATTGCTAAGCCGTCGTGGTGAAATTGGTAGACACGCCATCTTGAGGGGGTGGTGACGAAAGTCGTGTGAGTTCGAGTCTCACCGACGGCACCAAAATTCAAAAAGCCTGATTAACGTAGAGTTGTCAGGCTTTTTCCTTACGCTTTACTCATTTCTTTGCTAATTTCTGCTTTTTAAAGTTGACGAGATTCCGCTGCCATTTTCAGCTGAAATATTGCAGAAGTTAGGGTATCTAGCAGAGGCCGGCCTCTGAACTTAAGGCGGCCTCCCTAGAATTCTGTTT
>OOCG01000736.1_pt1 | contig 19874 bp, 18 predicted proteins | sample 1671521 | NCBI WGS metagenome assembly OOCG01 (sample SAMN06348165, study PRJEB24527) | human gut metagenome | biome: human gut; feature: ankylosing spondylitis patient; material: feces | host: Homo sapiens | place: China | collected 2015-10
TTGGAGTTCCTCGGCAAGAATGGAAAGTTGACGGGTGTGAAGGTTCAGCCTATCGATTGGAAGCCAAACCCAGAGGGCGGTCGCCCATTGATGGTAGAAGCAGGAGAGCCAGAAATTATCAAGGCAGAGGCTGTATTCTTGGCCATGGGCTTCCTGAAGCCACAGCAGCCTGAGTTTGCAGAGAATGTCTTCGTGGCAGGTGATGCAGCAAATGGAGCTTCTCTGGTAGTAAGAGCTATGGCAAGTGGTAGAAAGATTGCAGCTCAGGTTGATAAGTTCCTGACTCGATAATTCCCGGATATATTATCGGTTATTTTTTAACTATAAGTAAGTGGTGGGAGGCCAGACCTTGAGATGAGGTTTGCCTCCCTTTTTATAGCCATTACTTATTAATACATTCAATGATTTTGACCAGAAATGCCTTTGACCATGATGACCGAAGTACAATATGAAGAACATAATACACGTGAAAGATTTCATGATATTTTTGATTTTTTACCATAAATTCTTGTTGGTTTAATAATAAAGTTGTATTTTTGCGGAGAAAAAGATTTAAATACAGAAGATCATGAAAGATTTTACTTTAAGAAAAAGGTTCTTAGATTGTAAAAGCGGAACCTGTAGCCTTTTTAAAGGCTTTGTTATGTTGGTAGTTCTGATGCTCATGACTACGAGTAGTGCGATGGCACAAGAACCAAAATATGAGGTGATTGACGGCTTTCGTTATTTGTTAGATTCTGATACGAAGACAGCAACGCTTGTACCAAAAAAAAATGGCGACTATTCTGGCGATATCATTATGCCTGAGAAGGTTAAGGATAATGATGGGATAGAGTATATTGTTACTACATTGGGCACGTCTTGCTTCAAAGACTGCAGTGGCTTGACCTCTATCACCATCCCTTCATCAGTTACTTCATTGGGTAATGGTTGCTTCTATGGTTGCAGTGGCTTAACCTCTATCACCATCCCTTCATCAGTTACTTCATTGGGTAACGAATGCTTCTGGGGTTGCAGTGGTTTGACCTCTATCACTATCCCTTCATCAGTTACCTCATTGAGTGAGTCTTGCTTCTCAGGTTGCAGTGGCTTAACCTCTATCACTATCCCTTCATCTGTTACTTCATTGGGTGATGGTTGCTTCTCTTATTGCACTAGTTTGACCTCTATCACCATCCCTTCATCTGTTACTTCATTGAGTGAGTCTTGCTTCTCAGGTTGCAGTGGCTTAACCTCAATCACCATCCCTTCATCTGTTACTTCATTGGGTAATGGTTGCTTCGGTGGCTGCAGTGGCTTAACCTCAATCACCATCCCTTCATCTGTTACTTCATTGGATGGGTCTTGCTTCTTTGGTTGCAGTGGCTTAACCTCAATCACCATCCCTTCATCTGTTACTTTATTGAGTGAATGTTGCTTCTCTGGTTGCAGTGGCTTAACCTCTATCACCATCCCTTCATCTGTTACTTCATTGGGGTATGAATGCTTCTCTGGTTGCAGTGGCTTAACCTCTATCACCATCCCTTTATCTGTTACTTCATGGGGTTGGGCTTGCTTCGAATATTGTCAAAATCTGGAAACAGTATATTTTGAAGGTAAAAAATGTAATTCAAGTTACAAAGACTTATATATACCACAGACAAGCATAATCAAGGTTCCAAAAGAATACCTTCAGGATTATAAAGATGCTTTTGGACCTGATTATCAATATATCTATGCTTGGAATCCTAACGAAACAGGGGAAGATAGCAAGCCTGTTACTCAGTGCTCTACTCCATCAGTTTCTTATGGCGAAGGCAAGTTGATGTTCGCTTGCGAAACAACAGGAGCAAAGTATCATTATACAATAACTGATACAGATATTAAGTCTGATGCGCTGAGCGAAAATGGGGAAGTATCTCTTTCTGCTGCCTATAATATTTCAGTTTATGCTACAGCAGATGGATATAAAGCTTCTGATAAGGCGGAGGCTACGCTTTATTGGGTTAATGCAAACTTGGATAATAGTACCAATATCAATATGGTTAAAACACGTGGCGTTGTGGCTTCTGCCCATGATGGTATCATCTGCCTCTCTGGACTTGATAATGGCGAAGTGGTGAAGTTCTATGCTGCTGACGGCAAGTATCTCGGCTCTTCGGTTGCAGCGAATGGCTCAGCTTCTTATGCCGTAAACGAATCGTTGGTGATTGCCAAAGTAGGTAAGGATTCTATAAAGATTGCGGTGAAATAATAATAAAACAATTATATTGCATATAATTTTTCGTATATATGAGTATAGATGGGGTGAGTCGTGAGACTGTGCTGCCCCTCAAAAAGTAGACACAGAAAGGTGGAAAACTGATGGAAAATGATTACCTTTGCAAGCAGATAGAGTTGTGCGCCCTGTAGAGAGGGCGTAGCCCGAACGTAAGGGCGCACAACTTGCCGAAGCATGGTTATCTTATCGTCAAGTATTCACCAGAAAGGAAACTTTTTATGGCAAAGCATTTAAATCCATTGGAAAAGGAGTTCTTGATTCGTAAGTTCAAGGGAAACTCCAAAGTTAAGCTCGGCGATTTCTGCAGGGCAAACAATGTCTCGGGAACTTCTTTTAAGAAATGGCTGAAGCAATATGAAGAAGCAGGCATAGAGGGGTTAGCTCGTGCTGATGCTGAGATTGGGAACATACTTCCTGAGGGCGTTGACAAAACCAAGGAGGGGTATAAGCGAGAAATCCTACGCTTGCGTATTGAGAATGAACGGCTCAAAAAAAAATATCTGGCGAGGCAGAACGAGGATGGGCAAACGGAGTATGTTCGTTTAAAAATGAAGAGTTCAAAATAGTGGACATGCTATCGCAAGAGTATCCTGTCAAGGATATCTGCAAGATGATGGGAGTAAGTCGGTCGGGGTATTACAAGTGGCTTAGAAGAGAGCCTTCATCCCGTGAGATCAATCGTGAGTTCATGGTGGGTGTGGTTGAGGACATACACTCGGAACACCCTACACATGGCTACAGGTGGGTGGCAGCGTACATAAGAATCAATTTACAGTTGAGTATCAGCGACAATTTTTCTTATAAATGCTTCCAATATCTTGGTATTCAGTCACAAACGAGACACAAGATACATTACAAGCCACGTAAGGTAAAGGATAAGTACCCCAACCTCATTTTTTCCACGTGGGACACGGTAGACAGACCTCGACAAGTTATCGTCTCTGACATGACGGTCATCAAATACTCTTGGTTCTTCTTTGAGTTGACCATGTATTTCGATGTCTTTACGAAAGAAATCCTAACGTGGCATGTGGCTGAGAGACGTGGGCACAGAGACCAGTACATTGATGGGCTAAATGATGTCATCAACCTGTTGAAGGGTACAGATGAGCCAACTGTTCTTCATACGGACCAAGGTAGCGTGTATGCTTCGCTCGCCTATAACGAGCTGATAAAGGACACGTTGATTGTGAGGTCTATGTCCAGGGCAGGAAAGCCTACAGACAACCCTGTGAACGAATCCCTCAACGGATGGATAAAAGAGGAATTGTTCATAGACTTCAAGATTGAGACATGTAATTCAAGAGAGGAGTTCGAGGAGGCCTTGGACGCATACGTGGATTATTACAATGAGAAAAGACCATGTTATGCTATCGGCTATGATACGCCAAATAATTACAGGAAGAGGTATTATAAAGGGGAGCTTCCAAGAAAGGACACTTTTGGGAAGCGAGAGGCTAATGCAACACCGAAGTTCGTCACAGAACGGAAGAAAATGGCAGGAAATGAGAAAAATAAAGAATAATGTTCACTTTTATAAAGAAAAACTTGCAAATATGGATGAGATTGTCTACTTTTGCAAATGAAAATGAACGAAATTTGATAGATATGTGTACTTTTAAAAATATATATAATTAATAATCATTTTTCGTGTCCACTTTGGGGAGCTGCTACACTGGACCCCATCTTTTTGTTATATAAGGAGGTATCTCAAACATCCAAATTTGCGTATTTTCAAAGGATTTTTCAATATAAATTTGCGTATTTTCGTATATTTCATGGAAATAAATTTGCGTATTTTCAATATCATTCGTATCTTTGCACTGCGTAAGTATCAAATAGTCAGTAACTTTTATATAAAAAATAAAGAAAAGAATATATGAATAGAATATTTAAGCGCAAATTGTATGATAGATTGCTTCAATGGAAGGCTACAAGGGATGGTAAAACTGCTATTCTTGTAGAGGGGGCACGCCGTGTAGGTAAGTCTACTTTGGTGAAACAGTTTGCACAAAAAGAGTATGAATCATACATCCTTATAGACTTCAATAAGGCATCAAAACGAGTTGTTTCCTTGTTTGATGATTTGATGGATATTGATTTTATCTTCCTTCAGTTGCAAACCATATATAAAACCATCTTGACCAATAGGCGTTCTGTCATCATCTTTGATGAAGTTCAGTCTTGTCCTAAGGCAAGACAAGCCATCAAGTATTTGGTGGCTGATGGGCGTTATGACTACATTGAGACGGGCTCGCTTATCAGTATTACTAAGAATACAAAAAACATCACTATTCCCAGTGAGGAAGAACGGGTTGCCTTGTATCCTATGGATTATGAAGAGTTCAGATGGGCATTGGATGATTACGCTTCTATACCTCTTCTAAAACAGTTCTTCGACAAACGCCTGTCACTCGGGCAAGCCCATAGAGACAAGATGAGAGAACTCCGGCTATATGCACTCATAGGAGGAATGCCACAAGCTGTAAACGAATATCTGGAGTCGAATAATCTGAGTATGGTGGATCTCGTGAAACGTGATATCATTCGTCTGTATCTCGATGATTTCCAAAAGATAGATCCTTCACGTAGAATAGAGCAATTGTTTAAGAATATTCCTGCTCAGTTGTCTCAAAATAGCAATCGTTATAAGCCATATTCAGTCTTAGGAAATGTGGAGGATGGCAAGCTGCAGGGGCTGTTGCGAGAGATGGAGGATAGCAAGACCGTATTGTTTGCCAGTCATGCCAATGAGCCTAATGTAGGTATGTCGCTTCATAAAGATACCAATAAGTTCAAGCTCTTCTGTGCAGACACAGGCCTTTTTATAACTCTGGCGTTTTGGGACAAGGAATTTACAGATAATGTCATCTACGATAAGCTACTAGGCGATAAGTTGAGTGCCAATTTAGGTTATGTATATGAGAACTTAGTGGCACAGATGCTGACGGCTTCTGGCAATGAACTTTTTTACTACACTTGGCCTAAGGATGCTACTCACAATTATGAGATAGACTTTTTGGTGTCTCGTGGTTCCAAGATTTGTCCGATAGAGGTTAAATCTTCGGGGTATAAGTCGCATGTCTCACTTGATGCCTTTAGTGAGAAGTTCTCGAAAGTTATCTTGCAAAAGTACTTGTTTTATGGCAAGGATTTGCAGAAGGATGGCAACACTCTTTTGCTACCATTCTATATGACTCCTTTCGTCTAAATTCAAAAGAAAGTGTTAAGTCTTGAGCCCATTTAAAAAGTCATTTTTTCGAAAACGTGCTATTGGTTGTCAACCTTATTTCCGCAACACTATAATTTAATATTTTTTATAAAATGCGTATGATAAAACGACTTATTGAATGAGAAGTCTTTGATAAGTCGTTATTATGGTGGGGTCTATTTTTCATATCGTCAAGCTGTATGGATTGATATGATACTTGAGGTTATAAATAAATATGTTACCCAAGATAAACGTGACTTGTATTTAGCTGCGTTGTTAAGCACTTCAAGTGATATAGTAGATACAGTAGGCAAACATTTTGCTCAGCCAATAAAAGCTAGGGATTCTAAAGGTAAAATCAAAAAGACAGTGTACAACAAAGCTGTAAAAGACAAGACAGTAAGTGTGTTAGATTTGTATAAAGAATGGCTTTTGCGTTATTTAACCTTACCTAGGTCTGAACATGATTGTTGTGCGGTGCAAGGAGATTATATAGAATGTTTACGAAATTTACCCAATACAGTGAGAACAGTCTATGCAGATCCTCCATATACGCGAGATCATTATAGTAGATTCTATCATGTGTTGGAAACAATCACCCTTAGAGATTCGCCAAAGTTATCTACTACCAATATCCGTGGTGAGAAGCATATTAGTAATGGCATTTATCGAAAGGATAGACATCAATCACCGTTTTGCATAAAGAGTAAGGCTCCAGAAGCTTTCCGTAATATGTTTGAGATAATATCGCGAGGAGGAAGAAATCTCTTACTTTCGTATTCTCCATATGATGAAACAAAAAAAACACACCCTCGGGTGGTTACAATGCAGGAGCTTATAACATGGGCTAAGGATTATTTCTTGCATGTTCGTGTGATTTCTGCTGGCATGTTTAAGCATAACAAGTTAAATTCGACAGAGCATTTTCTATATGCTTCTGAGGAGGCGGAAGTTCTTATAGTTTGTACAAATAAATAAAATGAGGTCAAATATTAAATTTATATATGAAGCAAATTCTTCAATGGGTACATCTGATAGTAAGAATATGCTCATCAAGGGTAATAATAAGGATATCTTACCAGAACTCGTAGGAGAGTTTGGGGGAAAGGTAAAGTGTGTCTATATAGACCCTCCTTACAACAATGGAGATTCGTATCATTACTATAATGACAATGTCTCTGAGGCAAGTTGGCTCAAAGATATTAGTTATGTTTTAATGTATCTTAAGATGCTACTTACAAAAGATGGTAGTATATGGATTTCGATTGACGATAGCGAAATGGCATACTTGAAGGTTGCGGCAGATAAGGTGTTGGGACGAGAAAATTTTGCTGGTACTATTGTGTGGCAGCAGCGCAAAACAAGAGAAAATAGAGCCGTATTTTCTTGTAATCATGAGTATATATTAGTGTATGCAAAAGATATAAAGAAATTTAAAAAATCAAGACACTTACTCCCTGTTGGAAAAGATTTTATCAATAGCAAATATAAAAATCCCGATAATGACCCTCGTGGGCCATGGCAATCTATAAGTGCCAGCGTACAAGCTGGACACGCTGTACGTAGTCAGTTCTATACAATAGTTTCACCTTCCGGAATTGAGTTTAATCCTCCTAAAGGGAGATGTTGGGCATATAACGAAGAACGTATGAAAAAAGAAATTGCTAATGGAAACATCTGGTTCGGGTTAGAGGGATTGAATGCTCCACGAATAAAGAAATTTCTTTCTACAGCTAAAATAGGTTTAACTCCGCAAACATTATGGGCTGGTGATGAATTTGGGACTACTGATAGTGCCAAAAAGCATTTATTGTCATTGTTTCCACATCAGGAAAAGGTTTTTGATACACCTAAACCAGAGGAGTTGATAAAACAAATTCTTGAAATAGCAACCAATGAAGGAGATTTGGTTTTAGATAGTTATCTTGGCTCTGGAACGACAATAGCTGTTGCTCACAAACTCAAAAGAAACTATATCGGTATAGAGATTGGTGAGCAGATGACGGAATTAGTAGTTAATCGTTTAAAAAGTGTAATAATGGGAGAAAAGGGAGGAATATCAGATATCTCTAATTGGAAAGGTGGAGGTGATTTTGCATACTTTATCTTTGATAAGACACAGAAAGAGAAATTGATGCAGGCGCCTGTTAAATGTAAAAAGAAGGTTGAGTATCATCAATTAGATTTTTTCTCTTTGTTTGATAAATATGGTGATGAACCTATTACTGACAACAGTATGGCGCACGATGATATTAATTGGGAGAAATACGGAGAAAAGCCGCTTGAGACACCTATGGTGGATGAAACCAAGAATGTACTTATATCGCTTGTAAAGAAAGACAACGAGAAGATGTTTCTTGATGGGTCTGCTACTATATACTATACCGGCAAGAAGTTTCCTACATCCGTGGCACTCAACAAACTGTATTACTTTATGCCTTATATAAAAGGCAAAGGTGTGCGTGATCTATTCTTTATTAAAATAGCCCGCTTAGGATACCGCAAGGAAGGAACACCGGAAGAAGATAAGAACGATCTCCGACTGGTGTTTGAGGTGCAGTTTGTAAAACAGCTCTTCGAGGACTATAAACCTATAGAATTGAAGATTTGGAGAACTTTCACGGATACTACTGTTGGCAATCTTATAAAGGAATAATAAAAATTAAGACTATGTCTAAATTCGCTATATACAACTACAATTTCTTACGCATAATAGAACCTAACGTAGAACATCAATTAGAGTTCCCCGACTGGGAAAATGTAAATGTGAAAGAATCATTTGAAAATCGCCAGCAATTGCTTGAAGAGCTTTTGCTGGCTGATTACGATAAACCATTCCAGTTTGAGAATGCCAGAAAGAAACTTTACTGGCACAAACAGATAGTGAAACCACAAGATAATGTCTATGTGATGCGTGTGGCAAATGTTACTAATGTAACCATTACTGATGAACATTTGAAGTCTCAAAAATATGCTGATTATAGAAATTGTCTGGTCATCATCGACAATCGTCCTGGTATCCAACGTGTCGCCATAGAGCAAAAATCAAAAGCTTTCAGCCATACTAAGACGGTGGCTAATATAATCGAAGCATCTTTCTGCAAACTACTGAAGAGTAAACTCCTGAAGGTAAAACTATCTGCGGTTTTTGGAACGAATGTATTCTGGAATATGCTGGATAAGTATCCTAATGGTTTCAGTAAAGTAACCTTTCACTTCCCTCATCTCAATTTAGACCGTCTTACCAAGGCAATGGACAATTACCTTAAAACTGCAAGAGAAGATTGGGATAGTGATCTGAGTTTTACTTTTGGAGCAAATGAGGGCGGTGCAGTGTCAATTGATCGCAACAATCAGCGTCAGGCAGCACTTATTGCTGGAGCATCTGGGGCAGGTGCGTGGATTAAAATGCAACCTAAGGGCGAAAAGGGAAAGGCTATATTATGCGGTAAAGACCAATTCGTGGTGCGCGAACTTGATTCAGAGGTGTTCAACAATCTGTTGACAGGAGCACAGCCGATTCCTGGCTTGGAACAATCTGCTATGGATAAAGTGAAGATTTTTATGAAGGATATACCTGATATATTCAGCCATTAAACTGATTAAATAGATGGAAAAGTTTGAACGTTTTCCCGAGGAGAAAAATGCCTCCCTAAGAGCTCGTTATCGAGGTGATGACCTGTTTAGAACGTGGACATGGCTCCTCTGTTTGCTGGAACAGCAATTGAACGGACTGAATGCCGTGGAAATATGGAGTGAAACTGAAATGATTTGCCAGAAACTATCTGAAATCAAAGAACATCGTGATAATGAGGTGGAATTTCTTTATGGAGATCTCGTGAAACGGCACCAGTCTGAGTCCACCGCCATAATCATTCTTACGGTTCTATTCACCCAGATGTGTGATGCTGCACCCGATGAAGAGGATGATGCTGCCGAGCGTAATCCTAACCGGGCTGTCTGTACGGTCTTGGCTCGTCTTTTGATGCATCATGCCAACAGGCCTTTTTTTGAGAAATTAATCGCGGCATATAAAAGCAGACGCTACGATAACGAGGGAAATAAGATTATTTTACCCATAACTGACTATTTGAATGTGAAATCTCCTCTGGAATTGATGGATGAAGAAGCTAAGGCGAAAGTGGAGAAGTGGGTAGAAGAAATAGAAAACCGGACATTAAGAATCAGATACTTTTTGAATATAGACTGGGATGTTTACAAAAATATTTGGAGGAATATTTGTACTGAGCAAGAAATTTCCCTTTTGCTTAAAAAAGAACAACCTCGAAACAATAAATGGGGGTTTAATCTGAAACTGGTAGCAAATGTTCTGGGCATTCTGCATGCTACACCTTATGACGGGAAGTTTGTGTTAGATGGAAGCATTCAGGCTATCAGCGATGCAGTAGGAGTGAATGTGAGAGCCTATATTGCCAACCATGCTGATTTTGGAACAAGCAATACTACATTAACAAAGGAAATGCATGCTAAGATAAAGCAAATCATTTTATCAGCAATCGGATAAGAACCACCTGTTGCTGATAAAGATAACGAGGGCGTTGATGGAATCATTCTGTCAGCGCCCTCTTTCTGTCTGATTTTCAGCGGATAAGCTACTGATAAGAATTTGTCTCTTTATTTTTTAAGGCGTATTTTTATCTACAAACTAATATCCATATCTTTGTACTCGGATTTGGGAACTGAACATTCTCATTTCCGAGTTTTTATTTTTGTATCACCTGAGCGGAGGCGGGGAACCTCACAATGTGATTGAAGATGGCCATCGGTAATCCACGGCTTCTCTCGCAAACCGATCAGGAATCATGGCAGAAGCAAAACATGAAAAAACGGCGTTAGGCATTGCCTATGCAGCCGTAGTGAAACTGGGCTATACGCATAGCCGACTGGTGAAGCTCCATGAGGGCGTCAACTTCCATACTCTGAGAAAAATCAGAGACGGAAAGGAAATGAAGAATGTGACGGAACGTTTCTATTTGAAACTTTTCTTCGACTTGATCAACAAGGAATACAACCGACGGATGAATAGTGGCGGTGCTGGAGCCGTCAGTCTGCTTGTCGTGATGAAAGATATTCTTGAAGCGGAGCTGAAATAGACTAAAAATGGGACGAAAAAGAAAAAGTGGTGGAAAGATGAGGGGGGATTCTTCCACTAACTATTCCAACGCATTGAAAGACTTTCTATCTTTGCACCAGCTTTCTGCAAGATCGGAGCTTGAACTAATGAGCCTTGAAGGAAGGCGAGGTCTTGCATTAGATATAATCATGGAAGGTAAAATCATGAGAGTGGTGCAGCAGGGCGAGGCTTTCGCTGTACAGAGTCAGAAGAGTGAAAACGGCCAGATGATGAAGTGCAACATCGTGTTGCAGGAGATGGGTGGCAAGTACGAAAACCAATATGCAGCTGCCATGCTGGGGAATGCGGCTCAGTGCAAATTCTATCCTGGCGATTTGGTAGTGGCTACGCTCAGATTCACGGCTCGTGAGTATAATGGTCAGGTTTATCAGGACATCCTCGTTACGGACATTGAAAAGCTTGGCAAGTAATTAATCTTGAATTGAAATGGGTGGAGTGAGAATTGTCCCGGGATAATTTGCGCAAACTGCTTACGACACTTCTTTCATTTATCCTAATTTTAATTTAAGAAATATGAAAAAAACAAATAATAAGCAGGTAAACAACCAGCAAGTGAATAATGATGACTGCCAGCATGTGCAGTTGGGTGGAACGGCTTACTATGATGATAAGCAGTATTTTCTCTTCTGTCCTGATGCACCCAATCAGCGTGTTGTAGAGAGCTTCCGACGTCATGGCGTGGCTCAGCAGATGCAAGACGGAACGTTTGATTTCGTGGCGCTTTCTAAGCAGAAAAGTCAGTCGAAATTGATTAAGAAACTGGCTCACGGACGTGTAAGCAAAACCAAGGATGGAGGCATCCAGCTCACCTTGAAGGTGTTTTGCAATGAAGGAATCAATATCGGCCATACGCTGGCTTCTGAGGCTGCAGAGGGAGCAGAGGCTGTAGTGGCTTATCAATTAAAAAGATAAATGAGCTGTTATTTAATTAAGGTGGAGAATGGGCACAAGGTTGCCCGTCCCATCACCTCGGAAGAGGAATATAAGCAGCTGCGTGGAAGCAAAGAGCAGAAGGCGAATTTGCGTCAGGCTCGTGCCGGAAGCGATGCTGCGAAACGCAGACTGATACAATTCAATTACTCCGGGCATTATCCGCAGGGCGTAGTGAAAGGCATGAAACTGCCAAGTTCGGCTTTCGGCTTTGATATGGATGAACCAGAGGCTTTTGCCCAAGCTGCCCAACTGCTGCTGAAGGAGCCTGGCAAATACGGTCTGCTGATGCTGGAAAGGAGCGCAAGACAGGGCGGTCATGCGGTGTTTGAGCGTGAAAAGGGCAAGACCATCTTGGAGAATCAAGTGAGGATTGCTACAATGCTGAAATGTGAAATGGATACGTCGGCTCACGACATCAACCGGGTTTACTTCACCACCACTTCGGATGATGAAGACTTGCTTTTCCTCTCTCCGCATCTCTTTCAGGATGCTTACGACGAGGCTGCTGTGGCAGCTGAAGCAAAGGTTTTGGAGGAACGGGAGAGAACAGGAAAAGAGGAGTTGAATGAGGGTGCTCACAAGGCGAACAAGCATTACAAACCTTGGGAAAATCCGATGCCAAATGCTTCTGCTACGATTTTAGGCGGAGACACTTCTACAGGCTCTTCAGAGAAGAAAACAGGATCGACTGCTCCTGCAGCTTCTACAGGAAAGAATGAAACTTCAACCCCATCTGCTGGAACTCCCCAAGTTTCTGCTCCATCTGATCTCAAATATCTTGGAATCCCTTATTCCGACATTATCGCCAAATGGTGGCAGATGTATAATGATGGTCAGGAACCCGTGAAATCCAATCGCAACACATTGACTTTCGAGCTTGCCGTGAATCTCCGTCATATCTGCGGTTTCGACCGCAATCTGATGGCTCAGGTGATTCCCTGCTACGATGGTTTCCCTGATCAGGAAAAGATGGCTTGCATCAACTCGGCACTCAGTGAGAAAATCACGCAAATGCCGAAACGTCTGAAAGACGTATTGTCTGCCATTCGACAAGAGAAACTGAACAAGAATGCGGCAACGGGAGCGACAGGAACGGATGAAGACGATGAAGCTTTCATCAATGCGCTGGATGAAGCTAATGCGCAGGACGACCAGTTCTACTATAATGCCCTGCCGAAACTGCCGCAAGGTATCAAGGACTCGGTTGATGCTGTGGGCCCAGCCCTCGCCATGCCTGTCATCTCTGCTATCTGCCCGGTCATCGGAATGCTTGCCACAGGCGTAAAGGTAAGCGTGCACGGCAAGATGAACTCGCTCAATCTCATCTCCTATATCGCCGGTGATTTCGCCTCAGGAAAGGGTAGTATTGACCCGATTATCAACACCTGGACGAAAGAAGTGAAGGATATGGACAAGATGTATCTGCAGACGGAGGAGGACTGGAGAGTCAAGAAGCGTGCGGCAAAGAACAAGAAGGAGCAGCCTGAAGAACCGAAATTGCCTATCAGATGTCTGACGCTGAACAATACCGTGGCCAATCTCGCTGAACGTCTTGCCAACACCGAAGGCAAACACGCCTTCTCCTTCACTCCGGAAGCCGACACCGTGGCGCAGAAGTGGAAATCGGCCATGAGCGACTTTTCCGTGATGCTCCGTCAGGCTTACGACGGCACCAGCTATGAACGTGAGGCAAGAAGTGCTGAGGCGGTGAATGTGCATATCGAAAGGCTTCTGTGGAATGTGGTGATGTGCGGAACGCCTGATGCGCTCTATCGTGTAGTGAGCAACTACACGGATGGTTTTCAAAGCCGTATCATTGTGGCTCGAACTCCCGATAATACCTTTACACCGCTCACCGAAAATCTTTATGTTCTGAAGGAACGACAGAAGGAACGCATCATCCAGATAGCCCATCTGCTGCCGCTGATGAACGGAGAAGTGGTGCTGCCCAAGTTAGAGGAAAGAGGTAGAGAATGGCTGGAGCTGATAAGACTGGAAACGATGAAGAATGACGACAAGGTGAAAGCTCGCCAGCGTTTCCGTATCTGTCCCACCACGATGAGAATGATGACATGTATCATGCTCTGCAAGGTGGCTGAGACGCTGATCCAGAAGCATGGTTTTCAAGGTGCTGAAAAAAAGCTGAAACAGAATCCGCTGATATGGAAGGAATTGATAGTCAAGATGCAGACACCTACCATGCTTGCAGCCTTCAATATCCTTGCCGATTATCAGTTGGACAATGCGCTCTACTTCTTCCGCAGCCGCATAGAAGATGCGTTCTCATCGAAGAGCTATTGCGGTCAGACGGCTTACGACCGAAGCCGACGTGGCAGAAATGACTCCATCTTCGAGCGTCTGGACGTTACTTTCTCCTTTGAGCAGGCTTTGCAGCAAAGCATTGCCGTGAAGGGTGCAAACGTAACCCGCGAGGTCGTCAGACAGATGCTGAAAAACTGGAAGCGACAGGGGTTGATAGGTGTGCTGCCTGATATGCGTTATCAGAAGGTTCAGCCTACGGTATAAAAGTGCTTATAGGTACGTGATCATTAATTATTCCGGTCATTAACGGTCACGGTCATTTTCGGTCATTAAGGATTTTCAGTCAGAAATTCTTAATGACCTATCAACAAATCAAATGTATTTTTTTTAATTTTATTTTTATGGTAGTATATATTTATCGCCGTCATTTTACCCGCTGGGGGATTGAGGGCACATTAGTTATAAAGGGTTCAAAAGTTTGTGATACCCTTGAACATCCTACATGTTATTTTCCTGCTGGGGAGTATGAGATAACTCTTTTTTCTCCCATCTTGGCCGGGGAAAAAAGTAGAAAAATGCCCATTGTCTTAATTCGAGGAATGTCAATATGGAATGTACTCCCTCGCATTGCTTATATTCAACCTGGTAATGGTCCGATGAGGCTGAAATACCGCAGCATCATCCTGGGCGAGTCTGTTCTCCCAGGTCTGGTAATTCACTCTCAGGAATGCTTTGAACGATTTTATGAGCGATTAAGGAAAGCTGTAAAGAGAAATGAATATATCTATTTAACTATCGTTGATTTGGGTAGTGATGAAATCCCAATATCTGATTAGGATTATCTCACATACATTTTTCATTTTAAATAGTTATTTTATGCGTATTATCAAGGAAATCATCATTCATTGTAGTGCTACTAAAGAAAATAAGGACTACACAGTTGCCGACATCGACCGCTGGCACAGAGCACGCGGTTTCAGAAAGATCGGCTATCACTTCGTCATCTACCGCAACGGCGACATTCACGTAGGCCGTTCAGTGTCTGAAATCGGTGCTCATTGCAAGGGGCACAATGCCATCAGTATCGGCATCTGTTATATCGGCGGCTTATCCAAGGATGGCAAGCTAAAGGACACCCGAACTCTTGAACAGAAGGCTGCCCTGCTGGATCTCATCACTCAGCTGAAGGAGGAATTCCCTCACGCCACCATCCACGGCCACAACGAGTTTTCTGCCAAAGCCTGTCCTTGCTTCGATGTGAAGAAGGAATATTCACAATATATTGAGAAAGGGGGTGGGGAATAAAAACAAGGCGTACGTCCTCATTGCGAGGGGATGTACGCCTTTTTCTTGTCTTTAGCCTTTCAGACTTTTTATTCTTTAAAGGTTTTCTTTTTATCGTCTCATTTTCTTTCTGATCCATTGACTGAATGCCTCGTAAGCACTGATTTCCTCCTGGTGCTGTGGCTCAGCGAAGGTAAGTTGGTCACCGGATGAATCGCCATACTGGTCTGGGAAGATAATCATCAGATTGGTGCCCGAGAAGAAGCGGGTGATTTCCTCTGGCAGACGTTCCAGGGCTGTCTTGTAGGATACTGTTCCCTTGCGGGCAGTAATCACTACCAACATGTGGTCGTTGGAAATCTGGGCTGCCAACTGTGGCATTTCGTTCCAATGGTTCATCAAGGCATAGTCGGCACGCACTTCATGATGGCGGTTCTGTATGTACTCATTGATGAGCGCCAAGGTTTCGGTGCGACCATGAAACTGGATACGGCAGTCGAGATTTCCTGCCATTCGGCTGAGGCGTTCAAGCCAGCGGTAAAAGCCTGGTTCAAACTCTGCTCGTGATGGCACGGCTACCTGGATTCTGCGTATCGTATTCAACGGTTGTATGACGCGAGCCATGATAATCTGTCGGCTCAAACCGTTGAAAAGGCTCTGATGGAATTCGCCCCAGAATTTCGGAGAACGCTCCGGATGCATGTGCATGCCGATGATAATCTCTGAGCATTGGAACTCGTTGAAAGCATGCTTGATGCCATTGGCGATGTTGGCCGCAATACGAACCTGCGTCTGGGTCATCACATCGGTAGCTGCTGCTAATTGGCTGCAATGGTCGAGCAGTTGTCTGCCCTGTTCCTGATTGTATCGCATGTCCTTATCATCGTAAACCACGTTCAGACAAACCAGTCCCCGGTTCAGTTTCTGATTTCTCACTAAGAGTGCCAAATCCATCAGGCTGTCGGCATATTCCGGGTATCTCACTGGGATGAGAATCTTCTCGTCATTGCCCTTCTTCTCGTCTTCAGCTTCCGGCAATTCCTTGTCTCGGAGGACAATCTTCTGGGACGACCAGTCGGTGAGGAGCGAGGAGATGATGCAGGTAAAGAGGATCATGATGACCACACCATTGAGCATGTCATCATTCACCAGATAAGTGTTGGGACCGATGAGGATATTCATTCCGACCATGACCATGGCGATACTGCCGGCAGCGTGGGCTGAGGTGAGTCCAAACATCATGTGGCCAGAGGAAAGCGGAAGGCGGAAACCGAGGCATGCTGCATAGGCTGCTATGGCTTTGCCTAACGTTCCGAAAAAGACGATGCAGAAGATTACCCAGAGGATATGACCGCCCTGGAAGAGCAGGTTGACATTGATGAGCATGCCTACTCCTATCAGGAAATAAGGGATGAAAAGGGCATTGCCGATGAACTCCAAGCGGTTCATGAGCGGAGATATGTGGGGAATGTATCTGTTGAGGATGAGGCCGGCAAAGAAAGCTCCGAACACGCCCTCGATGCCTACTATCTGGGACAAGGCTGCACTCATGAAAAGCATCGCCATGACGAAGATGAACTGCATGACGGCATCACTGTAGCGGCGCAGAAACCAGCGGGTAAGACGGGGAATGAGGAATATCATAAAACCGCAATAGGCTGCAAACTTGGCGGCGAAGAATATCCAGAAGAGTATGCCGTCATGCTCGCCAAACGAGGCAACGAGACCTGCTAAGATGACCAACGCTATCAGAAGCGAAAGCATACTGGACCCGACACTCAGCGTGACACTCGGTTTCTGCTGCAATCCGTATCTCGAAACTATCGGGTAGGCTATCAGCGTATTGGAAGCCATGATACAGCTGAGGAGGAGCGAGGACTTGGTGGAGTAGTGGAGCAGGTGGATGCTCATGAGATAGGTCAGCGTAAACGGCACGAAGCAGGTAAGCAAGCCATAGATGAGTAGTCGCGACTTGTTTTTCTTCATACCTTCCATGTCCATCTCCAAGGCTGCGAGGAACATGATGTAGTAGAGCCCCACCCTTCCAAACAGTTCGAAGGAGGAGTCTCGTTCCAGGATATTCAGTCCATACTTGCCGACAACGATCCCTGCCAACACCATGCCAATGATGTGTGGAATACGCAGTTTACCCATAATGATAGGGGCAAAGAGAACGATGAGCAGCACTACGAAGAAGATCAACGTAGGGTCGGTTATCGGGAAGTAATGTGTTAAATTCAGCATAGGCATTCTATTTTTTGTTTGCAAGTGCAAAGATACGTCGTTTTTTTGAATTGACCATACAAAATTACGGAGAATTATTTTTCCAGTGGTATCTAATGGTATTATTTCTAAGTTTCATAAAAAAAAGAGAACGCATTGCAGCTTTTTCTAAAATTTTTGTTGTACTTTTGCAAGCGTATGAATTCATTATTTCTCTTTCAGTTTGCATGTTTTATATTCATGCTCATCAATGTCTTTATCGTGGCACTCATACGCATCGGTGGCTTTCACCCGCACTTCTTTTACCTTTGCACCCGGAATCACGAAAGCTAAAGTTGGTTAATGGGTGTTAAGATGTACTAGTAAGTATCCTAGATATTCTCTATTCACCGATTCAGTCCTTCGCCTACCCAACATTCTTTCTTGATTCCATTAAATTCTAAAATGTTAATAATATGGATAAAGAACTGTATTTTGGCGTAGATGTCTCCAAGAAGACTCTCGACCTTGCTTATTATGATGGTGAAACCATCGATTGGAAGAATGCTCATATTAAGGTGAGCAATGATGATGCTGGGTTCAAAAAGATTGGCTCCTGGGTCGCAAAGGTAGGAAAAGACTTTGATACCTTTTTGTTCTGTCTGGAATATACCGGACTCTATAACCAAAACTTTAGATTATGGTTGGAATCCAAAGAATATATCTATAGTATGGTGGAACCTCGCAAAATGCATCGCTTTGAGCCAGACTTGGATGATGACCAGCGCTCTCTAGACCGTATCAAGACTGATGAACTGGATGCTTTCAGAATAGCAATCTATTGTGAGCAGAACCACAAGAAGATTCTTCGCAATCCCTCCAAGCTTCCCTCACCTGTCTATTTCAAGTTGAAGAGACTGCTGGCTGAGCGTAAGCAGAACACCAAGCAGTCTGTTCTTTACAAGCAACAGCTTCATGATATCTGCGCATACGACACAGACTTATCCGTTGAACGCAAGAAACTCCTGCTGAAGAACATGAAGGAAAACCAGAAAGCAATAGACAAGGAGATTGACAGCTACATGAATGAAGATGCAAGCATCAGCAAAAATTTCAATCTGCTGTCCTCCATTCCTGGCATTGGTCGCATCATAGCGTTGGAAACTATTGTATTGACGGAAAATTTCACTGCCATCAACAATCCTCGCAAATATGCCTGTTACATAGGAATAGCCCCTTTTAAAAAGGAATCTGGTACCTCAGTAAGAAAGAAAACAGGTGTTTCCAAGAAAGGCTTTTCTGAAGCCAAGGCAGACTTATCCATAGCTGTCCTTTCCGCCATAAGGAACAATCCTTCAATAAGAGACTATTGGATACGCAAGAGAAAGGAAAAATGCGGTGGCATCGTACTCAATGCCATCAAGTTCAAGCTAGTCCTTCGTATGTTTGCCGTGATAAAGCGTGGAACACCATATGTGGAGACAGATGCATACAAGAACTAAAATGCAGCAAAAGTGAACTATCGCACTTCTTAGAGCATAACTATTCCCCGATTAAGTCCTTTGTCTGCGTTTTTTTCACTACCTTTGCCGGAGCATCTGAAAAGGAAGGAACTCCGGACGGGGGTAGTGAACTATTTTGCCGTAGGCAAAGACCTTTCCCTGATCTAGTTTCCCCTGCCTGAAATGCCAGGTCAAGTGCCGTTTAGGGATTTAGCTGTGCGCCAGCTTGTAAAAGATGTGGCTTACCCTGACATAGAGAGTTCCTTCCTGCAAAATGCGGTACAAAGGTATGAAAAATAAATCATTTATCGGCATCGACATCTCAAAAAATGTCATTGACGTATCAATTTTCTGTGAAGGAACCCCAATTAAGGACTTTCCTCACGATGTATTCAACAATTCCCGCAAGGGATTTGGCGAAATGTGCACATGGCTCAAGAAGAATCATGTGGTTCTCTCGAACTGTCTCTTTGGAATGGAGTTCACCGGCAGCTACTCCATGGAACTGGAGAAGTTTCTTAATGCCAGGAAGTATCAGTTCTGCATGCTCTCCACCCATGTGATAAAGCATTATCCCATGGGACCCAAGGACAAGAGCGACAAGATTGATTCTGCCAAGATTGCAGACTTTCTCTATCGCTATAATGGTACAGAATGTGTCAAGCCTTATAAAATGCCGGACAAGACCATGCAGAGACTCAAGGCACTGATGAATGAGCGTAAGTTCCTGGTAGAACAACGTACATGCTTCATGAACAGAAGACAGCTGTGCACCACAAAGGAAGACGCCCAGCTATATGATAGCTACATCAAGAAACTCAGCCATGACATTGAAAACATCGAGTTGGAAGAACAGAAGTTGCTGGTTACAGACGAAAGTCTCTTCACGACTTACTGGAATCTTCTGACAATACCAGGAATCGGTTTCGTCAATGCCATAAATGTCATTGTCATTACTCGAAACTTTACCGCTTTTGAAACAGCAAGGCAATATGCCAGTTATGTCGGCGTGGCACCGCACTTCCGCACTTCCGGCACCAGTGTGAGATGGCGGCCCCGACCTTC
>OOCG01000743.1_pt1 | contig 19718 bp, 14 predicted proteins | sample 1671521 | NCBI WGS metagenome assembly OOCG01 (sample SAMN06348165, study PRJEB24527) | human gut metagenome | biome: human gut; feature: ankylosing spondylitis patient; material: feces | host: Homo sapiens | place: China | collected 2015-10
GAGCTCATCGAGTCAGGTCAGGAGCCTTTCGTCTTCGACCACGACTGCCGCGAGGGTATCTGCGGTATGTGCTCTCTTTATATTAATGGTACACCACATGGTAAGACAGAGCGTGGTGCTACAACATGTCAGCTCTACATGCGTCGTTTCAACGATGGTGACGTAATCACCGTTGAGCCTTGGCGTTCTGCAGGTTTCCCTATCATCAAGGACTGTATGGTTGACCGTTCAGCATTCGACAAGATCATCCAGGCAGGTGGTTACACCAGCATTCGTACAGGTCAGGCTCAGGATGCCAATGCTATCCTGATTCCTAAGGAGAATGCAGACGAGGCAATGGATTGCGCTACATGTATCGGTTGCGGTGCTTGTGTTGCTGCATGTAAGAATGGTTCTGCTATGCTCTTCGTCAGCTCAAAGGTTAGCCAGTTGGCACTTCTCCCACAGGGTCGTGTAGAGGCTGCTGCCCGTGCTAAGAAGATGATTGCACGCATGGATGAGCTTGGATTCGGTAACTGTACAAACACTCGTGCTTGCGAGGCAGTTTGTCCTAAGAACGAGTCTATCGCTAACATCGCCCGCTTGAACCGTGAGTTCTTGAAGGCAAAGTTGGCTGACTAATATCGTAATCAAGGATTTCTCTGCATCTTTTTCGGATGCAGGAAGTCTTCTCTATACTTTTATTCTTTGTTTTGAAAGGATAATTGGCTGAGAACCAAAGGTTTAGGTGAGTAAAAGGTTGTTTTGCCTTTTACTCACCCTTATTTTTGATAGGTTTGGAATATGCTTTTTAAGAGGATAAAAACAGACAGATATTCTCTTAAAAATTTTGTAGAGTCATCAGAATATCGTATTTTTGCGCTTCAAAGCAAAGAATAAGTAACGAAATGACGAATCATTCAACAGAAATAATGAATCAAGCCACTCAAGATTTTATTCGCCAGCATCAGGATGAGGATGTCCGCCAGTTGGCTTTCCTTGGAAGCAAGTATCCGGAAGTAAATATGCCTTTCGCGCTCGACCAGATTCGTGGGCGAAAGATGGCGCATGTCAAGTTGCCACGTTGGGCAAGTATTGAGGGCATTATCTATCCTCCTCATATTTCGATGGAGCAATGTTCGTCAGAGCAGACAGCTCTTTATAAGGCAGAATTGGCGGCAAGATTGCTCGGTTTGTCAGTTTCTTCTTCTGAAAACGAAAAAGAGTGCGAAAAAGCCTCTAATTCTCATTTTTCCAAAATTTGCGAATTTGCGAGCGAAGGGGCAGTTGATTCAGAATTCGCCAAAAATGAAGATGCTTGCAAAAAACAACAGATATTAACAGAATGCGATAAATATGTTAATAAGAGCAAAGAGAAACCGAATGAGGAAGATTTTTCTGAAGAAATTGAGTTTGTTGACTTGACTGGTGGTTTCGGAGTGGATTTCTCATATATAGCTTCCCGGTTGGGCGTAAAGTCGATGTATGTAGAGCGTCAGGATCATCTCTGTGAAGCAGCGAAGGAAAACTTTGAGCGGTTGGGTTTGAAGAACGCCATCGTGAAGAATGGAGACGGAATAGAGGTTCTGCATTCTTTTGCTTCAAAGAAAGAGGCTGCTGCATCAGATTCTTTAGGCATAACTGAAGAGCAGTCTCAGTCATTACTTAAGACCAACTTTGGTCTTAAGCTGATCTTCATCGATCCTGCCCGTAGAGACGATGCTGGCAATAAGGTTGTATCTTTGAAAGACTGCACGCCTGATGTTACCGTTTTGCAGGAAGAGATGCTTTCGAAGGCAGATTACGTCATCATCAAACTCTCTCCGATGCTTGACTGGCATCGTGCGGTAAGCGAATTAAACTGCGTACAAGAGGTTCATATCATCTCCGTGAACAATGAGTGCAAGGAACTCCTTTTAGTGCTCTCAGCGCGAAATATGGGCGATATGGAGGCTTCTTCGGCAGATGGAGATAGTGGAGAAGATGAAATAGATGGAGCAGAAGGAACAGATGGAGAAGTAAAACATGCCGGGAGTCTCCGCATTTATTGTGTCAATGATGCCCAGTCCTTCGTCTGCGAAGAGTCGGATATGGAGGCTTCTTCCGTCAAGATTGCCCCATCTACGCTTGAAGAGATGCAGTATCTTTACGAGCCGAATGCGTCGTTGATGAAAGCCGGCTGTTTCGGCGTTCTTTCCGGGCGCTATGATGCAAGGATGCTTTCCAAGAACAGTCATCTTTTCGTGAGCCGTGAGCCTATCGCCGCCTTCCCCGGCAGAAGTTTCCGCATCATCGCTGTATCCTCCTTTAATAAAAAGGAGTTGAAGCGTCATCTGTCAGGAATCACCAAGGCGAACATCGCCACCCGCAATTTCCCACTTTCCGTGGCAGAATTGCGCAAGCGATTGAAGTTGAAGGATGGTGGCGAAACCTATATCTTCGCCACCACATTGAGCGACGAAAGCCATGTGCTGGTAATAACGGAGAAAGCTTAGAAAACCTCGAAAATGTGTAAAATGTAAAGGTCTGAAAAGAAAAATATATCAGCAACAGCTTGATAGAGAGAAAAATAGGTGAGGTGTGCTGCCACAGGGTGTGTAGTTGTCTGCAGGGTGGACGCATTTTGATGCGTCCGCCCTGTAGAGTTTCATAGTCAGTATGTGCAAAAAATGTACCTGCTGAATACATAAAAAAGCAAGTTCTCTTGTTTATTTTCGATTTTTGTTATACCTTTGCCGAAATCTTCTAATTTAATTGGATTATAGAATATGGCAAAGGACGATAATGTAGCTAAATCTGGTAATCAGCAATTGCCTGTAGAAAATAAAGTGGAGTCTCTGATACAAGTTATCAGAGGACAACAAGTGATGCTTGACCGTGACTTGGCTGAGCTGTATGGAGTAGAAACAAGAAGGTTGAATGAGCAGGTAAAACGTAATATAGAACGTTTCCCTGAAGACTTTATGTTTCAATTGACAAAAGAAGAGTTTGAAAATTGGAAGTCGCAATTTGCGACATCCAATTCAATAGTTATGGGTGCTCGTAAAAGACCTTACGCTTTCACAGAGCAAGGAGTTGCTATGCTTAGTGGGGTTTTGAAGTCATCGACTGCTGTTGAAGCAAACATCCGCATCATGCGAGCATTCGTATCTATGCGCCATTTTATGGTGAACAATGTGGCGTTTTTCCAACGATTGGAAACAATCGAATTTAATCAGTTGGAGTCTAATAAGGTTCAGGCGAAGATTCTTGCTCATCAAGAAGTACAAGACCATCGCATAGACGAAATTTTCCGTCGCTTGGACGAAGGAATGTACAAACCGAAGCAAGGAATCTTCTTTGATAACCAAATCTATGATGCTTATTCCTTTGTCTCTGAACTTGTGAAGAGCGCAAAGCATCACATTATCCTTATTGACAATTATGTGGATGAATCTGTATTGACCTTGTTGGATAAGCGAGGTGAGAATGTTTCAGCTTGCATCTATACCCAGCAGATAAAACGACAGCTTCGTCTTGATATAGAACGTCATAACAGCCAATATCCACCTATAGAGGTTACCTTGTTCCGTCGCTCCCACGACCGTTTCCTTTGCATTGATGATATAGTTTATCATGTAGGTGCATCCATCAAAGACCTTGGTAAGAAGTGGTTTGCTTTTTCTAAGATGGAAGATTTCAATCCAGAGGAACTTGTGGCGAGAATCAATAATGCTATTTGATGTCAAAATTTGTGACTTTAAATGATTATCAAGCTTCAATCGTGAGTAAAAGTGCAACGTGGCGTTGCACTTTTGTCTTGCTTTTTAGTGTGCCTTAACGTATGATATTTTATTCAACCATGAAAATAATCCACGAAAAACATACAACTTATCATTATTTTCACTATCTTTGCATCCGATACCACTCTCGCTCACGCCGTATCGAGGCATTGGAAGCTGCTTTAAGCGACTTTCTTGTGCTAAGATGGGAGAAAAGGTAAGTGGGATAAAGGTATCACGACATAATATAAAGGCGTTTACTTGACGCTTTGTTCTTGACGAATCGGAACTTCGCAACTTTCAAATGTAGTCTTGAGCATTGCAACGGTAGATGCCCTCGGGATGTGATATATTTCGCATCCCTTTACTGGTATGGCTTATTGCGTCTTGCGATGAGTCTTATATCCGTATAGGGAGAAGTGTATACATATCGGCGTGGGCTTCGACGTTGCTCGTTCAACTGTGTGGGCAATGCGAAGGCCTCGATTCGTGGGACGGGTAACAGGTAGAATCCCACGTTTTTTTTATTTTGCCGTGGAAAGAGAATATTAATCGCCATTTGGGGATTCGTGGCAAAATGCTATCAAATAATGGCTAAACTTATTTTGCGATGGTATAGGAAAATCTCGGAATGGATAGTTTCGCTAATAGTATTGCTATTTGCTTTGGGATTGTGTGCCCTGATGAGGAATAATGCAAATGGTTGGTTGGCAAGTTATGGGGATGCTTTAAGTGGCATTGCGGCTTTTGTTAGCATTTTACTTTTATATAAGACGTTAATATCCCAGAATCGTTCTTTTAAGCAAGAGCGTTTTGAGATTACATTTTTCAATCTTTTAGACCAACGACAAAAGGTAGTTGATAGTTTGTCCTTTAGATGTGAAGAATTAAAGGGAGTGGATTTTGTATTAGTGTCCTACCATGGTGAAGAATGTTTTGAGGCAATTTGTCGTGAGATGAATTGCTTGAAGGAAGCTCTTTATGGCAAAAAATATTTGGGTATGATGGCAGATGAGGATATTCCTACTGCAATGCAGGAGTTATCAATGGAGCCTTGTATAGATGAAATGATAAGGAATGCTCAAAAACGATGCTATTGTAAAAGGGCAAATTATATTTATGGTATTACAAAAGTAGATTTTGAAACAGCAAGGCAGGAACAAACCGAAGAGTCAAAAAATAGAAGATGCTTTAATCTGTTGATAAGTCATGGCTCCTTAGTTTGTGAACGTTATTTTAGGTTGATAAGTCTGATATTTTCAATTCTTGCAGAGGCTAAGGAGATAAAGTATTGCAAAATATTATTAGCACAGATGTCTGTATCAGAACAGAAACTACTTAGCTATCAATCATTAATAGATGAGAAGTTCCATAATCAAATGTTTCTTTCTCAAGTAGATAATGAGTTAAAATTACATGGTATATAATTATTAATTACAATGAAACAGATTTACATTTTCTTAGTGTGCTTGTTTGCATCCATCGGTATGAATGCACAAGACAAGGTGATGACGGTAGACAATCAAACTCCTGGTTGGCTATCGAGCAAAATGACTTATGCTCAGCAAGTCGCAGTGGAGGATTTGACAGTTACAGGATATATTAATCCTACTGACATGGAGTTTATCAATGGTTTAATTGGTAAAAGAAATCTAAAAGTACTGAATCTTTATAATGTAGTAACGATTGATAAAGACAATAATGATTATGTGTTGTGGGGTAACTTCATAAAAGCAGGTAAAACTCTACAAAAACTAATACTTCCTAAAGTGTTTAAAGGGGGAGTACATTTTAATACCAAGATAGATTCTCTGTTTTTGATTTGTAATAGTGATACTAAAGTAGGAACTGATTCTAAGATAAACCATTTGACATTAATGGAGGGGAGTGATAGTATCCCTTCTGGTTTTTTTCGGACTTCAGAGGCTTGTTCTATTTCTGCCTTTCCGAATACATTGAAATTTATTGGAGAGATTGCTTTTTCTGGGGCAAAACTATCTTTTCATGAGCCTTTAGTGTTTCCCAAAGCAATAGTAAAGATTGGTGGAATACAATTTGGTGATTCGTATTCTTGGTGGGTACCTGGCGATTATGATTCTATAACTGATATGCCTGTTTCGGAGAAGCGTTTTGATTTTCCTGATAGTCTAAAATGTTATTATAGTAGAAGGACATATGGGTATTCTTCTTTTTCAGTTAGTATAAAAGACATCTTTAAATCCGATACAGTTACCGTTGGTGAAAAATGTGATTCTTTATTTGCTCGGTTAGAGGCTAAATATGCATTTTTCTATGCAAAGAATCCACCGGTACGTGATCATGATAGTTATTCAAAGAATATTATAGAGACTTTGTATGTACCAGAAGGAAGTTTAGAAGCATATACAAAAGCATATGGTGGCTATGATGATATAGGCAATATTATTGAGATGAAAAAAGTTTCCAATATTGCTCTCCGTTGGACCTCTCCTCACCAAATGCAGCCTAATGAGCATACAAACTTACTATTTGAAGTTCAACCATCCGATGCATTTGACAAACACTTAAAGTGGAGTAGCAATAACGAAGAGGTAGCTACTGTAGATGAGAAAGGAGAAGTTTACGCTCATAAAAGTGGTACTGCAACTATCACTGTTACAACATACGATGGTAGTGTATCGAACTCATGCGAAATTATAGTAGCAAAGCCTGTGGCTGGAGTTTCTATTGAGCCTGCCGAGGTTGAACTGACAGAATTAGGCAAAACCGTACAACTGACAGCAAAGATACAACCCGAGGATGCTACCAACAAAAATGTGACATGGAAGAGTAGTAATGAAAGTGTCTGCATGGTATCAAATAGCGGTGAATTGCTAACTACAGGTTATGGTAAAACCGTAGTTTTGGCAACAACAGAAGATGGTAATTATGTAGGAACTTGTATTGTAACCGTATCCGAAGAGACAGGTATTGATAATACAATGGTGTCGTCTGAAGTTAAAGAAGTATCTCGCTTCTCATCACAAGGACAGCGATTGACAGCACCAACTAAGGGTGTGAATATCGTGAAGTATTGCGACGGCAGCGTGAGAAAAGAAATCGTGAAATAAAAAATACAAAGGAGGCAAGTCTTATTTTATGAGATTTGTCTTCTTTTCGTTTCTTTCCAATTTTGCAAACATTGGAAAGAATTGCCTCGGTCCGGAATAAGGATTAGTGCCCTTGCTTTCCCTTTCTGTATAATTGCTTCAGGAAGGGCACAAATGTGCTCCTCGCAGGGCAAAATTGCCAGAAGGTCTTTTGTCTATTGGAGATTATGCTTTTTCTGGATGTGCATTAGAAAATATAACAATACCAAAAACCGTTTGTGTTTTGGGGAAAACTGCTTTTAGGTGGAATCCTTTACTTGAAATAGTAGTGCCAAATTCAATAGCGAAAATTGATGATGAAGTTTTTGATAGGTGTAAGAGTTTGAGTTCTGTAACGATTGGAAATGCGGTAGAAAGTATTGGAAAGCATGCTTTTTGGTATTGTACAAATTTGAAGGAATTTATTAGTCTAACATCTACTCCTCCAGTAGTGGTAGAAGATGAAAATGGTGCAACTTTTGCAGATGTAGATTTGAGCAAAGCTACTCTTTATGTTCCACAAGGAAGTAAAGAAAAATATGAACAAGCTGCCGTGTGGAATACTTTTGGAAAAATAGTAGAAATCAATCCTACAAACATTGCAGGAGTTGAAAACGGAATTTCTAATATGATTATTTCTCGTTATTCTGTAAATGGACAGCGATTGGCAACTCCTGCTAAGGGAATTAATATCGTGAAATATAGTGATGGAAGTGTGAGAAAAGAAATGGTGAAGTAGAAGTTAGAGTATAAGAACAAGAATAATACAAGAATAAGTGGTTGTTTCCTTTGTGGGAATAACCACTTTTCTCTTTTTTGAGAAGCCGATTACCTGCATCAACACGTATCATTATACTAAAAGAGTAAAAAAGCAACAAATACCTTCCTGAATATTTGGAAGTAACTAATATTTGCCTTATTTTTGCAGCATGGATGAAGAAGAGAGAACTGGTCGAACTTTTTGGACCGATCAAGTCCAAGCCTGCTTGGTCGAATTCAAAGTCTGCGAGAAAAGGCAAATAAAACATATCTTCAATTACAAACATAAAGCAAACAGTACAGCAATGAACAAATTAAAAACTATCTATCTATCGCTTCTGTTCTTCTTGGCGATGAACATGATGGGCGGAGTGAATGCGATGGCGGAGAACTATCCCTATCGCAGTGATTATCTTTGGCTTACCGTGCCCGATCATGCCGACTGGCTCTATCGCACTGGGGAGCAGGCTAAGGTGGAAGTAAGCTTCTACAAGTATGGAATACCTCGTGACGGCGAGGTGAAGTATGAAATAGGCGATGACCTGCTCAAGGCTGATAAGCAGGGAAGCTTCAGACTGAAGAATGGGCGCGCCATCGTGAACATCGGAACCCGAAAGGCTCCGGGATTCAGAGACCTGAGATTATCTTATCAGCTTGATGGCAAAACCTATCAGCATCATGTGAAAGTGGGATTCTCGGTGGATAAGATTCAGCCTTATACCCAGGAACCTAAGGATTTCGACTGTTTCTGGCAGGAGGCGAAGGATGAACTGAAGAACGTTCCCTTGAGCTACACCAAAGAACTCGCCAAGGAATACTGTACCGATAAGATAGATTGCTATCTCGTAAAACTTCAGATAGATAAGATGGGACATGTGATGTATGGCTATCTTTTCTATCCCAAGAATGCCAGCCAGGGCAACCATCCCGTGGTGCTCACCCCTCCGGGAGCCGGCATTAAGACCATCAAGGAACCTCTGCGCAACAAGTATTATGCAGAGAACGGATTCATTCGCTTCGAGATAGAAATCCATGGCCTCGACCCACGTCTTCCTGCCGAAACCTTTCTGGAGATAAGTAAGGGATTCAACGATGCAAACGGGGGATATCTTGCCAATGGCTTGGAAGATAAGAACCGCTACTACATGCGCCATGTGTATCAGGGATTGGTGCGCTGCATCGACTTCCTTACCTCGCTCCCCGAATGGGACGGAAAGAATGTGGCTGTGCAGGGCGGCAGTCAGGGCGGTGCCTTGGCGATTGTCGCAGCAGGCTTGGATAGCAGAGTAACCCAGTGTGTGGCTAATCATCCGGCGCTCAGCGATATGGCTGCATACGTTGAGAAGGGAAGAACGGGCGGATATCCTCACTTCAATAAATATCATGAGATATTGAAGAACAAGGATTGTCTCAACACCCTGGCTTATTATGATGTGGTGAACTTTGCCCGCAAGGTAAAGGCGCCTACTTATCTTACATGGGGATATAATGATAATACCTGTCCGCCAACCACCAGCTACGCCGTGTGGAATACCCTGAAATGCGAGAAGGAATCGCTGCTTACTCCTATCAACGAGCATTGGACAACCACCGATACCAATCGCAACCAGATGGAGTGGATTAAGAAGCATCTCATCAAGTAAAGACGCATCCTATCGGAAATCTTCTCATCAAACAATGATTCTGCCAAAACCACCATTGATCGGGTGATATAGGTTAGTTTGGGGCTCGCAATCAACCTGGAACCCCTAAAAAACTGCAAAAATAATAGCAATATTTGGTCGTTTGGCGAAATATTGCTATTTTTGCATGTTTAAAATAACAAACTAGTTTGAATTATCATGTCATTAATAGAAATTAAGAGGGTCGAGAGTAAGAAGGACTTGAAGACGTTCATCGACTTCCATTACGACCTATACGAGGGCAATCCGTATGATGCGCCCAATCTTTTCAGCGACGACATGAACACACTTAGCAAAGATCGCAATGCCGCTTTCGAGTTTTGCGAGGCAGAGTATTTCCTTGCTTATAAAGAGGGCAAGGTAGTGGGACGTGTCGCTGCTATTATCAACCATAAGGCCAATAAGCGTTGGGACCGTAAGTCCGTGCGCTTCGGGTGGATTGATTTCATCGACGACCGTGAGGTTTCCAAGGCTCTCTTCGATGCTGTGGAGAAATATGGCAAGGAGAAGGGAATGGAAGATATTGTAGGTCCGCTTGGTTTTACGGATATGGATCCAGAAGGTATGCTTACCTGGGGCTTTGACCAGCTCGGCACCATGCCTACCATCTACAATTATTCATATTATCCGGAGCACGTAGAGGCTTTGGAGGGTTTTACCGTAGATAATAAGTACGTAGAGTATAAGCTGATAGTGCCAGATACCATCCCGGAGAAATATTCCAAGATAGCGGCGATGATAGAGAAAAGATACAATCTCCATGTCCGCAAACTTACCCGTAAGGATATTTATCAGGGCGGATACGGGCAGAAGATTTTCGACCTCATCAATGATACTTACAAGCATCTCTATGGCTATTCTGAACTCTCGCAGAAGCAGATAGACCAGTACATCAAGATGTATTTAGCTTTGCTCGATCTGAACTTTGTGACTGCCATCGAGGATTGGACTACAGAGGATCATAAGATGATAGGAATCGGTATTACGATGCCTTCTCTTACCAGAGCCTTGCAGAAATGCCATAGGGGCAGACTGTTTCCTTTCGGTTGGTGGCATCTGCTGCGTGCCATCAAGTTCCATAAGACTAAGATCGTTGACCTCCTGCTCATCGGTATCCAGCCGGAATACCGTGCCAAGGGTGCCAATGCGCTGCTTTTTGCCGACCTGATTCCTATCTATCAGAAGTATGGAATCGAGTGGGGAGAAACACAGGTGGAAATGGAAGACAATGTTGCTGTGCAGGGACAATGGGGCGTCTTAGACCCAATCCTTCACAAGCGCCGCAACTGCTATATTAAGAAAATCAAGTAAATAGCAACTGTTCGTATAAAATAAAATCAGAACTACAAGGAGGAATTTATGCCTGAAGATAAAAACTTGAATGAAAAGGGTGCTGCCGAAGAACTGGCAAATACCCCTCAGGAGCAACCTGTAGAATATACAGATGACAATATCCGCCACTTGAGCGATATGGAGCATGTGCGTACCCGTCCGGGTATGTACATCGGTCGTCTGGGCGATGGTAACTTGCCTGAGGATGGTATTTATGTGCTCTTGAAGGAGGTGGTCGATAACTCCATCGATGAGTTTAAGATGGGGGCTGGAGCACGTCTGGAAATCGATATAGAGGACAATCTGCGTGTCAGCGTCCGCGACTATGGCCGTGGTATTCCGCAGGGAAAGCTCGTTGAGGCTGTCAGCGTGCTGAATACCGGTGGTAAGTACGATAGCAAGGCGTTCAAGAAGAGTGTCGGTCTGAACGGTGTCGGTGTGAAAGCGGTCAATGCCCTCAGTTCCCATTTCGAGGTGAAGTCATTCCGCGACGGCAAGGTGCGCCATCTTATTTTCGAACGTGGTAATCTCCTGAAGGACAATACTTCCAAGACGGAGGATGAGAATGGTACTTTCATCTTTTTTGAACCAGACAATACGCTCTTCAAGAACTACAGTTTCCATGATGACATCGTGGAGACGATGCTCCGCAACTATACTTATCTGAATACAGGTCTCACCATCATGCACAATGGTCGCCGTATCCTCAGCCGTCATGGTCTGCAGGACCTTTTGAGCGACAATATGACCAATGAGGGTCTCTATGATATTGTCCACATGAAGGGTGAGGATATTGAGATAGCCTTTACCCATACCAATCAGTATGGCGAGGAATACTATTCCTTCGTCAATGGTCAGCATACTACCCAGGGAGGTACTCATCAGAGTGCTTTCAAGGAGCATATTGCCAAGACCATCAAGGAGTTTTACGGCAAGTATGAGTATGGCGACATCCGCAACGGACTGGTGGCGGCTATTGCCATCAATGTAGAGGAACCTGTCTTTGAAAGTCAGACGAAAATCAAGCTCGGTAGTACGACGATGACTCCGAATGGTGGGGAAACCATCAATAAATATGTGGGCGATTTCCTGAAGAAGGAAGTGGACAACTATCTTCATATCCATAAGGATGTGGCTGAAATCCTGGAAAACAAGATCAAGGAGAGCGAGCGTGAGCGCAAGGCGATGGCTGGTGTGACCAAGTTGGCACGTGAGCGCGCCAAGAAGGCCAACCTTCACAACCGTAAACTCCGTGACTGCCGCATTCACTTCAGCGATGCGAAGAACGACCGTAAGGAGGAGAGTTCTATCTTCATTACTGAGGGAGATTCTGCGAGCGGAAGCATCACCAAGAGTCGTGATGTAAATACCCAGGCGGTTTTCTCTCTGCGTGGTAAGCCGCTGAATTGCTTCGGATTGACCAAGAAGGTGGTGTATGAGAATGAGGAATTCAACCTCCTGCAGGCTGCGCTTGATATAGAGGATGGTTTGGATTCATTGCGCTACAACAAGGTGATTGTGGCCACGGATGCCGATGTCGATGGAATGCACATCCGCCTGCTCATCATCACGTTTTTCCTACAGTTTTTCCCAGACCTCATCAAGAAGGGCCATGTTTATGTATTGCAGACCCCATTGTTCCGTGTGCGCAACAAGCGTACCAAGATCAAGAACAAGCAGGCTGTGGCTGATGCCGATGCCAAGTTGGGACCCAAGGAGAAGAAGGGCGATTTCATTACCCACTATTGTTATAGTGACGAAGAGCGCCAGCAGGCTATCCGTGAACTCGGACCAGACCCGGAAATCACCCGATTCAAGGGTCTCGGCGAGATTTCTCCTGAGGAGTTTGCTCATTTCATAGGTCCTGATATGCGTTTGGAGCAGGTTACGCTGCATAAGAACGACCAGGTTCAGAAGCTTCTGGAATACTATATGGGAAAGAATACCATGGAGCGCCAGAACTTCATCATCGACAATCTGGTGATTGAGGAGGATATTCCAGAGGAAGATTCTGAACCGATGGATTGAGTTAAGTGAAGAGTGAAGAACGAAGAGTGAAGAATTCAAGTGCTTTCGTGGGAAATCTTTTGAAGCGGGAAACTGTTGAAACGGGGAAAACCATAGAAAATAGAACTGTTAACTGTTGACTGTTGACTCTTGAAGGATTTCTCTCTTTCATAAAGCTTAAGATTTAGAAATGAAGAAATATCTATTTATTGCATTAGCGGCATTCTTGGCAGTAACTTCTGTCAGTGCCCAGTTGCGCGTAAAAATGGGCAAGAACAGCCCGATAGAGAAGTTGGGCAGGGCTGAAATCGCTATTGCCAATCTCTATGTGGATAGTGTGGATGAGAATAAACTGGTAGAGGACGCCATCCGGGGAATGCTCGAAAAGCTGGACCCTCATTCTTCCTATACCACAGCCAAGGAAACCCAGTCGATGCACGAGTCTCTGAATGGCTCTTTTGATGGCATCGGCGTGCAGTTTAATATGGTAGATGATACGCTCCTGGTCATCCAGCCGGTTACCAATGGTCCTTCCGAGAAGGTGGGTATTATCGCCGGCGACCGTATTGTAGCGGTAAATGATACTGCCATTGCGGGCGTCAAGATGAGCAAGGAGGAAATCATGAAACGGCTCCGTGGTCCTAAGGGTACGATTGTAAACCTTACCATTGTGCGCCGCGGCATCAAGGATAAGCTTACCTTCAAGGTGAAACGTGATAAGATTCCTGTTACTACGATGGATGCAGCCTATATGATTCGTCCGGGCATCGGTTATATTCGTCTGGGAAGTTTCGGAATGACGAGTCACAAGGAGGTTTCCGAGGCGATGGATTCCCTGAAGAAAAAGGGTATGAAAGACCTTATCTTCGACCTGGAGGATAATGGTGGAGGTTATCTGCAGACTGCGGCAAAGATAGCTAATGAGTTTCTGGAGAAGGGCGATCTGATTGTCTATACCAATGGTCGTAGGGCTCCCCGTCAGGAGTTCCGTGCTGAGGCCAATGGTCGCTGGCGCAAGGGCAAGATCGTTGTCCTCACTAATGAGTTTACGGCTTCTGCGGCAGAAATCGTTTCCGGTGCTATACAGGATCAGGACCGAGGTGTAGTGGTGGGTCGCCGAACCTTTGGCAAGGGACTGGTGCAGCGTCCGCTTACCTTCGAAGATGGCAGTGAAATCCGTCTCACCATTGCCCATTACTATACGCCAAGCGGCAGATGCATCCAGAAGCCTTATAAGAAGGGCGACCGCGAGGATTATGCGATGGATCTTGACAAGCGATACAAGCATGGTGAGTTTACCAATCAGGACAGCATTCACCTGTCCGACTCTCTGAAGTATTACACCCTGCGCAAGCATCGTGTGGTTTATGGCGGCGGTGGCATTATGCCTGATTATTTCGTGCCGCTCGACACGACCAAATACACCAAATTGCATCGTCAGTTGTCGGCTAAGAGCATTGTCATCAATCACAGTCTGAAGTTCATCGATGCTCATCGCAAGGAGTTGAAAGCCCAGTTCAAGGACTTTAGTAAGTTCATGAAGACCTATCAGGTTCCTCAGTCGCTTGTGGATGAGATCATCGAGGATGGCAAGAAAGAGAAAATAGAGGCGAAGGACGAGGCTGAATTGGCTCAGACGAAGAAATACTTAGCTATTCAGTTGAAAGCCCTTGTAGCGCGCGATATTTGGGATATGAGTCAATATTTTCAGGTATGGAATGAGACGAACGAGATTGTTCTGCGTGCAGTTCAGCTGCTGCAAACCGGAAAATAAATCAAATCAGCTCATGTGAAATTGTTTTAGTTTCACATGAGCTGTTCTTGTTTAAACTCAAGAAAGAAGTATTATGAGCGTTATAAAGAGTGTTTTTATATTTCTTGTTTATGACTTCATGTCATCAGTAGGAAATGTCTCAATTGTCAAAAGTGGACGAACTTTTGAATAAAGGACAGTTTGAACATGCTGACATGTTACTTAGGAAAGCAGAGAAAGAGTCCCTAAATTCAGAAGCTCTGAGAGCATATTTTTCTTTTTGTTTTATTTAGTTTTCTGGAATGATTTAATCTCTGAAGAAGCCTCCAGCAAAGAATGATCTGATCTTTATGGAAAACTCCAGTAAAGATTCAGGAGAAGCCTCCAGTAAAGGATGAATTAATCTTTATGGAAGCCTCCTGTAAGGAATCTCTGGAAGAAAGCTCCAGCAGAGGATAATGAATCTCTATGAGAATGGAGTGGGAAAGGAATTAGTCCTTCCCATGCATGTGGTCCCATTTCAGATAGATTCCTGCGAGAATCGTGCCGGAAATACTGTGCCAGGCACAACTGATGGCGCAAGGCAATACGGCCAAAGGCTGGGCGGCAAAGAAATTGCCGGCAAGCACCGTGGCAAGACCAGCGTTCTGCATTCCCACCTCAATACTGATGGTGCGCTTCTTGGCTGTATTGAATCCGGCACATTTGCCTGCCAGCCAACCCAGAAGATAACCCAAGGTATTGTGGCAGAAAACCACCGCAAAAGTCCAGAGGAAAAGCATCAAGCCACGGGCTACGAGATCATCGTGAACCGTAGAAATCACACCGCCTACGATAATGGCCAGACAGGTTACACTGATACCCGGCATGAGGCTCTGGATGGTAGGGAAGTATTCTTTCTTGCCATATACGTAATTGAGGGCGCAGCCGATGGCTACAGGAATAATCGTGACGATGAGGATGTTGATGAACATTCCCACTGCATCTACATGGATAATCTCGCCAGCCGTAATCTTCATCAGCAACGGAGTCATTACTGGAGCCAGAATGGTAGAGGCGCAGGTCATTCCTACGGAGAAGGCCACGTCGCCATGACAGAGATAACTCATGATGTTGCTCGATACGCCGCCCGGACAACAACCTACCAGCAGAATGCCGAGCGCCAGCGCAGGGTCAAGATGCCATACATGAACCAGCGTGTAGGCCACACCAGGCATGATGATAAACTGGGCACAGGCACCGATGAAAACATCGAACGGACGCTGAGCCAGAATCTTGAAATCATTGGTGGTCAGGGTGAGACCCATCGTGAGCATGATAATGCCGAGAATGACGGTTTGGGTTGTTCCGCGCACCCAGTCGAAGGTATGTGGGAAGAAGAATGTAAACACAGCTACACCTATTACAAAAATAGATGTATAATTGGCCAGCCAGCGGCTGAGTCCTTGAAATAACTTAAGCATAATTCTATTTCTTTTAAAATCCTATATTTCTCTCTCGTTTATGATCTCTCATTGCTTCCTCTCTTTCAAATTCGGGTGCAAAATTACAGATTTCTTCTAATATGACAAAATATTGTTGGAAATAATTGCGATTTATAAGCATTTAATGTGTCTATCCTTTCGTTTTCGCACAAAAGGCTTGCAAGTGAGCAATGAAAAAAGTATTCCTCCTATTCTCACTTTTTGGTTTATTTATTTTGTCTTTCCCCTAAATACTTGTATCTTTGCACCATAATTATCGATAATTATAAAGAATGAACGAAGATTTTGACATAAGAAATGAGTCGGTTACGCCCGCCGAGAAGGAATTCGAGAAGGCACTGCGACCACTGAAGTTCTCTGACTTCAGCGGACAGAGCGGTGTGGTGGACAATCTCGAAATCTTTGTTGAGGCTGCCAAATACCGTGGCGAACCGCTCGATCATACGCTCCTGCACGGTCCTCCAGGACTGGGTAAGACTACTTTGAGCAACATCATCGCCAATGAACTGGGTGTGGGATTCAAGATTACCTCAGGTCCTGTGCTCGACAAGCCGGGCGATTTGGCCGGCATCCTGACTTCCCTGGAGCCGAATGATGTGCTTTTCATCGATGAAATCCACCGTCTCTCGCCAGTTGTAGAGGAGTATCTCTATTCGGCGATGGAGGATTACCGCATCGACATCATGATAGACAAGGGCCCTTCGGCAAGAAGCATCCAGATAGATCTGAACCCTTTCACGCTGGTGGGCGCTACAACCAGAAGCGGACTGCTCACAGCCCCTCTCCGTGCCCGTTTCGGCATCAATCTCCATCTGGAGTATTATGATCCGGAGACGCTGCAGAAGATTATCCTGAGAAGTGCAATGCTCCTGAAAGTGCCTATCGAGGATGCGGCTGCGGTGGAAATCTCCCGCCGTTCGCGCGGAACGCCTCGTATTGCCAATTCGCTCTTGCGCCGCGTGAGAGATTTCGCTCAGGTGAAGGGTAACGGAACCATCACTTACGACATTGCGCAAATGGCGCTCAAGGCGCTGAACATCGACCAGTACGGTCTGGACGAGATAGACAACAAGATTCTCACCACCATCATCGACAAGTTCCGTGGCGGACCAGTGGGCGTGGGCACCATAGCCACAGCCATCGGCGAGGATGCGGGCACGGTAGAGGAAGTGTATGAGCCTTTCCTCATCATGGAGGGTTTTATCAAGCGCACTTCGCGTGGTAGAATGGCTACGAAACTTGCCTACGACCATCTGGGCAGAAACCCTTATGCAGGGAATGTGATGCAGGGAGACCTGTTTGAGTGAAGAACGAAGAGTGAAGAGTGAAGAATTCAATAGTTTGAAGCTTCAATCTTCGTTTCACATTATAATTTAGATTCTAATAAAGAAGGACAAGAGAATTCTTCACTCTTCGTTCTTCACTCTTCACTTTAAAATATGAAGATAGGAATATTTACGGGTACATTCGACCCATTTACGATAGGACATCAGAACATTGCGGAGCGTGCTCTGCCGATGTTTGACAAGCTTGTGATTGCCGTGGCAATGAGCAAGCTGAAGCATGCTAACGAGGAGATAGAGAAGCGTGTGGAGGACATCAAGGCTGTTTTCCCGAAGGAATGTGCAGAACTGGTGGATGCAGGAGATGCTTCTAAGGGATTCCGCCTGGAGGTGGTTTCCTACGATGACCTTACCATCGATCTGGCGCATCGTCTGGGAGCCAAGTTCTTAGTGAGAGGCGTAAGAAGCGCCAAGGATTTCGAGTATGAGCGTGAGCAGGCTGACATCAACAAGCAGTTGGGCGGTGTAGAGACCATCCTGCTATTCTCTGATCCCCGCTACAGCAGCATCAGTTCCACGCTCGTCAGGGAGTTGAGATTCTTCGGAAGAGAAGTGGATGAATTCCTGCCTAAGAAGTGAAGAGTGAAGAACGAAGAGTGAAGAATTCAAGAGCTTAAAAAAAAGATAATAAAAATATTATAGTATATAAATGGAGAATAGGAACGAAAAGGTGTTGTCTTAACTCCTTTAACTCCTTTAACTCCTTAACTCCATAAGAAGTATGATAACATACAATGTAGATGGCGTGAAAATGCCAAAGATCAAGAAGCGCGACACCAGTGCCTGGATTCGCAAGGTAGCTGCATCTCATGGCCGCAAGGTAGGAGAGATAGGCTATATGTTTGTAGATGACGAGAAGATTCTCGAAGTGAATAATGAGTATCTGGGGCATGATTACTATACCGATGTCATCACCTTCGATTACGATGAGGATGATGTCATCAATGGCGATATTGTGATTTCGCTCGATACCGTCCGTACCAATGCCGAGCAGTTTGGCAAAACCTATGATGATGAGCTTCACCGTGTCATCATCCACGGCATCCTGCACCTCTGCGGCATCAACGACAAAGGCCCTGGAGAGCGCGAAATCATGGAGGAGAACGAGAACAAGGCGCTTGCCCTGCTCGAAGGTGCTTCGATATTGAAGAAGTAAAGCTCCCTCTATAGTTTGAAGAAGTAAAACCCTTCTATAATTTGAGGAAGATAGGTTTCTTCTTTTTCCCAGTAGAAGTATAGAAAAAACAACTGTTAACTGTTGACTGTTGACTTTGTAACAGGTTGGCAGTTGACATAATGATAGGAGATAAGATTATGGCAACAGCAATCAAAGCAATACCTACATTGCGTGGTAAAGAAGCAAAAGAGTTTTTGCGCCATGCAGAAGAGGCCGAGCGTAACTTTAAGGGATTCAAGAATATCGAAGAACATCCTTTTTGTGTAATGGCTCGCAGTATTTTGGAAAAAGCCGAGATGAGATAAATTTGTTGTCATATAGGGAATAAATAAAAGGGGAGATTCCAACGCTGATGGTTGGAGTCTCCCTTTATTTTATTCTATTGCCTTGATTCTTTCCCGGCATTCCTTCAGGATTTCCTTCAGTTCATCCTCCTTGTTGGCCCTAAGCATGGCGATACGGGTCTGCTTGAAGTCAGGGATTCCCTTGAAGATAGGGGAGGCGGCGAGATGGCGACGGGTGTGGAGAATGCCTCGGTACTCGTCGATGCGCTCGATATTGATGCGGAGCTGCTCTTCCAGAAGGTCGATTTTTTCATCCACGGTCAGTGGGGCGGCACCGGTATTGTCGAGATAATCACGGATTTCCTTGAAAATCCAAGGCCTTCCGAAGGTGGCGCGACCAATCATCACAGCATCTACACCATAGCGGTCGAAGGCAAGTTTGGCTTCTTCCGGGGTCGTAATATCGCCGTTGCCGATGATTGGGATATGAATGCGGGGATTGTTCTTCACCTCTCCGATGAGGCTCCAGTCTGCTTCTCCCGTGTACATCTGGCTACGGGTTCTGCCGTGGATGGTGAGAGCCTGGATTCCGCAGTCCTGCAGCTGCTCAGCCAGGTCGGTAATGATGAGGTTGTCATTATCCCAACCCAGTCGGGTTTTCACGGTTACAGGCACATTGACTGCTTTCACCACTTCTCTTGTAATATCCAGCATCAGAGGAATATTGCGGAGCATACCAGCTCCAGCGCCCTTTCCAGCCACTTTCTTGACTGGGCAGCCGAAGTTGATGTCAATCACGTCCGGATGAGCCTGTTCTACAATCTTTGCAGCTTCCACCATATCCTCGGTGGTGCGGCCGTAAATCTGAATGCCCACAGGGCGTTCCTCATCGCTTATTGTAAGCTTGCTGACGGTGCTCTTGATGCTTCTCACCAAGGCTTCTGCCGATACGAACTCAGTATAAACCATGGCAGCTCCGAATCGCTTGCAGAGCATGCGAAAACCAATATCCGTTACGTCTTCCATCGGAGCGAGGAAGAGGGGCTGAGG
>OOCG01000749.1_pt1 | contig 19547 bp, 23 predicted proteins | sample 1671521 | NCBI WGS metagenome assembly OOCG01 (sample SAMN06348165, study PRJEB24527) | human gut metagenome | biome: human gut; feature: ankylosing spondylitis patient; material: feces | host: Homo sapiens | place: China | collected 2015-10
CCCTTCATAGCACAGCAATTCGTCTTTTACGTTTTCGATCACTTCAGTGATTGGTAATTTCATATTGATTACTCCTTTCCTTCGGGGTACGTCAGACCAAAGTGGTCATATCCCCGTTTCGTCACAACTCTGCCCCTTGGTGTCCGCTGGATATAACCCAGCTGGAGCAAATAAGGTTCATATACATCTTCAATGGTTTCGGATTCCTCATTGATAGAGGCTGCCAAAGTATCCAGCCCCACAGGTTTCCCACCGAATTTATCGATCATTGCCATGAGCATTTTCCGGTCGATATAATCCAGCCCCATTTTATCCACTTCCAATAAATCCAGTGCAAACCGCGCCACTTCTCCAGTGATTTTGCCGTCGTATTTCACTTGGGCAAAGTCCCGGACGCGTTTCAAAAGGCGGTTAGCAATTCTGGGTGTCCCTCTGGAACGGCGGGCAATTTCTTCTGCACCGTCCTCATCCAGTTCCACTTTCAGCACATCTGCCGAGCGAAGCAGAATCACTTTCAGCTGTGCCACGCCATAAGGCTCCAACCGATGCACCACACCAAAACGATCCCGCAGAGGCGCTGTCAAAAGCCCAATACGAGTAGTTGCACCAATAAGGGTAAATTTCGGCAAATCCAGCCGCACAGACCGTGCCCCGGGGCCTTTGCCGATCATAATATCAATGACATAGTCCTCCATGGCAGGATAGAGGATTTCCTCAATCATACGGTTCAGCCGATGGATTTCGTCAATAAAGAGGATATCCCCTTCTCCAAGGCTGTTGAGCACCGCTGCCATATCTCCCGGACGCTCGATGGCAGGGCCGGAAGTGGTCTTGATCTGCACACCCATTTCATTGGCAATGATATTGGACAATGTGGTCTTACCAAGTCCCGGTGGGCCATACAGCAGCACATGGTCTAAGGCTTCCCCACGCTGTTTTGCCGCTTCGATGAACACCCGCAGGTTTTCCTTTACATTCTCCTGCCCGATATAGTTTTCCAAACGCTCCGGCCGCAGTTTCGGTTCCGTATCCCGATCTTCCTCCCGCATGCCGGCAGTCAATATCCGTCTGTCTTCCAATGTTTCCACCTGTTTCTACTCAAAATGTGACCATTTTCTTGAGGGCAGCCTTTAAGATGTCCTCAGTGGTCATGCCTTCCGCTGCCACGCCATTGACAGCCTTTGCTGCTTCGCTGCGGCTGTATCCCAGTGCTGCCAATGCGTCCATAGCTTCAAATTTCGCGCCATTGCTGCCCGTAGGCATCAAATCTTCCGCTTCCATTTCCATGGCAATGGCATCTGCCGTCTGGAATTTATCTTTCAGTTCCAAAATCACCCGCTGGGCAGTCTTTCTGCCGACGCCGGGGGCTTTGGACAATGTTTTCACGTCATCAGAAAGGATGGCAAGAATGATCTCCTGTGGTTTCAGCTGGGACAAAAAGCCCAGTGCCCCCTTTGGCCCCACGCCAGTGACGCTGATGAGCCGATGGAACAACTCCAGTTCTTCTGCCGTGGAAAAACCATAAAGAGAAATGCCGTCTTCCTTTACATTCATGTGGGTATGGATTTTCACCGTTTCTCCCACTTCCGGCAGCACCGAAAGAGTTGCCGCGGAAACAAAAATTTCGTAGCCCAGTCCACTGGCTTCCACGACCACCACGCCGTTTCCCCGGTGCACCAAGGTACCTTTGATATATGAAATCATAGTTTGTCCTCCTGTTTACCCTTTCCATTATAAAGGAGGGCGAAAAAAAGGGCAAGCCCCATCAGAAAATACGTTCGCATTTCTTCTGTGCTGCCCGAAATATTTTTATGCTTCTTCATGTGGTGTGCGAAGGGACAAAAGCAGGACTGTGCCTAAGATCATCGCAAAACCCAGCAAGTCAATCCACTGGAATTTGGAGCCAAGGAACAGGAAAGAAACCACAATGGCTGTCACTGGTTCCACAGTCCCAAGGAGACTGCCCATGAAAGCGCCTACGATGCTGACCCCTTTCAGATACAAGGAGAAAGCAATGGCTGTACCAATGACGATAACACCAAAGATAGCGCCGATGGCTTCCATATCTAAAGGAATCATGTGGTTCCAAGGACGGACAATGGCGCAAAGAATCAAGCCGCCAAAAAACATGCCAAATCCCACAACCACATACACGCCATAATCCCGCAGCAGATTCGCCGCCAACAGATTATAAGCGGCAGCGGCAACGGCGGAAGCCAGACCAAAAAACAACGCCTGTTTTGTCAGCATCATATTATGAATATTCCCATGGGTGCTCAGGAGGAATACCCCTAATATAGCCGAAATAACAGAAATAAGTTCAAATCCTCGGGGCATTTTCAGCCTGCGGATACAAACAAAAGCCAAAATGACCGTTGGTGCCAATGCCTGCAATACTGTTGCCGTACCTGCGTTGGAATACTGCACCGTTACAAAGTATGTATACTGGCAAAACAGCATGCCAAAAACAGAAAATGCCAATAATCTCTTGGCATCTGCGCCTTTATGAAATACTTCATTGAGTTTTTTCCCCTCACGGATATACCCGATAATCAACAGCAAAATACCAGCCGTCAGCAGACGAATAGACACCAGCCAGTTTGCCGTAGCGCCTTTTTCCTGAAACAAAAACTGTGCAAAGCAGCCGGAGACCCCCCAGCACATGCCCCCTGCCAGCGTCAGGAAAATGCCCCGTCTTTTTTCACGATTCCCTTCCATAACTTTTCGTTCCTTTCTTTTGGGTTAGTATATTTATTATACGCCGGAGCACATCACACCTCAAGGATTTTTTCCAATTCCTGCAACAGAAAAAGGGACAGAGCCGCATCCCTGCTGCTATGTCCCTTTTTTGTATCGTTAGGATTTATGTTGCTTCTGTAGATGCTGTGAATTACAGTACCTGGAAACCTTTTGCTTTGATTGCTTCGATCATCTGTTCGCTGTGTTCTTTGTTTCTTGTTTCAGCAACGATGTCTACAACACATGTGCTTACTGCGATATCCTGTACCATACGGTCGTGGTTTACGCTGAAGATGTTAGCGCCTGTTTCAGCGATAGCTGTCAGCAGCTGTGTCAGCTGACCGGGTTTATCCATAACCATTACGGACAGTTTTGTGATTCTGCCGTTAGCCTGCAGAGCTTTGTCGATGATGCGGTCCAGAACGTTTACGTCAACGTTACCACCGGAGATGATGCAAACAGCTTTTTTGCCTTTGATGTCAACTTTGTTGTACATAGCAGCTGCTACGGAAACAGCACCAGCACCTTCTGCTACCATTTTGTGTTTTTCGATCAGTTTCAGGATAGCGGAAGCGATTTCGTCTTCTGTTACTGTTACAACGCCATCAACATATTTCTGGCACATAGCGAATGTCAGGTCGCCGGGCTGTTTAACAGCGATACCGTCAGCCATTGTGCTTACGGAAGCCAGAGCTTCTGCTTTACCAACGTTCAGAGCGTTCTGCATGGAAGGAGCGCCTGCAGCCTGTACACCATATACTTTGCAGTTAGGGTTGATCTGTTTTACAGCGAAAGCAACGCCGCTGATCAGACCGCCACCACCGATGGGGCACAGAACAACTTCTGCATCTTTCACCTGTTCCATGATTTCCAGACCAACTGTACCCTGACCAGCCATTACGTATTCATCGTTGAAGGGGTGCAGGAATGTGTAGCCTTTTTCCTGCTGCAGCTGTGTAGCTTTTGCAGCAGCATCATCATATACGCCGGGAACCAGCACTACTTCTGCGCCATAGCTTCTTGTAGCTTCTACTTTAGCCATGGGTGCGGATTCGGGCATGCAAATTACAGCAGGGATACCTTTTTTCTGAGCAGCCAGAGCTACACCCTGAGCGTGGTTACCTGCGGAGCAAGCAATTACACCTTTCTGAGCTTCTGCGTCTGTCAGGCTAGCTGTTTTGAAGTAAGCGCCTCTCAGTTTGAAAGAACCTGTTACCTGCATGTTTTCACATTTGATATAAACATCAGCATCGGGGTTGATGTAAGTGGACTGGAATACGGGTGTTTTTCTAGCTACGCCGTCCAGTACTTTTTTTGCATCCTGCAGCATTTCCATTGTCAACATAAAATATCACTCCTGTTAATTTAAAAGTTTTTAACTCACGGACAATTGTATTTAATTGTCCCTCTCTCATGTACGAGTTAATTATAGTCCTCCTTTTTTCCAACGTCAATACAAATTTGTGATTTTTTTGCCGATTTTCTCGATTTTTTCAGCTTTTTTTGGCTTTTCCCCAATAGAAAACCATCTATCCACCAAGGGTGTACGTCGTGTATACAATCCGCAAAAATTCCCATGATTACAGGCTCCTGACATTTTTTTCCTGATGGCAAAATACAAGTTTCCACGGGAAACGACCGCATTTTTGTACAAATGTACATACAACCCTTGCCGATAAAATAACAACCTTCTCTTTTATTGCATTTCTGCCAAAACACGGCATCTGAGTCCGGTCATCTGGACATCATCCAGCCACATGGTATAAACCGTAAAAGTTTCTGCTGTAATATCCGCAAGATTTTTCAGGTTCTCAATGACATAAACCCCATGTCTTTCACAAAAACGGTCTGCCTGCTGATGTTCTTCATGCTCCCGAATGCCGGGACAATCCACACCAATGAAATGAATCTTCTTTTCCACTAGTTTTTCGATCAAAGACAAAGAAAGTTTGGGATGATTGGGAAAGTATTCTTTCTCTCCATAAGCATATTCCTCGCTTCTTCCGGTGCGGAATAGAACAAAATCGCCCTCCTGCACCTTTGTCAAGTCAATATCATCCTCTGTCACTTCTGCAATTCCAACGACCTGAAACAAAACCCCGCGGGAACGGAAATACTCCAGAGGAATTTTTGTTTTTTCATAGGTATCCAGATGGGTGCCCACATGGCCCATGGCAATATGAGGATTTTCCTTTGTTTTTGCCCATGCAATCATGGGATGATCTGCTGTCAGCATAGTTGTTAAATCCAAAATCATGTTGATTCCTTCTTTCTTCCTAAAAAATAAGAGCACGAAACTGCTATTTCTAAAAGTTTCGCGCTCTTTTCTTCACTTTGTATCAACAGTTATGCGCTTGCGCCTGTATCCTGTTTTTTCTGACGGGAACGGTGCAGGGGCTTTCTGTTTTCGTTATAGATATACTGGGGCTGTGCTTTGCCTTCCACCACATCTTTTGTGATGATGCATTTTTCCACAGTTGTTTCTGTAGGGATTTCGTACATCACAGGGTTGATGAATTCTTCCAGAATGGCTCTCAGACCTCTGGCACCGGTTTCCCGTTCCATAGCCTTATGAGCGATGGCTCTCAGAGCATCTTCTTCAAATTCCAGAATGACATCATCCAGTTCAAAGAGATACTGATACTGTTTGGTCAGTGCGTTTTTGGGTTCTGTCAGGATATGAACGAAAGCGTCTTCATCCAGATTATCCAGTGTTACCACAACGGGCAGACGACCGATGAATTCAGGAATCAGACCATATTTCAGCAGATCCTGAGGCATGAGGCTCTGAAGCAGTTCATCGTTTGTTTTATCCAGTTTGCTGTGCACATCTGCGCCAAAACCGATGACTTTGTGACCCATACGGTTCTGGATGATCTTTTCGATGCCGCCGAAAGCGCCGCCGCAGATAAACAGAATGTTTGTGGTATCAATCTGGATAAATTCCTGATGAGGGTGCTTTCTGCCGCCCTGAGGAGGCACGCTTGCTGTTGTACCTTCCAGAATTTTCAGCAGTGCCTGCTGTACGCCTTCGCCGCTGACATCACGGGTAATGGATACGTTTTCGGATTTCTTGGTGATCTTATCGATTTCGTCGATATAGATGATACCGCGTTCCGCTTTTTCAATATCATAATCTGCTGCCTGAATCAGTTTTAGCAGGATATTTTCTACGTCCTCACCTACGTAGCCAGCTTCTGTCAAAGAAGTAGCATCCGCGATAGCGAAAGGCACCTGCAATACTCTTGCCAGTGTCTGTGCCAGCAGGGTTTTACCAGTACCGGTAGGGCCTACCAGCAGGATATTGCTTTTCTGCAGTTCCACATCGTCTGTCTTGGCGTTGCGGAAAATTCTTTTATAGTGGTTGTAAACTGCCACAGACAGTGCCTGTTTCGCTCTGTCCTGACCAATAACATACTGGTCAAGGATTTCCTTGATCTGCTTGGGCTTCGGCAGTTCTTTCACTTCGTCCTCTTTTGCGAGGGTTTCGTATTCTTCATCAATAATATCTGCGCAAAGGTCGATGCATTCGTCACAGATATACACATTGGGGCCGGCAATCAGTTTTTTCACCTGATCCTGTGTTTTGCCGCAAAAGGAACACCGTAATTTGTTGGTTTCATCGTTTTTACCGGTCATTCCATTCTCACTCCTTTGTCTGAGGCTTTGTGATGACAGCGTCGATGAGGCCATATTCTTTTGCTTCTTCTGCTGTCATAAAGTTATCCCGTTCTGTGTCACGGGCGATTTCATCAAAGGATTTGCCTGTATTTGCTGCCAGAATTTCATTCAGTTTCTTTTTGGTGCGCAGGATATTTTCCGCGTGAATCTGAATGTCTGTTGCCTGACCTCTTGCGCCGCCGCTGGGCTGGTGAATCATGACTTCTGCATTAGGCAGAGCGTAACGTTTGCCTTTTGCGCCGCCTGCCAGCAGGAACGCGCCCATGCTTGCTGCCATACCGATGCAGATGGTGGATACATCGGGACGGATATACTGCATGGTGTCATAAATTGCCATACCTGCGGTTACAGAGCCGCCGGGGCTGTTGATATACAGGTTGATATCCTTATCGGGATCTTCCGCAGCCAGGTAAAGCAGCTGTGCAACAACCAGGCTGGCTGTTACGTCGTTGACTTCCTCGCCCAGGAAAATGATTCTGTCTTTTAACAGTCTAGAATAAATGTCATAAGAACGTTCGCCGTGGTTGGTCTGATCCACGACCATAGGTACTAAACTCATTCGCAATCCCTCCTGTTTCGTTCTTTTTGATATGAAACAGGCACAGTATCCTGTGCCTGTTTCCATTCACGCAATTTGATTTGCGAATCTTACTTTTCGGGTTCTGTTACGATTGCTGTATCTTCGATCAGCTTCATAGCAGCTCTTACCAGCATATCCTGTTTCAGAGCTTCTTTGTCTTCGTCTTTCATCATTTCCAGCATTACTTTGCCGTCGATGCCGTAGCTTTCGCCGTATTTTACAACTTCTGCATCCAGATCTTCCTGAGAGATTGTCAGGTTTTCTTCTTTTGCGATCTGTTCCAGCATCAGTCTAGCATCTACGCTCTTCATGCTTGTGTCTTTGAATGTTTCTCTCATAGCTTCTTCGGATGTGCCCATGTACTGATAGTAGATATCCATGGTCAGACCCTGCTGTACGATGTTCTGTTCGAATTCTCTCATCATGCTGTTGATTTTGTTATCGTACATAACCTGAGGTACTTCCATTGTGCAGTTAGCTACTGCTGCATCCAGCAGTTTGTCGCCCTGCAGCTGTTTTGCTCTTTCTACTTTATCTTTTGCCAGTTTGCCCGCGATGCTTGCTCTGTATTCATCCATTGTGGAGAATTCGGAAACATCTTCTGCAAATGCGTCATTCAGTTCAGGCAGTTCTTTTGCTGTGATGCCTTTCAGTTCGATCGCGAATACTGCTGCTTTGCCAGCCAGTTCAGGTGCATGGTAAGCTTCGGGGAAAGTTACGTTGATGTCGAATTTTTCGCCGATGCTGTGACCAACGATCTGATCTTCGAAACCTTCGATGAAGGAATGAGAACCCAGTTCCAGGTCATGTTCGTCGGATTTGCCGCCTTCGAAAGGAACGCCGTCAACGCTGCCTTCGTAGCTGATTTTTGCAACATCGCCCATCTGAGCGGGTCTGTCTGTTACTTCTACCAGTCTAGCGTTCTGTTTCTGAACTTTTTCCAGTTCTTTTGTGATTTCTTCGTCTGTTACTTCTGTAGGAACTTTTTCTACAGTCAGACCTTTGTACTGACCCAGAGTTACTTCGGGTTTTACAGTTACATCAATGATGAATTTGATGCCTTTTGCTTTGTCGATGTATTCAACATCCAGAGTAGGAGCGGAAACAACATCCAGATCCAGTTCTTTGATTGCTGCCATGTATTCATCGGGGAAGATGTGGTTGATTGCATCTTCGTAGAAGAAGTTTTCGCCGTACTGTGCTTCGATGAGCTTTCTGGGTACTTTACCTTTTCTGAAACCGGGCAGAGAGATCTGGTTTTTGTTTTTGTTGTAAGCGAAAGCCAGACCTGTTTCCAGTGTTTCAGGGCTTACTTCGAAAGAAAATTTTACTTCTGTTTTTTCTTTGCTGATCAGTGTTGCATTATTCATGGTTAGAAGTTCCTCCTTAAAAAATATCTGTATCTGACAACTTCATTTTTTCTGTTTTGTTTGCTGTCATTTTTCCGGCAGTCCTTGAAAACTGCACAATCAAAGCATATTATAACACAGCAAAATCCGAAAATCTACTGCTATTTATAAAAAATCCCTTTGTTTTCGGGAAAAAAGCGTCAAATGATTTCCCTTTCGGCAAAAATCAGCTCCGCCTCTGTATTTTTTTCCATAAAATCCAGCACATGCTGCACCATGCTGTCCGCGTGGCGGCTTTCATTGGAAACACATGCAAAGCCGATGGTCAGCAGTTTATGGTTATCCTGATTGTCCACTTCCGCAATGGAAATATTGAATTTGTGCCGTGTCTTTTCCATAAGGCTTTTAAGCACCATCCGCTTTTCCTTCAGGCTGGTGACCCAGTCCGCCCGAAAAGTCACTTCACAGGTACCAATAATCATTTCCATCATCCTCTCTGACGCTGATTTTTATACATGGTATACCATAACCCATGTGTCCGCCTGTTCTCTGACGTTTTCAAATCCCAACCGTTCATACAATCTATAAGCAGGATTTTCTTTCTGAACGGAAAGAGAAATCCCCGGCAGGTTCCTTTGTTTGATTGATTCCAAAAACTTCTCTAAAAGAACTGTACCGATGCCCTTGCCCCGAAAGGACGGCAAAAGGGAAACTGCCAGTTCCGGCATATCCTCCACACTGCCGTATCCCTGCAAATATCTACACCATGCGGCACCAATGACCTGCGTTCCTTGTACCGCACACAGACAGAAATCTCCGTCTTTGCCAAAATCCGCAATATAGGGCTGCAATTCTGGCAACTCTACCACTTCTCTTGGCGGTGGTGTTGCGCCCGGCGGCAGAAAAATGGCTTCGTAGAGAAAATCCGCCAGCAAGGGATACTCCGCCGCTTTCATGGGACGAAATTCAATTCCTTCCAGAAAGTTCCCGCAGTTTTTCCTGCAATTTTCCATAGGCTTCCTCCACATCCGTCACAGAAAGCACCGTCTGCTCCATGGGGCACATGCCGTCTTTGTTCCGATTGATGATATAAGGCACTTTTGTTCCGTAAGAAACGGCAATGCCGCTGTCCTGTAGTGTTTCTAGTGCATGTTCGCTGATGATTTTGGCATAGAGATATTTTGCACCGCCTTTCCGCAGGAGAAATGCTGCCGCTTTCCCAATGACCTGATCAGCCACTGCCGCTCCCTGCAAAAAGTCGGGGCACTCTGCCAAAATCTCCATCATAGGGGCGATGCCTTTTTTCTGTGATGTTTTTTGTTCACCGGAAGGAGAAACTGCCGCAAAGGTCACGCCTTCCGCCTCCAGTGCTTTTTTCGCCTGTTCCAGTAAATCCAAGTGTTTCTCTCCTTTTATTTCCAAATGCGTTCGTCGAAATCTTTCTGCACCTTCTGCAAATCCATGGGGATATTGATTTTCTGCGGGCAATTTACCATGCATTTTCCGCAGGAAACACAGCTGGTGGGTTTTTCGCTTTCCGCCTTGCCTTCCCAGCCAAAACGAACGCTTTCGTAGCGCTGATACATATGATACGTATTCCACAGCTTAAAGTTCCCGGGAATATCCACCCCATGAGGACAAGGCATGCAGTAACGGCATCCGGTACAGCCATTCTGCACACGGGCCCGCAGTGCCGCCGCCGTATTGGCAATGGCAACTTCTTCTCTGATATTGAGCGGACGGAAAGAAGAGAATGTTTTGATGTTGTCCTCTACCTGTTCCATGGTGCTCATGCCGCTGAGGATGACTTTCACATTAGGCAGGCTGCCCACATACCGCAGGGCATAAGAAGCAATAGATGCTTTTTCATCCAGTGCGCGGAATTTGGCATTCAAATCTTCAGAGAAGTTTGCCAGCGCGCCACCGCGTACAGGTTCCATAATCACCAAAGGCACGCCCAGTTTTTCCGCCAGACGATAGCCCTTCATACCAGCCTGTTCTTCTGTATCCATATAGTTCAGCTGAATCTGACAGAAATCCCATTTTCGATACTGTATGATTTCCTCAAAGACTTCATAATCATCATGGAAAGAGAAGCCGATGTAGCGGATTTTGCCTTCTTCCCGCAGCTGTTCCAGCACAGGAATCACACCCTGTTCCACCAGTTTTTCCCATCTTTCCCGATTCAATGCATGAAGCAGATAAAAATCCACATAGTCTGTCCGCAGACGGGAAAGCTGTTCCATACATACCCTTCTGGCATCTTCTCCATCTTTCAGTATCCAAACAGGCAGTTTTGTTGCCAGATAAAATGAGTTTCTGTCCCGTTTTTCCAGCACTTTACCCACAAAAGGCTCACTGGCGCCGTCATGGTAGAAATACGCTGTATCCACATAGGTCACCCCATGGTCAAGGGCATAGTTCAGCATTTTTTCCGCTTCCGCTTCATTGATGCTGCCGTCCTCCAAAGTAGGAAAACGCATGCAGCCAAAACCCAACATAGACGGCTCTGCGCCGATATTTTCCATTTTTCTTTTTTCCATCTGAAAAAATCCCTCCTGACATAAAATCTGTCAAAATCCTTTAACAGCATACTATCATATTCCCACTGGTTTTGCACGCAAAAACGCAGGGAATCCCCCTGCGCTTTTCTTCAGCTATCCAACCGTTTTCGCTTCACAGCTGTTCCATATGTGTCTGCCATTCCTGCCGCAATTGCTCTTTTTTCTTCTGATTTTTCTCTTTTCGCTGCTGGATAGTTGCACAGACGCGCTCTATTTCCTTTTCCAGACGCCGCATATTAGAAAGGCTTTCTGTAATCTCCTGCTGCACCATATAATCAATAATAAATCCATCGAACAGATAATCCATCATAGACCATTCTGTGCCAAATTTATCAGCACCCACTGTATCCGCTCCGGCAATGTCAGACAGTTCTGCACGGAATTTTCTGAGAAGATATTCGATTTCTGTCATAGCATTTTTCGCCTGATTCATCCGGTCACGTTTCATCATGGTCGTCATCATGCCGCCGCCCATCATATCCACAACGCCCCAGTTCTCGGCAGAATCCAGCGCATCCAAGGCTTTTTCCACTTGGAAATGCACATCTCTGCCTGCATCCAGTGCTTCCTGCAATTCTTTATCCTCAGCTTCCAGCGCTCCAATTTCCTGTTGCAGCTGCAAAAAGCCGGTATCCTGTCCCATAGCTTCCAGTTCTGCGGCTCTTTCTTCCAGGGCTTTCTGATACTTGATTTCACATCCCTGCAAACGAAAAAGTTCGTCCCTGTTTTTTCGGATTTCTTCTTCCAGCTTTTGAAAGGCACTGTCCGCAGCTTCCTTTTGCAGCAAAGCCTCTTGGGCTTCCTGACGCTCTTTTTCCAGCTGTTCTTCTTTCCTGCCGGAAAGGGCAGAAAAAATTCCCGCCAGACTGATGCCTTCCAGCTTGTCCACATCTTTTTGTTCTTCCTGCCAACGCTGTGTGCTGGCGTCCAATTCCTCTTTCAATTTCTGCCGCTGTTCACAGAGTGCCTCCTGTTTCCGTTCTAAAGCTGCTTTGCGATGTACCTGCTGTTGCAATTCCTGCCAATACTGTTCCATATGCATCCCCCATTTTTACAACTGTGCCACCTGTTCCTGCCACCGTTTCTGCAAAGCCGTCTGTTCTTCCCGGGTGCTCCTCAGTTCTCCCAGAATCACCCGTTCTTTTTCTTCCAGCACACCACTGAAATTATGCAGGCGGGCAAGAGCCATTTCGATTTCATCCTGCACAGACCAGTCGATGAGGATATTATCCAGAAAAATGTCCCAGCCGCGCTGTCTTCTGGCTTCCTGCAAATGGTCCTGCACTGCCAAAAGCTGTTTGTCCTCCACATCTCTGGCGCGTTTGACAGCTTCCTGTAAGCCCATCATGACTTCTTTGGCTTTCTGCACCCGTTCCTGCTTCAAATAAGAACTGAGCAGACTGCCTCTGCCTGCATCCCAGCGGCCATATCCTGCGGCATCCTCCAAAATGCCCAGTACGTTTCTGACTTCCCAGCGCACGTCTGCAATCCGGTTTCTTTTTTCCAGCAAAGCCCGTTCCTGTTCTTCCAGACTATGAATCTGCGCCTGCAAAGCCTTCATGCCGCTGTCTGTGCCTGCTGCTTCCAATTCCTCTGCCCGCTGGATGATATAAGCTTCATACCGGGTTTGACTGCCGCTCAATTCTCCGATGCGTTTATCCATCTGCCGCAAAGTATCCTCCATCTGGGCAATTTCCTGTTGTACCTTCTGATACTTTGCCTCCGCCTGAGCAGCTTCTGCCTGTTCCTGTGCCAGTGTTTCTTCATATTTGCCTGTGGCTTTCGTAAAGAGGTTCCGCACGCCTCCCTGTTCCATCCGCGCCACATCTTCCAGTTCTTTCTGCCGCAGCACCGCCAGTTCCTTTTCATAGCTGCAAAGGCTTCTATATTCCACTTCCAGACTGTCCCGCTTCCGGCGCAAAGTCTGTTCTTCTTCCATTTCCGCCTGCAATGTGCGCAGCCGTTCATCCATACCAGACACCCCCTTCTGACAAAAACTATTTTTTCCATCATATCATAAAACCGCATAGAAAAGTGTTCCATCGCCCCAGAAAATTCTTACGAATGTTTTAAAAACAAAAAAAGAGAGCATCCAAAAGATACTCTCTGAAACAGCGCGAGACGAGATTCGAACTCGCGACCCTCGCCTTGGCAAGGCGATGCTCTACCACTGAGCCACTCGCGCATAAGATATCAAGTTCTTTCAGAAAGCAGGATACGTAAGAAAGCGCGAGACGAGATTCGAACTCGCGACCCTCGCCTTGGCAAGGCGATGCTCTACCACTGAGCCACTCGCGCATAAAGTGCCCAGAACCGGAATCGAACCAGTGACACGAGGATTTTCAGTCCTCTGCTCTACCAACTGAGCTATCTGGGCATATACAGATTTCTACCATCAAAAGGAAGTGCCCGAGACCGGGATCGAACCGGTACGAGTGTTACCTCGCAGGATTTTAAGTCCTGTGCGTCTGCCAATTCCGCCACTCGGGCTTATCCTGTCGTCGTTTGACGGCTTGTTAATAATACCAAAAGAAAAAGACTTTGTCAACGGGTTTTTTCAAAATTTTTTTGAAGAAGTTTTTCACTCTGGGCAAAAACCGTTGATTTTCCGCAAAAATAAGGGATTTTTCAAAAAAAGATGCCCTGCTTTACAGAGCATCTTCCACTTCTCCGGCAATGACATTCCCTTCCGCGTCCAAAGCCTGCAAATGATAAGGTTGGGCACTTTCATCCAAAATGGCACCTCCGATATTGCTGCCATAGAAAATGCCATCTTCTCTGACAGGCAGTTTTCCTTCCATCAGAAAATTGCCTTCCGAATCTACCAGCTGAAATGAAACTTCTTTTGCGTCCGGCTCTCTGCAAATACCAAAGAGAAAATCCCTGTTCCAGTAGTATCTTGCCAGAATAATCTGGTCATATTCCTCCAGATAAGCTCGGGTAAAATATTCCCTTCCGGTGCCTTCCCAGAAAAGCCCCTTTGTCCGTTTCATACCGCAGTAATACAGATTTTCCCCTGCTCTGCCTAATATGGCGTATCTGCCGTCACCGCAATCCAACTCTGCCAGAATTTCATCCACAGGCCCTACGTGGTCCATTTTCTGACTTGCGGCAAAATAAGATTTCGGCGACCACCGCAAATCGTTAAGCCACATATAGCTTCCCACGCAAAGCACCGTCAAAAGAAGGTAAATGATGATTTGTTTTTTTCGTTTCATGGTTCTCCCTCCTTCTGAGGCAGGGGAATCTCCATGGTAAAGCTGCGTTCCCCGTTTTCATAAATGATGTTGCACCACTTGGAATCCGCCGGAAAATCTTCCAGATAAGCACTGATATCCCAATAAAGCCCTTGGATATGGTAAGTATCTTCTGTCCAGAAATTCACTTCTTTCACATAATCCGCTCCATTGTTGATTTCACAGTCATAGAGCGAAAATCTGGTAAATAAACCATCCACAATGGGTGTCTGATAGGACAGATACCGTATTTCCAAAGTGCCGTCTTCGTGGTACTTCAGTTTCTTCACAGAAAAGACTGTATCATCAATCTTCACCTTCTGGTTCACATCTACCGTATACACTACGTCGTCTTCTCCGCGCAAATCCATAAAAAAGGTTTCCGCTACATCCGCACCTGTCATCAAGGCACTGCATCCCCCCATAAAAACCGCAGGCAATCCAAAAAAGATAAAAATCAGTATAAACAGCCTGCGTACCCACAGCCACACGTACCCCAAAACAGGATTATGGGCTTCGTTCAGCTCTTTCCCTAATTCCTCACTATCCCCCATATAATCCACTGTTAGCTGTGCTGCCTGTTTCTCGTCGATGTCCTGAGAGAGCAAGTCTTCGTACAAATCCTCCATATGCTCCCGCAGTTCCTGCCCAATGGCACGGCGGTCAAAGCGGAATTTCACATGGGAAGTCACCGCTGTGATGTAATTTTCAAATAATTCCTTAGCCATGCCATGTCCCCTTTCTGCCTTACGCCTACTGGCTGTCTTTTCCTATCACTTCTCCGTCGGCATTTTTACAAATGACCTCTTTCACCACACAATCTATTGTTCCTGCTGTTCCTGCTGTATCAGAATCCAATGCCATACTGAAAAATCCATTTTCCCCCACAGGAATGGTATACTGTCCAACGTCCTGCCAGTCATTTTCCTCAATTTTCCAGCCTTCCAAAACACAGACTACTTCCACAGCATCCGTTTCCCTTGTCTGTCCCACGATAATGTCCTCTGAAACCCATGCTCTTGTCTTTACTTTCACCGGAAAATAACCATCCCAGTGTTCATTGGTATACTTCCAGAAAATCCCCAGAATTGGCTTTGCCGATACCATATAAAATCCCTTTTCCTCCAGACCTGCCAAACACAGACAACCGTCATCCCGCTGACCAATTTCCATGACCTCTGCCGCAGGTCCCAGCCACTCCGCTTTTTCCGCGCTGCGAAAGACCCTTTCCGGTGTCAGGTGATAGCCCCCTTGCCACAAAAACAGCAGAGCTGTCAATGCAATCAGAATGATATTTCTTACAATCTGCTTTTTCCGTTTCATTCTGCCATCACCCGCCCTTCTGTCAGGGAAACTTCCATTTCTTTTTCATAACCTAGGAAAAACACGATTTTATCGGCTTCCGGCGGCACATTGTAAGTCCAATCTCTGCCTTTTTTGTAAAACAGGGAATTGCTGGCAAACAATCCACCATCTCCAGTGCAGACTTCTTCTCCCACATAAATTTCCGCACCAATGCCGCTTCTGCCCAGACCGCCACTGAGCCATGGATTCTGCCGAATGGTATACGTATATTCCAAGGTACCGTCATCATAATACCGGATTTCCTCAATCTGCACCTCGCTGCCATAAAGCTGGGCCTCCAATACTGGCGAAATGGTATAAACCACATTCCCATTTCTGTGTTCTATTTGCTGAAGGTAAGTATCTCCAAAGCTAACTCCTTGGATGATTCCCCATCCAACCAATACAACCACGCAAAGCCTTGCCATCCATCTTGTCACCAGCCAAATCCAGCCCCAAAGGGGATGATGGACTTCGTTCAGCTCTTTCCCCACCTCTTCACTGTCCCCCATATAATCCACTGTCAGCTGGGCCGCCTGCTCTTCGTCAATGTCCTGTGAAAGCAGGTCTTCGTATAAATCCTCCATATGTGCCTGTAATTCCTTGGCAATGGCACGGCGGTCAAAGGGAAATTTCACATAGGAAGTCACCTCCCGGATATATGTATCAAATAAGCCTTTTTCCACCGGATTCCCCCCTTTCTCATTTCCTCCTGTTCAGAAAAACCCCATTCTTGTCAAACATTTGAAATTCATTGTAAAATCAGCATATTCTCTGCATTTTCTTCTAAATTTCAGTAAAAATATTCTCTGTTGACTTACAAGAAATATCATGCTATACTTTCATAGTTAGTTGGCGCTAACTACATGATTATGACTTTATTCTCAAGGAGGAATGATATGTATCTTTACATTCTCGTATCTATCATACTAACGCTTCTTTTTGCTTATAGCTGCAACACAGCTATCCGAAAACATGCCGGACTGTTTTATGCGCTGGCTGTCCTCATCGTTGTTTTTGAAGTGGTTTATTATCTGACCGGACTGCGTGACGCGGTACCGGAATGGATCACGGAATATATCGTAAATCCTTTCAAACGGGGCGCTTTGCCCACTGCCATGTTCATGGTTGTGATGTATCTGGGTGCTTTGGATGGCAAAAAGCCATTTGTCAGCAAGCTTCTGGGAATTCGTGGTGAATTGTCCATCATTGCCTGCATTTTGACCCTTGGACACAATATCATTTATGGCAAAAAACAATTCGTAAACCTTTTTACAAATCCTTCAGAAATGAAACCCCATTCACTGATTGCCGCCATTATTTCCATCATCATGATTGCTGTTATGGTGCCTTTGATGGTAACTTCCTTTAAGGCTGTGCGCAAACGCATGTCTTTTGTCGCATGGAAAAAGCTCCAGCGTTTGGCATATCTCTTTTTCGGACTGATCTATGCCCATGTGATGGTACTTTTCCTGCCGAAATTCAGCGAAAAATATCTGGATATCATTGCATATACTTTCATCTTTGGCATCTATGCCATACTGAGGGTCGCAAAGGCTGTCAACACATCCAAAAACACTTCCGGTCTTTTGAATTCTGCCGGAAAAGCATGAATGGAAATTTTCAGAAAGGCCGCACAGAATGCGGCCTTTTTCTATTTCCAAAAAATAGCCGTTTATGGCCTTGCTATCCTCTCATTGATATTTTCATCTGCCCAGCCGCCAACAGAGGAAACCTGCGGCTGATGTCCTTCCGCATCGTAGTACTTTCCATCTTCATCCTGACCATTTCGGTACACCACTTCCCCTGTTTCTGTTCTGCCTTCCACATATCCTACATAAAACATCCCTGGATTTTCCTGTTGAAAGTCCATTTTTTCATGGAAAAAGCCATTTTCCGCTACAGGCAGCGTAATTTCCTTTACGGGCTTCAAATCCTCCACTTCATCCGCCATAGAATAAAACAGGCAGGTGACTTCTGTAACTTCCGGCAACAGCGAAAGCCCTACCAGCATATTTTCCTCCGTGAGCATGGCATCCACGTCCCCATACAGGGTGCTGTATCCTTCCACGGACACACCATTGGACATCCGCCAGAACAGCCCCAGATACTGCTCCACAGGAATCACCGAAAGGCCATTGTTCCATTTTCCCACATAAATCTGACTGCCATCCCCTCTGGGATAGGTCAGAAGGATTTCTTCCGATGGGCCATAGCGAAGTCCTCGTTCTGCTCCATGAAAAGCGGCTTCCGGTGAAAAATAAAGCCGATTGCTCCTGACCCATAGCCCGCCGCAAAAAACCAGTACCAGCAGGAACAGTATACATTGTCTGATTCGTTTCATTTTCCATCACCTGCTTTCAGGATTCCGCTTCCAAATCTTTGATGATATAGCCATCTGAAGAAATTACCGTTTTTTTCTTTTCTCCATATTGAAACACAACTTCTCCTGCTGCTGTGCTGCCTTCCAGATACCCAATGCGGTACGCATCCCATTTTTCATTTTCCGGTATGCTTACTTCGTCAAAAAAGAAACCGTTCTCTGCCACTTCCATCGTAACTTCCTGCACGAATATATCTTCGTGGAGTTCTTCATCATAGATATTAAGATAACAGGTAACTTTCTTGACTTCTGGCAATTTGGAAAGCCCTACAATATAGCCCTCGTCAATCAAAAATGCTCCCACATCTTCTGTTATTGGTAAGCAGCGGGAAAATCCACTTTCCAAATCAGCTGTTTTCCAGAAACTACCCCCTACTGGCTCTACACCAACCACAGAAAGACCGTTTTCCCATCGTCCTACATAAACAAAATCCCCGTTTTCTTTTTCATAAGTCAGCAAAATTTCATCTGATGGGCCATAGCGCAGTCCTCGCTCTTCTGCTGCCATGGCGGTTTCCGGTGAAAAATGCAGTCCGCTTCTCCAAAAAGCATATCCACCGCAAAGGAGCAGGACCAGCAAGAAAATAGCAATCTGTTTTCCACGCTTCATTCTGCCATCACCCTGCCTTCTGTCAGGGAAATTTCAATGGGTTCTCCCCAGCCATTGCCCAAATCCGCATTTGCCCGAATTTCCAGCCGGTCTGCTTCTTCCGGCACATCTCTCAGTTTGATCTGGCCTTTGCCATAATAACGACCGTCTTTATAACTGCCATCCCCGTTGTAACACTGTGTTTCTCCCACATAAGGAAAGGCGCGGATTTCAAAAGTCCAGTATTCATCTCTGGAAAAAGGACTCCGCCATGTGGCATAGTCTACTTCCATCATACCGTCCTCGTAATACACAATCTTGTCGATATACAAGGTATAGTCATAAACCTGTTTTTCCACGTCAGGAGAAATGGTATATACCACTTCGCTGTAAGAAGCCGGACGTACTTCCGCAAAATATCCTTTGGCAATGCCGATACCCGTATCCAGAAGCCCAAAAGCCGTTTTCGCCGCCATCACAATACAAAGGATGCCTAATATCAGCCAAACATACCCCAGAACGGGATGATGGGCTTTATCCAGCTCTTTTCCCAGTTCTGCGCTGTCCCCCATGTAATCCACAGTCAGTTCTGCCGCCTGCTCTTGGTCAATATCCTGAGAAAGCAGGTCCTCATACAGATCTTCCATATGTTCCGCCAACTCCTGCCGAATTTTTCTGCGGTCAAAGGCAAAACGCACATGGGATACCACGTCATTCAAGTACCGTTCCCAAGGTTCCCGCATAGCCACTCCCCCTTATGACACGCTCCACAGAACCGCAGAAGGTTTCCCACTGCTTCTTTTCCTCTGCAAGCTGTGCCTTGCCTGTCGCCGTAATACGGTAATACTTCCGTTCCTTGCCGCTTTCCGTTTTGGCGCGATAGGACTTCACCAGATTCTGGCTTTCCATGCGATGAAGCACAGGATACAGCGTACCTTCTTTAAACTGGAACACATTCTGACTTCTGGCACTGATCTCCTTGATGATTTCATAGCCATAACAGTCTTTTTCCGCCAATAAGGACAACAACATCAATACCGTACTGCCACCTACCAATCCTTTGTCTACTGCCATAATCAGTC
>OOCG01000813.1_pt1 | contig 18294 bp, 15 predicted proteins | sample 1671521 | NCBI WGS metagenome assembly OOCG01 (sample SAMN06348165, study PRJEB24527) | human gut metagenome | biome: human gut; feature: ankylosing spondylitis patient; material: feces | host: Homo sapiens | place: China | collected 2015-10
CCTTTAGGGGGCTACCACAAGAGATAGACCCTTATAGGGTCTGGTCAAACCACCCGTTCAACGGGTGGTTTTGATTTTTATAAAAGTTTTATCTGGTATGTTTTCTTAAGGGGCATCTGCTTTCGAGAACCCCTTTTCCTGTTTCCTATCTCATTTTTGCTTTCAGAAAACATCAATCGTCATAATCTTTTTCTGCTTTCAGAACATTGCCGCTTGTGGCATCAATTTCATATTCATATTCCATATTGCCTACGCGGAATTCGATTTCATATTTCTGTCTGCCATCATCATAATCCAGTTCGGTTTTTTCATACCGTACGTTGGAAGAGGAAACACCGGCATGTTTCAGAGCGATTTTTCTCGCTTCGTCTGCAGAGATCACAGATGTGCTGCTGGGTTTGCTGTAATTTTCCGCATCATAGTCAACTTCTACGATTTTGCCTGTTGCCGCATCGATGGTGTAATCGTATTCCCGATTGCCTTTGTAAAATTCTACTTCGTAGTATTTTCTGCCATCGTCATAATCTGTGCCCGCTTTGACAAATTTCACCTGATTTGCTTTCAGGCCAGCATCATTCAGGGCAACTTCTTTTGCTTTTTCCAGACCGATGTCTTTTGTTGTTTCAGGACGTGTCCAGCCATCTACATCGTAGTCAACATCCAGAACTTTACCTGTTGTCGCATCGATTTCAAAGTCGTATTCTTTGTTGTCGGTATAGAATTCTACATCGTATACCCAACGTCCATCTTCATAATCCAGTTCTGCGCGGATGAATGTCACATCTTTCGCCAGCAGATTGCTGTAACCCAGTGCGATATTTTTTGCAGATTCCTGACCAATGAAATCTTCTTCGGGCCGTGTCCAACCATCTACATCGTAGTCAACATCCAGAACTTTGCCGTTTTTCGCATCAATTTCAAAGTCGTATTCTTTGCTGTCGGTATAGAATTCTACGTCGTATACCCAACGTCCATCTTCGTAATTCAGCTCTGCACGGATGAATGTCACATCTTTCGCCAGCAGATTGCTGTAGCCCAACGCGATGTTTTTCGCGGATTCTCTGCCGATATATCCTTTTGCGATTTCTTCTTCCTCTGTTTCAAAGCTGTCTGCGTCAGTTACAGTAAAATCACCGCTGAGGGTAATGGTCTTTGTGCTGTTGTTCCATACTACCTCTTTGTTCATGATTTCACCGATGGCACGCAGAGGCAGGTATGTGCTGCCGTTATACAGAATCGGATATACCCGCTGACCAGTTACAGAATAAAATTCTTTTTCATCGTCTTCCACTACAATGGTAAAGTCCGGCCGTTCCTGTACACGGATATCTTTTTTGCCAATATAGGGATTGTCTTTATTAGAAGAAGTGGAATCCCTTTCGCCGCTGATAGTGATAACTTTATTCTTTTCATCCCAGTTTACATTCTTGCCCATCAATTCCCCAATGGCACGCAAAGGCAGATAAGTTGTGCCTTCATACAGGATGGGATACACCGCATCGCCGCTGGATGTCTTGAAATCCACTTCGTCACCATCCACAACGATGGTAAAATCAGAGCGAAGCTGCGCATCTGCTGTACGGATTGTTGCCCCAAATGTTGGTACCGCCATTGCTGCCGCCATAATTGCCGCTGTCACAATCGCAAAACGTTTCTTCATAAATAAGACCCCCTTTTCCAAACTCATCTCCTAGTTTTTTGATATAATTTATTTGACATCATTATATCATACAGTGGAAACAATTTCCAGTCACTTGCATGTTTTGAAATACAACTTCAACATATTTGTAATCTGTCTGTAATATAACAAAAAAAGACAAGCATTTCTGCTTGTCTTATCAGTGGGCGGAGAAGGATTCGAACCTTCGAAGCTATCGCAACAGATTTACAGTCTGCCCCCTTTGGCCACTCGGGAATCCACCCATGTAGTGTAGTTATTTTTCGTTTATAAAATGCCGACCTGACATTGCCTGCAATGTCACGAGGGATTTTATGAAAAATAACGGAACGGTTTTTCTTTCGCCAGAAAGAAAAAACATACCTTTATTCACTTTTTCTTACCTATTCCCGTTTCCAGAAATAAGAAAAAAGCCGATGATCGGACTCGAACCGATAACCTGCTGATTACAAGTCAGCTGCTCTGCCAATTGAGCCACATCGGCATGTGTTTTGCACTCGAACCGAATGCAAGAATAATATTATCATAACCTTTTCCATTCGTCAAGCACTTTTTTAAAAAAACCGGCAGAAATTTTTTCCTGCCGGCAAAGTTCTTTATCAACCGTATTTTACTGTCAGATTTACATAGGAAATATGTTCCCGCATAGCGGAATATGCTGTCTGATAATCGCCGTTTTTGATGGCTTCCAGAATTTTCCCATGCAGTTCGATAGTCACGTCAATAACTCTTGGATTCTGTGTCAAAGACTCCCGCATAGCAAGGCGGATGCCTTTTTCAAAAGATTCCTTCGCCGCGATCATGGTACTGATCAGCAGTTTATTATGTGTTGCCGCGGAAACCTGCATATGGAACATAGAGTCATAGTCTACAAACAGGTTCACATCATTGCGGTAAGCGATCATTTTTTCATAACAATGGGTCAGCTGTGCAATATCCTCTGCTGTGGCACGTTTTGCCGCATAGCTTGCTGTTTCCCCTTCCAGCATATACCGAAATTCCAACAGGTCATTCAAGTCGGAATTTTCCACCGTGATGCTAAAAGGCGCAATGTTGACGATATTATCGATCTCATTGACAAATGTGCCTGCCTTTGAGCGGCGGATAAAGCCGAAAACTGCCAGTGCTGTATAGGCTTCCCGCAAAGTGCTTCTGCCCACCCCCAGCATTTCGCTGACAATGTTTTCATTGGGCATCATATATCCCGCAGGGAGCTTTCCTTCAATAATCAATTCTTTTAATCTTTGGAACAGAGTCTGTGAAATATTATGTTTTCCCAGGTCTTTTTTCAGGTACTCCGCCTGTTCCATCAAATAATCGCGCCCCATGCCGCTTCCTCCTTACATTTTCTGTATTTTTATTCATTTTCTCTTTTGTACTTTCCATATTATTTTAGCACCGCTGTCAACTTCCCGCAAGCCTTTCCGCGGACTTTCCCGAAACTTTATACCATTTTCACAAGGGAAACTGCATTTTTAATTAATCTATTTCCTTGGGAAACACATATTCGTCCTGAATCTGTTCCAAAGGGATATTTTTGTCCAAAAGGAAGCAGGCTGTTTCCTCATGAATTTCCTTCAGGCGTTCATAATCCTTGGGGCGCACCACCTGATACCGTTCGCTTTCCGGCAGTGTGAGCATCTCATAGACACTGCGCACCACAAAATGATTTTCATTCTCCGCATTGCGGAACTGGGTCCAAATGGGCACAAAAGAAACTTCCTTCACTTCCGCCGGATTGTCCGCCACCTGTTCCACAGTCAGATGGAGCACGATGGAAGCGTTTCTGGGGGGTGTTGTCTGGGAAGAAATGAAATTCCCCAGAGAATAAATGATGAAGCCGTCATGGACGCCGTCGCCATGGTCTACCTGACGGTATTCCATCCGCTGGAGCACATGAGGGTGGCTTGCCAGCACAATATCCGCGCCGGCGGCAAACATACTGTCTGCCCATTCCACAAAAATATCATTAGGCACCGTTTCGTACTCATTGCCCATATGGGGCAGCACCACCACAACATCCGCCAATTCCTGCGCTTTTGTGATATCCGCCATGAGGGTATCGTCAATGAGGTTCACCAGATAATCTTCCGGCACAGGAATGCCGTTGGTGCCGTAGGTGGCCGATACAAAGGCGAATGTGATGCCATTGACTTCCTTGGTATAAATGGTGTCCCTTGCCTCCTGAGAAGCGTAGGTGCCCACGTGGTCGATGTCATAGGCATCCAGCTGGGCAATGGTGCGTTTCAAGCCCGCTTCTCCCGTATCCATGCTGTGGTTATTGGCAGTGGTCAGCAGATTGAATCCCGCGTCCTTCACCGCGTCCAGAAAGCTGTCCGGCGTATTGAAGCAGGGGAAAGAAGCGTATTCTTTGTCCGGCCCCCCGAAGGTCAATTCCAGATTGCCGATGACGAAGTCATAGCCCTCGAAATACCGCTTCACATCCTGAAAATTATGCATGAAGTCATAAGTCCCCGTTGCCGGGTCATAGGCTTCCTCGTACTGGTAATCATGAACCATGATATCCCCTACCACCGCCATGGTAACTTCCTTCACCACAGGCTCCGCAGTGCCTGCTTCTGCCGTATATTCCGCCTTTGCCCCGCCGCAGCCGCAGAGCAGGAACGCCGCCGCCAGCAGCATCCACCGTTTTTTCATGACAAAACCCCCTTTTCTTCGACAATTTCATTACAGCCAGTATATCATGATTCCGGCTCTGTCACAGTATTTTTCCCATAAAAAAAGGAGCGGAAAGGCTCCTTTTTTCCTCCCGCTCAATCTTCCATCTGTTCCTTGATGGTAGGCGCAATCTTGCCTTTTTTTACCTGACGTCTGGAAAAGAAATAAGTCGCCAGACACAAGACCACAAGAATGAGCAAAAACAGGAACGCGCCCAAATCGTGCATATATGCCCCCACAAAAACAGAGATAATCAGCAGCAGCACCGGCAGGATAAGACCTGTCCATTTTGCATTTTTTCTGGTGGCAATGACCCCTTCCATAAACACCACCAATACAAAAAGCGTAAATGTGCAGCCCAGATCATACAAAAAACCTAACATGCCTTTTCTCCTCCTGTTTCATTGGGTTTATAGCTATCATACCACTGCCTTTGATTATTTTCAACAAAAAATCTTATTTTCTTTTCGTTTCTTTGTTTAATTCTTACATTTTCTTCCAGTTGTCAGGCAAACAAAAAAACTGCCGCCTTTTTGTTGAAAAAAGCAGCAGTTTTGTGAATTATTTTCACAACCTGTGATATTTAGAATTTTCCGCCGCCACCGCCGAAGTTATGGCCGCCGCTGGAGAATGTGGAGGAGCCGCCGCCCCATGAAGAAGAACCATGGTCATCGTTCTTCGGAATGGGCGTTCTGGTGGTATGGGTGGTAACGAAGGAATCCCGGTTCACATGGAAATGAACGCCGTTTTCCTTCAGATATGCCCTGCCATCGGTGAAAGGTTTCACGTTATTATGGCTTTTGCGCATGAACACTACAGAAACCCCAGCCACCACAAGGGCAAAAATCAGGGAAATGCCCACATAAGCCAGCACATTGCGGCTTTCCTGTTCTTTTTGGTATTCAGACTGGTAGGCTTCTGGGTCTGCCAGATATTTCTGGTATTCCCCGCAATAATATTCCACATCTGTCAGGAATGTGGACATGGCGTCGTAATATGCCCCGTCAGAAAGGCTGGGACGGACTTCATTCCAAATCTTGTCGATGTAATAATCCGTGAAAATGCGGATACCTTCGCCGGAAGTGACCATCTGGGCATCCCGACTGCCCATATCAATGATGAACACAATGCCGTCCTGTTCCTCACCATAGCCAAAATCCCCGTCCAAAAAGAACTGTGCCGCATATTCTCTGGCTTCCAGACCTTGGGTATCTGTAGTCGTCAGGAAAATCACATCCAGACCATAAGTTTCCCCGATGGCTTCTGCCCGGGAAGTCAGGTCTGCCGCTTCTTCCTGAGTATAAAGCCCTGCATTGTCGAACACATGGCCTTCCATACGCCCGAAAGCCGTCAGGCTGCCCGTCAAACAAAGGATCAGGGTCAGCAAACATACCAAACCTGTTTTTCTCATGCCATGCCACCTCCAATCAGCCATGCCAGCAGAAAGACAACCACAAAGGCAATGACGAATATCAGCAGGAACCATTTGACGCTGCGTCCTGTATCGCAGGGCAGTTCCCCCACGATTTTCCCTGTCTGTCCGTTCATGGCAAAGAGATATTTCTTATCTTTGAAATTGCTCACCAGCATCCATACCGGCAGCAGCAGATACGCCTGCTGGTCAGATTTGTAGTTGGTGTTGCACTGTACGCTATGTACCACATCATACCGTCTGCCTTCTTCGGCGGCGCGGTTTTCGATGCCTCTGGAAACACGATCTTTCATGCGTTCGAAAAGGTCTTTGGGCTCATAAGTATATTTTTCCGCCAGATAGCCGCTGAGGTACCGCATATCAAAGGGTTCCACCTTAGTAAAGTCAAAGGGCTCCAATGCATCCATGAGGGCGTCCTCCATATTTTCTGACGCATCCAGAGGGATATTCTCAAAGTCCATGGTGCCTGCCCGATGGATATGGTATAAATCCGTTTTGGTGTAATTATAATTGCTGTCGCTCCACATCATATGGTTTTCCCCTGTGGCGTGGTAATCGAAGTCGGCTTTGCAGTCAAAAAGCCAATAAGGCACATAAACCCCTGTGATTTTCTCCAGACGCTGTTGGGATGTAAAACCCTTCGGCAGGAGTTTTTTGCCCTTACACAGCTTCAGAAAGGCTTCCTGCGCCTGTTTTTTATCCGTTGCAAAGGGAATCATCGCCGAGGGATGATATTTTCCGCTGAACTGCTGAGGGTTTACGGTAGGATTGCCGCAGAACACGCAGAATGTAGCCGCTGTTACGTCGTCGGTGACGATTTCCGCGCCGCAGTTCGGGCAGCTGTATGCCCGGAGATGTTCCTGATCCTTGCCTTCTGCCACATGTTCCTGACAGTCAAAGGCCACATTTTCCGCCTTGCCGCTGTCGCCGGGACTGACGGTATAGCCGCTGTTTTCGGTTTTTGCGCCTCGCTTTTCCAGTTCTTCCTTGGTATATGATGAATCGCAATAATCACAGACCCATTTTCCCTGTCCGCCGTCGTAACGCAGATATGCGCCGCAACCGGGGCAAAGATAGGTAATGCCTTCTGCCATAATAATGCCCTCCTTTTTCCATTTGGGTATAAGACAATTTTTCGCCTTTTCTGCTGTTTTTCCTTCTTTTGGATACAAAACAGGGCGGAAATGTATCCTTTCCGCCCCGTTTGATATTCCATTTTATGATTTTTTATGCTTCTGTATCTTCAGAAACAGCAGTTTCTTCGTTTTCTGTGCTTTCCGCAGCCGCTTCTGCTTCTTTTTCTGCCAGTTCTGCCAGTTCTTCTTCCTCGGATTCGATGTCGTCCTCAGTGATTTTGGCAATGCCTACCACGCTGACGCCTTCATCCAGATTCATGAGTTTGACACCCTGAGAAACTCTGCCGATGGTAGAAATATCCGCCCCCCGCAGTCGGATGATGACACCTTCGGAAGTGATGAGCATCACTTCTTCATTTTCTTCCAGCATGAGGACGCCGGTGAGCAGCCCTGTTTTTTCTGTGAGCTGATGAATCTTCACACCCATACCGCCGCGGTACTGGACTTTGAATTCATCAGGCACCGTCCGTTTGCCGAAGCCTTTTTCCGTTACGTTGAGGACTTTGGCTGTCGGGCTCATTTTGACAGCGGAAACCAGATAATCCCCTTCTTTCAGGGAGATGGCTTTCACGCCGGTAGCTGTTCTGCCCATAGGGCGCACATCTTTTTCGCTGAAACGAATGCCCATGCCATTTCTGGTTGCTGCCAGAATTTCGTCTTCCCCTTCGGTGGTCATGACGGAAATCAAGCTATCGTCTTCACGCAGGTTAATGGCGATCAAACCACCTTTACGGATATTGCTGTAGCTTGCCATATCTGTTTTCTTGATGAGGCCCTGTTTTGTGAGCATCACCAGATAACGGTCTTCTCTGAATTCCTTCACGGGAATGACCGCTGTGACAGATTCATCCGGTGCGATTTCCAGCAGGTTGACAATGGCCATACCCCTTGCAGTTCTGCCTGCTTCGGGTACTTCGTAGCCTTTCAGGCGGTACACTCTGCCATGGTCTGTGAAGAACAGGATGGTGTCGTGAGTGGAGCACAGGAACAGGTCTTTCACGAAGTCCTCATCCCTTGTCTGCATACCAACGATACCGCGTCCGCCACGGTTCTGGCTCTTATAAGTCATAAGCGGTGTCCGTTTGACATAGTTCAGGTTAGACAGTGTAAATACGCATGTTTCCTCATCAATGAGGTCTTCCACGTCGATTTCGCCGGGGTTTGCCACCAGCTGAGTACGGCGGGGGTCTGCGTATTTTGCTTTGATATCCTGCATTTCATCACGGATCACGCCCAGCAGTTTGGCTTCGTCCGCCAGCAGAGATTTATAATAAGCGATTTTTTCCTGCAAATCTTTATATTCTGCGTCGATTTTTTCGTGTTCCAAACCTTGCAGTCTGCGCAGCTGCATTTCCAGAATGGCCTGTGCCTGGATTTCAGACAGACCAAAGCGTTCCATCAAACGTTCCTTTGCATCATCGTAGCTGGTACGGATGATGCGGATGACTTCGTCGATATTGGAAATAGCAATCCGCAAGCCTTCCAGAATATGAGCGCGTTTTTCCGCCTTATCCAGATTGAATTTTGTCCGGCGGGTTACCACTTCTTCCTGATGTTTCAGATATTCAGACAGCATCTGCTGGAGATTCAGCACCGCAGGCTTGCCGTTTACCAGCGCAATCATGATAGCGCCAAAGCTTTCCTGCAGCTGGGTATATTTATAAAGCTGATTCAGGATAACGTTTGCGTTAGCGTCTTTTTTCAGCTCGATGATAATCTGAATATCATCACCGGCGGAAGCATCGTACAAATCGCTGATGCCGTCCACACGTTTTTCTTTGACCAGTTCGGCAATCTTTTCAATCAAACGGAGTTTATTGACCATGTAAGGGATTTCCGTTACGACGATTTTTTCTCTGCCGTTGCCCATGGGCTGGATTTCCGCTGTGGAACGCACCAAGATTTTACCGCGTCCGGTACGATATGCGGCGCGGATGCCGCTTTTGCCCAGAATGGTGGCGCCGGTGGGGAAGTCAGGGCCTTTGATATATTCCATCAGTTCTTCCACATCGGTTTCTTTGCCGTTAATTTTATTGTCAATCATGACGGTCAGACCGTCGATGACTTCTCCCAGATTATGAGGGGGGATGTTTGTTGCCATACCAACGGCGATACCGGAGGAACCGTTCACCAGCAGGTTTGGAATTCTTGCAGGCAGAACCACAGGTTCTTTTTCTGTTTCGTCGTAGTTCGGCACAAAATCCACCGTATCTTTTTCGATGTCCGCCAGCATGGCTGCTGCCACCTTGGACATACGGGCTTCGGTGTAACGGGCTGCCGCTGCGCCGTAGCCGTCAATGGAGCCAAAGTTCCCGTGACCGTCTACCAGCATATAGCGCATGGAGAAATTCTGTGCCATACGCACCATTGCCTGATAGATGGAGCTGTCGCCGTGGGGGTGGTATTTACCCATGGTATCACCAGTGATACGGGCAGACTTTTTATAGGGTTTATTGGGCTCCAGATTCATTTCGTTCATGGAGTAGAGAATTCTTCTCTGTACAGGCTTCAGACCGTCACGGACATCGGGCAGTGCTCTGGCTACGATAACGCTCATGGCGTAGTCGATATAGCACTTTTTCATTTCCTCGTTGATGTCTATGGAAACGACCTTATCCATCTCGTTGTTTACTTCACTCATGGTTTCACCTCAATCCCTTTCATCAGAAGTCCATTTCCGCATACTGCGCGTTTTCCTCGATAAATTCCCGTCTGGGTTCCACACTGTCCCCCATGAGCATGCTGAAGATTTCATCTGCCAAAAGGGCGTCGCTGATATCAACTTTTTTCAAAATACGGTGTTCCACGGCCATGGTGGTGTCACGGAGCTGGTCATAGTCCATTTCACCCAGACCTTTGTACCGCTGTACGTCTTTGATATTATCTCTGCCGATTTCCTTGTAAAGTTCTTCCAGCTGGATGTCGTCATAAACGTAATAATGCTTTTTGTTCTTCTCTACCCGATAGAGAGGGGGCTGCGCGATATATACCTTGCCTTCCTCGATAAGCTGAGGCATATAGCGATAGAAGAATGTCAGAAGCAGTGTACGGATATGAGCGCCGTCCACGTCGGCATCGGTCATGATAACGATTTTATGATAACGGAGTTTTTCAATGTCAAAATCCTCAGAAATGCCGGTGCCGAATGCGGTAATCATATTGCGGATTTCCTCACTGTTAAGGATTCTGTCCAGTCTTGCTTTTTCCACGTTCAAAATTTTACCCCGCAGAGGCAGGATGGCCTGTGTTTTGGGGTCACGGGCTTTGATGGCAGAACCGCCCGCGGAATTCCCTTCGACGATATAGATTTCGCATTCGTAAGGGTCGCGGCTGGTGCAGTCTGTCAGTTTGCCGGGCATACGGGTATTTTCCAGACCGGTTTTCCGGCGGACAAGTTCTCTTGCCTTTCTGGCCGCGTCACGGGCTCTGGAAGCCATAAGGCCTTTTTCGATGATGATTTTACCCACTGCCGGGTTTTCTTCCAGGAAATAGGTCAAATATTCGCTCAAAACGGCCTCTACGGCGCCTTTTGCCTCGCTGGTGCCCAGTTTTGCCTTTGTCTGGCCTTCAAACTGCGGGTCACCTACTTTGATGCTGACAACGGCGGTCATGCCTTCCCGCACGTCGTCACCGGAAAGTTTCTTGTCGGAATCCTTGATGATGCCGATTTTTTTGCCGTAATCGTTGATGGTCTTTGTCAGACCGGATTTGAAGCCCACCAAATGGGTACCGCCATCAGGGGTGTTGATGTTGTTAACGAATGTAAAGATATTTTCTGTGTAGCCGTCGTTATGCTGGAAAGCCACTTCCACCAGCACGCCGTCCTTTTCGCCGCTGGCGTAGAAAATATTGTCATAAAGAGGCTGACGGCTTTTGTTGATATACGCAACAAATTCCTTGATGCCCCCTTCGTAGTGGAAAGTGCGTTCCTGTTCCTTGCCTTCTCTCAGGTCGATGAGGCTGATTTTCAGGCCTTTTGTCAGGAAAGCGGTTTCTCTCAGGCGCTGTTTCAGGACATCATAGGTAAACACCGTTTCTTCAAAAATTTCCGGGTCAGGCAGGAAATGAACGAAGGTACCGTGTTTGTCTGTGGTGCCGATTTCGTGAACAGGGCAAAGGACATTGCCTCTTTCGTATTTCTGTTCATAGATTTTGCCGTCGGTATAGACGTTGACATAGAGCCATGTGGACAGGGCGTTTACAACGGACGCACCTACACCGTGCAGACCGCCGGATACTTTGTATCCGCCGCCGCCGAATTTACCGCCTGCATGCAGTATGGTGAATACAACCTCCAAAGCGGAAATGCCTTTCTGGTGGTGGATGCCTACAGGGATACCACGGCCATTATCCAATACGGAAATGGAGTTGTCGGGGTGGATGGTAACGGTGATTTCTGTACAGAAGCCTGCCAGGGCTTCGTCCACGGCATTATCCACGATTTCGTATACCAGATGGTGGAGCCCCTTTTCACTGGTGGAGCCGATATACATGCCCGGGCGTTTGCGCACCGCTTCCAGACCCTCTAAGACCTGGATTTGGCTTTCATTATATTCTGCTGACATATTTTCCTCTCCTCACATAATCTTGGCAATTTCCCAGATTTTCAGGAAAAATTGCCCCAAAAAAATCGGATGTTCCTGCATCCGGTAAATCATAGTGGTATTATATCATAAAAACATTGATTTTTCAAGGAAAACAGGCATTTTTATGTATTATTTCCAATGGCTTCTAACCTTAATTATGGATTTTGGGTAAAAAAACAGAAATTCCTTCTGGCGCGGACAAACTGCCATCCAAAGCAAAAGAAGATTTGCGGAAAATTTTCCCAGATGTTTCATCACGAATCGAAACATAAAAAAATCCCTCTGCCACATGACAGAGAGATTATTTCTTGCCGATTTTTCCGTTTTTCACATAAAACAGGTTTTCCCTGCTCAAATAACTGCGGACAGCGTCCTCGATGCCGGTGCAGGTCAAAAATGCCTGCAAGCCTTCAATGCTTTCCATGAGGTATTTCTGCCGCTTGCCGTCCAGTTCCGACAGGACGTCATCCAAAAGCAGCACAGGACTTTCTCCCGTTTCCTCCCGAATGAGCTCAATTTCCGCAAGTCTGGCGGAAAGAGCCGTTGTTCGCTGCTGCCCCTGAGAACCGAACTGCTTCACATCCTTGCCGTTCACCAGAAAGAGGATGTCGTCTTTGTGAGGGCCTGCGTTGGTAGAACCGGTGTAAATATCTCGGTCCAAACTCCGCTCCAGCTTCTCCCGCAGACTGCCCCCCTCGCAATTTGGCTTATATTCCGTTTTCAGGCAGTCTTTGCCTCCCGTCAATATTTCATGCCTCTGGGCGGCTATTTCGTCCAGACGGGCTAAAAATTTGGCTCTGACAGCCATAATTCGCTCGCCTCGCTCAATAAGCTGTTCATCCCAGACGAAAAGGGTATCTGCCAAAGCCGGCTTCACCTTGATTTCTTTCAGCAGATTGTTTCGCTGTTTCAGCACACGATAATACTGCTGGAGATCATAAAAATACACATTGCTAATCTGGCTCAGCTCCATATCTAAAAACCGCCTGCGTTCCGCCGGGCCGTCTTTGATGAGGGACAAATCCTCGGGCGAGAATATGACAGCGTAAAGGGTGCCGAACAATTCCCCCATTTTTTTCACAGGAATGCCGTTGACGGCAATGCCTTTTTTCTCGTCCCGTTTCAGGTGGACGTCGATGCGGTCACCCCTGTTTTTCCGCATGACTTCCAGGCGGATATGGCTTTCTTCCTCCCCAAAGGCGATGAGCTGCTGCTCGCTTCTGCCACGGAGAGAACGTCCCAGGGCACAAAAATAAAGGGATTCCAGAAAATTGGTTTTCCCCTGTGCGTTATCGCCGTAAAACAGATTCATGCCTGCTGTAGGCGCAATATGGAGGGGTTCCAGATTGCGGAACCCCTGTAAAGACACTTCTTTAATATACATAAATATGCACCTTTTTATTATAATTATAAATTATGCATAATACCCATGCATAGGGATTTTAGGTTTATGCAACGCGGTTGCCTGCCCCATCTTCTGCTATAAAGCTTCCGATATCATCATAAGGCAAAAAGGGAATCAGAAAAGGATGGTCTGTAATCTCATAGACCTCACCTGTTTTCTCTTTTCGCAGAACTGCCACATTCTCGTCCATGACATACACAAACTGGCACCGTCCTTCCGGCCCCGGCACATCAAAGACGTAATACTTATCCTGAATACCATAGGCAAAGCGTTCCCAGGAACGGGAAAGCCAATAACGGTCGCCGTTGTACTGCATCTTCACGAAATCCCCGTTTCTCCGCTGCTGGAACACTGCCAGATAAGGAAAATCCCATTCTTCTTCCCAATCACGGTCTTCTTTCTTGTCTCTCCGCAGATAAACAGCAAAGCGGTATATTTCCCCCTGTTCTTCCGCGTCCTGCACCAGTTCCAGCTGGATTTCCTCCGGCTCTACTTCGTGAAAGGCTGCAATGCTTTCCTGAATCTGCGTCCGGTCATTGCCCAGCAGTTTGGGCTTTCCCAGAAAATATACCAGCCCTGCCGCCAAAAGGAAAATCGCCAGAATCACATATTTTCTCATAGCAATCCCCCTTTACCACAAAGGATTGCCTTCCGCATCCAGATATTCCGTATCCAGATTGTCCCAATACGGCAGGAAAGCCAGCAATGTCGGGCGTTCTTCTCCTATCGGATAGGAATTCCCCGCGCCATCGGTGAGATATGCCACATCTTCCCCAATCACATAAAAGAAATGAGCGTACGTTTCTTCCAGCAAAAAGAGATATTCGTAAACCTGCGTGTCCGGCGGACTTGGCATATAGTAGATAGGGTGGCCAGAAATCATATCCCCTTCATACCATATAAAATTCCCGTCTGCATCCTGCCGAAACATAGCTAATATGGGACGGTCAATACTTTCGCCCATTACATAAAGGGCACAGCGGTAAGTATGTCCATCTACTTCCCCATCTTTCACCTGTTTCAGATCAATTTCCGCCTTCTTTGCTTTCTTTGTACGGGCAATGGTTTCGCAAATTTCCTCATCGGTGTTTCCCAAAAGCGGACGATTCTGCCAATTTGTCCAGATGGTACAGCCAATGACAGCAATGACGAGAAATACCGCGCATAAAATCAAAGGTTTCAGATTGTTTTTTTCCATAGGACATGCCCCTTTCCAATGAAAAATCAGTCTTCCGCCACAACTTCCACTTTCCCGATGCCTTCGACTTCCACCACATCACCGGGACGGATTTTTTTGCCGCGTTCCGTTGCCATGACCCCATTGACATAGACAACGCCGTCTGCCAGAAATACTTTCACATCAGAGCCCTGATCGATGAGCCCTGCCAGCTTCAGCACCTGCTGAAGTTTGATATATTCCGTATGAATATAGACTTTATCCATGATTTCCACTCCTTTCCCTAAAAATCAGCCTTTCATGAAAAACTGCACGGCAGTCAATGCCGCTGCTGCCAGAAGGATCACCACCACAAGAATCCAGGAACGGCGATTTCCAGCCGTCATCTGTTCTTGTGTCACCTCATGATTTTTCAGATATTCTTTTCTCGACAGATAGGATGCGATGATCATCACCGCAAAACTTCCCCAGACAAGGTAAGGTCCGCCTGCTCCCACCAGATGCTCCGCGTTGTTGTTGGTATTACCCCATAAAAATACCACCAATGCAACAATCTGCAAAACACGCAATATCACGTACATAAACAAAGCCCCTTTCTGTTTAGCCGTGCATATCTTTTTTATATTCTCATCACATACGCAGAGGCAGGATCAGATACTGATAAGCCTTGCCTTCCAGCGGCACGATGGTACAAGGGCTGAGAGATCCGGTGAAGCGGATAGCCACTTTTTCATCGTCGATGGCTCTCAGTGCTTCAATCAAATAACGAGGATTGAACGCAATCTGCATTTCGTCGCCGTCTGTTTCATTAGGCACTTCTTCATAAGCGGTGCCCATATCACTTCTAGCTGTGATGACCAATACATTGGGTTTCAGTTCCAGACGCACGGGTGTTTTGCGGTTATCTCTGGAAACCAAAGACGCGCGTTCCAGTGCCTGAATCAATTCATTTGTATCAATGATGATCTTTGTTTTGAAATCTTCGGTGAAGTTATTTTCATAGCTTACATATTCCCCTTCCAGCAGACGGGAAACCATGGTTGCCATACCCAGATCGAAGAGCACGTGCTTATCTGTGAAATACAGGTGCACTTTATCTTCTTCTTCCTGAGAAAGGATTTTGGTCAGTTCTGTCAAAGTTTTGCCGGGAACCACAACGCTCTTTTCTGTAAAGTCATGTTCCAGAGGGCTTTTGCGGAAGGAAATGCGGTAGCCGTCGATGGAAACCACCTGCAGTGCATTTTCTTTCATTTCGAACAGTTCCCCAGTGAGGATCTGTTTGGTGGATTCCTGAGAAATGGAGAAAATGGTCTGACGGATCAGGTTACGCAGTTCATTCTGTCCCAGGGTATAAGCTTCTTCCTGTGCCACATCAGGCAGTGCAGGGAAATCGTCGCCGCTCTGACCCATGATGGTAAAACGGGAAGTACCGCCAGTGATGGTGATGCTGTTTTTCTCATCGGTTTCCAGTGTAACGGTATCGCCGTTCAAACGACGGATGATTTCATGGAAGATTTTTGCTTCAATGGCGATTTCACCTTTTTCCAGCACATCTGCATCAATGGGTGCAGTCTGGATACCCAGTTCCAGATTATTGGCTGTCATGGTGAAGCCTCTCTGGTCTGCTGTCAGCAGAATACATTCCAAAATGGGAAGTGTCGTTCTAGAGGAGACAGCCTTGTTCACGATATTGATGAAGTTCAGCAAGGTTTCTTTGCCGCACATGAGTTTCATTTATACACATCTCCTTTTTGTTCACAGTGCATGGATAGAATAATAGAATTTGGTTCGTAGCAGTAGCAGTAGAGGGTGTGGAAACTGTGGAAAACGTCATTTTTCCTTGAAATCATGGGAAAAACCACCGAGGGACAACCATGTGGAAAAGCCAGGGACAACTATCCCGCTTATAAACACTTTCCACAGGGGCCTATTTTCCCCACCATTTATCCACAGCCTGTCCCAAGGAATTTCACAGCCCCATGGGGACAGACTTATCCACAGGTCATTGCTGCCCTTTTTACCGTTCTTTGATCTCTTTTTCCAATTCCATGATGGTATTTTTCAGTGCTTCGTCATTTTCCATCTGCTTTTCGATTTTGGAAATGCCATGGATGACGGTGGTATGGTCTCTGCCGCCGAAGCTTTCGCCGATTTTGGGCAGGGAAATGTCTAATAATTTCCGGCACAGGTACATGGATACCTGTCTGGGAAAGGCGATGTTTTTGGGCTTTTTGTTGCCCTGAATGTCCTCTACGCTGATGTTGTAGCGTCTTGCCACAATCTCCTGAATGAGCTGTGGTGTCAGAGGCGCCTGGGCGTTTTCGCTGTAAACATCCCGCAGGGTCTTTTCTGTCAGCGCCAGTGTGATTTCCTGATTTGTCAGGGTTGCGTAAGCCACGATTCTGGTCAGCGCCCCTTCCAGTTCACGGATGTTGGATACGATATTTTTCGCGATGTATGCCATGACTTCGTCGGGCACATGAAGGTTGTCGCGATCTGCTTTTTTCCGCAGGATGGCAATTCTTGTTTCGTAGTCAGGGGGCTGAATATCTGCGATGAGGCCCCATTCGAAACGGCTGCGCAGACGGTCTTCCAGTGTCTTGATTTCCTTGGGCGGACGGTCGGAAGAAATGATGATCTGTTTGTTGGATTCATACAGCGCATTAAATGTATGGAAAAATTCTTCCTGTGTCCCTTCTTTTTTGGAAATGAACTGAATATCGTCGATGAGGAGCACGTCAATGTTCCGGTATTTGTTGCGGAATTCCTCGTTTTTGTTGTTCTGGATGGACAGGATCAGCTCGTTGGTGAAGGTTTCGCTGGTAACGTAGAGTACCTTCGCCGCCGGATTCTTATCCAATATAAAGTGGGCAATGGAATGCATCAGGTGGGTTTTGCCCAGCCCGGAGTTTCCGTACAAAAATAAAGGGTTGTAGGCTTTTGCGGGAGATTCGGCAACGGCCAGAGATGCCGCATGTGCCATACGGTTGCTGTTGCCCACCACGAAAGAGCTGAATACATACTTGGGATTCAGATTTCGCGCTACATCGCCGCTTTCTTCCTTTTTCACTTCTGCTGTGGTATGAACGGGAGTTTTTTCCCCTTCCGTCAGGATGACGATGTCGTAATTGATGCCCGTCACGTTCTTCAGAGCGCTGCGAATGAGGGTCAGATGACGTTTTTCCAGAATTTCCTTGCATACGTTGTCACTGACCTGCAGCAGAAAACGGCTGCCGTCGATGCCCACAGGCACAATGGGCAGAATCCATGTTTCAAAACCGATGGATGAGGAAATTTCCTGTTCGATGAGCTTCAAAGCCGCATTCCAAGATTGGTTGATGTCCATAAACAATCCTCCTATTACATTTCTTTTTCAAAAATCCGATGTTCCGATGCTGTGGATAACTTTTTCATTTGCCCACAGTCCCCTGTTTTTTCCCTGTGTATGGACAACACATTTCGCTTTTTATACACAGCGGTGTGGAAAAACAGTCCTGATGTTTTGCACAATCCCGAAAAAATGGAAATTTCGGTCTTTTGCTGCAAACCATATTTTTTTCATCCGCAGAAAATCCACAGCTCACAAAAGTTATACACAGGGTTATCAACAGCTTGTGGATAACTTTCCAAAACGAGGCGTGGAAATTGTGGAATAGCTGAAAAAAAGGACAAAAATCCTGCCGCTGTCGTCAAAGGGAGCCCCTTTTTTGCAAGTTCCGTCAATGCAGGACGGTTTTTTTCGGCAAATTTTCAGACAAAAAAACAGCTCTCTGTTTCCCTTTTGGTATTCGGTACGTCAAGACAGCTGCCTGCCGCGGAGGCACATCTCATTTTGATTCTGTCTTTCAGTATAACAAAAGTTATCCACAACCGCAATGAAAAAATGGACTGAATTGTGGAAAAGTCCGTTTTTTGCCGGAAAAGCAAATGGCACAACTTGTGATTTTTTTGTCAAAAAAACGGAAAATCACACAAAAACAGCAGTCCGTTTTTTGATAGTCCATATTTTTTCTGTATTTTTTATGGAGAAAGAACACAGAGAAAAAATCAGGTTAATTACAATATATAGAACAAAAAGTCCCAAAGAGTTCCAAATGTACTTTTTTTCTGTATGGAATTTCGTACAATTTTTTGTGGAAAATGGAAAAAATGTGGGTGATTAGCCTTCTTGAGGATCATTTGTTCTTGACGGTGAATTGAC
>OOCG01000814.1_pt1 | contig 18263 bp, 13 predicted proteins | sample 1671521 | NCBI WGS metagenome assembly OOCG01 (sample SAMN06348165, study PRJEB24527) | human gut metagenome | biome: human gut; feature: ankylosing spondylitis patient; material: feces | host: Homo sapiens | place: China | collected 2015-10
CAGCGCTCGGGTATAGATCACTTTTCTTGCGCTGTTAATCCAGCCTTGTTCCAGTTCTTTTCCGCATTTCGGACAGTTCATAAAATGCCCCCTTTAGAACAGGCTCAGCTGATTGGTTTCAGGAATGCCGTTCAATACGCCGTTTTCCTTCAGCAAATCAATGAGAGAACGTCCCAAAGAAGTCCGTTCTTTCAGTTCCTCAATGGTATGGAATTCTCCTGCCGCCCTGCCGTCTACAATACTCTGTGCCGCATTGGTACCCAGCCCCTGCAAAGAGTTGAAAGGCGGAATCAGCCCTTCCTCTGTCACAATGAATTTTCTGGAGTCAGATTTATAGAGGTCAATGGGCAGGAATTTGAAACCGCGGGCATAAAATTCCACGATCAATTCCAGAACCGTCATTTTTGCCTTATCTTTCGCCGTTGCCTCCATGCCTTTTGCATGAATTTCCCGCATAGCCGCTTTGGCAACATCCATGCCCTTGCACATACAGCTATAGTCAAAGTCGTCACAGGCACGAACAGTAAAATATGTTGCATAGTATGCTTCGGGATAATTGATTTTGAAATAAGCAATACGGAACGCCATCATAACATATGCCGCCGCATGGGCTTTCGGGAACATGTACTTGATTTTCTGGCAGGATTCGATGTACCAATCTGGCACATCTGCCGCTTTCATATCCGCAATATCCTCATCGGTCAGCCCTTTCCCCTTTCTGACTTTCTCCATGATCTTAAAAGATTTCTTCTTATCCACCCCTTTATTGATCAGGTAAATCATAATACTGTCACGAGTGGAGATGGTTTCTTTCAGGGTGATGGTGCCGTTTTCGATAAGGGTCTGTGCATTGCCCAGCCATACGTCCGTACCATGGGACAGACCAGAAATACGAAGCAAGTCCGCAAAAGTTTTCGGCTTTGTATCCAACAGCATGCCGCGTACAAATTTTGTACCAAATTCAGGGATACCCAAAGTCCCTGTTTCACAGCCGATGTCCTCTGCTGTAACCCCCAACGCCGCCGGGGATTCAAAAAGGGACATGGTAGCCGGATCGCCCAGAGGTACGGTCTGGGGATTGACGCCCGTCAAGTCGTAAAGCATACGAATGACGGTGGGATCGTCGTGCCCCAGCAAGTCCAGCTTCAGCAAACGACCACTGATGGAATGATAGTCAAAATGTGTTGTGGTGACTGTGGAATTCACATCGTTTGCCGGTCGCTGAATGGGACAGAATTCATAGATATTATGGTCACTGGGTACAACCATCAGACCGCCGGGATGCTGCCCTGTGGTTCTCTTGACACCAGTACAACCATTCATCAAACGGGTAATTTCCGCATTATGAGCAGTGATTTCCCGCTCATCAAAATATTTTTTGACAAAGCCATAAGCCGTTTTATCTGCCAAAGTACCAATGGTACCGGCTTTGAACACATGTCCCACACCGAACAATTCTTCCGTATAGGCATGGGCTGTCTGCTGATATTCCCCAGAAAAGTTCAAGTCAATATCCGGTTCTTTATCCCCTTCAAATCCAAGGAATGTCTGGAATGGAATATCGTGACCATCCTTATGCATGAGTGTGCCGCATTTGGGGCAGTTCATATCAGGCATGTCACATCCGCTGGCTTCTTCCATGGCGTAAGATTTCACCAAATCCGAATCAAAGTCGGAATATTTGCAGTTGGGGCAAACATAATGGGGTGGCAAAGAATTTACTTCCGTAATCCCTGCCATATTTGCCGCAAAGGATGAACCTACGGAACCACGGGAACCAACCAGATAGCCGTCAGCCACAGATTTCCATACTAGTTTCTGTGCGATGATATAAAGCACTGCATAACCGTTGCTGATAATGGAATTCAGTTCTGTTTCCAAACGCTCCTGTACCAGTGGCGGCAAAGGATCGCCGTAAATGGAATGTGCCTTATCCATGCAAATCTGTCGAAGCTGTTCATCGGCACCCTCGATTTTCGGAGGGAATGTTTCATCAGGAATGGGCTTGATTTTCTCAATCTGGTCTGCAATGAGATTGGTGTTGGTGATAACAACCTCTCTTGCTTTTTCCTCTCCCAGATAGTCAAATTCCGCCAGCATTTCATCTGTTGTTCTAAAATACAGGGGCGGCTGGTTGTCCGCGTCAGGGAAACCTTCCGCTGCCATGATAATTTTACGGTATGCCGCGTCATCTGGGTCTATGAAATGCACGTCACATGTTGCTACAACGGGCTTTCCGTAAGTTTCACCCAGTTCTACAATCTTTCGATTCATATTTTTGATATCTTCCATAGAGTGAATATTTTCCACTCTGGGAGAATCAATCATAAATTTATTATTGCCCAAAGGCTGAATTTCCAGATAATCATAGAAATGTACCAGTTCTTCGATGCGCTGTTTCGGTTCGCCGTCCAAAAGAGCTCGGTACAGTTCCCCTGCTTCGCAGGCACTGCCCAGAATCAGCCCTTCCCGCATCTGCATAAATTTGCTTTTGGGGATTCTAGGACGGCGGAAGAAATAATCAATATGGGCCATGGAAACCAGTTCATAGAGATTTCGCAGACCAGTATAGTTCTTCACCAGAATGATGGCATGATAAGCGCGGAGTTTTTTATAATTCACGGTACGGCTGGCAAGGACATTGATTTCATCCAGAGTGAAAACTTTCTTTTCTGCCAGCATATCCAAAAACTTGATGAATACTTCTGCCGTTGCTTCCGCATCGTTGACGGCACGGTGGTGTCCGTTGAGGGTCACGCCCAAATGCTCACAAACAATATCCAATTTGTGTTTATTCAATTCTGGCAGCAAAGCCCTTGCCAGTTCCAAGGTATCCACAATGGTATGATGCAGTTCTCCAAGACCGGCTCTTTCTGCCGCAATGCGGATAAAACCTGTATCAAAAGAAGCATTGTGGGCTACCAGCACCGTATCTTTGCAGAATTTCAAAAATTCCGGCAGTATATTCTCAATAGTAGGCGCGTCTTTTACCATATCGTCGGTAATGCCTGTCAGTTTTGTGATTTCCGCGGAAATGGGACGCTGGGGATTGACGAAGGTACTGAAACGGTCAATGATTTTCCCGTCTGCTACCTTTACGGCACCAATTTCCGTAATCATTTCTTTTTCCTTGGAAAGCCCCGTGGTTTCAATATCGAATACCACATAGGTATCGTCCAGATTCTGCCCTCTTGGGGAGAATACCGCATTGCCCAAGTCGTCAATGAGGTAGGCTTCCACGCCATAAATGACTTTCAAATCAGATTTATCTGCTGCGTTCATGGCATCGGGGAATGCCTGTACCACACCATGGTCTGTGATGGCAATGGCTTTATGCCCCCAATCAATGGCACGTTTGATATAAGTTTTCACAGGTGTTACGCCGTCCATACTGCTCATCTGGGTATGGAGATGGAGTTCCACACGTTTTTCCTCTGCCGTATCCATACGAGGCGGAGGTGCCTGTGCCGTCATGATGGCTTTCGCCATGATGTTGATTTCCTTGGCGTATTTATCAAACTGCACTTCCCCCTGTACCCGAAGGTAAGCGTCTTTTTTGATTTTGTCTTTCAGTTCGTTGTTGAAAACAGACCGTTTTACAAAGAATTTTACCGTTGTGGAATCAGACTTATCTGTAATATCAAAGGAAACGATATATTTTTCCCCTTTGATTTCTCTAGGTTCAATATTGAAAATATTCCCTTCCACAATAACAGATTCTCCGGGAATTTTCGTATCCACGATCTTCACAGGGGTACCAGTAAATTCTTTGCCAAAGAGGATACCTCTGGAAACAGCTTCGCTGACTGCCCCAACTTCTGCGGAAACTTTCGCTTGCTCCGCTGCCTGTGTGGCAGAAGCAATCTGTTGGAGGAGTTCCTCTGTTTTTGTCCGCTGTTCCTGTTCCATACGGGCACGGTCTTCCTCGCTGCTCTGCACGTTTTTGAACTGCACAGACATAGCCAGTCCTGTTTCTTCCTGCACCAGCTTTGCCACAGCATCATCCAGTTTTTTCTGGGACAGATAGTAAGCCATATTATGCTTTACAAAAATCTGCATCTTCCCATCCTGATAATCCCAGTCCGCATCGGAAATGACACCGCTGCAAACTTTACTCTGAGATGCCACATGGCTGCGGATGGTATCCCAGAAATCTGCCAAGACTGCCTTTGGTTCCTTATCCATCAACTGATATTTTGGGAAAATATGCACTTCTTTCACACCGGGAAGCTGCTGCATCATTTCTTTGCGCAGTTTTTCCCAGTACAAAGGCGGAATGACTTCATCAGCCGCAATCTCAGTCACAATTTCCCGCTCCTTCCGGTGAATAGTCAAGGAAAGCACCGTGGTTTCCCGAAACACTTCCTGCAAAGGGGCGGAAAGAGAAACCTTATCAAATACCAGCGGAAATTTTTTCGCTGTCATATCGCCCCTCCTTTCCGATTATTTTCCAAATCACAGTTTATCAATTTCTTCCATCAAAGCATCTACCAGCTGGCTTTCGTCCACTTTGCGGATGAGTTCACCTTTTTTGAACAGGATACCCACACCATTGCCGCCAGCAATACCGATATCTGCTTCTTTCGCTTCGCCGGGGCCATTTACCACGCAGCCCATAACAGCCACTTTGATGTCCTTTTTGATGGAAGCACAACGTTTTTCCACTTCATTTGCAATGGAAATCAGGTCAATCTGTGTTCTGCCGCAAGTAGGACAGGAAATCAGCTCAATGCCAAATTTCCGCAGACCCAGACATTTCAGAATTTCTTTTGCTGCACGCACTTCTTCCACAGGGTCACCAGTCAAAGATACACGAATGGTATCGCCGATACCCATTGCCAGAATGGCACCGATACCTACTGCGGATTTAATGGTACCAATATAAACGGTTCCCGCTTCTGTAATACCCACATGGATGGGATAAGGAATGCTTTCGGACAGAATCCGATAAGCTTCCAGAGAGAAAGGCACATCAGAAGCCTTGATGGAAACAACAATATCATGGAAATCGTATTTTTCCAGAATTTTTACATGTTTCAAGGCACTTTCTACCAAGCCCTGAGGAGTTACGCCGCCGTATTTTTCCACCAGTTCTTTTTCCAGAGAACCGCTGTTAACGCCAATACGGATGGGGATATGTTTTTCTTTCGCCATTTCCACCACCTGACGGATACGGTCTTCATCGCCGATGTTGCCGGGGTTGATACGAACTTTATCAATGCCCAGTTCCATAACACGCAGTGCCAGACGATAATCGAAGTGGATGTCTGCCACCAGAGGAATATGAATCTGTTTTTTGATTTCGCCGATGGCATCTGCCGCTTTCATATCGGGCACTGCCACACGCACCAGCTCACAGCCAGCCGCTTCCAGCGCATGAATCTGCGCTACAGTAGCTGCTACATCTCTGGTATCTGTATTACACATGGACTGGATGACAACGGGGTTGCCGCCGCCCAATTTCAAATTGCCAACCTGTACGATTCTTGTTTGAGTTCTCTGCATATCTGCACTCCCTTTTATGTATTCAAATCAATATTTCGCTATGGTATAGTATAGCACAATCCGAAAAAACAGACCACACAAAACCAGCCAAAACAACAGCCTGCTCCTTGTGCAAAAAAGCCGATTGCACAAAAAAAGAAACAAGAAAGATGTTTCTTCCTCCAAATTCATAAAAAGGTAAGTTGTCCACCAAAAACCAAAACTGCTTCACTGCCAAAAATTTATTGGCCATTTTTCGTAGGCACAGCTGGAAGGGGCATTTTAAAAATGGTAAAATTGTATTGAAGGAAGTGCTATCAACGACAAAAGGGGGCATCTCTGATGATGAAAAAAAGAAAAGGGGCTATGATTGTCGGTATATGTATCATTTTAGCCATTATTTATATATTGCAGCGCCCCATTCCCATAACCAAAGAGCTGAAAGCAGTTGTTTATACGGTCAACGATGGAATCCATGAAACGTCTATTTCCATAGACGGGTCCATCAAAAATAAGCTATTCACAGAAGAAGCCACCTATGTTGGTGACTTCAAAATAGAATGGTATCCTCGCTCTTATTACGATGAAACGAATGCAATGATTGGATGGCTCAGTGATGATGCACAATTCATCAGATTTAAGTATGCCGGATCAAGTTCTTCCTTAGATATCAAAGACATTGCAATCGATAGAACCATGGACAATGTGGAAATCCTTTTTGAAGATGGAACAATCATTTCTACACAAAAAGAAGCTGTCCCGCACAATGCGGAACAGCTTCTTTGTTATTTTGAATACCACAGATGGAGCAGATTTCTGAATACGTCTGCGAATTACTTTTTGCAATCCACAGTCCATCATCGGGAACCCTGCCCCAAGGCATGAAAGGGATTTCGGCTTACATGTAACCGCCCATGCCGCCACCCATGCCAGCATCAGGCATAGCAGGTGCTTTTGCAGGCAGTTCTGCAACAACTGCTTCTGTTGTCAGGAATGTGGAAGCAACGGATGTTGCGTTCTGCAGTGCGCTTCTGGTTACTTTTGCAGGGTCCAGAATACCAGCGTCTACCATTTCCACATACTCTTCTGTCAGGGCATTGAAACCAACGCCTTCTGCCATTTCTTTTACTTTGTTTACGATAACGGAGCCTTCCAGACCTGCGTTTTCAACGATCTGACGCAGAGGAGCTTCCAGTGCTTTCACAACGATATCAGCACCTGTTTTTTCATCGCCTGTCAGGTCAGCACATGCTGCTTTTACTTTTTCTACTGCATGGATCAGTGCTGTACCACCACCAGCTACGATACCTTCTTCCACAGCGGCTCTGGTAGCTGCCAGTGCGTCTTCCATACGCAGTTTCTTTTCTTTCATTTCTGTTTCGGTAGCTGCACCAACTTTGATGACTGCTACGCCGCCGCACAGTTTTGCCAGTCTTTCCTGAAGTTTTTCTCTGTCGAAATCGGATTCTGTTTCTTCGATGCCTCTGCGGATCTGCATGATTCTAGCGTCGATTTCATCTTTTTTGCCTGCGCCGTCAGCGATGATGGTCAGGTCTTTTTCTACACGAACAGTTTTTGCATGACCCAGCATATCCAGAGTTGCGTCTTTCAGGTCAATGCCCAGTTCATCGGAGATAACCTGTGCGCCTGTCAGTGCTGCGATATCAGCCAGCTGTGCTTTTCTTCTTTCGCCATAGCCAGGAGCTTTAACAGCAACACATGTGAATGTACCTCTCAGTTTGTTCAGTACCAGTGTAGCCAGTGCTTCGCCTTCCACATCTTCTGCGATGATCAGCACTTTGCCGCCTGTCTGCATGATCTGTTCCAGAATGGGAACCAGTTCCTGAATGTTGGAGATTTTCTTATCTGTCAGCAGGATATAAGGATCTTCCAGAACAGCTACCATTTTATCCATATCTGTGCACATGTAAGCGGACAGATAACCTTTATCGAACTGCATACCTTCTACCAGATCCAGTTCTGTTTTCATTGTTTTGGATTCTTCAACTGTGATAACGCCGTCATTTGTTACTTTTTCCATAGCGTCAGCGATCATGTTGCCGACTTCTTCGTCACCAGCGGAAATTGCTGCAACGTTTGCGATATGTTTCTTAGTAGTAACAGCCTGGCTCATTTTCTTGATTTCTGCGACTGCTGCGTCAGTTGCTTTCTGCATACCTTTTCTCAGGATGATAGCATTTGCGCCTGCTGCGATGTTTTTCAGACCTTCCTGAATCATAGCCTGTGCCAGAACAGTTGCTGTTGTAGTACCGTCACCGGCTACATCGTTTGTCTGTGTTGCAACTTCTTTTACCAGCTGTGCACCCATGTTTTCATAAGGATCTTCCAGTTCGATGTCTTTCGCAATAGTCACACCATCGTTTGTGATCAAAGGAGATGTGAATTTTCTGTCCAGAACAACGTTACGGCCTTTGGGGCCCAGTGTCACTTTTACGGTATTTGCCAATTTGTCAACACCGGCTGCCATTGCATTTCTTGCATCGGTGCTGTATTTAATTTCTTTAGCCATATTCAATAACGCCTCCTAAATATTGAGAAGTTTTAAAATCAGTCTTTTACGATTGCCAGAATGTCATTCTGACGCATTACCAGGTATTCTTCGCCTTCAAATTTGATCTGAGTAGCGCCGTATCTAGGGAAGATAACATGGTCGCCTTCTTTCAGAACCATTTCTACATTTACATCGCCAACCAGTCCGCCGGGGCCTACTGCCACAACGATAGCTTCCTGGGGTTTTTCCTGAGAAGAAGAAGTCAGAATCAAACCGGATTTTGTGGTTTCTTCTGCTTCTAACTGTTTCAATACAACTTTATCTCCTAATGGTGCAAGTTTCATATTATTCTGCCTCCTTGTATTCTTGTTGTTAGCACTCATCTGTATCGAGTGCTAATTTCTGATACTATATTAGCTATTTTCCCAGGAATATTCAAATCCCATATAAGATGTTATTCTCAAATATTTCGGAATATACAGAAAAAACCGAAGAAATTCAAGAAAAAAACTAATTTTTACTCTCGATTTCTCCGGTTTTCTTTCATTTGCTTCGTTTTTGCAAAAAATGAGATAATTTTAAGAAAATTTTATTTTATTTCTGCTGTTCTCTGTCCAGCTGGTCGATGGCTGCCGCAGCGGAAAGAGCTGCCACCAGACCTTCCCCAACAGCCTTTGCAATCTGATAAGGCGCACCTGTACAGTCCCCTGCCGCATAAACACGAGGCAGGTTTGTTTCCATTTTACGGTTTACCACAATATTTTTGCCTTCTGTTTCCAGACCAAAGAGCAGGCTTTCAGGAGGCATGGAGTTTTTTGCAAAGAAAATACCATCACAGCCCAGTGTTTCGTCTGCCAGTTCCAGACCTGTCACACGGTCATTTTCTCCCAGAACAGCTTTCGGCTTGCCGTTAACTACTTTTACATTGTCTTTCAAAGACATAACAGGCTGGTAAAGAGGCACATACAGCACTTCACTGCAAATATCCGCCAAGAAGTTTGCTTCCGCTTCCCCTTCTTCGTTTTCTGCTACTACAACGACTTTTTTGCCACGGTAGAGCATACCGTCACAGGTTGCGCAGTAGCTGACACCTTTGCCCAGATATTCCATTTCTCCGGCAATGCCTTTGCTTTTGCTCAGACCTGTTGCCAAAATGATGGCTTTCGCCTGAATGAATTCATTTTCCGCATTGATCATGTAGGAATCTCCCATGGACATGATCTGGCTGATGCGGGCTTCTTTGAATTCCACGCCATTTTTCATGGCATGGGCATAGAACGTATTCAGCAGTTCTTCCCCAGCCATATCCGGCAGACCAAGGTAGTTGTCCACCTTTTCTGCTGCAAAGAGCAGAGAGCTGTCCAGACTCCTGCCGAAAATTGTTACGGTTTTATTTCTCTGACGGCAGTTCAATGCCGCTGATAAAGCAGCAGGGCCGCCGCCAATGATTGCTACGTCTAACACAAGCATTCCTCCTTCATATAAAAACAGGATAACCAAATGATGTCCTTTCATAATGCGAAAATCCCTGTTTCTGAACAACGGATACGGAATCGGCGGATTCCATGGAGCAAATACCTTGAAACCCGCCTTTTCCTAACTACCGTTGTTCATTTTCATAGTATGTGTCCATCGTTCATTGGGAACCATTTTGGACACTTGATTTCGGATTTTCTCTCATTGAGAATATCATAAAGTTATCCTATTTGCAATGTTCTTATTTCTGTTCTGCTCTTGCAGCGATAATTTTCTTCTGGATTTCCATAGGAGCTTCTTCGTAACGTTCGAAGTGGTGTCTGTAATCGCCACGGCTCTGAGTCAGAGAACGCAGGTCTGTTGCGTATTTGTGCATTTCAGCTGTAGGAACTTCTGCAACGATGCATTTCTTATTACCAACAGCATCCATGCTCAGGATACGACCACGACGTTTGTTGATGTCGCCCATGATATCACCCATGTATTTTTCAGGAATCAGAACTTCCACATGTTCGATGGGTTCCAGAATGGTCGGTTTTGCCTGAGGGATACCCTCCTTGAAGGCTACAGATGTTGCCATCTTAAATGCCATTTCGGAGGAGTCAACAGGATGGTAAGAACCATCTGTCAATGTTGCTTTCAGACCAACCACAGGGTAACCAGCCAATACACCAGACTGTACGCATTCCTGCAGACCTTTTTCTACAGCGGGGAAGTACTGTTTGGGTACGGAACCGCCGAAGATTTTTTCTTCGAATACATAAGGTACAGACAGATCGCCGCTGGGTTCGAATTCCATAACAACGTCACCGAACTGGCCATGACCGCCGGACTGTTTTTTATATCTGCCGCGTACGGAAGTTTTGGATTTGATTGTTTCACGATAAGGAATGATGGGATCTTTCAGTTCCACTTCAATCTTATATTTGTTTTTCAGTTTATTGACCATAACATCCAGCTGCTGTTCGCCGATACCATAGATCAATGTCTGTTTTGTTTCTTTGTTAACTTCCATCTTGATGGTAGGATCTTCTTCACGGATCTTGGAAAGAGCTGCGGACAGTTTGTCTTCATCGCCTTTGCCTTTGGGCTGGATTGCCATGCACAGAACGGATTCAGGCAGGCTGATTTTGGGAATAACGATGTTTGCTTCTTTCAAGGACAATGTATCCTGTGTGGAAGTGTTGGACAGTTTTGCCAGAGCACCGATATCGCCGGAATGGAGTTCATCCACTTCGATCTGTTCTTTACCTCTGATAACATACAGGTGACCAACTTTTTCCACTGTATCTTTTTCTTCGTTATAAACGCTCATGGAAGCGTCCAGTTTACCAGTCATAACTCTGAACAGATTCAGACGGCCGATATAAGGGTCTGCGATGGTTTTGAATACAAATGCAGAGAATCTTTCGTCGTCTGTGGAGCAGTAAACCACTTTTTCACCATTGTGGAATGCATGGAAGTTGGGTTTTGCTTCGTTTGCGGGAGGTGTAAAGCGAACGATGGTATTCAGAAGCAGTTTTACACCATAGCCCAGTGTAGCAGAACCACACATTACAGGCGCGATGGTATGATTTTCGATACCATATTTCAGACCATCGTAGATTTCTTCTTCTGTCAGTTCAATGTCGTTGAAGAATTTTTCCATGAGTTCGTCGCTGCTTTCTGCCGCAACTTCTACCAACATGGAACGCAGAACTTCTACTTCGTCTTTTTTATCTTCAGGCATTTCGCAGGGCTGCAGTTTGCCGTCTACTTTCTTTCTGGCATCTCTCTTGATCAGATTGATGAAGCCAACGAATTTGCCATCTGCATCATTGAAAGGAATCTGCAAAGGTGCAACGGATTTCCCGAATTTCACACGCATGTCTGCCAGTGTGCGTTCGAAGTCCGCATTTTCATCGTCCATCTGGTTTACAAAGAAAATACGAGGCAGATGCATTTCTTCGGTGTATTCCCATGCTTTTTCAGTACCAACTTCTACGCCGGATTTTGCGGAAACCATGATCAGGGCTGTATCCGCTACGCTCATAGCCAGTTTGGATTCAGCCACGAAGTCAAAATAACCAGGTGTATCCAGGAAGTTGATTTTTGTATCCTGCCATTCTACCGGCAGTACGGATGTACTGATAGATACCTTACGGCGAATTTCTTCTGGATCGTAGTCACTAACGGTATTGCCTTCGTCCACTTTCCCGAATCTCTTTGTTGCTCCGGAATAGAACAGCGCTGCTTCGGCATAAGTGGTTTTCCCGGAACCGCTGTGACCCAATAGTACTACGTTTCTCACCTTATCTGCTGCGTAACTTTTCATACTGATACCTCCCTTGGTATTGAATAATCGGACAAGTCGCCCGTCAGTTTCATGTATACAGTATTATATAGCATTTACACAATATACATATCAATATAAATACGGCACTTGTTACGATTTCCCTTTATTTTTTATAAAAAAACTTTCTCTTTGGAGGATAGCATAAAACAACCATCAGAATTTGTGATAGGCATTGTATATTTTTTCATAAATATTTATACCTGCGGCTGACGAAAAGGCACACCGAAATAATCCGCGATGGATTTTGCAAGTGCTTTTGCAATCTGATCAATATTTTCTTTGATCCACTGGGCATCCTCCATATTGTCGTGATACCCTACTTCCACCAGTACCGCCGGCGCATTGGTACGGCGTAATTCCCGCAGTGTTGCCGTTGCCACGGACCGCACTTTTTCCCCATCAGGATATACCTGCTTCATATTTTCCGTAACAATATCCGCCATTTCTCTGCCGTAGGGGCTATTGTAAAAATAATACGTATCCACACCCTGTAACTTTCCTGCCAGACTTTCCGGTGCCGCATTGGAATGAATGGCAAAATGCAGGTCATAATTTCCCGCATTGGAAGCGGCGATGGCTTCCCCCAGACTCATTTCCGGACGGTTTCTTGTAAATTCAATGCCTGATGCCAACAAATAAGGCTCCATGGCATCGGCAATGAGATTGGTGATCTCCTCCTCTGTTCCACCGTTTACATACAAATTATACTCCTGCAAAGAAGGACTCAGATAAACATGCGGCATGATCATTCCACCTTTCTTTCTGCTCTCCTTTCTTATGTATTCGGTTTTCCAGCGATTTGTGCCTGTATGCATCAAAAAAAGCCCTTTGCCATGTTTTCACACAGCAAAAGGCTTTTTCTCGTTTTTATTAAACAACGGGCATGATTGCTTCGTCGTGATAATTCTTTTCTACTCTGTTTTCGTTCAGGACTACCTGCGCAATATTCATTGCATGGTCGGAAACACGTTCCAGATTGCCCAGCATTTCCAGGAAATGGATACCGGAGTTTACATTACATTCCGCATTGGACAGACGGTCGATATGGCTTGCACGGAGTTTCTTTTCCAGTGCGTCCACCTGTTCTTCCAGTACGGCTGTTTTCATGGCATAGGTAATATCGTTGTTTTCCAATGCTTTCAGTGCATTTTCGTAACTTGCCAATGTTACCTTTGTCATTTCGCTCAATTCTTCCAAAGCCATGTTGGAGAATGTGATTTCTTCTCTTTCCATTTCTTCTGCCAGTTCAGCAATGTTTTCCGCATGGTCGCCCACACGTTCCATATCACTGATGGTATTGAGCAAGGATGTTACTGTCTGATTGTCTTTTTCACTAATCTGCAAAGTACACAGTTTGATCAGGTATTCGGAAATACTGTCACAAACCTTATCCACAACATTTTCACGCTGTTTTACTTCTTCGATCTTATCGTGATCTTTCTTGATCAGTGCATCAAAGGAGCTCTGCAGGTTTTCCAGCGCAATACGGCCCAGACGCAGTGTTTCCAGTTTTGCGCCTTCTACAGCCAGACTGGGTGTTTCCAGAATACGTTTGTCCAGATGAACCAGCTGACTTTCGTCTTTGCGTTCGATTTCCTGTACGTGGTTGATTCTCTTTGCAATTTTGATAATGATATTAGACAAGGGAATTACCATCAAAGTTGTACCAATGTTAAAGATTGTATGGATGGCACTGATCTGTGTCTGTGTAATGATCTCGCCGCCCATAGCAGGATTGATGATGGTAAAGTATACGATTGCCACGATACTGAATACGATGGTACCGGTAATATTAAACATCAAGTGCATATAACCAACGCATTTCGCTGTTTTTGTTGCGCCGATACCACTGATCAGAGCGGTTACACAAGTACCGATATTCTGACCCATGATGATATATACTGCCGCATTGAAAGGCACCAGACCGGAAGCCGCCAAGGACAGCAGAATACCCTGAGATGCAGAGGAACTCTGGATAATAGCTGTTACAAAAGCACCGGCGAAAATACCCAGCAGAGGGTTGGAACCCAGTGTTACAAACATGGAACGGAAAGCTTCGGAATCACGCAGAGGTTCTACGGAAGATGACATGCTTTCGATACCAATAAACAACACACCGAAACCGATTACAATAGAAGCAATTTCTTTCCGACGGGCATTCTTACCGCTCATCATCAGGATGACACCCAGCATAACTGCCAGAGGTGCAATGGTTGAAGGGCTGAACATTTTTGCCCATTCGGAACTGGATACCAGCCAGCCTGTTACAGTTGTACCAATGTTGGCACCCATGATAACACTCATGGCCTGTGTCAGGTTCATCAAGCCAGCATTTACAAAACCAACGACCATAACGGTTGTTGCGGAGGAACTCTGTACAATGGCTGTTACCAATGCACCAAGAGCAATCCCCATCAATTTGTTCTGTGTCAGTGCTTCCAAAATAGTCTTCATTTTGGAGCCGGCGGCGTTCTGAAGACCCTGCGCCATGATGTTCATGCCGTAGATAAACAAAGCCAGACCGCCAATAAACGGAATAATCATTTGTGCGTAATTCATCGCTGCCTCCCATAAATTTTTCTTATAGAACATAACCCTTGTTTATATACCATCAAACATGATACCACAAACAATGGTTCCATGCAATTACAAAATGCGACAAATAGCAGTTTTTGAAAATATATACAAAATCTTTATTCAGCTTCGTTCTTTCTTTGATTAATTGGTAATTTCGCCCCTAAAATGGTACCGCCGCCAGCCACATATTCCCCGTCATAAAGCACCAAAGCCTGTCCCGGTGTAATGGCTCTCTGGGGCTCATCAAAGGTACATTCCAGCAAGTCCTCTCGTACCATACGCACGGTACAGTCTGCCATTTTGTGGCTGTAACGGATTTTTCCGCGGAAACGCATCCCGTCTGTAAATTCCGGTACAGACATGCAATTGATCTGGTTTGCATATACAGTTCTGGAGAAAAGGGTTTCGTTATCACAAAGGATGACTTCATTCTTATCCACATCCAAACCATATACATACATGGGTTTACCAAAAGCAATGCCAAGACCTTTCCGCTGTCCAACGGTATAATAGATCAGACCTTTATGCTGTCCCAATATGTTTCCTTCCATGTCTACGAAATTTCCCGGGCAATGATTTTTGCCTCTTTCCCGTTCCAAAAAGGCGCCGTAATCTCCATCAGGGATGAAACAGATATCCTGACTGTCGCTTTTCTTAGCGATAAAGTCATCAATATTGGCAGCGATTTTCCGGATTTCATCCTTTTCATAGGAACCAACAGGCATCAATGTTCTTGCAAGCTGGTCCTGTGTCAGACGATACAGGGCATAAGTCTGGTCTTTCGCCTCTGTTACAGACGCTTTGATGGAGTATCTGCCTGTAACAGGATGTTTTTCAATGCGGGCATAATGTCCTGTTGCAATATAGTCTGCCCCAATCTCATTGGCATATTGCAGCAATGCTGCCCATTTTACATGGCGGTTGCAGGCAATACAAGGATTGGGCGTCATGCCTCTTTCATAACTGTTAATGAAGTAATCCACAACATTTTCGCGGAATTCTTTTCTGAAGTCCAAAACATGGAATTCGATTCCCAGCTTTTCCGCCACACGGGAAGCATCTTTCACAGCGGAAAGATTGCCGCAGCCTTCTGTTTCTCCCGGCTCCTGCCACATACCCATGGTGACGCCGATCACTTCATACCCTTCTTCTTTTAACAAATAAGCAGCTGTAGAACTGTCTACGCCGCCAGACATTCCGATAATTACTTTTCCTTTTGACAATGGTTTCACCGACCTTATGTTATTTTCGTTTTTCGTTTCTCATGGTACCATATTCCCCATTGGGAAACAAGGCTTTCCTTCTCTTTCCAAATACAGAAAAAGTCCGATGCTCCCGAAAGAGAATCGGACTTTTTGATTTCATTTATTCTTCTGTATGATGATGGAGTTCATCAATGTCATTGACAGGTTTCTTCAAACCTTCGATAACAATGTTGTTCTTTTCTGCATAATCCCAAAGTGCTGCATGGAGCGCTTCTTCTGCCAAGCAGGAACAGTGTACCTTCACAGGGGGCAGGCCATCCAGCGCTTCCATAACTGCTTTATTTGTTACTTCCAACGCCTGCTGAATGGTTTTGCCTTTCACCAGTTCTGTTGCCATGGAGCTAGTTGCTACGGCTGCACCACAGCCAAATGTCTTGAATTTTGCATCCTGAATGATGCCGTCTTCAATCTGCAGATATACCTTCATAATATCGCCGCATTTTGCGTTACCAACAGTACCAACACCGCTGGCATCTTCAATTTCGCCTACGTTTCTGGGATTCATAAAATGATCCATTACTTTTGCACTGTATTCCATAAAAAATTCCTCCTGTATATTCAAACAATCAATTTGTAACCTTCTCTTTTTTCTCTATATTATTTTGCCTGTTTGCTGACTTCTTCATAAAGGGGAGACATTTCCCGCAGTCTTGCAACAATCTGAGGCAGTTTTTCCAAAATAAAATCAATTTCTTCCTCTGTGTTGTCTGTATCCAATGTAAGTCTTAAAGAACCATGAGCTTTTTCATGAGGCAGGCCGATGGCCAGAAGCACATGGGAAGGATCCAGAGAACCAGACGTGCAAGCGGAACCGCTGGATGCCGCTACGCCCAAAGCGTCTAACAGCAGCAGCATAGATTCACCTTCGATAAATTCAAAGGAAATGTTGCAGTTGCCCGGCAGACGATCTGTAGGATGACCATTCAACTTGCTGTAAGGAATGGCTTCCAGAATGCCGTGAATCAGTCTGTCACGCATTTTTTCCAGTGTTGCTCTTGTTTCTGGCAGTTCTGCGGCAGCCAGTTCCACTGCCTTGCCCAGACCTACAATACCGGGAATGTTTTCTGTGCCTGCACGCATTTTCTTTTCCTGTGCACCGCCGAAGATCAAAGGTGTGATACGTACGCCTTTACGGATATAAATGGCGCCGATGCCTTTTGGTGCACCCAGTTTATGACCGCTGATGGACAGCAGGTCAATGTGCATTTCTTCCACATCAATGGGAACATGACCCATTGCCTGTACAGCGTCTGTGTGGAAGTAGATACCTTTTTCATGTGCCAGTTTTCCGATTTCCGCAATGGGTTCGATGGTGCCGATTTCATTGTTGGCAAACATCACAGAAATGAGAATGGTTTCTGGACAGATAGCCGCTTCCAGATCTTCCAGTCTGACTTTGCCATCTGCATCTACATCCAGATATGTTACACGGAAACCATGTTTTTCCAGATATTCACAGGTGTGTAAAATGGCATGATGTTCAATTTTTGTGGTAATAATATGATTACCTTTATCCTTCAGGGCTTCTGCCACACCCCGCAGTGCCATATTGTCACTTTCGGAGCCGCCTGCTGTAAAATAGATTTCAGAAGGCTGTGCATTGATGGCAGCTGCCACCTGTTCTCTTGCTTTTTCCATTGCCTTTTTACTTTCCTTAGCAATGCCGTAAATGCCGGATGCGTTTCCATAATATTCTGTAAAATAAGGAAGCATTGCTTCCAGAACTTCTTTTCTGACGGGAGTTGTTGCTGCATGATCCATATAAATTTTTGTTGCCATAGTCTTGTCCTCCTCTAAATCAAATTATCATTTTATATATCATAGTATTCTTATATGCTTTATGTGAATTAAATGTACCATACTTTTCATAGTTTGTCAATAGGAATTAAAAAATTAGTAAAAAAACGAACAACTGCATAATTTTTTGCAATTTGCAAACATTAGCAAAAATATTTTTCTATCTGTGACAATGCCTTTTCTCGGTTCTGTATTAACCCTATAATAAAAACTGACTATTATAGTAGTCAATTCTGCAAAAGAAAAAATGAAAAACGAGGTGAGCAGATTGCAGGAATTTAAAGACCGGCTGAAAATGCTGCGAAAAGAAAAAAAACTGACACAGGTAAAATTAGGCGAAATGTTAAACTACGGCTACACTGCCATTGCTAACTATGAATCCGGACGCAATCAGCCCTCCATCCCTGATTTGAAAAAAATTGCATCTATTTTTGATGTTTCTTTGGACTATCTTCTGGGGGTCAACGATATCCGCCATCCTTATATGGTAGATGATGATGCCATACAATTTAACCGATTCCAAACTTATTACGCACAGCTGAGCAAGAGCAGCCGGGAAGAACTGCTCATGTATATGCAGTGGTTGTTAGACCGCGACGCCATGCGAAAAGAAGAAAACACAATGGAAAAATCTTCTTTGCTGCGTGTTGCACAGACAGAAAAAGAATATCGCAAAGATTGATCACGTAAAAAACCCTTTTGATGCGGAAAGAACGCTTTACGCAGCAAAAGGGTCTTTTTATTTTTTCCCGGTCATTCTTCTGTTTTCATAAAATGCAAGTAAATGAGCCAGAACTTTGAGACCGACAATGAGACA
>OOCG01000837.1_pt1 | contig 17856 bp, 12 predicted proteins | sample 1671521 | NCBI WGS metagenome assembly OOCG01 (sample SAMN06348165, study PRJEB24527) | human gut metagenome | biome: human gut; feature: ankylosing spondylitis patient; material: feces | host: Homo sapiens | place: China | collected 2015-10
TCAGGCTTAGCCCAATCAAAGTCAACTAAACACAGGTTTAAAACAAAAAGAAGTCAACCGTTTTTAGGAAATGACAACGGTCAATTGTTCTTTTTTTCTTCTAATTGTTTTAAAACCACTTCTAAAAATTGTTTCTTGAAATTTTCTTTTGAAAATTTGTTTACATGTTCAAGGAAATTTTCTTTTTTCCAGAAACTTTCCGGAATATTTTCGAATTTGACTATAGCCTCAGATAAGGATTCTTTTGTCTGTTCTAAGAAAAAGAGTCCTGTCCTACTTGTGACTGTATCGATGGCACCTCCCCTGCGGTAGGCAATGACCGGGGTTTGACAAGCCATGGCTTCAAGAACAACAATGCCAAAATCCTCTTCTCCGGGAAAAAGGAGAGCCTTGGCCTTGGACAGTGCTTGTTTAACAAGTGTATCGTCAGCATCGGTAATGAATTTAATTTGATGGCCAGACGATTCTTTTAGTTTTTTGATTTCAGATCCGTTGCCTATTACCAATAGATTCTTACCTAAAGTTTTGCAAACTTTTACAGCTAAGTCAGCTCTTTTGTAAGGGACAAGCGCGCCCAGGTAGATGTAGTAAGGCTCATCACCAAAAGGAGATACAAATCCATCATCAGGAGTAGCCGCTAGTCGGTCCATGTCGACTGGAGGATATAAGATTTCGGAATCTCTCTTCCACCACCGTTTTACTCGAGCTTGTACGGCATGAGAAATCGTCAAAAAGTTATCCACTCTGTTAGCGGTAGAAACATCCCAAAGCCTAAGGTAATGAAAACAAGGAACCATAAAAAGACGGATCAGGAAGCTTGAATTCTTTAAGTACTCTGGATACATATCCCACAAGTACCGCATAGGAGAAAAACAATAACAAATATGTAAGGCGTCAGATCTCGTAATAACTCCTTTAGCCGGCCCTGACTCGTTTGAGATGACAAGATCAAAATCACTTAAGTCTAACTGCTCAAGAGCAATGGGCATAAGAGGCAGTAATTTTTGATAATGTTTTTGACTACCAGGTATTTTTTGAATGAATGTAGTTCTTATCTCATGCTTTGCGATGGAAGCTGGCAAAATTTTTCTGTCAACGACGTTTGTGAAGATAACAGCTTCGGGAAAAAGTTCACACAAAGCTTCGAGAACTCTTTCACCGCCTCTCATGTTCGTTAACCAATAGTGGACGATAGCAACCTTTTGTGGCATGGAGAACGCAGAAGAAAAGTAAAGAATAGAGCGGAACAAAGGAATTATTAAGTCAGACACGACGTCCCAGGCTCCGCTCGACCTAATTCTAACTGTTATTCAAAGCATTCGCATAATTCATTTAGTCATAAACTGGAAATAGTTATAGAAACTTGGATTTAATTCTTTAAAAGACTTACTTCAACTAGTTATTTCCTTTTACGTCCTAACATAAGGCAAGAAAAACTTTGTGTTTTTTCTTAACGCCGTTAATAACTTCGCTCTAGTTTTCATGAAGACTCCAAATAGCACAGGAAGTAGCCTGAAAAGGTCATTTATCAAGTAATTTGCACTGAGATTTCTCTTACTGAATGAAAAATTTCCAAGAGCTCCTTAACTCCGGCCTAAGCAAAGCGCTTGCCAGGAGAAACTTTTGCAACGGTTTAACAAATAAAGTCCATCTCATAGCAACAGGATTAACTGTTAATCATTTTGCGACATGAGCAAAAAAGTTTTCGTTAAAATTTAACTTCTTAAATACATTCAGAAAAATAACCCTTCCAATGTATCTAAACAGTCCTCATTATTATTACTGTCCAAATGGTTCATTTGATATCAAAGTTTATGTCAACCTTCTTTTCTGGTTTTGAAGACCTTTAAATTTTGAATTAGAAACTAGGGTTCTTGTTTCGTAGAGTTTGTTGGTTTACGAAGGAGAGGTAAGGGCTAAGACGGTTTTTTTGAACATTGCTCATTTGGAAAAGACTGAATTTTTAGCAAAGGAGGTGGTGAACTTTGAGCAGAAAGAAGGAAAAGATTGCTTCTTCTGCGGGACACTGTAAACTAAACGATGTCTTGCCTGACTTGTTCTTAACAACTATGGATTAGACCGAATTGTATTGGTTGTGAGTGGAAAACGAATAGGCAATTAGAAAAAGTATTATTTCCAAGGGAGAAGAAAATGGACGCACAAATTGCACTAATACCAGATATGTTTAATTATTCAACTTTGATGGAGATTCCTTTTTTTCAGAGAGGTTATGTATGGGATGAAGACCTCTGGGGACGTTTTCTTGAAGATATGGAGTTTATTGTCAAAAGTCGAAAGCCCCATTTCTTTGGTTCATTAATTTTGAAAACCGGTCGTGAGCGCACCGAAGATGACCAATTCTCGGTATGTAGAACTGTTATTGACGGACAACAAAGATTAACTACTTTAGTTATCTTTATGAAAGTTTTATGTCTGAAGAAAAACGAAAACTCATATTTCGATATGGTTTTTAAGTTGAGAGGAGAGGGCTCGGCCCTTAGGCTTTCAATGAATGACGAAGCGGCTTTTATGCAGGTAATGGAGGCAGCAGAGCCTGTTAGAATTGAGTCCGACTCTAAAATCGTAAAGGCCTTTAATTATTTTGTCGAAAATTTAGATGCCTCCAAACTTGACCTGTTAACGATTGCTTCTAAAGCTCAGTTTGTCAAGATTAACCTTAGTAAGGAAGAGGATGAACAGGAAATTTTTGACACCATTAATTCTTTGGGTGTAAATCTTACGACTTCTGAATTGTTAAAGAATTATTTCTTTAATAAGGAATCCCTGGGTGAATATCAAGATAAATGGGTTTCTATCTTTGAAAAGAATGAAGACGTGAAGGACTATTGGAATCGGGAGCTTGACGCGGGTCGTCGTACAATGATTGACTTGTTTTTTGACGCTTTCTTTCAGATCATCGTCCAAGATCAAACATTAAATATTAAGAGCGAAGATAGTTTGTTGTTTTTGCGGAGAAAAAGACTCGCGAATTCATATAAACAATTAATCAAAAATTATTATCACGGTGATAAAGAGATAATCCTCAAGAAGTTAAGGGAATATGCGCTAAAGTTCCAAGAAATTTTTAGGCCCGAAGAATGTGATAGGAGCGTATCCCATGAATTTAGTCCGGCTAGGTTGGATGTAGTAATTTTTGGATTGAAAAATACAACATTGATCCCTTATGTTCTTTATGTCGCGATGGAGGCTCCCGAGAAGTTAAATGGCATTTGCGAGGTTCTCGAAAGCTACATCATGCGAAGGATCATAGCTAGGGAGTCAAGCAAAGGTTACAACAAACTGTTTACCTCTTTGATTGCAAACGGCGTACTTGATGAGACATTGTTAAAGCAGCGTTTGTTGAACACAGAGGACGGCGTAACATCAACTCCTAATGATTCGGCTTTGCTCCAAGGATTTAAACAATCCAAATTAACGAACCTCCAATCTAAAGGAGTGATATATCTTATTGAAAGTAAGATCCGCCCTGTTGATAGTGCTGTATCACTCCTTAGTTTTAATCAATACAGCCTTGAGCATTTGTTGCCTAAGAATTGGGAAAGAAATTGGTCATCCGCAGAGTTTAAGGACGAAGATGCAAGGAAGAACAGAGAATACAGACTTCTCACACTTGGCAATTTAGCCATCATTCCTCAACCTCTTAATGCATCAATTCGGGACGGCTCTTGGGCAACCAAGAGAAAAGGGAAGGGCAAATCTAAACCTGGACTCGCGAGGTGTGCTGCAGGCCTCTTTACTCTCCAAGATGTAGTAGCAAAAGAACAATGGAACGAAGATGAAATTTTGTCTCGGGCGAATTGGCTTTTCGAAAACTCAAAAAATATTTGGAAGTACTAAGAACTGCTTCAGTCAATTGAGGCGAGAATTGTAATAAATGGACAGCCTAAGGTTCAGGCTGTCCATTTTTAGTTTCTTTTTTCTTTTGACTTATCGACTCGATTACTAGAGAAGTGAAGGAGATAAGTAAGAAGTAGATAAAATTATTCAGCATCTAAGCAGTTTGTGCGTGCTAGTGAGAAAGAGGTATTTAACAAGTTGACCCAAGGCAGCGTTTAAATCAGAATACTTAAAGCGCTGGTTGTATACATGTAGGCAAAACAATTCACAACCGAAATGTTAAATCTTGGGTGACAAATTTTGTACCACAACTGTTTTTGTACATCTCCAGTTTCTTAATGCTCATACATCTAATTTATTTTTAGTCGTAATGGAGAGCCTGAAAGCAATCTCCGCCGGAGTTTTAACGCCTAATTTCTCTGCAATTCGGGCCTTGTGAAATTTTACCGTTCTTTCAGAACAGCCGAGTTTCTCAGCGATTTGTTTATAAAGCAAACCTTGCGCCAAGAGTTGAACGACTTCTCGCTCTCTTTGTGAAAGAGAGCTGGTTGCTTCTCTTTCGGCTTCTTCCTTTTGTGTTTTCAAGAAGCTAAGTAGGTCACTTTGACATGCTTGAAAAACTGCGCCCTTCAACCTCCTAGAATCAACCGGCTTCAGCATGAAGTCTTGGGCCCTGTGTTTAAGAGCAAGAACAGGCATATCAACGTCTCCGTGTCCGGTCACAAAAATGATCGGAATCTCACGCCCAAGGATTTCTAACTTTTTTTGAAGCTGCAGCCCCGAGAGGCCCGGCATGCGCACATCCAAGACGGGTGGTTATTCTATGCTGTCGCGTAACACCAGGCGCATCTATCGGAACAAGAATTTCCGTTTCGCGGAACCACTTTTATATGTTCCGAGTATCAAGACAGACCAATTTTATGAAATGACTCTTCGTTCCAAGGAATAGGAAATGAAAATCAAAAATCCCGGATAAAAATTTTCTTGATAAAATCTCATTCGCTGAGGAAAACTCTGTTCCTCGGTAAGACGGCTACCGAATCCTGAAACATCGAGTATAAAAAAGGAATCATTCCTTCTCCTTTGTAAAAGATTTTGCTATCGACATAGCCCTAGCTACAGCTTGATCCATATCATAGTACTTATAGTCGCCTAATCTCCCTAAGAAAGTGACGTTTTTAATGCCTTCTGCTTCTTTTAAGTATTTTCCATAGAGACGTTTATTTTCTTCATTGATGATCGGGTAGTACCTTTCGTTCTTCCCTAAAATGAAAGGCTCATGGTATTCATACGACACAACAGTATTCTGTGAATGTGTATCCAAAAAATATTTGTATTCTCCGATTCTTGTGAAGTCATAATTATTGGGATAATTAACTACAGGGTTGGACTGGAAATAAGGTCTATTAAAAGTAAAAAAATCAAATCGCAAGCTGCGATAGGGTAGTTCTCCAAATTTGTAGTCGAAGAACTCATCGATGGCACCTGAAAAGAAACAGTGGTCACACCCATTCAGCATGCTTTTATCGAAGTCCGTATTTAAGCGCATTCTAATATTGGGATGATCTACCATCCTCTCAAACATTCGAGTATATCCTTCCAAAGGAATGCCTTGGTATTTTGCCTGGAAATATCGATTATCGCGGCCAACAAATACTGGGACCCTGCTGGTTACCAGTGGATCTAAATCTTCCGGTCGTACACCCCATTGTTTTTCGGTGTAGTGGAGGAAAATCTTTTCGTAAACATACTCAGCGAGGAACTGGAGATCCTGATTTTTGCTATCTCGAAGTTTAAGGATTGGGACATTTTTATTGAATTCAAATTCGGATAAAAGGGCCGTAATCATCCGCTCAGCCAATTGCTTTGGAAACAGCTGCTCGATGGAATTGAAGTTAAAAGGGATTGGGACTAGCTTACCGTCAACTAATGCTTTGACTTCATGTTGATATGGGTACCACTCTGTGAATTGAGAAAGGAATCTCCATACTTCGGTATCATTGGTGTGGAAGATGTGTGCGCCATAGGCGTGGATATCAATGGAGTTTTCGTCAAAATAGTCGAAACAGTTTCCGCCTATGTTGTTTCTTCTATCGATAATAGAAACTGAATGTCCAAGTTCTGCGAAAAATCTTCCCAGAGCTAAGTTTGAAATACCAGCGCCTACGAAAAGCAATGTCAATTTTCTCTCCTACCAGGTTTGGTCAAAAATTGGAATATCTGTTGAATAAAAGATCTTCAACTTTTTTGAACTATGAATGTCGATTCTACAAAGACGACGGAGTCTTTGTGTTGCTTTATAAACCCTTATTCCATGGCAACTTCTAGATTTTAAGAAAAACACTGGGGCTCTTTGGAAACTTAATTTTAGAGAGATCTGTTGTAATCCTGTTTTTGGAGGGGTGAATTATAACCAATTTCTTTTCTAAAGATATAGTTATTCCATCCGGAGCTAATCTTAATCCGATTTTCAAAAATAATTTCCGAAGAATATGTTGGCGATAGATGCCAGCATTATTAAGCATTCCGTATTTTTGACAAGCTCTTGATATCTGACTTTCCTATATCCGGACTGAACCTTAATTCGTTGGAAGGCTGTTTGATCTTGCATTGAACCGAGCAGAGTATCTTTTCATCAGCAACTCTCACAGCCGAGAGTTTTTCTTTTAGTTGTAACCATTCGCTGCCGTATAAGTTACGCGTTCTAGAACTGCACTTTCGCGGTTTTCTATTCCGAGATGTCCGGAATCCCCGATTACCTCACTGTTATCGGGGCTGCGTAATTCTTCTATCTGTGTAACTTCGTAAACATTAGCTGGAGTCGTTGCCACTGCGTGTATGATTCCGACGGCTCTATCCACACCAATGTGCGAAATGCTGCTTGTTTCCTTTCTTCGTCGACTACATTTCAGGAGCTGGCTTTTTGTCAGCATTTTTGGTAGAACTCGGCGCTTCAATAAAAGAACCGTCAACAATCGTGTTCTTGTTGAGGAGAAGCCCTTTATTGGTAAGTGGTTGCTTGAATGATAAAAATATCTTTTTGTCACAACCGTTTTTCCTCTAGCAGATGACGAAAACGCAGGATCGTAGTTTCATACGGATATTGTGAGTCCATCGTCAAACCAACAAAGCTACGGCAGGAGAAGGAGTCGTGATGCGCCTCCATACACGTAGGGTATGACAAGTTATATATAAACTGAAAAATGCAGATTATTAATTCCCATAGATAAGATTGAACGCTGCGTTTGCCTTTTACTTAAGTAACGTTCGATAACTCTTTCAAATTATGCAAAGGAATTAAAGTTTCCAGGAACTTTATTCTTCTTGCCAGCACTAACTCTAGAGAGGCTGCCGCGAATAAATCAGCGAATGAGGGAGCTTTAATCTTAATTGAGACACTTTTCTATATATTAAATATCCCATTTTTATATAAAGATTTGTTGAACTCAGAGATAGGTTCTGATTCCGCCAGTAACGCATCTACGACAGAAACGAATTAATAGCCCATTCTTGTTATACTGCTCAAAACAGTCTCTGACTTTTGGACAGAGTATTAAAAGCAACGATAAGAGCCCGAGAACCTGAGCAAATGACTAAGAAAAGCATTGCGGATCCCTGCGTGTCCGTGATTATTCCTGTTTATAACGCTAGTAACTACTTGGTCGCTTGTCTTTCAAGTGTTCTTGCCCAAACATTTCAAAGTTTCGAGGTTATCTGCATCAATGATGGTTCAACAGATCGGAGTTTGGAGATACTTCAGGATTTTAGAAAAAGGGACGCGCGGATACAAGTTTTACAAAGCAAACATGAAGGAGTGTCCTCCGCCAGAAATGCAGGGCTTGACGCGGCACGAGGTGAATTCATTTTATTCTTAGATGCAGATGATGAAATTTTTCCGGATGCTCTGCAGTTGTTGATTGGGAGAATGTTTGATTCTGTTGACGCAGTTATTGGCGAAGCAACTGTTTCGTACGATGTACACAAAGAATTAGAAGTCCAAGACGGACACTATTTTGCATTACATTATTCGGGAAAAGTTGAAGTTAATGACAGCGTTATCTATGATTTTCCTTTTACTTGTTGGGGGATCTTGTATCGGAGATCGGTCATAGAGCGTGAAAAGTTAAGATTTCCTCCTTCGCTGCTATACGAGGATGCTTATTGGCATTGGGCATACTTTTGGAGTTGCCGAAAAGTTTTTTTCTTGAATCAGCCTGTTTATCACTATTTTCGAAGAGAAAACAGCATAATGTCTTGCACCTATGAGAAAAAATTGGTGCAGGCATCTGATCATTTGCGTGTGATAGCGGAACTGTATAATTTTTCACGATGCAAGAAGCTCTGCAAAGACAGCTCTCTGATGAGGTTATTGGAACATTATTTCTGGTTGGCGTTTCAATATGTTCCGGATTATGAAAAACCTTTCGTCTGTACGTTAACAGCTAGAATTTTAAAAACCAATCAAATTCAAGTAGAGAATAATGAGCTGTTTCAGAGAATTTTAAGTGGGAGAATAGAAAAACTATTTGGGGCCAGAGACTATTCTGTAGAGTACATACGTTTTCTCCGATTTATAAACCTTCTAAATAAGATTTTCCCTCCGCAGAGCCGGAGAAGGGCTCTATCCATCAAAGCAATGCGTGCAGGGTACAGAATACTCAAAAAAAGTTGAGAAAAGAATGGGATTTCATTACAAGAGCGGATCGATTACTTATTTTGAAGCCTTTGCTGCATCATCGAAGGAATTGTGTAAGGCCCTTCGTGATTACCCTTTGATCCTTGCATTTGGCTGGTTGGATATTAAAAAAAAATATAATCGTTCAGTGCTTGGTCCATTTTGGATCACGCTTTATATGGGAATTGTGATTGCCACGCTAGGAGTACTTTTTGGACAGGTTCTTCATCTTCCGCTTAGAGAATATCTGCCTTTTCTTACGTTAGGATATATTATTTGGGGGTTTATCGCTTCTGTCCTTAAGGAAAGTTGCAGTGTATTTGCCGCTTCCGAAGGCATTATTAAACAACTCTCTCTTTCGCCTTTTTTCTATTTACTGAGGCTGTTTTGGAGAAATTTTGTTATATTTTTTCATAATTTACTGATTTTTCCTTTAGTCTGTGCGGTAGTTTCCTGCCCAATCGAAATTTCCTCCCTGCTTGTAATTCCCGGATTTATCATCCTTTGTGTTAATCTTTTTTGGCTTTCAATTGTTATATCTTTCTTGTGTGCAAGGTATAGGGATTGCAAGCAAATAGTAGATGCTTTTGTGCTAATCCTCTTTTATGTTTCTCCCGTAATTTGGATGCCTACTGCCTTATCGCCCAAAAGTTCTGTATTCATTTTGGCTCCCAATCCTGCTTACCATTTAATTAGCATCGTCAGATCTCCTCTATTAGGAATGTATCCTTCGCTTGCGAGTTGGTTGATAAGTTTGGTAATGGGCTGTCTGGGAATGGTATTAGCACTTTGCGTATTCGGAAAATACCGTAGATCCCTTTCTTATTGGTTATAAAAATGGTTTCTGTCAATATCAATCGTGTGACATTAACGTTTCCATTGTATGCACTAGAACATAGATCTTTAAAGCGCCGTTTGTTAAGCTTGGTGACGTTTGGAATGGTGGATTCTGGTTCAAAGACCCAGCGAGAAAATATTGCACTGAGAAATATAACATTGAAGATTCAAGAAGGAGAAAGAGTCGGACTAATAGGGGAAAATGGTGCAGGAAAATCGACTTTGCTGCGTTTAATCGCAGGAATTTATTACCCGAGTGAAGGAGAAATTAAAGTCGAAGGATCGATCGGTTCAATGTTAAATATTTCTTTAGGAACTGACGGAGAAGCCACAGGCTGGGACAATCTTTATTTGAGAAGCCTCTTATTTGGGATAAATAGAAAAACAATTGAGGAAAATCTTCCAAAACTGGCGGAGCTCACAGCTTTAGGTCATTTTCTTAATTATCCGATGAAAACATATTCGAGTGGGATGAAAATGCGGATCGCGTTTGCAGCTTCGACGCAATCAGTAAGTAATGTAATGTTATTGGATGAATGGTTATCAGTTGGAGATAAATATTTTAAGAAAAAGGCTGAAGAAAGACTATTGATGTTAATAAAAGAGGCAAAAATACTGGTGATTGCTAGCCATTCTCGAAGACTCATCGAGAGGCTTTGTAATAGAGTCATTGTTTTGGAAGCCGGTACTGTAGTGATGGATACTGATGTTAAGACAGGTTGCGATTATTATTTTGGGATGAAAAAAGCTTAAGAGTAATACCTCTCATTGCGTAAGTTCCAAATTTAGTTACCTTTCAAAGCCACTAACTAAGGTTTGGTCGCACTCTTAAGATTGCGCTAGTTTTCGTCAGAAATTTGAAAGATTTACAGTGGATTCGGCACTCTGAGATTATTACCACCCAGAACAGGGCTTTTCGTAAGAATCGGAATTTTATCTGATTTCTACCATCCTGGTGTTGGGCTATGTCAATTGTTCAAATTTATTATAGGGGCTAGCGTGCTCAGTATTAAGAGACTAACTACCTTCGTTTACTGCTATTATTTTTTAGCCTATCGAATTAAGTTTTGAGCTTCTTGCTTCATAATCGAGAGATATCTAATTGAAAAAGAAAATTTACATCTTTGGGGCTGGATATGTAGGTCTATCAAACGGTGTTTTGTTGGCTCAAAATAATGACGTTGTGATGGTTGACATAAATAAAAAACGAGTAGAGCAAATCAACTCTCGTAGTAGTCCAATTAGAGATGCAGAATTTGAGCCAATTTTAAGTTCTGGAAAACTCAATCTTTCTGCAGTAGCTTTAGCAGGAAAAGACATTAAAACTTCGGATTTTGTTATCGTGGCTACCCCAACAAATTTCGATGAAAAGACGGGTAAATTCGATACAAGTTCTATAGAGGCTGTTTTAACCCAGCTGGATTATTATGGCTTCAAAGGAATTATCGTTATTCGTTCTACAGTACCGGTCGGGTATACAAAATCATTGCAAAATAAGGGATGGAGTAAAGTTCTTTTTGTACCGGAATTTTTGAGAGAAGGCGCTGCACTTCATGATACTTTTAATCCTTCACGAGTTGTCATCGGTGTCACCGAATTTGAAAACGCTGATAAAGAGGGACGATTTTTCGCAAGGCTTCTTCTGGAGGGGGCGCAAAAGAAAGAAGTTCCGGTACTTTTGATGGATAGCACTGAAGCTGAATCTGTTAAGTTATTTTCCAATGCGTATTTAGCACTTAGGGTCTCTTTTTTTAACGAACTTGATAGTTTCGCTTTGTCGAAGAATTTAAGTTCCCAGAAAATAATTACTGCAGTAGGACTTGATCCAAGAATTGGGAATTATTATCAAAATCCTTCTTTTGGTTACGGAGGCTACTGCTTGCCTAAGGATGCTAAACAATTACTTTCATCTTATGTTGGCGTCCCACAAGCTATTATGTCGGCAATTGTTGCCTCTAATAACATACGAAAACAGTTTATGGTTGAAAACATCTTGCAAAGAAAACCCAAAACTGTAGGAATTTTTAGACTTACCATGAAGAAGCATTCATATAACTTTAGAGAATCTGCAGTGTTCGACATCGTAAAGAAACTACAACAAAATAATGTGGAAGTCATCATTTACGAACCTCTTTTAGACGATATTATTTTTCAAGGAAACCTTGTAGTCAGAGAGTTCGATGAATTTGTACAACGCTCTGACCTGATAATTGCCAATAGGCTCGATCCCAATTTACCTGTACCTAGAGATAAGTTGTTTACTAGAGATATTTTTGGAGAGGATTAACTTAGAGAATCTATGCGGAACAAGGATTATTTCTTGAAACACATTGAAAGTGTTAACTGTTGGCGATTATTTTTACAAAATCAACTTAACACAGGTTTAAAACAAAAAGAAGTCAACCGTTTCTAGGAAATGAGAATCTTAGAATTGGTTTCTAACGATAATCCTATTGATTAAATTGATCACAGCCTTGGAAAATTAAAAAAGTGAAAATTGAAACTTTTTCTTGGTTGAAACAAAAGTTTGCTCCTTACAGACGACACATCATACCTTTATTGGGCTTCTATGTTTATTTAAACTTAAAATGGTATCAATTGAAGGCATTAACTGCATGTTGTCTGTTTAAACGTGACAAAGCTTACGCTTCGTATTCAGTAGTTTCAGCTTGTTTTAACGTGGCAGATTATCTAGATTTCTTCCTGGAATCCCTAATCCATCAGTCCTTAGATTTTAAGAATAATATCAAGGTGATATTGGTGGATGACGGTTCCAAAGATAACACTTGGGAAAAAATACAGCTATGGCAACAACGGTACCCTTTAAATATCATTGCCCTCCGCCAAAAGAATGCTGGACAGGCAAGTGCAAGAAATTATGGATTGTCTTACGTTAAATCCAGTTGGGTTACATTCGCCGATCCTGATGACTTTTACGATCCTTTTTCCTTTGAAAAGGTGGATAACGTAATCGGAACGGGAGTAAGTACGAATATAGCATTCGTGAGTCTGAACTTTATCCCATTTTATGAAGATAAGAAAGGCTTTATCGAAGACCATCCACTTAGATACAGATTTAAAGACCCTAAGACTATTCGAAAGATAGAAACTCTAGATAATTATATTCAAATGTCAGTTAATTCACTGTTTATTAGAAGTGATATTGCTGTAAAAAACCTTTTCTCTTCTTTAATCAAACCCAGTTTTGAGGATTCTTTTTATATAAATATTCTATTTTTGGATAATATGGAGAAGGATATTGTTTTTTTGAAAGAAGCTTATTATTTTTATCGAAAGAGAAAGAATAAAACAAGTGCACTGGATTTGTGCTGGAATAAACGAGAACAATTTATTGATGTTTTAAAATACGGATTATTAGAACTTTTAAAAGAATCAGTAGAAAAATTTAATAAGGTTCCGACTTTTATTCAGAATGTTGCAATTTATCACATTCAGTGGTACTTTCTCAGACTTAGAAATCGAGAAGATAGAGTTTCTTTTCTTACTCAACAAGAAATCAATGAGTTTATATATCTCCTTAAAGAATGTTTTTCTTATATTGAACCCAAGAATTTTCAGAGATCATGTAGCTATTTAACTCAAGAACAAAGAGCGGAAATATCTTTTTTTCTTCGAAATAATTCATTTGAGCAAAAGGATGAAGCAATCCCTGTTGCTCAAATTCCTTCAATGCTTTCAACTAGAGAATTAAAAATCCAATTGTTATGTCAAGATCTAGAGAAGGTTAGGTCAAATATTGTGGTTTGTATTAATGATATTCCTATTAAACCAATTTCTGTCAGCTACGCTAGAAATACTTTTTGTGGGAAGACTTTGTCTTATTGGTTTGTTTGTTGGTTGCGTTTTGACAATTTTCATTCCCAGGGAAAACTTTCTTTAAAAGTTAACGGAGTTCAGTGCCCCCTAGCTATCAAAAAAATAGTTTTTACTGGAGGTGTGACCATCAAGGAAATAGCGTCTATCCTTTTTTTAAGGCAAAACAAGAAGTTACGAAAAGACAACAAGTATGATGAATGTTGGTTGATTTCAGATAGAGATTGTCTAGCTGATGATAATGGAGAACACTTTTATCGTTATTTAAAAGATAACAAACCGGAAATCAATGCTTGGTTCCTGCTGAAGAAAAATTCTCATCATTGGAAACGGCTTCAAAACGAGGGTTTTAAGTTGATTAGTTATGGCTCAAAGGAACATAAAAAGGCATTGAAGTATTGTTGCCGTTTGATTTCATCCCATGCTGATGAAGTTGTAACGAATCCTTTCGGAGATCAGATAACTGAGCGAGTACCTTTTATTTTTCTACAACATGGAGTGATCAAGGATGATTTGTCTTTCTGGTTGAATCAAAAAAAAATAAGATTGATGATAACTACAACCAGGGAAGAGAGAGACTCAATTATTAATCATAAGAGCAAATATCAATTTGGAGAAAAAGAAATCATTCTTACCGGGCTGCCACGACATGACTCCTTGATGGAAAATAATAATCCTCAAAAATTAATTATTGTTATGCCTACTTGGAGGAATTCTATTGTTGGAAATTTATTGAATGGGACTGAAAGGACTTTTACACCTGATTTTATGAAATCAGGATTTGTTAAATCATGGAGTCATTTCTTGGCTCATCCACTGCTACTTGATCTTTTGTTAACATATGATTTTCATTTAAAATTTTTTCCTCATTTAAATTGCCAACAATATTCCAAATACCTAGGACTACCACCTTATGTAGAAATTTGTTCTCATGCCACTCATAGGTTCCAAGAAATCGTTGGACAAGCGTCTTTGATGATTACAGATTATTCAAGTGCTGCTTTTGATATGGCCTATTTGGAAAAAGCAGTCATTTACTATCAATTCGATAAGGGTGAAATATTTAAAAATGATAATCATACATATCAAAAAGGCTATTTTGATTATGCGCATGACGGCTTTGGGCCAGTAGTTGAAAAAGAGGAAGATTTATTCAGGTGCATAGAATCATCCTTAAAAAGAAACTGTACTCCTGAACAACTTTACTTAAAAAGGATGCAAACAACTTTTCCGTTCAGAGATGGTAGATGCTGTGAAAGGGTTTTTAATGAAGTAACAGCACTTGGTAAATATAGAAAATTAAATAATTAACATGGGCTATTTGGCAAAATTTTTAAAGAATAATATATCAAAGTTATTAAGGTATTATTTTTCCGATGCCCTAAAACTTGAAAAAATAAGAGGCCGGTACTTTTCATATTTTCATAGGAAAATTCAAGGCAACTCGACTTATTCGGTGATTTCATCGTGTCATAACGCAGAAAAATATATAGACAGTTATATCGAGTCACTTATTTACCAAACTCTCGATTTTCGAAGCAATATCCAATTGGTTCTCGTCGATGATGGCTCTACAGATGACACATGGGGAAAACTAAATAAGTGGATGTTAAGATATCCTGGGAATATTATTGCGGTAAGACAGCCAAATGACGATTTATCGGGTGCTTTTAATACAGGTATGAAATATGCGACACATGATTGGGTGTGCTTTGCTAATGTTCAGGACTATTTCGATTGTCATGCATTTGAGAGAGTTGACGAAATTGCGGCCTTTTCAATTCAACAAAATATAAGTTTCATCTCACTTAATATTATATGTTTTTATGAAAAACAAAAAAAAATCTCAGATTCTCATCCATTAAGATATAAATATTACTTTCCTGTTACAGTAAGGCAGATAAAGTTTTTGGATGATTATATTCAGACACTAAGCAATTCGATTTTTATCAAAAAAGATCTCTTAAAACATCATTATTTTTCTAATGTGAATAAATCATCTTTCAAGGATTCATTTTTTATAAATTCTTTATTTTTGGATAACGAAGAAAAGAACATCTGTTTCTTAAAAGAAGCAAAGTATTTTTATAATACTAAGAATAAATTAAGTTTTATAAATAACTCTTTGGTTAAGAAAGATTTGTTATCTGATAGTTTAGAGTATGGAATTCTCGAGTTAATGGGGAAAGCTGTTAAAAAACATGGAAAGATACCGTCGTATGTTCAAAATACGATCCTATACCATACTTATCAGTACTTTAAAGAACTAAGAAACAATAATGAACCAATTGCATCTTTATCTTTTCAAGAACGAGAAAGGTTTGTTGAATTATTAGAAGACTGTTACCAACAACTTGATCCAAATCTCATTATAAAATTTTTAAAAGGTGGTGTGAAGCAAGACTTGACAACTCAAATCTCTTTTTTTTATAAAAAAAAATGGGATGAATCACGACTCGTCCATATTGCCTGTTTTGATTACGTAAAGCAAGAAATACAACTCCGTTTTTTTCTTAGATATAAAGGTGAACCTGTTGATTTCTTCTTTGGAGGCAAAGGAGTTCGTCCTACAACCAAGAAATTAGTGACGAATACATTCTGTGGGAGAATTTTTTCTTTCGAGTTAATATGTTGGCTCCCATTGAATATTCATAAAAATGAATGTCTTCAAGTTTTTATAGATAAAAAGCAGACAATACTTCAGCTTAAAGAAAAAAATAGGGCTTCCTTCTGGACAGCAGATATCCTTAATTCTTTTTACCTATTGAAAAGGAAATTAACTTCAATATCGCCATATTCCTCCTGTTGGATTATTTGCGATAGAGCTGATAATGCAGATGACAACGGGGAGCATTTTTATAAATTTTTAATGAAAGAACACCCCGAAGTCAATGCCTGGTTTTTGCTGGATAAAAAATCAACGGACTGGGATCGTTTAAAAAAAGAAGGTTTTAGGCTATTAGCTTTGGGCTCATCAGAACATAGAACTGCCCTCCAATTTTCCAAGATATTCATCTCTTCTCAGATAGAAACTCGTGTAATAAATGCCTTTAATTTTTCAATAGATAAAAAACTGCCCTTTGTTTTTCTTCAACATGGAGTTGCTAAAGAAGATTTATCTACTTGGTTCAATAGTAAAGAAATTGCATTACTGGTTACCTCAACTTCTAAAGAAAGGGATACAATTCTCAGCGAAAATAGTCGATATCGATTAACAAATAAAGAAGTCCAACTTACTGGGCTTCCCCGTTTCGACAACTTACTCCATAATTGTCATTCTCGAGAAAAGATTATTTTAGTAGCACCCACTTGGAGACGCACTATAGTGGGAAATTATGATAAAAAATATCAAAGAATCATTAACAAGGATTTTTTCAAAAGTAGCTATGCGAAGGGATGGATTTCTCTTCTAAATAACCCTTATTTACTTGAACTTATAAAAGCTTACAACTATAAAATTGTTTTTCTTCCACATCCGGAAATACAACCTTATTTAAAAAAATTTTTCTTTTTTGATAATATTAACATCTTGCCTCATCGATTTAATCAAGTTCAAGATTTATTAAAACGTGCCAGCCTACTCATTACAGATTATTCGAGCCTAGATTTTGATTTTGCTTACATTGAAAAGGGTGTTATTTATTTTCAGTTTGATCAAGAAGAAGTTTTTGCAAAATACTCGCACATTTATGAAGGGTCTTGTTTTGACTATGGAAAAGAAGGTTTTGGTCCAGTCGCTAAAAATGAAGGAGATCTTATTCGTGAATTAAGGCTTTTTTTGCTTGGTAATTGTATCGTTCCACCGGTATATCTAAATAGAATGAAAAGAACTTTTCCTTTTAAAGATGGAGGTAATTGTGATAGAGTTTATTTAGCTATTTGTAATATGCTGGGGAGAAGTTTGGAGAAAGACGGTGCAAAGCTTACGGAAATGAATTAGCCGAAGTTTTAATGGTAAATAATTGTTTTTTTGGTTCTTCACGTTTTTACGCGAAGCGTAGTGTGCGAAGTTTTATTACAGTCAGTCTTCACATTTAGTCTTTAAGGCGGTAAGCCTAAACATGCTTAACGCCTTAAAACAGTGTTAATTTCATTGGGCCATCACGTGTACCCGGCGCATCTCACGGAGTAAGAATTTACGTTTCGCGGAACGACTTTAGTATGTTCCGAGTTTCCGGGCAGACCAATTTTTGAAATATCTCTTCGTTTCAAGGAATAGGAATTGAAAATCGAAGCTCTCGGACGACAATTATCTTGATAAATCCCATTTGTTGAGGAAAACTTTGTTCCTCGGCAAGACGGCCACCGAATCCTAGAACATCGAGAATATAAAACGACACATTTCTTCCCCCTTGTAAAAGTTTTGAAAGGCGTTGCTGTTACAAAGGAGACCTGTCTTCTGATTTTTGTTTCTTGTTGAATTTAAAGGTAAGCATCCTTATGTCGTCGTTTGTCAAGCACACTCCTGAACACCTTTTAAAACCTTGCCTCATTTCCTTATACAGCCTCTTGTTGCTCAACGAACATTCGAAAACACATCTCATACAAAACTTAATAAATCAATCAGTTAGCCTAACAATTTCACCATAACTTCGAAGTAAAGAAATAATCGAGGGGCAAAGATAGCATCCGGAGGTTTTACGACGACAGAT
>OOCG01000840.1_pt1 | contig 17825 bp, 37 predicted proteins | sample 1671521 | NCBI WGS metagenome assembly OOCG01 (sample SAMN06348165, study PRJEB24527) | human gut metagenome | biome: human gut; feature: ankylosing spondylitis patient; material: feces | host: Homo sapiens | place: China | collected 2015-10
ATTTTTTTAAACTGCCGGTCGAAGTGCTTTTTTTTAAAGAAAAATCTTCCAAAATGGAAAGATAGGTTATTTTACAATTATATTTTGCCACATGGAGGAAAAAAATAAATGCAAAGCCGAGTAACAAAAGCGGCGGGCAACAGGTACTGCCAGGCACGACTGAAAGCGGCCAAGTACAACGAAAAGCTCTTGACGAGAGCCGGAGCTGTTGACTACTTGCCAGGGGTTACAGAGGACAGCCTGAAAAAGTACGAGCTGGACATAACAAAAACCCCAAACACGGTTGTGGCACTTATGGCTGACGCATACGCGGAGCCGGAATTGAGAGCCTGGTATTGTGCTAATGAGTGCCCGTTAGGAAAAGACAGAATCGCAGAGATCAGCGACATGCCGCCAGAAAGATGCGTGATCCGAATGAGGAGACACATGGACGACATGCAAGACGCCCTCACAGAATTTGCAGAGATTGTTGAGGATGGGGTAATAACACCGGAGGAGCTTGAAATGGTACCGGAAATAAAAAGACGGTTTACAGAGGCCCGGCAAAAGGTTGACGAAATGCTGGCCGCCATAGAAAAGATTGAAGCCCGCAAAGGGTACCCGGATTGAGAAAAGAGGTGCAGGAGCATGGGAAGAACGGCAGCAGCTACAAAAGAACCACCTAAGTTTTTGAGAGTGGCAGACGTGGCAGCCATGCTGGATATATCAGAAAGCCACGCATACAAGATTATGCGACAGCTAAACAAAGAGTTGGAAGCAAAAGGCAAGATTGTAACAGCCGGCCGAGTATCCAGGAGATACCTGGAAGAAAGGATGTATTGATGGCAGACAACACATGGAAGTTTTTAGAACACCAGGAAAGCAACCCGGAAGCATTGAAGCAGGCAGTTGATACCCTGATCGGGTACACAAAGAAAAAGGGATTTGCCGGAGCTGAAAACGCACAGCTGGACAGCCTGGAAATGGTCAAGTTTACCATTATTTGCGAGGCAGCCGCACTGGTATTAAGTGACGACTGGCAGGCATTTATGGAGTATAGAAAAGCAGGAGGCAAGGAAAATGGAGAAAACAAATGTAATTAAGCTCAAATATTTAAGAGCAGGACAGCCAAGCGGCAGAGAGTACACGTTTTTTACACCGGAACCGGTAGAAGTTGGCGACCTGGTAGACATTGCAGTGGTAAGCCAGGACAACACCAGCCAGGGAGTGGTCACAGCCGTAAACGTACCGCTGACAGAAATTGAGGCATTTAAGGACAGAGCAAAGACGATCATCGGAAAGGCTGCACAGAAAGCAGAGCCGGAGGAACCGGAACAGAAAACGCTGCTGGATGTATAAGGAGGGCAACATGGTAAGAAAGACAGTAATGCAGAGAGAAACTGAGGTTTATGTGATCGAGGAAAAACTGACACCGAGAAAGGAAGCCATCAAGCGCCGCGTAAAGCTGGAAAGATGTATTGCGGCAGGCATTAACCTGGGAGCAATGATCCTGACCGGGGGCGCGCTGGTAAAGATCGGGCTTATGGTGTTTGCAGTGATGGACAGCAGAACCGGAGGCCTGGGCGGCGAGGTTTTAGTATTTCCGGCACTGGCAATGATGTTTTTATGGGGCCGTGAAATTGGCCTGAGAGAAGCAAGACAGGAGGCAGAAGCTATTGAGGACAATGGAGGAGAGTATTGAGCAGAAAGCGCAGGAACGCGCAGACAGAAAGCTGCAGTACATAATAGGCAGATACGGGGATGCGAACGGAGAACGCCGCAAACCATATTACAGAGAGCAGCTGATCCAGGAGGCAAAGGCAGCGTTGAGCTGGGAAATTTTTAGCCTTGCTTTTATGGAATTGTGCAAAGAAAATGCCCCGGTGACACCGACCAAAGCGTCCGAGGCATGAAACCCGCAGTTATCAAATAACCGCTTGTGCTTATTATAGCATGAGAGAAAGGAATCGTAAATGAGCAAAATTATTAAGGTTAGCACAGATTTAGAAGTTACTGTACATGATTTTCCACAGGGAAACATGAGAGAACAAAATCGAGCATTGTATGAGCTGATCGGGAACGGATGCGACATGATCGAGCACGTTATGCCGGTAAGGCTGTACAGCGAGCTGGGACACAGCAACCACGTAAAAAGAAGCAATAGCAAGTGCGTGAGCATGTTGATCGACGAGGAGGGACTGCTCAAGGACAATGAGGCAAACCTGATCGGCAGTTATTTGTACGGAGTTGACCAGCATGGTCAGTGGATTGTTGGGAATGTGCTCTTTGTTACGGATGTGTACGAGGGCGACGGGATCAGCTTCACAGGAATTGAGACGGAGACATTTGAAAAGCTGCATGAACAGCTGAAAAATATGGCGGTGGCCATGAAAGCGACCGCGCAGAGCATGAAAGGAGCCAAGGCATGAAGATATTGAAAATGAGACTGGAAAACTTCCAGGGAGTGAAAGAACTGGAAATTGACCCGCAGGGCGAAAGCAGCGCGATCTATGGCGACAACGGAACCGGCAAGAGCACCGTATACAATGCTTTTACCTGGCTGATGTACGGCAAGCCGAGCACCACAGAAAAGAATTACACACCAAAAACCACCGGGAGCCATAACCTGCACCATAGTGTGGAAATGACCGTGGAACTGGCAGACGGTTCAGAAATGGTACTGAAAAAAGATTACCACGAAGTTTACAAGACCATTAAAGGGAACCCGCAGCCGGTGTTATCCGGGCACACAACAGATTACAGCATGGACGGGGTACCAGTAAGCGAAACCCAGTTTAAAAAGAATCTGCTGGAAATTTACCATGATGAAGAACTGGCAAAGATGCTGACATCTTACAACTACTTTTTGGAAAACATGAAAGTAGCAGACCGCCGCAAAATCCTGTTACAGGTGTGCGGGGATGCAGATTTTAATGAGGTTATTGAGAGCCAGGGCGATCTGTTGAGAGAACTTCCGGAAATGCTCCGCAAGCCTGGAAAGACAGAAAATTATTATACCGTGGACGAATACAGAGCCATTGCTGCAAAAGAAAAGAGTCTGACAGATAAAGAACTGGGCGACATCCCGCAGCGTATTGACGAGGCAGAGAAAGCAAAGCCGGATGTCACGGGACTGGATGCACAGATCATTGACAACACCATGGCAGAGATTAAAGAAAAGCGCCGGGAACTGGAAAGTCAGAGAGCTGCCAGAGAATCCGGAGCGACAACAACCATCCGACAGCAGATCGCGGAACTGGAAAGCCAGAGAGCTTCCGGAGAGGCAAAACATGTGAGAGCGGAATCTGAGGCAAACAAAGGAACCTATGAGCGGATCAGCAATCTCCGCTATATGGCAAGCACTATTGACACAGACATCATGCACGCCGAGCAGGACAAGCGCGAGCATGAAAACGAAATCCAGCGCCTGAACCGCAGAAGAGAGCAGCTCCTGGCGGAGTGGAATGAGGAAAACGAAAAGGAATGGACCGGATCGGAGATTTGCCCGACATGCGGCCAGCAGCTTCCAGCAGAGCAAATTGAGGAAGCAAAGGAAAACTTCAATACAGCCAAGGCACAGAACCTGGAAACAATCAACAAGCGCGGCATGACAGAGTGCAGCAGCGGCATGATTAAGAAAGAGCAGGACGAAATTGAAGCCCTGGACGCTCGCCTGGTGGAACTGAAAGAGAAGAAAGCAGAAACAGCGCAGAACCTGGCAACAGCTGAAAAAGCGGTACTTGCAACAACGGACTATAAGGACACAGCCGAGTACAGACAGTTTACAGAGCAGATTGAGAGCCTGCAGGAGAAACTGAAAGATGCCAGAGCGGCAGCTGCTGAGGCAGACAATGTGCTGAGCGGACAGCTGAAAGAACTGGACGAGAGCCTGGAAGCTGAACAGAGCAAAAAGGCACAGCTGGCAATGGTTAAGAAACAGGACGAGAGAATCACCCAGCTGGAAAAGAAAGAGGAGGAACTGGCAGCGAAATATGAGCAGCTTCAGAAAGGCATTTACCTTTGCGAGCAGTTTGTAAAAGCGAAAACAAAGCTCCTGGACGAGAAAATCAACAGCCGCTTTAAAACCTTGCGTTTCCGGTTGTTTATCGAACAGCAGAACGGCGGCATTGCAGACGATTGTGAGGCCCTGGTACCTTGTAAAACTGGCCTGGTGCCATTTAAGAGCGCGAACAACGCAGCACGTATCAATGCAGGCCTGGAACTGATTGACACGTTGGCCGAGTATTACGGCGTAGAGCTTCCAGTCTTTGTGGACAATGCAGAGTCTGTTACAAAGCTGACACAGACACAGACACAGGTTATCCGCCTGGTGGTATCCGAACCAGACAAGACCCTGAGATTTGAGAGAGGAGACAAGTGAGCATGACAAGAGTACACCCGCAGTTTTTAATGAATGGTTTTAAGAAAGCCGTAGAAAAACAGGATTTTGGAGAGTTTAACAAGGAATTAACTAACGGCATGAATTACTGGACAAACCTGTTTAATACAGAGGTTGGAGCACTGGATCCGGACGAGGCGCCGCTGATCATTGCCGCACTGGAAGAACTGGCGAGCACCTACAAGAAAACGGTACCTGGCGCAGGAAATATTGCAGATACTTTCCGCAAGAACACGAAAAGCATTGTGTTTATGACGAAAGTACCGAAAGGCAACTAATGGACGGCGAAATTTTTACAATCCGTGCCCGCAGGTGTAAGCGGTGCGGCAGACTCCTGACCAGCGCGGAAGCAGTAGAAAAAGGGTATGGTTGCCAGTGCGCTGCAAAGGCGCAAGCTGAGGAAGATGAAAAGAAACCGATACCCGGACAAATGACCTTTGACGATTTATTTAAGAATATGGAGGAGTAGAACATGGCAAACGAAATGACAGTACAGAAAACGGAGAGCCTGAGCAACAGCGAGGCATTTACAAACAAGGTTTTAAAGGAGTTCGGCAGCAATGTGGCCGGAAATATCCAGGTAACTGATTACCAGAGACAGCTGATCCAGGGATATTTTATCGCAACTGACAGAGCATTAAAGATGGCCGAGGAGAAGCGCGTAAGCAAGAATGAAAACAACAAGGATCATAAGTGGGACAATCCGGATCCGATCAACTGGAACACGGTAGACCTGAACGCCCTGGCACTAGATGTTGTGCACTATGCTCGTATGGGCCTGGACATGATGCAGGACAATCACCTGAGCGCTATCCCGTTTAAAGATAACAATCGCTTATCCAGAACCGGCACAAAGATGTACGTGGTCAACCTGATGCCTGGATATAACGGAATCCAGTATATTGCTGAAAAGTACGCGCTGGAAAAGCCGGTATCCGTTACCGTAGAGCTGGTTTACAGCACAGACACCTTTAAGCCACTGAAAAAGAACCGTGAAAACCGCATTGAAAGCTATGATTTTGAAATTAACAACGCATTTGACCGCGGGCAGATCGTTGGAGGATTTGGCTATATTGAGTATGAGGAACCGACTAAGAACAAGCTGATCATTATGACCCTGAAAGATATTTTAAAACGTAAGCCGGAAAAGGCTTCCGGAGAGTTTTGGGGAGGTAAGAAAACAGCCTGGGAGAAAGGCCAGAAAGTGGAAGTTGAAACAGAGGGCTGGTTTGAAGAAATGTGTCTCAAGACCGTAAAGCGTGAGGTTTACAGTGCCAAGAACATGCCGAGGGATCCGAAAAAGATTGACGACGCCTATGAGTATATGCGTATGCAGGAGATCAGACTGGCGCAGATGGAAACCCAGGAAGTGATCGACGCAGAAGCGAACCAGGTTGTAATTGACACAGAAGCCCAGGAGGCACCGCAGAAGCCAGCACAGCCCGCATTTTTGACAGACGACGGAGGACAGCAGGCTCTTGACCTGGGAGGCCAAACAAAGCCGCAGGCGCAGGCGCAGCCACAGCCTGCACGTAACACTACAGCGGCGCGCACCACAGCAGCAACCCGCACAGCAGGACCGACGTTTTAATGCTGATTAACCCTATAGCATCCGGCAGCAGTGGCAATGCCTATTACATAAGTGACGGACAAAGCAATTTGTTGTTGGATGCAGGGATCCCGCTGGCACAGATACAAGCCGGATGTGGTTATAAGGTGTCACAGTTAAGTGGCTGTCTTGTGACACATGGCCACGGGGATCATGTAAAAGCTGCAAAGGCACTGGCTCGCATGGGCGTGAATATTTACACCAGCCAGGGAACCGCAGACATGGCAAACCTAACCGGGCACCGAATTTGCACGGTGCGAGCACTGGAAAGCTTCCATGCAGGCACATTTGAGGTACTTCCCTTTGATGTTGAGCACGACGTACCGGAGCCACTGGGATTCCTGATCCGGAGCACAGTGACTGGGGAAAAGGTGCTGTATTTTACTGATACGGTTTATATCAAATATACCTTTATAGGCTTGACTCACATAATGATGGAAGCCAATTACGACCCTGAGACAATAGAGCAGAACGTAAAAGAGGGCCGCATACATGCTGCCAGAGCCAAAAGAACAATAGGCTCGCACATGAGTATTGAAACAGTTATAAAAACGCTGGAATCGTTTGATTTAAGCAGGTTGCAGCAGGTTTACCTGTTACACCTGAGCAATGATAACAGCCAGGCCGCAGACTTCAAGCGGCGCGTGCAGGCCCTGACAGGCAAAGAAGTGTACTTGTGCTAAAGGAGGTCTGAACAATGGCAAGAGCAAGGAACATTAAGCCAGGATTTTTCGACAATGAAATCCTGGGAGAACTGCCGGCATTAACCCGCCTATTATTTATAGGCTTGTGGTGCCTGGCAGACCGTGAGGGGCGGCTGCAAGACCGCCCTAAGCGGATAAAAAAGGAGCTGCTGGGCTATGATGATGTGACTGCAGATGATGTTGACACCATGCTGCAGCAGCTGAACGACAACGGATTTATACAGCGATATGAGATCGCAGGAGAGCAATACATACAGGTAACAAACTTCTTGAAACACCAGAATCCACACTGCAAAGAGCAGGCGAGTGTAATACCTGCACCAGATGGCGAGGATATGGGCCTAGGCGTTGTGGCGGAAATCCACGTAAAAGGGCGCACGGGAACAGCTGGAAACAGCCAAGACCTCCGGACTTATCAGACCGAAAAAGAGCAGGAAAGCACAAAAACACCAGATATGCACAGTACAAGTACAGTGCAAGCACAAGAAAAGCATAGAAGTTGCCCGGCTGATTCTCTGATTCCTGATTCTCTGATTCCTGATTCTAAAAAACGTATGGTCGTTGCTGAGCAGCCGACCGCCCAGGAACCAGAGGACATTGACAGCGAGAAAGATACAAAGCCAGCAAAGAAACAGCAGCAAAGCCCTGACTGGAAAACAGCAAAGACACAGCTGGAAAAGAGCTTTTGCATGTTTTGGGACGCTTTTCCGGCAGTACGCAAGAGAGCCAAGCCCGCATGTTGGCGGAAGTGGAAAACAATCAAGCCAGACGAGGCCATGGCCGCGCATATACTGCACGCTATTGAGGTGTGCAAGCAGAGCAGCGACTGGAAACGCGGGTATGTGCCTATGCCGCTGACCTGGTTGAATCAAGGACGCTGGGAGGATATAAGCGAGGAGGTAAGCGTAAATGAGCACAGCAACAACGGCAGCAATGCCGCAGGAAGCCATACAGCAGGGTTCCACACAGCCGGAGACTACTAAGCCGGACAAGTACAGTATAAGCACCGCGGAAGCCCTGAGAGAGGGGTACAGTGTGCCGGAGCCGGTACCGGAAACAGTGAGCTGCAAGTATTGTGGCAGAAAGCTGGAATATTACGGCCTGGTTAGCCCGGTAGCGCCGCGACATGTGATCGTGTGGAAGAGTCGCCCGGAGCGTTGTACATGCAGCAAGGCGCAGGACTTCTGGAAAGACTGGGACGCAAAGGAAGAGGCCCGCAAGGCAGCTGAGGCAGAACAGAAAGCCAGGGAGGAAGAAATGCAGCGGTTCCGCAGCATGATGGAGCGCAGCGGCATGAAAGCAAGATTCCAGAACAGACGTTTTGAGAATTTTGTCCAGGACACCCAGGGACGCCGCCAAGCATACACCCAGGCAAAGAAGTATGCCGACAACTTCCAGCGTATGCGCCCGGTTAAAAACGACCGCAACCACGTAACACCGCCAGAGATCGAGCGCAACGGCCTGTTTATGGCGGGCGGGTACGGTACCGGAAAAACCCACCTGGCAGCGGCCATTGCAAACCAGCTGATCAGTGAGGGAACGGCCTGCATCTGCATGACCATGATTGACCTGCTGGACAGGATCCGGGAAACATACAAGGCAGCTGGGAGTGACGTAGACGAAGCATACATCCTGAGCCAGTACGAGGATGTGCCGCTCTTGATCATTGACGACATAGGCAGCGAGCAGCCGACGGAGTGGGGCGTGAGCAAGATATTTGCCATTATAAACGCCAGGTATGAGGGATATATGCCGACGATCATCACAACAAATTACAGCGGCCCGGAGTTGGTGCAGCGCATGACACCGGAGAGCGGAGACAGCAGGAACGCAGAGAAAACCCTGGACCGCCTGAAAGAGACATGCGTCGGGATTGATATGACGTGGGAGAGTTGGAGGGCGCGCTGATGAATAGTCCGACATTATTGTGCGGCGACTGCCTGGAACTCATGAAACGGATCCCGAATGGCAGCATTGACATGGTGCTGAGTGATCTACCGTATGGCACAACACGCTGCCGGTGGGACACTCCGATCAACCTGCAGGAGTTGTGGAAGCAGTACCGGCGAGTGGTAAAGAAAAACGGCGCCATTGTACTTTTTAGCGCACAACCTTTTACCACGGAGCTGATCAGCAGCAACAAAGCCATGTACCGCTATGAATGGATATGGAGAAAGACACAACCCAGCGGGTTCATGAACGCCAAGAAAATGCCGTTGAGGACCCACGAAAACATAGAAATATTTTACCGGAAGCCGCCGACCTATAACCCACAAATGACACACGGGCACCAGAGAAAGACAGCGACAGCATACGGAACCAGGGAATCGGACGGCAACAGCTGTTATGGCCGGGAGGAAAGAAACTATACATACGACTCCACGGACCGGTATCCGGTGGATGTGCTGCAATACAGCACCGGGGACAAGGCCAAACGCCTGCACCCGACACAGAAGCCCGTGGATCTGCTGGAATACCTGGTCAAGACCTACACGAACCCAGGAGAGACAGTCCTGGACAACTGCATGGGAGCTGGAAGCACCGGCGTTGCCTGCATGAATACTGGGCGGGAATTTGTAGGGATAGAGCTGGATCCAGAATATTACCGGATTGCAAAAGAAAGGATTGAGCAGCATGAGCCAAGGAAGTAACAGAATAAGCAATTCCATTGAAATGAACGCAGCAGTTGTGGAATTGCTTGAGGATGTAATGAAAGAAAATGACGGCAAAGAGGGAAAAGAAAATGTGATTTTTTCGCAGAAAGCAAAAACGCTGGTAAAGGAAATTGCAGATTTTTCCAGAAATACAAGGATTTACCGAGAAGCAGAAGCACGGCGGGAAGAATTCCGAAATGAGACAAAAGACGCAACACCAGCACTGATATATGGTTATTTGCTGGATAGAGTAGTAAATGCCCCTACAATGCTTCATGCAAGTGGCAGTGTTATTTTGCTGATACCGCGGCTTGACGAGCTACTGAACGGAACGGAGGAAGTATAGAAGTGACAGAGTACGAACAGAACAAAAAGAAAATTGCAGAGTATAGGAAACGCAGCAACAGCTGGATCCTGAAAAAATTATGTGACCTGATGGAATGGGCCAACGAGAAAATGATCAAGGAGTGAAAAAAGATGAGAAATAGAACATTAAAAGAAATTCAAGAAGATATCAGGACGCTTACAAGAGTTCCGTCTGAATTCATTCATGCAAAATTAGATGAATTGGCAAAAGAAATCGAGGAGCTTGTTGATAAACAGTGGATTCCATGCAGTGAAGATCTACCAAAAACGGGAGAGTGCGTTCTAGTATCGTTTGAAAATGATAGAATTACGCTTCCAGATATAGCGACATATGAAACGGATCAGGAGGGGAATGGAACTTTCCGTTCAAGCGATGGAAACATACCGTATGCTTCTATTGGAATATATGTGAATGCGTGGATGTCATTACCGAAACCGTATAAAGGAGAATGAGAAGATGGAAGAGAAAAACCGTGAAATCACTGGCATTATAGTACGATACAACGACGGCAGCACAAAGGAAATTCAAAGCGGGTGTTGTGTGGACCTGGAAAAGGGCAGCGACGATTTATCGGTTGAAATGCTGAACGTGAAACCGTTCGACCTGGTACGCCTGGCATACGGTCTGGTGGCCGTGGTGCAGCGACTGGGAATGAGAGACAAGCTCGAACAGTACGCGGGCGGAGCCAGAGAGGGGCAGGACAATGAAACAGTGTAAGTGTGAAATGAGAGCAAATTATTACGAAATGAAAAAAATGAGAAACGACGAAGATATCATCAAAGTGAAAGAAAATTTTGCCAAACATGAAGTTTTCAGAGAATTTATTGATTCTATGGAATATGAAAAACCGTATTATTTGCTGCTTACTAGAAACGTTTTTGCTGATGGATATTCAAAGCACCTGGAAGTTAACCTGAAACACCGAGAAGCTACCCAGCAGGAGAAAGATCTGGAACGGGCTGTCAGATTTTACAAAGCATTTCAAGGCTATGTTTGTCGAAGCAGAAACAAGTATTGCCAAGAGGAGCAGGGCAGAGGAATGGTTGGATATATGTTTGACATGAGAGTAACAGTTCCACTGGGAATGGATTTAAACGAAGTTATGGAAAAACTGAGTGAAGAGTGGGAACAAACATTCAGAGAAGAGGAGAAGAATGAGCGATAAAATAACCGTTTACACCGACGGTTCCGCCCTGAGCAACGGTCGCCCTGGTTCCGGATGCGGCTGGGCCTGTAAGTTGATATATAAAGGCCAGGCTCGCATGAAGTCCGGCGGAGCGATAGGAGAAACTAACAACCGTATGGAAATGCAGGCGGTTTTGGAAGCTATGAAAAGCATAACTGATAAAACGATACCGGTTGAAGTGTATTCAGACAGCAACTATGTGGTGGAAACCATGAACGGCCATTTTGCTATGAAAAAGAACCGGGATCTCTGGCGGAAACTTATGAGGGAACGGCAGAAATTTACCAGTATCCGGTTTATATGGGTAAAGGGACACGATAAGAACCAGCACAACAATGATGTGGATCGCCAAGCAGTGGCAGAATCCCGGAAAGCATTGGAGGCGCAGGAAAATGGACAAGTATGAGGCAGTGAAACACCTGATCGAACAGGGGAAAGACGCGACGCTGGAAGATGGCGTCGTGATGCTGAGAAGCAGAGCAACCGGCGCAGCACTGGATAGAGAATACAAGGCAATGAAAAAAGACCTGAAAGCAGCAGGGTACAACGGAAGCCTGGGAATCCGAGGCGTGAGACGGGAGGCGGAAGCGTGAGAAAAGCGAGCATGAACTTTAAGAGCGGAGTCTTATATACCAAGGATGGCCGTAAACTTGCCGATGCTGACAGCGGCGTTGTTGAGTGGGGCGTACAGGTAACAGCGGAAGTCCCAACAAAATCGGTGGCGACGGTCACCAGGAACACAACCGAGACCTTTGAGGGTAAGCTGCTGATCGGACACCTGGATGTGTTAAGTCTTATGTACGGCATGAGAATTACAAACAACTGGCTGAAAATGCACGGCGGGATCATGGCCAGGAACGGCGGCAAGAAAAAGAAAAGGAGATTGTTTTGAACAAGATACAACAGATTTTCGGGCTGGATCCGGAATACAACAAGAAAATGGAGGAGCAAGCCAGACAGCTGCATGAGAAAGCGCTGGCAGGGAAATGGTGTTGCACATGTGAATATTGCATACCAGTAGAACCAAACCTCCCAGGATTTGTGACAGCATTTCCAGAATGTGAATACGGCGGCATGGCTGTCGAAACCTGTAGCAGGTACCGCGTGGCAGGAACCGCAATCCGCAACAGTGCCTGGGCTGACCGGATCCGTGAGAGATTTATGAGGGTGGTGTGAAGATGAACAGAAAGGAAACAACAAAGTTCCTCGGCCAGTTACTTATAAACACACGTTTTGGAGGAGCTGGGAAGCACTGGGCCAGTGAGGTAAGCATTGACCCGTGGGGACGAGAAGCAAAAAGAGTTGATTACATGCAATTTTCCCCAGCTGATCAGTGCTCCATATCCGGGATAGAAAAGGGCATATTTACCTGTTACGAGATAAAGAGCTGCAAAGAAGATGTTTACAGTGGGAACGGCCTGAACTTCCTGGGAGAGAAAAACTATATTGTAACCACAATGGAGTGCTACAAGGATATTTTACCGGATTTACGCAGCGGGAAATTTTCCAAACACATGCGTGAACAGTTTCCGGAATCCTCCAACTACTTCGGCGTAATGGTTGCAATACCGGACTGGGCGGAGGCGACAGACGAATTTGAGAAGCCCACGCCGTTAGACGCAGAGATAAGACAGTGGAAACTGGCGGTCATATTACCGTGCCGCTATGGACCGAGAAAGCGCTCCATGACAGAATTGTTATTTTGCATGTTACGGAGCGGACATTGAGGAGGTGCAGAAGAGTGACAAGAGAACAGCAAGCGGAAAATATACACCAGGCCTGCAGAGAGGCTGGTCTGGACGGGCATGTTAAGTGGATCGAAAGAAAGACACAAGCAGGAACCTGGGCGGAAAAGATAGCGGTGCAGTTTAAAGAACGGGATCCGCTTCCGGTCAAAAACAGCTATATGTATTGTAATACGTTAGATATGTGCTTCTTTTATGGACCGGGAGACACCCCAAGCATGGCATACGCCGGACAAGTGTCGGTAGACAACACAGACATAAAGGAGGGGAAACTGCTGGAAGCATTCAAAAAGGCAAGACAGGTGCTCGGAACCATGAAAGAACTGGCAGCTAAGCAGGAGGAGAGCAATCATTGACAACAATAATTTTTATTTTAGAGCTGGTCGCCCTGGCTGTCCTGATCATATGTGGGGCGTTGCTGCTTCTGGATGCAGGAAGCAAGAAAAAGAGACCAGAGGATGAACCGGACCGGACGGAGGAATGGCTAAAACCACCGGAACACATAAATTGCAGGTGCAGCATATATTACCCGCTGGATAAGAAAAGAAAATGCAAGAGGCGGCCAAAAGGCCAGACTGGCCGGAAGCACCCGAAAGGGAAAAGGGAGGTCTGAGTTATGGAATACACAAAGCTAGTAACAGTAAAACGTACATACAACGTGGAATTTTTCCCGGACGCGTTTGACTGTACCGTGGGCGAATTTATACAGCAGCGCGAACGCCTGGGGATTCCCGCACAGGGGTTTAAAACCTGTTTCATTTGTGGCCGGCATTTGGCCATGAACAGAATACCGATTGTGATCAGCGTATCCGGAAAAGGAAACCGGTTCGCGTGTGATAAATGTTATGAAAAAAGCCAGAGGGAGAAAGAACATGAAAAAACAGAGTTGTAGAATGACACAGCAGGAGCGAGAAACGCACAGGGAAGCCACTAAGCTCCGTAAAATGACAGACCAGCAGCTGGTTGATTATGTGAATAACCAGAAAGAACAGGCGGGGCCAGCTAAAGACCAGGAGGCCGTACATAAGGCAGAAATCGAAGAGTTGGAGGCGGAGGTCGCTAAGTACAAAGCAAAAGCCAACAAAGCGGAAGCAGAGGCCAGAAAAAATGCAGAAAATGCAGTAAAGGCCATTAAGGGCAAAAGCACCGGAGGAAAAGCAGCGGTTGAGCGATTCCTCCAGGAGCTGAAAAAAAAGACCGGATCCGGCAATGGAATCGGCAACGGTACAATTTTTAAATTAAAGAGAATCCTGGACACAATGCCGGACGATTTCGCAGAAAAGGAGGCGTGATCCATGGCATGGGATTCTGGTACATACAGGAGGGACGCCAGCAAGGCGAACCGCGGCAAACCATTTGAGGATTTTATCAATTTTGCAAATGAGAAATACCAGGCCAAAGGTATAGCAGTCATGCACAAGGTCCCCACGGAGTTTATACCGCTCCGCGGGGCGCATGGCCAAGTTGCAAACTGCAAGGTAGATCGCAAGAGTTGTGTGGATTATTTGGGGCGTTTCCGGGACATTCCAGTTGCGGTCGAGGCAAAGCACACCCAGGGAGCTAGAATTGATTTCTCGGCCGTCCAGGACCACCAGGCGGAGTATTTAGACGCATGGATGGAGGGAGAGGGCAGGCAACTTGCTTTTGTGGCCGTAAGTTTTGGCATGAATCGGTTTTTTATGGTGCCGTGGAGCTTCTGGAAAGCAGCTCGCGATTGTTGGGAGAGACACAAGAAAACAAAGCAAAAAGAAATTGCCATTGTGCAGCAGTATGGGTGGACCTGGGAGACACCGGGAACAGCCAGCGCAAAGGCAGAAGATTTGCTTCCAGACTGGGAAGTTGATACAGGCGGTTTTTATGGCCTCCAGTACCTGCAAATAATTGACAAAATAGCAGGAGGAGAAACGAAAAATGAGAACAGAGGACCAGGTAATAACACAATTTAAAATGAGATTAATCCGGGCAGTGATGCCACAGGGGGCGCCTATGATAGTCGTGTATGAGGATCCGAAAGACTATCCGGGTCTTTTTGTGGCACGCCTGTTTGATGGCCGGAAAAGTACGCACCTGATAGCCCTGGCGGACACATTAGAGGACATAAGAGAGGCAAAGCCGGAGCGGATGCGGATCGTAAATCGGATAGAACAGGACAGCCTGCAAATTGTGGAAGCCTGGCTCTAACAGAAAGGAGCAGCGAGCATGAGAAAAAAGGCAGCGGGAATATTAAAAGCAGTCTGGACGATTGTGATCAGCGTTGCACTGATCAGCGCAGGCCTGATGTGCCTGAGCCTGCAAAAGCAGGTAGAGGAGCTGAGCAGATTACCAAAAAACGTGCTGGTTTATGATCGGAGCCGCAAAGAAATTGTTGAGTATTACGGCACTCCGGAGAGAATTGGCAGCAGCCTGGTATTGCACGACGCAAACATCCTGAATATTGAGGATGTAAGCCACCTGGTAGAGTAGGAGGCGGCTATGGGAAGAAAAGAACGCAGAGCCAAGGAGCGGCAAGAGAGAAAAGAAAGTATCCGCATGACGCCGGATCGTATTTATGAATTGAAACAGAAAAACCTGGTGGAGGTACAGAACTGATGGAAGAAATATGCACTATAATACCATTACATGTGCTCATGGATATGCCAAAAGAAGTGATTTTTGAGCTGTTTGGGAAGGAGAAAGTAAGACCGACAATATCGGTAGGGCAGAGATTTTTTGTGGTGGAAGATGCTTCTTGCGAATATACAAACACACAGGAGCCGCGCGGATTGAAAGCCCCTTTTTGGGAAATAAAATGTGACACAACAATAATCCATATGAAGTTAAGGGAAATGTTTTCGCGGAATGAGACGGCATATCAAAACAGTGAAATGACATTAGTATTACGCAGACCGTAGAGAGGGTATAAAAATGAGTGAAAAAGTGAGCAGAAACGAAGAGGGTTATCCGGATCCAACATTCGGAGGAGCCTGGGGGAACATGCGCAGGGAAGAAAAACAGCGAGAAGCTGAACGCATGGCAAAAATAAACGATCTCATACCGGTAATGAAGCAGACAGCTGAGCTTGCTGGTTTTGAGGTTGTAGGCCGGATCACACTGAGAGACAAAGGAACCGGCAAAGAATACAGATAGGGTGCTATTCTAAAATCCAAAATATATCACACAATAAGACACAGGCAGCGCAAGCTGCCTGGGAAAGGAGTCGGATGAAAGAGCCGTTTTATTATACTGAGGGCGCAGAAATTGAAATGTTTATAGATGGGAAATGGACCCGCGGCAAGGTTGTAAACGGGTACCGCTTCCGTGATGGGCTTATAACCATGGAAACAGCAGAGGGGCGCCGTGTGTGGTGCGGAGAAGCTTCAGGAGCATGGAGAGAGCCGGAAAGGAGCAGCAGTTGAGCATGGGAGAAATTATTGATCGCATGGCACAGGACACAGAAAGCCATGAACCAAAGGACACAAGACAGAGGTATAAAGGAATTTGCCCGGTGTGTGGGAAAGAAAACTGGATCTGCAAAAGCCTGGCAATGGAGATGGGAATCAATACCGGCGTAGGCAGGTGCCTGGGGTGCGATACATTTTTGCACATTACATACAATCCGGAACGGAAGGAAATGGACCTGGAAAGATTCGAGGACTACCAGAACAGCAAGAAAGCCCGCGACGATGTGGACAAGATAGCAGGAAACGTGGGATACGGAGGACAAGACAATGGATGAAAAAGAGATAATAATCTTTAAGAAACCCAGCAAGTGGACAGCCTGGCGCCTGCAGAGAAGAATCTTAAAAAAACATGCGTACATTTTTGGGGTAAAGCCACGACTGTTTGAAAGCAATGAATCACTGAGACAGCGGATCCTGGAAAAGGTAAAATGCAAGTGAGGAGGGCAAGACAATGAAAATTTATGAAAGCGGCTGGATTGACCTGAAAAAGACTATTGAATATATAGCAAGGGGAACAATTTGCAATACAATGGAAAGCTTTGAGAATTTTGTGCAAGAGGGTTTGCAAAATGGATTCCCACAGTTGTACCGGTACATCTATAAAGATTACCGTGGAAACATTCGCATAAATAAAAACGTATTTAAACATGCAGAAGAAGTGGTCCAGTATCTGCCTCTTATTTTAAAATTGGACGAGTGCACGGAGTATGGCATTTATTTCGGGAATACGCTGGCGGAAACATTTGAGTTTACAAGAGACAATTCGCGGTGCACGTATAACATTACAATCCGTCCAATTTATGAAAGTAAAAGAGCGGAAATAACATTTATGTTTGCAGATAGAGAGGAGGGAAACACGCATGATGAACAAAAGCCTGATTGAATGGTGTGATTTCACATGGAATCCCGTGACCGGATGTCAGCATGGCTGCCTGTATTGTTACGCAGCTAAGCAGGCAAACAGATTTTCTGGTAATGTGCTGATCAACAAAACGTCTGAGCAGCTGAGAAAAGAGTGGGACGAAAGAGGAACCCGCTGGGTGCTGAAAAAGCCTTTTAAAAACGAAATCGGAAAAGTAACGCCGTTTCCGGTAAAGTTTGAACCTATGTTCCGGGAGTATTGCCTACCTATGCCGGCACAGAAAAAGAAACCGGCGGTTATATTTGTGGTAAGCATGGGCGACCTATTCGGGGAGTGGGTACCGGATGAATGGATTCGGAGAGTTTTCGGGGCGGCGCAAGCCGCACCATGGCACACGTATTTGTTTCTGACAAAGAACCCACAGAGATACATACAGCTGGCAGAAGCAGGAAAGCTGCCGCAGCAGGGAAATTTCTGGTATGGCACGACAGTAACAAGACCAGACCAGCAGTATGCCTGGTTTGAGCCTGGCACATATAACTGGTTTTTAAGCATTGAACCGATACAGGAGGACTTTACTTTTGATGCATCGTGGGTTATACGCAGTGAAACAAAAGGAACCTATGCGCCGCCATGGATCATTGTCGGAGCTGAGACGGGCCAGCAGAAAAATAAAACGATACCGCAAGCGGAATGGGTACAGCATATCCTTGAATTTTCCCAGACACACGGCAGCAAGGTATTTTTGAAAAATAACCTGGCTCCTTATTTTACTGGGGATTTGGTGCAGGATTTCCCATTTAGTTATCCCCCTAAGAATTTGGGATAGTGTGGATAACTCAATAAATATTATGGGCGAGCGTGGAAACAGCGCGCCCGG
>OOCG01000842.1_pt1 | contig 17789 bp, 18 predicted proteins | sample 1671521 | NCBI WGS metagenome assembly OOCG01 (sample SAMN06348165, study PRJEB24527) | human gut metagenome | biome: human gut; feature: ankylosing spondylitis patient; material: feces | host: Homo sapiens | place: China | collected 2015-10
TTATGAGCCTGTTTTTGGCTTATTTTTGCTGTTTAACTTTCAAATTGATAGTGCTCTGACTTTTTCAAGTAGACTCAGTTATGTTATACTTTTACAGCATCGTGTATCACTCCAGATTTCTTTCCCTAACTTTGCACCATGAAAAAGAAAATAGTGGCATCATGGGTAATATGTTGTCTGACGGTATCATTGTTGGTGTCACTGGCAATACCGGTCGCAGTACAGGCTATCATCTCCATCTTACATGCAAGAAGGACGGCAAGAGTTTCAATCCTACCAGCCTTTTGAATCTTATTGAAAAGTCTTTTGCGTTGTCAGCTTTATCAATGAGTAAATGAGAGAGTCGTTTACCTAACTCTTATACCTTTACCATTCAGAACTTCACCTCTAATATCATCAGTTTTGCATAAATACAAGTCGTAGCCAATGGCTGTAATATCGCAATATCTTGGAGGAGTAATGACTTTTCCACTTGGTGACATCAACCCATACCAACCAAGTTCTGCTTCATATTTTTTGCAATTTGCAGTCTTTTGATAAGGTGTTGGTTCTGCTTCTGCCGTTTCACCTGTTAAATTACCTTCATCATCATAGTTCTTTGCCGTAGTATATCGTATTTCATCGGTGTCATACAATAATCTGTCAACATTACTAATCAAGAAATCGTCAATCAACTCACCTTGCAAATTGTATTTGCGAAGAGTATGGTCTTTCATTGTTGCTGTAATGCTATTACCAGAGATCCAGAGGTCTGCTTCCATAAAAGGCAATATTGGTTTAAGATTTTCTGTAAGAACACTCTGCATACCTCCTTTGCTTACGACAAAGAAAGAATCCTTGGGCGAAATAGCATCATATTCAGCTTTCAACATCCAATTCCCTTTTTTGTCTATCAAACCAAATTTGTCACGTTTGTTGTTATGTATTACGCAATGTCCATTGTGAAATACATATCCTTCTGCACCAGTGATGTATGGAATATTCAAGTCAATAACGACATTTCCTTTGGAGTCGATGAATTTTATCATTCCGTTGTCATCTACGGAAGCCAAGCCATCAGAAAATACCCATGCGTGCTTGTACTGAGGCTTGATAGCTATTTCACCCGTCTGCATATTGAAGTAACCACGAGCATCGCCGTTACTATAACAGACAAGCGAGTCGTCCCCCAATGGTTTTGAAATCCAATGTATGCCCTTGACAGTCTTCTTGCCATCACGAGTCTCCACATATCCATCCGTTTCATAGGCACGGCTATAATAAGTTGCATTTCTTGACAGGTACTGCGGGTCATAGTAGGAGTCATCCAAATATTTCGCAGCATTCACTTTCTTGTAAACAAACTCGTATAGCGCATTACCTCCAGCACATGCAAACACAAACATGATGAACGCAAAACAGCCTCCAACAACACGTCGAATAAACTTGCCATACTTAGATTCATCCTTCATTCCAAGTATCACGGTGAACCATTCTGCTGTTGCTGAAATAATACCTGTCAGCCCTTTCCAAAATAAAATAATTGCTCTTTTCATATGTCTCTTATTTTAAGATTCTATTTATTTTCCTCCTCATCAAAGGCTTCATCTGCCAATCTACCATAGCAACCAAGACGTTCTTCCTTTGACATCGGTTCTGCACAAAAAGCAGTCTCATTCTTCATTTGAGAAAGACGAGAAAAGAAATTCATACGGGTCGTGGTGTCTTTGCGCATGGAAGCACGTGTTCCTTCTGAACTATAATCAAAATTACGAGCATTGCGGATAGACATCGACATAGCAACTTCCATTGAATCTTGATTTGCTCCCATGTAAGTGAATGTCCAGCCTTCTTTGCGAAGTGTTTCCACAAGTGCCTTGATGCTACTACCATTATATTCTTTGGACGCATTCTCATAACCGTCAGTAATGATAGTAACAACAACCGCAACATCCTCAATGTCTTTGATCTGTTTATGCATCGCAGTAAGGGTGAATCCAATAGCATCGTATAAAGGAGTTGAACAACATGGTTCATAGTCGTTCATGCTCAACGGTGTGGCTTTACCCACAGGTACTTTGTCAAAAACATTACATGTCTCACAGCTACAAAAAGTAACCAGTGAAACGAAATGCTCCTGTGTGTCGGCAAATTTCTCTTGCGCTTTCTTGATTCCAACCAAGGTTTCGTTGAATCCATCCACCGCTGCTTGACGTATTCTCTGCATAGAACCACTACGGTCAAGGATTATCACATTGAAGATTTGAGTCTTCTGCATTGCTGTCTTGTCTTTTAGCTCTTCCATATTATCTGATATTTTTTTGTGTTATAAACTTTATTTGTTTATGTGTATAGAGTAAAACAAGTAACCATTCCTATCATCAAAGAATATAAAAATCCCTCAGCCCATTCGATTTTATATCAAATTGAACTGAGGGATACGATTTCCTTTATTCGGTAATTCTTTACTTTACCTATTAATTGATGATATCTATACCATTTCTTACACCTGGAGATATTCAAGTACACTCTTCCAATTAGGAAATTCTTGACTTCCAAAGCGAAGCCATTCTCCCTGGAATCCACTTGTTCCATGTTTTCCTCTATCATCAATGATATAGTCACCTCTGAGTAGATTCTTGTGGTGAGATAGAATTAGACGTTTATAATAATACTTGTCCAAATGTCTATTTATCCATTCCACTTTGTCTGACCATGTTGTTGGATTACTCCAAGGAGAGGTTGAAAGGATATAAACATCGTATTTGCCACATTGTTGTAAGGCATACATAGCCTCGACAGCACCTTTCACAGGTGGTAGATAAGAAACGATGTTCGGCACTTCATCATATCTTCCTGCATATTCCTTGCGAAGTTCATCGCCAATCAGTTCCAATCCTGCATGAAAATCCATCAGTACTCCACCCATATCAACATAGACGATCTTCTTTGCCGTTGGTTTCTCTGAATCCAAATCTCCCTGTTCGTTGGTGACAGACTTTTCGATGAGTTCTTGAGTTTTGTCTCGCTTGTCATAGTTATCACGCAACTCCATCAACATTCCACACAGTTCCGCAGGTGTCAATATTGACTTGTAAGGATTGTCCTCACCAGTAGAATGTGTCAACACCATGCCCCTTGTCTGCATCAACGCAGTACGGAAACGTTCACTTTGCCCAAACATGGCTTCATAAGCATGATGTATCAATTCCTGATACTTATCACTCTGTCTGTCAATTGCCTGTCCTTTCCACCAAACTATCTGGTCCGTCTGCCATGATGTTACACTCATCTTTCTGGCATTGCCACCTTTCATGCTGCATATCTGACGCTGCTTGTCGATGTCCTGTCTCTTCAAAGATTGGAGAAATCCCTCCATGCTGCCGCAGACCATTCCATCGAAACGGAAACTATTGCTGCACAGATTGCTCAATACATTGGACGGATAAAGCCCGTTTGAGCGTATATCCAATGTATTGGTCTCAGGATTAAACATATCTTCCGGCTTCTGCCCATTACGTGATGAAGATTTATGATTCTCTTCCATATCTTTCCTACACTTAATTCAACTTTCATCGTCACAATAAATTCCAATGCCGATGCTTCATGAACTCCTTGCATTTAGCACAAAAACTGTTTGTCTTTGCAAACGGATTCCCTCCTTTGGCATTCTGCATCATGCAGTTCGCATCAGGGCAATGCCGTAATCCTTGTGCATGACCTATTTCATGAAGCATCACACAGAACAATTGCCCATAGCCATGAGGACGGTATAAGGAGAATACCGCTACACCAGTACCAACACCACTTGCAAGACCCATTATGCCACTATGAGGCCGGTTGCGGAAATTGTCCAGTCCTATATCTGCTTGAGTCAGCCCAATGACTATTGTCGAATCAGACTTGAACGCTTTCAATTGCTCATTCAGCAAGTTGGCTCTATAGCGAAGATGGTCTTTCCTTTTCGTTGTCAATGCTTTTGAGTCCAAAGCTATATTGCCTGCATATCTGCATTTGGGATAATGTGCTTTTAAAGAGTCAAGCATTGCTCCGCGCAAGTCTGCCGATACATTTCCCAATGTGTACAGACAGACTGTCGGTACAGTTCTGGAGACCTTCATGTCCGTTGTCACGTGTCGGTCACCCTCTTTGTTCTTCTGGTTGCAACTAAGCAAGCAGATGGCGAGACACACGCAACATAGCAGAAAGCCTTTCTTGAAAATCATCCTTAAAATCATATCCATACATCTTTATTTTTATTTGTAGTAATAATTTTCCCATCTGTAATCACCGCTGTCCACATTCATGTCCTCACGATACATCTCAATGTCAGGAACATCCATGACAGAAGTTGATTGTGTCTTCAAAGTTTTGGTTTTATAATCAATAGTCTCGTATGTAACCTTTACTTTGCTGTTAGACGGAAAAGAATATGTTTCCTTTCTCAATACTGTACCATACCTGCTGATTTCCTGCTTATATGCCAACAGCCCGTCTTTATACGCACGTTGAATCTTACTGCCATCCTCCCATGTAACAGAATATACATTCAAGTCACCGGTTCTTGTCGGGACGAAGACAATGTCCGGATCATCGGGTTCAATACAGGAATCGTGATGCCATACAGTCTTGACTATGCGCCCATTCCGATAATCGGACTCCACAGATGGAATAAAGTCAGCATACCGGCAGACCTTATAATTGGACATGACCTTGCTTTCAGGCTCAAGTTTGACATGGAATATATAGAATCCACCATGCAAGTCGCTTTGCCAAAAAGTCAGGCAAGGCTTTACTTCTACGGTCAACTTATATCCGCTTGGCGCAACTATGCTGTCACTGCCATATACTATATATGCTTTTACCGCATCACCATCCTTATTGTATTCTATGTTTGTCTGTTGGTATTTAGCAGTGTCGGGATGTTCATAATCCATATCGGCTATCATCTGGCGAAAGCCAAGATATCCATCCTTGTTCCTTTCATAGCTTGCACTGTCCGAATCCAATCCATCAAAGATTTCGCTCTTGAATTGCAGAAGATGCACCAACCGTCCTTCATCATCGTAATCATACACAAGAGTTTGTGCATAACATTCCGATGCTCTTGCTATCGTAGCAATCGTTCGTCCCTTGTTATCAAAGAACTCTGTCAGACTATTCTGCGGAGCATATTGCAAACGATGTACGGCATATGAACCATCCGAGAATCGAACGGAGTCATATCCTATAAATCCACAAGGCATCATCAAGGAGTCTTCCTTGTTGGTATTGTCAGAAGTACTTTGCAGTTGTTTGAAATAGGTTATGCTTATATCTTCTCTATTACAAGAAGCTATCAATAACAGTGCCAAGCCTAATATAAACAATCTATAACGAGTCTTCATAATTCTTTTCCCTAAATTCAGAAACATTCAATCAATATTGCCGTATAATTGTCATCTCCTTGTTTTTCACAAAGGTAATCATAAACGTCAAGTATCTCTTCCAATGGTTTGTCATCCCTCATCCTTGCTTGCAAAATGTCAGGAGCCACGCTTTTGTACAGTCCGTCCGAACAAAGTAAAACTCTGTCACCAGTCTGTAGTTTGATTTGCCGGATGTCTGGTACTGCCACTTCTGGACGGTAAGAGAAGAAGCACTTGGCAACAATCTCCCATCCAAAATCAAGCCGGATATGGTCTTTTGTCTGATAAAGTAATCCATCACCAGGTCTTTGTACATAACAGCGACTATCACCAATATGCGCAATGGTTGCCACATCGTTTTCAATACTTACCATGACCATAGTCGTACCCATCTCTGCATGATGAAGCTCAAATGCCTTTTGATCAATGGCACAACTTGCTTTCTTGCAAGCGAGTTTTACCTTTGAGTCACAATCGGACGTACTGATATGCTTCTTCCAAAAGTCAGATATAGTATTGCATACCGTTTCACTGGCAGTCTCTCCAAAGGAATGACCGCCCATGCCATCACAGACTATTCCCAGAAACCGATTGCTTTCAGGCAGACTAATGACCTTGAAGGCATCCTCATTGTTTCTCCTTCTGCCAGTCTTGCTTATTGTTGTATATCTTATCTTCATTTTCCTCTTCTTTATGATTAATGATAATAAAGAGGCAAATGTAACCTCTTATATATCTGTAACGTAGCTTTTTCTCTTATATTATTCTTGATATTGTCATTTTTACCACTTGATGAATCTTTGCAACTTTGGTTTCAAGTCCTCATGCTTGGAATAGTCGAACATCAAACATTTATTAGCATCATTGAATGGTATGACTGCATGGTATTCACCTGCCGCATAGCAATCAATCTGATAAGGATGATAGGTCAAGACGATGCCTTCTGGCAGTACGGCAAAGTGAGTCAAAGGAAAATCCTTCTCGGTAAATGCCTTTTCGTTGTAACCATTCCATCCAGTCCAATCATCGCAAGTTTAGCAGCATCAGCTCTTACGAGGTCTTTTCTATCAGGAGCCATAGAGAAAATTTCTGCCAAAGAGCAACCTTTATTTGCTGCTTCCCTGATAAGTTTTTTCGCTGTAATTGTATCTCCTTGATCCATCAAAACAAAGGCGAGAAGCGTTTGAGCTTCGGGACTATCATTTCCACGAAGTACTCGTTTACTTATCCTTTTCCGAATACCCCTACTTGGTTTATAATCTCTTCAAAGTGAACTTCTTTACAACCTTACCGTTTCTGTCAATAGCACCATAAAACTTGATTTCTTCATCATCTGTCATACCGAAGCCGTCCTCATCGCGATAGTACATACCATCAGGATTAAGTTGCCATTCCACTTCTGCCACGCCATTCTTTATGCCCAGGAAAATGAAACGAATGTACTTTAGCTCTATCAAGAGCATTCTGTGGTATTCCTTTCAGACTATCCCAATTAATATCTTCATCAGCAACTATTTGCAGTAGCTCAGAACCCGACATGAATTCATAGGCACATTTTTCTATCTGGAAAGGTAGCTAAATATTGAACAGCAAACTAACTCCAATGCTGCATGAAGTCTTCTACATATAGTTCAACGTCTTCAAATCATATTGTCCTTTATAGAAACCATCAAGGACTTTCTGAAATACATCATTCGGTGATACTGCATCAAATAGGGTCATGCAAGAACATACCTTCATTGCATCAAGTTCTCCAAATATGTCAACCACATCCATATCTGTATGTGCTAACAGAGCTTTAGTAATGGTTCTCAAACGTTCGCCCAATATTGGATGTTTCAGATATGCCTCAGCCTCATCATATCCACTGATACCATAATATTTAGCATTATAGCTATGTCCAAGTATAGCAAGCTGCGGGAAAATAAACCATATCCAGTGAGAACGCTTCAATCCGTCTTGCACTTCTCGTAAAGCTTGCTCGTAGTAGTGCGACTGTGCATCCAAGAAGCGTTGCAGATTGAAGACCTCATTGTCTTCAAGAGGCTCTATATAGTTTGGCGTAAATATATCTTTCATTCCTCTTTTCTTGTTTTATATATACGACTATTATAGCTGTTACAAAATGTTATTGCCAAATTTTTCCTCAAACTCTGTAACAACATTCTTAAAATGTGGAGTTAAGCGATTAAAAGCTTCTACATAGAGTTCTTCGGGTACTCCAAAATAAGCCTCAGCAATAGAGCCAGTAATACAGGCAATAGTATCACTGTCGCCACCTATACTTACAGCGTTACGTATGCAATCTTCAAAGCTCTTTCCATCGAGGAATGCAACAATTGACTGTGGCACTGTGTCCTGACAAGTACCTCCCCATTTATACGTGTTACGAATTTCGTCACAAGTAAAGTTTAGGTTGTAGCCAAAACGTGCTGATATTTCACTCCTTATTTCTTCCTTGCTTAGCCTTTTCCTACCCATAAGCACGCAAAGTGCCGTAGCCTGTGCACCTTTAATTCCTTCTGGATGATTGTGAGTACACTCTGCCGAACATTTTGCATACACAAGAATATCTTCTATGGTATCAAAAGCCCATCCAACAGGTCCAACACGCATTGCACAACCGTTACCGCAACTTACGTATGGTTCAAAATCTCCATTTTCAGCTTGCCAAAGCCATTTTTGAAAACCGCTGCCATATCCGCCCAATGGATGTGGATAGTTTGTCCCATATCTATAATAATACCTACCGCTATCACTCTTACTTGCACCTTCAAGAATCCACTTTGCAGTAGCTATCGACAAAATGCTGTCATCCGTATAGTCAGACCGGTCTGAAAACAAAGGGAATTCCTTCGTCTTTATATTGTGGAACTCATATATGCTTCCCACAATGTCTCCTATAATACTTCCTATCATAATTTTCACTTGTTTACGTTATACTTTTATGTTATAGAGCGAGAAGAAGCAACCATTCTATCACGGCAAGATTTCACGGAATCTTGAATTCTCACCATCCAACAAAAGGGTCAATACAGGCTCTTCGCTTATTGAAATCAACTTGCCTGTCTTTTGATCCTTCTTAGCATACTTCCATATAAGTCTGTTGCGGTCGAAATATAATTGTATGTCAAACAGGTCATCTGTATTTGGTAATTTATGAACTTGAAGGCATCCTCATTGTTATGCCTTCTGCCAGTCTTGCTTATTGTTGTATATCTTATTTTCATTTCTCTAACTCATCTCCAGCTAGACTTGCTATCACCAGTTGCTTTACGCACCACTTTGCCTCTGGCTGTACAACAGGCTGTTCAGAGAAGCGTTCATCTATAACCTGAAGAGGTATCAATGAAGGAACTTCCTCCTTCTCTACCTTACCCTTGGTAGAAGAATACTGCTTTTTGTATTCAGACAACCACTTGTAGTCGATTCCTTCATCACAACAATACTTACGCAGGTTTCGACCTCTACGGTTCTGGTTAAAGTCCTGCATCACCTTTTCGAAGTATTCCTTTGTTTCCATAATTCTGATTTTTTAGAATTCGGATGCAAAGGTAAATACTTAATGTGTTAAAACCTTACGCTGTAATGGTGATATACGTTTCAATAGACGTTTCGATCGTATTTGAGTACTTACATGATAATATCGGCGATTTGGTACCGCAGATTCACGCTGTCGATTTTTTCGTAGCGGAAGCGTGGTACCAATTTAAAATCTTCCATTGTGTCCCTTTATGTAGCTAATGAATGGAAAGTAACCATGCATTCTTTAAAATGCTGCGTTCCAATACAGACTTGCATCACCACCATACTCCTCAGTAAGCAATGCCATGAATAGTGCCAAATCATGTTTGTCATCATCACATTTATACTGCTCTGGATAACGGTTTACGATGAGGTCGGTGATTTTATATCCATCATCGACTTTCTCGTACTTGGCCACATAGATACAGAATCCAGTCCAGCTTCGGTAGTAACGGATAGTGTTATCGTCACAATACATAAACCAATGGTCTTCCATGGCATCTGGGATGTGACCGAATTTTACACATTCCATTGCATTCTCAGGAAGTATGACACCAACAGGGATTGTGGTGTGCTGTTCTGGCATTGGCATGATAGTCCAGCTGTCCTTCGTAGCGACAACTGTTTTGACAGGAATCGGATTCTCTCCATTGAAGCGTTTTGCTGAATTTCCAGCACCCATTTTCCACATCATCAATGCCTTCAGCACCTCTGGGGACGGATTACTTTTCTTGTTTCCCGCCTCTGCAAATTCATCCGCAAATGGTTTGTAATTACCTTCGGGGTTATGCGCCTGATGAGTATTGTGGTCATCGAGAATGGCAAAGCTGATGAGACGGTACTTGTTCTTGAACTCAGGTTCTTCAAACACCTCATGGAACAGCTTGGCAATATGTGATGGAGGATTACGATAGGCTCCACAGCCAAATGCTCCCAGCACGAGGGAATCATGACCATGTCGAAGACCTATGCGTAGTATCGTACGCATCTTGTTCTTCGTCCCTTCTATCAAATCATCTGCAATATGTGTGGCATCCTTTATTTTTGGACGGTTCATACCAGCAACAGAAATGAAAGATAGGTGTTTTGGTGATTCCATCAGTTGATAGCCGTGTTGCTCATCCTCGCGGAATAGCAAGGCGCCAGGCGTATAGATGCCTCCAAAATTACGATCCAGAGGGTAACACTCACCTGTACTGACTGGTGTAATATACTTCTTGTACCAAACGTGATTGATAAAGTATTCTGTAAACTGATATAGCGAACGGAACAGATTGGTACGACGGAATAATGATTCTTCCTGTGCGCCAGCACCCAGCATTACACCGCCACCCGGATGTCTTCGACTCGCCATGTTCAGGATAGCAGGATTATAACCTTCTCGACAGAGGCGAACGCCTTCTTCGAGACAATCTACATTACGAACTATAATCTTTGTTTCTTCCTCATTAGTAGGAATGTTATCTACACGAAACTCATTCTTGTAGAACTTCGTTTCATGTTCCATGCGAGTAATGGTAGGAAATGTTACACGTTTGCCATCTTCTGTTGTATAGTACCCTTGGTTGACAATCTCTATCGTACTACGATATTCCTGTACACGGAGTTCCTTGACTTTGTAATATGCAATACGATCTCCCTTAGCAACCTTCTTCATCAGAGGTTCATAGGTTGAAATAAAGTCTGTGGAGTTCCATGTCGTTTCATTCGCATCGGGAGTTGTTGGAGTAGCCACAAGGTTCTCAACAAATTCCTTTGGCAAGATTACATTTTCCAAATCCAAGGCATCTTCAAACAGTGGTGCAATCTCTTCATCACGGAATCCTGCAATACCACAGCCGATTCTTGTTACAAGAAACGTTAGTGTCGTATTCTGCTTTGCAAACTGAATAAAGGCAGCTACAAATGGTCTGATGGTTTCGACTCCACCCTGCATAGTAGGAATAGCATAGCTTCTTCCTTGTATGCCAGTGCCTAATCCCCATACCGCACCAAAGCGGTTATAGGCAAGCTTTGCTGCTCCACCATCATGTGAACCTTCAAGGTTGCTGCCAAATACGAATATCTCATTCTCCTTCAACTCGGAGATTCGATCTGGTGTATATCTTCTATTGTACTTTTTCATAACGAATTCCCTATCCGTGTCGGGAACAACTTCTATTGTTATTTCTTTCTATTCATCAACCATTCAATCAGTTGGTTCACTTCCTTGCTCAACATTCCAGCAGTTGCCGGAAGTTTATGGGGGCGAATGACAACCATACCGATGGAATATTTTGGGTTATCAGCAGGAAAACAGCCCACAAACGTAAATTCATCAAGACATCTTTTATTGTTGTCGTGTTGAAGGATATTGTACCTACCAGCCTGTTTTACACCTCTTTGCTTGAAAGACAGAGCCAGTTCTATGGCATTGTTCGTCTTTGTTGTGTCACTGATAGCCCAGATATTCTTTTTGAATGGTACATATATCATGTCACCACATCCCTCACAATCGTCATCTAACTGTTTCTCCAATGATGCCCATGCCAGTACTTCCGATGTTGTAACATCAATGACGGCTATTTGCCCATATATACCATCTGTTTCCAGCATCATATTTCTATCTAATAGGTTATAGCATGAGTCTATAAGTTCTTTGTCTGCTAATGGACAAATATCAACACTATCGTTGAAATAGGAAACTTCTTTTCTCTGAGCATAGACACCTACACAATAGAATATTAGCATAAATACTAATAATGTTCTAAATGCTTGTTTTATTGTTTTCATTCCGTTTCTACACTTTTAGGTTGTACAATCAGTTCCAGTCGCTTGACATCATCCTCAGTCAATTGGGTATATCCTCCATTCTTGTAATAGTCGAGCACCCTTTCTGCACCATGTGGTCCCAATACAGCATGTTCCTCTGCTTTCATATAGCATTCCACCGCATACTTTTTGTCTGTATGGCCATTCTCATCAGGCTCATAATACAGGTCACCAAGCATCGAGTAGGCAAGCGGAATTCGATCTGCAATCATGCTGAGTTTCGTGGCTTCAGCTCTCAATCTGCCATTCCAATCAGGAACTGTCAACAACAATTCTGCCAAGGAGCATCCTTGATCTGCTGCCTCTTTCATCAAATTCATCCCCGATATGGTGTCGCCTTGGTCAACAGTAATCATTCCGAGTAGAGTCTTTGCTTCAGGACTATCGTTCGCACGTAGTACTTGCTCTATGCTGTCTGGATTCTCTTGAATATACGACTTATAGCGATCCATCAAGAGAAATAATGTTTTGTAATCATTACCATCAGGCAATCCGTAGATATAGTCATCCATTCGGTTAATTCCACCACGGCTCTCTGCCATGTTAGCCATAGTAATCATACCGAAGAAATCCTTCTTCACCCCGAAACCATCACGGTAACAGTCAGCTAATTTCAGATATGCCGAACCATCGCCCCAGCGAGCCTGATGGAGTAACGCCAAGACAGAGTCCTGAGGCGCTTTTACAGCACCTTTCTGTTCCCCGACCTTTGAAGAAGCCAATCTATCTTCCTGTAAATGTTGCTCAGAACAACTTGCAAGGAACAACATCATTAAAACACTCAAAGAAAGCATCTTAAATCTCATATCTCATTACCCTAATTCGTGTCGGGCACAACTTCCAAGTTTGATGTTTGCATAATGCTTACAGGAGATTATCTTACTCTATGTCTTCAGTCGCAATCACATCATAAATGCAGTCACCTCCCCAATAAATCATGGGAGCCAATGTTTCCGAAAACTTGTTGTAGTTGGTTTGAGGCGAGACACTCTTCAACTCTATGAGTTTTCTATTCAATTCCTCTTTAGATCTTGCAAACACGATATTCCAAAAGAACCTGTCTTCTGATGCATAATCTTCGGAATCAAAGCAAGGATATAACTCGGCATCATTCCCGACAAAGACTCCATTTTTATCCAATCCCTTAATGGCATATTCAATAGCCTCTTGAATATTCTCAAATTTTACTCCAAGAACATAAAACGAATTTGTATTCTTAATTGTCTTCATATCAGTTGACTTTATTGTATTTAACATGAATGGTTACTTCTATTTGCTTTATAATAGAGATGTTGCAAGCCATCAAAAACTATCAAACAAAAATAAAAAAAACGAGACTTGTTTTTCGTTATTCCCAAATCTCGCTCTTTGTTGCAATAGCCTTACCTGTGTCAGTCCCTTGTTATCTTAAAACCTAATTTCAAAATGAGTTTAATCGTTTTAATAGACGTATTGCGATCGTATTCCTTCTCCTCTTCTGACAGTTCTTCATAAGGCACAAGGCAAGGATGTTTCTTCTCAGCATCGTTGCGCTCATCTCCATACGTCCAACCATACTTCATACGACCTGCCGCCCATACCTCATGTACGTTCTTTGCTATATCCTCTGCCAAAGCATTTAGTTCCTTGGGTAGAGCCACGTCCTCAGTATCGACAGGATGTGGTGTGTAGTTGTTCTTATTCATTGTGTAAGATGTTTTTATTGGTTACTATATGAAAGAGTTTTATTCATGGCTAAATCTATCACGAAAAAGAAAATTTCTTTGTGTCATCCAATTCTTTTCTAAATCGTTATTGTTAATTCTTAGAGTTGTCATCCAACAACTGATACAAAAGATTATCTTTAGAATTCTTATAAGTGGAGTCTATATTTTCCACTTTTGTGATTATTTCTTTTATTTTCTTATTCTTTTCTACACCACCATTGTAATAAAAATAAGTAGCCAAAGCTTCATACGCTTCTATATTATTGGAATTTAGCTCTAATGATTTATTTGCATATTGAAGGGCTTTTAAACTATTATCACTCTCATCGTCACGCGATGCAACATTGGCAAGAGAAGAATAAAAGTCTGATACAATATTTTTGTATTTCTTAATATCAAATTTGGTTATTAATTTTAGAGCGTATGGAATTCCTTTTTCCATATAGTAAAGACTGTAAGATCTGCTATTATAAGACTCTTGAGCTCCTAAAACCCAATTATTATAAAATGCATTATGAACGCTTACTTCTGTATTGAGATAATCTGCTGTATTATTAAAATAATCTCTTAGCTTTAGACATATTTCAACCATGTCATCATGATTACTACTATTAGTAGATTTGTATTCCTCTATATATGTATTAATCCTCGTCATATATGAGGAACATGAATCTGACAACAATAAACGAAAGTATAGATTTGAATCACTCACTTTTTTTATTGAATCTAACAATTCATATGCTTGATAATAATAATCATCTTCTAAGTACAATAATGCTTTTGCGCATAATAACTTCGGATTATTTTTGTTGTCTTTCAAGATTGTATCTATAAATTCACTTTTACATATTTGATTTTCAGAATCGGATTCTTTCTTCGTATATTCATTACCATATAATTTAAATTTTATCTCACTATCATAAAAAACGCCCAAACACTCTTTTAATCCTTCAACAGACATATCATTTGGTATTTCGTAGTTAATATATGAAGGCATATCCATAACGCTAATATTTTTAAATTTGGCAGATAATCTAACATTATCAACAGTAGGTAATATGTATAATAGAGTGTCTAATTGTTTGGTATAAATACAATTATCAAAATATGAATAGTATGGATTTCTTTCATCAAAACTGATACTATCTAATGATAAAAGAAATTGGATAAAATGAAATCTATAAAAAAAATCATCATCAAATTTTAAATTGCGAGTAATAGTTAATATATTATTATATTGTCCTATAGTACCTAAGTAGACATAAGAACTATCAGCATTATATAAAGCCCCATTTATAAGTTTAAAGTTTGGATTATTACTAATATCCATTATTTTTCCAACTCCATTTCCACCATTTCCACCAGAAAGTCCATCTAAACAATCTATCCTCTCTAATGATTTTGGTATAAAAATATTATACTTTGCTTTATAATTATCTTCATTCCACCATAGTGGCAATGCATCAACTTCGATTTCCTTTACTTTATTTGGAATTATAATTTCTCCTTTACTGAATTCGCAGTCTATAAAACTATTTATACGCAATATCTCTAAGTTTTTAGGAAGGTCATTCAATAAAAACGAAACAGCAGAAAAACGTGGATTAAACGCTCCTGCTCCAATGTAAGTTATTGTCTCAGGTATTATTAATTTAATTTTGGCAGCCAGAGAAGAGTCTTTCATTGCAAAGTTTAGGTTATTGGAAAAATCTTTATCGTCAACAAACCTTCTCCCCGCCTTTAATAATAATTCAGAACGACTGTCTTCACCAAGAGCACATGTACCTATTTCTGTTACTCTGTATTTATTATTTTCATAAATTACTGTTTCTGGTATACGAATTTTTCTTATTGTAGTATCCTTACAATGAACATGTGCTAATGAAACTCGATTTGAATCTAAAACGGTATAATAAAAGACCATAGACTTGTTTTCCGTTTTAAAATCAGGAATGCTATTACATATGTCTTTTATATCATAATAAGAAAAATCTCCAGGAATATTAAATTTTCTACTTTCGATTCCTTCTAAAAGAATCTTAGCATATACTTTTGCGGTATCACGATTTTCGTGATTTTCTACAAACCATAACATAGCATCAGAGTTATTACATGATGCAGCCTCTTTCATATAGCATTTAATAGAGTCTTCATTATAAGCACTTGATGTATAGTCAATTACTTTATCAGCATACTTATATAAAATATTACCTAATTTAATTTTAGTCTTTTTATATACTTCTTCGCTACATTTAAAATTAATTGGATACTGTGCCAATAATGAACGATAGTATTTTATCAGAATATCATAGTCATCTTTTAATGAGTCTTCTTCAATAGATAGTAGTTCGCAGTTTGCAATGTGTAAATATAATGCTTCTGCATCTTGAAACATTTTTAATGCAATCTCTTGACTTTTCTTTATGCTTGCTTCAAAGTTAGAGAGTCGTTTGGACATGTTGTTCTTAAAGTCTATCTGTTGTCCTATCTCCACCGCTTTTTTAATGTCGTTATTTAAGATGCAGAGATGCTGCTCATATTGTAATGAGTCCATTTTCTCTTCATCTATATATGCAAAGATTAATGCATTGGCTTTAATTTCTTTAATTTCCTCATTGTGTTTCTTTGTTAATTGCTCCAACTCCTTTTTTAACACTTTTTTGTCTTGTTCAGAATTGTAAAGTTCCTTTTTCTTAGCTTCGTATTTAGCATTTGAAGCCTCCATTTGTACTTTTGTATAAATTGCAACATACGAGTCTATCTTTGATTTTTTGCACAAAACTATTGATAAATCTCGGTCACCTAAGGTCCATATATCAAAATCATTTCGATTAAAAATTACATATTGAGAATTACTAATATCTAAATCAGTACATGACACCACATTACCTGCTTTTGCATTAGGAAATACTAAAGATAGATTTCCGGCTTTATCGTTTGTTGTAGAAGAGCATCCTTGAAATGCTATTGAAACAGGACTTGTATAGGTTGTCTTGCTCTGCCGTCCATGATATTCAAGTGTCCTACCATGTTGCGTAAATTGCGCATCTACTTGTAAAAAGCAAATGAGACATATAATTAATAAGCTAATTCTTTCCATTACTTTTCTTTTAAAATGTATCCTATATTTGAACTCGGACATTCTGATGATTTTACAATAGGTATAAAGCCTACTTTTTCAACAGAAATCTTTTTGCTAATTGTTTGCTCATTTATTGGAATTGTAATTCTAAAATAACCACTTCTATCTGTGAAAGTCACATGGTTATCTATATTAATTTTCACATTTTCTAAAGGCATCCACTCTTTACAGATAACCTTTCCTGAAAATATTGCAAAAGTACTATCTCGTTTAAGATTAATATCTTTAGCATTATTAATTCCATATCCTAATGTTACTTTATCAAACTTCCGTTTATAATAAGTAGACTTGAACTCGACATCGATATGATGAAGTCTCATATAACCAGGAATCTTATTTATGTGAATAGTTGTATCTAAAGACCTCATAGGATATATTGTCCCATTTACTATTAAGTGGGCATCTTCAGGCATAGGAAGATGGTGGTTTTCGTCATGCAAATTGACTGATAATTTTAAAGGCACAGCAAACCAATATGTGAAAAATAATAAGAAAAGAAACAAAAGTGACAACACAAACAATCTCTTTTTTCGTTCTCTTTTATGACGCTTCCAAAGTGTATCGAATTCAACATTTAATAAGCTGCTAACAACCCGTATAAATGCTTTGGGTCTTCCCACTTCATTTATGTTTGCTCCCAATAATTCGTCATCTGGAAATTGATCGACATGGTTAATAAGGGATTCTGGAAAGCATTCTTTCTCACCACCACTTTTGGGTACGCCGTCTATTATATATGGTATTATATGGTCAATGCGTCCCTGATCAATAAATACTTGCGCCTCTTGGCTTACATATGTTGATTGAGCCGAATTAGGAGAACATATTATAATAAGATATTCGGAAACTTCAAGTTCTTTACGTAAAACCGATTTTAAAACTCCTGTACCTATGTCTTCTTTGTCGCGAAATACCGGACGCAGATATCTGTTATTCTCGTCATATTCGTTAAAAATATCACTGGGGAGCTTATAGTATTCAAGATGTTTATGAAGCCATTTTGCTTCTTTGACATCTTTATGACTATAACTTATAAACGCATAACGTTTATATTTTGTAGCTCGTTTGCCTATGTCGGTATCTTTCATGATTTTATCAATCTAATTTTAACTAAACTTCAAAGAACATATCCTTGCATTAATTAGGGTCTGCTGAATTAATTTCGAGTCATAGACAGAGGGTAGCAGACGTAGGCCCTCATAGTGACGATAATGATGA
>OOCG01000845.1_pt1 | contig 17776 bp, 7 predicted proteins | sample 1671521 | NCBI WGS metagenome assembly OOCG01 (sample SAMN06348165, study PRJEB24527) | human gut metagenome | biome: human gut; feature: ankylosing spondylitis patient; material: feces | host: Homo sapiens | place: China | collected 2015-10
AACTGTACGCCCTTGCTGTACTTGATGGTATTGTTTTTAGCTGTAGCGTAACCTTTGCTGCTCTCTATGCTGCAACCGTTATTGAACGTCCATGGTGATGAATCATTTGAAGAAGAGGTGCAGGTTGATGCATCCAGAATATAGCTTACTTCTGCTGTCTCACCTGGGTTTGGAGTGGGATTTGGATTTGTACCAGCCCCTGTTGCATCACATTGGTCGTCTACCGTAGAATCGTACTGGCGAATCCAGAGTTTGCCAGACTGGCATGTAATCTTAGAATTATTCTTGAATACGAGATTATCCACGAAACGGATATCGATACCCTTCTTGGCTGATATCTGTACGTTGTCGAGTGTCACGTTCTTGATGTGGCTCTCAGGGCGACCAATCAGGAAGATAGCGTTACCATCGCAAACATCCGTTGTCTTTATGTTCTGAAGCAGAATGTCGGTGTAGGTTGGGGTAGTACTATCAAGAGCTCTTGCATTTGCTTTATCTACGGCAGGGTCGCTGTTGTAGTTCTTGTCGTAGTAGCAGTCGATAGAGAATGGGTTCTTCACCTTGGTCATGGTGAAGTTGGTGAACTTCCAGTCCTCCTCGCCACCGCCACGCAGTGTACCATCGCTATTGATACCTGTCTTCATGCGGATACCTGCTGTTGTTCCGTTCATGGTGATGTTGTCGAACCATATATGCTTGATGTTCTTGGTGAAACTACCGATAGAAGCACCATGTCCTGTACCAAAGTCGCAGTTCCAAACATGGATATACTGTGCATTGTCATCGCAAACTACGTTATCATCACCTGTACTGATGTTGCAGTTATAGATGTTCATGTGGTGTCCCCAGATAGAGATGCCGTCTGTGTTATGAGAAGGCTGTTCTGTCTTGGTTTCAGAAGAAGGGTTATAGATGGTTACATCATGAACAGTACCATTGTTGGCTCCATTGCTATTACTTAAGGTAATGTTGACACCTGGAGTATTCTGGATCTTGAGATTGCGAATCAGGAATCTGCTGCCTTTCTCGAAGCGGATCATAGCTCCTGGATTGAAAGTCTCTTTGTTGTCGCGAGCCTGCCACCATCGAGTTCCTTGTCCATCAATGATTGATGTCTCGCCTTCACCCTCTATGACAATGTCGCTTTGATTCTTATTCTTGCAACCAATGAATACAGTCTTATTATTTGGAGCCTTGCCGTATTCTACGAGCTTCAAGGTGGCTCCAGCGCAAAGGTGGAGTACTGTTTTTGACTTGATGCTGAGCACCTCGGTCTTACTTGTCATCTGGTTTGCGCTACCAAACATCCACGTACCAGCAGGAATTACGACCATACCGCCAGTTGAAGGAACTGCATCAAGGGCTTTCTGAATAGCTTTGGTGTTATCTGCTGCCGATGTAGATGCACCATGGTCTTTGATGTTAAGCGTATTTGCTGATGTGATGACTGGCAATTGTGGTAATTCAACTGCTGTCCATCCTTCAGGAGTATTCTGGGCATTTTGCTCAGAAGTAATACCAGTAAAAGTCTGGGACTTGGCAATGCCTGGCAGAGCCAAGAGTGCTGAAAGCACGATAGTTTTGATGATTGATTTTCTCATTGTAATTTAGGCTAAATTTATATTTGTGGCAAAATTACAACTATTCTTTATATTATAAGGTATAATCATCTCAAAATAATACGAAAACGATTGCGTGATTGTACATAAAAAGTGCAATGCTCTCATCGGGCATTGCACTTTTTATGTATTTATGAATTTATCTTTTTGATTTCCTCTATAGATAATCCTGTAGATTGGGAAATGATGTCCATTGGCGTATTTAAAGCAAGAAGTTTGAGGGCGATTTCTTTGGTCTTTTCTTTTTCTCCTTCTGCTCTTCCTTCTGCTCTTCTTTCAGCTCTTCCTTCAATTCTTCCTTCTGTTAGTCCATCTTGATAACCCTCGTCATGGCTGGTATCAAAGAGACTCTTCATGTGTCTAACCGCTTCTAAATGACGGAAATAGGCTTGCTTGTCTTTTTGAGAGAGTGAATCTACACGCAGGCGTTCGCGTGCTTCTGGTAATCCTGCAGCAGTGGCTTTTGAACTGATAGAACCTGTTTTTAGAAATTCAATCCATTCATCAAGTGGAGTAGTTGCTACCTTGTCAAAATCATTGACACGTAGTATGTAGTATTCTGGGAATAAGTCTCCCGGCCCCTTCCTTAGTTCTAAATCTTTATCCTTGATGCCAAAGAATTTCTCATTCTGTCGGATGGAGAGCTTAAGAGTATCATGTGGTTCGTGCTCACCGATGAACTCGGTTTTGCCATGGTAAACATAATCTTTGCCTTGTCCCAGTTTAAAATACACAATATAGATAGAATATACCTTGCTGACAGCTTCGTATGGTTTGACAAAACCAATATACTCTGTTATTGCCTTAGATGCACCATAGCGTATACGGTGGTAATAGGTTACTTCACGGCTATTTTGTACTTCAATGATGCATAATTGCCCATCTTCGCTTTCTGCCAGAATATCGGCTCGGTTATATTTATCGTATTCGTCTTCTTGGTTGCTTTCGCTTTCCAGAAAGCGGTGAATCTTAAATTTCTTCCCAAGCAATGAAGATAGAAATCCTTCAAGCACAACATAGTTAGCTTTGTTGCGCAGCAGACGTTTCATCGCCCAGTCGAATCTTATATAGTTTTCTCCGTTCATTGTCATTTCTTATTTGCTTAATACTTCCCTGCAAAGATACGCTTTTTATTCTAAACTTCCAAGAAAATCAAAAAAAAAGTGCAACGCTCAAATTTGAGCATTGCACTTTAATATGATTATCGGATGTAAGTACTATTACTGTACAATCCAGCGTGGGTCGCCGAAGGTACCATACTTACTCTGGTATTTGTCTTGGATGGTGAAATCACCTGTTGAAGGTGATACCCAAAGCTCTGCAGATGAAATATCTGCAGGATCACCAATCTGCAACTTTGACTTCCAAGTGAATTCATTGGTATAATATACATCAACGAATGGAGCGTTCTTGTAGCTTGTTGCAGTTGCATCTGTCAATGCTGCACTCTGACCGATGAGGGTGTTGCTAACGTTTGGAATAATATTGGCGTTCTTGTTGGTATCGATGAGATACTTACCGCCCACAACTGCGTCATACAATGTACAGTGATCTACATTCACCTTTGTCATACTGTTGGCTACAGCAATCATAGGACCTGCAGAGAGGTTGGCGATGGTAGAGTTGGTGAGGTTTACTTCTCCCAGCTGTGCTTCAGGAGTATCCTTGCCTGCTGCCAACACACCGTAAGAACCAATCTTATTTATCTGGCAGTCTTTGAAGTTGATGCTGTTGATGGCAGGTGCTATTCCCTTCTGCAGACGGATGATACCACGGGTATTCTTAATGTTACACTTCTCGAACTGAATAGAACCGATGTTATCGTTCTTGTTCAAGTTGATGATGTAGTCTGCGCTATTGTCCTTGTTCTCCAAGTTAAGGTTGTAGAAACGGATGAGGTCTTTAGCACCCTCAATCTTGATTTCCTTTACCTTCCATGTAGAAACGGCGCCAGATGTTCCCCAGAAGTAGATGCTCTTGATGTTGGCTGGGATGGTGAGTCCCTTCTGTTCGCCAGTATCAGAACTTGTCATCTGGTAAGTTGCATTCTTAGGCATCACGATAACAACCTTGTCTGATGTAGCTTCCTCCAAGATGGTACCCAAGTCCTCACCCTCGGCAAGAGTCATTACATCATAGCCTTCTGGGTAAGCTTCTGTAGTCTTGAAAGAGTAAGTACCTCTCAGGTTCTCCTTGTTCCACAACTTCACCTTGTATGAAGAGTTAGCCTTCAAGCCTGTGATGGTCAGCTTACCAGCTGCTACATCCTCGGCAGTGAAGTCAACCTTGGTAGAATCTTCTGAACTCTTGTAATAGTAAACTGCATCGATGGTCTTGCCGGCAATGAAGCTGACGGTAGCAGTGGTTGATGTTACATCAACGCCTGTGATAATCTGTTCAGCCTTGGTCTTGAACTTAAACTTGTCCAAGTATTTCCAGTTAGAAGACTTGCCGTCTAAGCTGCGACCCTTGATACGGATGTAGTACTCTGTGTTTCCATCCAGATTGTAGATGCTGTCTGGAGTATCTACAAATGAAGAGTCAACAACGCTATGGTCGGTGCCGCCCATAGGAATATCGTTGTAGAGAGAGTCTGTGCTGTACTCAACGATGTAATAGTCGGTGTTTGGCATCTTCTTGAAGCTCACCTCAGCACGGTCGTCCAGAGGAGTAACCGAAAGTTCGATAGAGTGGAACAAGCGGTCGTAGCTAGCGTCAACACTCCAGTCATTGTCATCGGTACAAGATGTCAATGAGGCAAATCCCAGGAGCATGAATGCTCCGGAGATTGCGCTTTTATTTATTTTAGATAAATTCATTATTATTCAAATTTTATCTTTTATTAGAATGTTTGATGAATTGCTTTTCTATAGCAATCGCTTATTAATAACCATAAGAATTACTCAACTTGCCCTGTGAATCGGCGATACTTGATGTAGCGATAGGGAAGAGGTAGCGGTTCTTTACAGTTGTATTGAGATATGAACTGATGTATGGCAGTTTGCCTTTCAGATTCTTCTGGTCTTTATCGGTTACCTCAGCACCCCACCAGGTTACACTCTCGTAGCCGGCAGTGTTCTCAGGAGCCTCATACCAGCATACAGAATTCATATCAATCTTTTCATCTGTAGCAGTCTTGATGGTCTTGTAATAGAGCTTGGTTGGATACTCATTGAGCTGAGCCTCGTAATCAGCCTTGAACTGGTCAATCTTCTTGCTCAGGAGGTTCCAGCGCTCCAACTCATATTTACGTACGCACTCACCGGCAAACTCCCAGGCGTTCTCGTCAACGATGGCATTGAAGAATGCATCCTTATCAGAAGCAATACCTGCAACGTATGCCTTAGCTTCAGACTTGTTGGCATCAGCGAAAGCACGCTCATGTACCATGCCGAGAGCATCGCGGGCACTCAAACCATTCACGCCACCAGTAGTAGCATCTGGATTGCCGTTAAGCTCGTTCATTACTTCAGCGTACATCAGGAGAACCTGAGAGTAGCGCAGGGTAATGAAGTTGATACCTGTACAAACCTTTTCTGTACTTCCCAAGGCAGCCTGGCGCCATTCCTCGCTCATCTTACGGATATCCCACTTACCGCAGTAGATACCGAATGGTGAGTTCTTGTCGAATGCCTCTTTCATTACACCATCAGTCTCCTTCAGGGTGTAAGGAACACAAGTTACGTCACGACGCTGGTCCTTGTGGTCGTATGACCAGAAGAGAGGAGCAGTCATCTTAACCTTACCAGATGAGTTACCCTTCTTACCGTAGCGTGAAGAAGAGCCATTGATGCGAACACCGATGGTATAGCCTAACTCACCACTTCTGTTAACACCCAGTGCTACCTCGAAGAGGTTCTCGTAGTACTTGTCATCAAGCTTGTTCTGGTTGATGAGATACCACTCGTTCTCATAGCTTGGGTTCAACTGGTGAATGCCCTTGCCGATGATTTCGTTGAGGTGAGTCTGTGCCATCTGATAATACTTGGTACGCTCAGCTGCACCTGGACGCTGTGTAGGATATTTTGGGTCGCTATTCTCTGTAGCAGTCTCATATCCGTCTTTCTGACTTTCGCGGATAGCCCATCCTGCACGCTGCAAGGCAATCTGTGCGAGCAAGCCGTGAGCATAGCCCTTGGTGATACGCTCTGTGGTATATGAGTTCTCGCCTACCCAGCAAAGGTCTGGGATAGCTCGCTCCAACTCTACTATCATGCTGTCCATGATTTCATCACGGTCGGTCTTGCCTACGTAGATGTTGCTCAAGTCAGTCTTAGTTCCTTCCAACTTCATTGGCACGTCACCGAAGTTTCTTACCAGGTTGAAGTAGAGAAGAGCTCTTACTGTGATCGCCTCTGCACGGTAGCGATGCATCAGTTTGATGTTGCTCTTGGTTTCATTGCCACTCTGTGTGTCGAAGTTGTTTACGAGCTCGATTACATTGTTGCTGTATTCGATACCCTCGTAGAGCTTGTCCCAGGTGGTCTGAATCTTAGACCAGCTACCAGGTACCATGTTGAAGTTGCAGGCACCACGCTCGCTGTTGGTCTGTGATGTGGTAGATGCGTCCTGACCATCTATCAGCTCAATATCAGAGTTGGTACCGAGGGTGATAGCCATCAACTGGCCGTAGATACCCTCTTCTGTCAGTTCACCGTATGCCTTGTTCAAAACAAGACTTGTATAGTATGGTGAAGTTGCTACCGCATCAGGAGTGTGCTCCGAAGGTGACTGCTGGTCGAGGAAGTCACTGCATGATGTTGTTGTACCGAGCAACAATCCGCTTATCAATAATGCTTTAAAAATATTCTTATTCTTCATTGTTATATCCTCCTTGAATTAGAATGAAACGTTCACACCAAATACGAATGAGCGGCTCTTTGGATAAGCTGCATAGTCGATACCTGGGCACATTGGATTCTTCTTAGAACTTGTATCTGTCTCTGGATCAGAGCCTGAATAGCCTGTGATGGTTAACAGGTTGTAGGCTGTTGCATAGAAACGTACATTGTTCAAATATACCTTCTTGATAAGGTTCTTTGGCAAGGTGTAGCCCAATGTCAATGTCTGCAAACGGAGGAACGAACCATCCTCTACAGCATAGTCTGTGATAGCCATTGTACCTGTTACACAAGGATTGAATATACTTGCGTTAGCATTGATTGCATTCAGGGTGTTATAGATGTTCTCGATACTACCATACTGAGCAATGACTGTTGAAGAAGGCTTTGTCAGATTGACACCTGTGGCAGGATCAACGCATGTATAGCGGTTGATGAAGTCGTTGTTCAGGTTGTAACCCTTGCGGGAACCCTGGTAGAAGCTTGATGCCAGCTTGGTACCATTCACAATCTTGTTGCCGAATGAGTAGTTGCAGAATACAGATGCATCGAAGCCATGGAAGGTTGCGTTGAAACCGAAACCGCCAGTCCAAGGTGCGATGGTGTTACCCAAGCGCTGCTTGATAGCCTTGCCGTTCTCGTCAGCCTCCAACTTGATGGCACCTGGAGCCAATGTTCCACCGATTGTACCTACGGTATTGGCGATGCTGGCATCTGCCAACTCCCATGCAGTACCGTTCCACTTCAAGTCGCCTGTGCCGGTTTCTGGGTTGTAAACAGTATAGAAACCATTCATCTTGTAACCCCAAACCTCACCGAGTCGGCCACCTTCTACGATTCGGAAGTTCTGGTTGTCATTGCAGAGTGAACCTGCCCACTTATACTCCTGGAACTCAGCCTGGCTGTTCAACTTGTCAATCTTGTTGCGGTTGTAAGAGATGTTGCCAGTGAAACCGAGTGTGAAGTCCTTCTTGTTGATGATGTCAGCATTGATGGTGAACTCGAAACCCTTGTTGGAGGTCTGACCGAAGTTCTGATACTGATAAGCATATCCCGAAATAGATGGGATGTTGGTCTGCATCAGCAAGTCCTTGGTTGTATTCCAATAGAAGTCGATGGTACCATTGATACGGCTATTGAAGAAGCCGAAGTCGAGACCAAGGTCACGGGTGATGGTTGTCTCCCACTTCAGGTTTGGATTAGACAAAGTCTTGTGCTCCAGCATGGTAGAGAAATTACCATCGAAGAATGGCAACTTTGCAGTTGCGTCAGACAATGAGTAGGTTGCATCAATCAAACCACTCTTGATACGGTTGTTACCTGCAGTACCATAAGAGAGACGGAACTTCAAGTTTGATAACCAGCTGGCTGTACTCTTCATGAACTCCTCCTCGCTTACACGCCATGCGAAAGCTGCTGATGGGAAGTAACCCCATCGGTTGCCTGCAGCAAACTTAGAAGATGCATCGGCACGGAGAGTAGCTGTGAAGAGATATTTCTCAGCGTAAGAGTAGTTGATACGGCCGAAGTAAGACAAGAGGTTGTCCTTACGGCCGATGGTGTTAACGTTAGGGAGAGCTGTACCGGCAGCCTGGTTAGCCAAAGCTTCCTTGACACCGAAAGTAGTAGGGAAGGCTACGGTTGTAGAGGTGTAGCTCTCATCCTGAGATGACGACCACTCCTGACCTACGAGTACATTGAGCTTGTCACCCTTCAGCAGGGCGTTCTTTGTATCGTATGTCAAGGTATTGGCATTACGCCAGTTCTTGTTGTCCTTGCGTATAAGCTGAGTCTGTGGCTGACCAGAGTAACCGAACTTAGAGTTGCGTGATGCGTATGTACCCCAAGCTTGTTCTGTCTTCTCATAGCTCCAGGAGTAACCAAATTCTGAGCGGAAGGTGATGCCCTTGAATGGCTTCCAGTTCAAGCCGGCATTGTAGTTCTGACGGAAACGGCGCTGCTGTTTGTAGGTATCATCCATACGCTGTGTAGGACTAGCCTCTGTGCTGTTTGAGCTTTCATCATCGTCATCGCCGCTGATGAACAGAGGATCTACTGGGCGGAATGTAACTGTCTTGGCTACAATAGAGTTAGAGGCATTGCTCTCGTTGGTATCAGCACCAGAACCCAAACCATTAATCTTGGTATAAGCCAAACGAGCATTGAAGTCCAATGTCAACCATTTGTTCAACTTACTGTTGAGCTTAGCGTTGATATTGTCCTTGGTATAGTCAGAAGCCTTCATGATGCTCTTGTCGTCAGTACGGGCATAGCTGATGTTGTACTTTGTCTCCTTGGTACCACCATTTACAGCTACGTTGTAAATCTGCTGCAAGCCTGTGCGGCCGAAGAGGTCGTCCTGCCAGTTGTTACCCTTTACAGACTTCCAGATTTCCATATCATCGTAGTCACCATACTCAGTGTTACCTACTTCATACTGATAGAGAGCGTAGTTGTAAGGATCCATAACCTTGGTCTCCTTAGCCATCTTCTTGAAACCTAAAGATGCACCAAAGCTCACCTGAGTCTTACCCTCCTTACCACTCTTAGTAGTAACAATGATAACACCATTGGCACCACGGGCACCATAGATAGCTGTTGATGAGGCATCCTTCAATACGTCGATAGTCTCGATTTCGCTTGGAGCGATATCGCTAATAGAACTTACAGGGAAGCCGTCAACGATGTAGAGAGGAGAGTTATCCTGTGAAAGAGAACCACCACCACGCACGCGGATTTTGATGTCTGCATCAGGTGAACCTTCTGTAGTTGTGATGCTTACACCGGCAAGCTTACCAGTCATGGCCTCGCCTACACTTGAGACAGGGATGTCTGCAAGCTCTTTGGAACCGATGGAAGCCACAGAACCAGTAAGGTCCTTCTTCTTCATCGTACCATAACCGATAACGACAACGTCATTCAAGCTGTTTGCTTCGTCTTCAAGTTTTACAGTAATGTTAGTTTTACCTGCAACGTTCACTTCCTTAGATTTCATACCGATGTAAGTAATCTTCAGTTTGTTACCTTTGCCTTTCAAGTTTACGGTGAAATTACCATCAATGTCGGTCACGCCACCATTACCTGCTACACCTACCTCCATGACAGATGCGCCGATAATAGGCTCGCCCGTATTGTCAGTAACAACGCCCTTAACGGTCTGCGCTGAGATGCTCGTTACACAGAACATCAATGCACCTGCTAACGCAATTTTCTTTTTGTTTGAATTACCAGACATACATTTATTTTGGTTAGATTAGTGAAATATTGTATAATTCTGTGCAAATATACGAATATTAGTTTATCCGACAATACATTTTAATATAAAAAATAACGTAAACGTTTTCAAAGTTCTTTCAAAAAATAGCTTCTGTGTAGTGTTTCCGTTAATATAAAAATCCCCAACAAGAATCCATCGAACTTCTTCCGATGTCCTCTTGTTGGGGATTAACTATGATTTTAGTTGCTTCAATGCAATATCTTCAAATCAGGATTACTTGATGATAATCTTGTTTGTCTTCTTGCTACCGTCAGACATGGTCTTTACGACGATGTTGATGCCTTTCTGCAACTTGCTTACCTGCACACCGTCGGCAGAGTAGATCTTGGTGCTCAAAACATTGGCAGAAGTTGCGATGTTCTCGATACCCGTGCTGGTGCTTGCTACTGTAGCTTCGCCAAGACCACCCATCTCGTTGGCTGTACGTACGCTCCATGTTGCAGTGGTGTCATCAACGATATAGCTAGGAGTGATGGTGAAATCTACCACCTTACCATTCTTGCAAACTGCCCAGAGAAGAGCGTAGTCGTTATTGTCCCAAGCGAGGGTTGTGCCGTTCAACTTTACGTTGGTTGGAGCTGAAGCCTGCTCGGTGGCTGCTGTAGGATCCCAGTCATCATCCTGACCCATTACAGTTTCAATGGTGTAGGTTGCTGCTTCCTCTGCTGTGAGGATAGGGTCTCCTGCTGTTTCATTACGACGGTTTACATAATTGTCACCATCCTTTGAATCGTAGGCATCGTAAACTTTCTTTCTGTCCTTGAGGTCTACTACGCTACCTGTTGATGTGTATGAGTTGTATTCAGCGAAACGCTTAGGGTAACCGCCACTCATCTCGTTCCATCCTGCTGCTGATGGGATAGCTTCCATCTTGGTGTCGATGTAGAGTGCAATAGGTGTGCCTTTGCCCCATGGACGACCTAAGGTGTAGTTACCATTCAGGTCTTTTGCCTCAGTAGCATCCTTGATGGTACAGTCTTTGAAGATGTATCCATACTTCTTTGGTTGAGAAGGAACTGCGAGATAGCCTCCCTTTTCGCAAATCCAGAGTTCTACATTATTATAATATACATCACCCTTACCGCAGAGGTAGTCGGTACGACCACGAAGGATTCCGTCTTCGAAGTAGAATTTACCATTCTGGTTGTTTGATACGTAGGTATCCTGGTAAGCCCAGAGGTTTACGTTCTTGCAGATGGTCTTGTTGCTCTGGTCGTTGAGTACGATGTCGCGACCTTTGGCGTCACCCATACTGCTGTACATCTTCAGATCCTGGAAATAGGTGTTTGTTGCTCCCTTCTGCAAGCAGAGTACGTCACCCTTGCCGATACCTTCCAATACGTTGGCTGATTGGCCTGAGTTTGGAACGGTGTTGGTCAGTGAAGTGTTGTCCATGCCCTCACCGATAATAGATACGTTTGGCGTATTCATATAGGTGGTTGGGTTAGCATAACTCTTGCCGTCGCTACCTGTTACCTTGCTGTTTTCGTCAGCAGGAATCTTGTAGTCGCCCTGCTTGATGAAGATGCGGAAACGCTTGCTAGTATCTGTACGCTTAGCTGCTGCATCAAGTGCTGCCTTGAAGTCTCCGTCGGTTGGTACGATGAAGTCGTAGAGTGCTTTGGTTACAGCTGGCTTGGTCTTGGTAGTGAAGTTCAGAACGATTTCCTGGTCTGTGGCATTGTCTGTCAAATCGGCTACCGAACCTGCAGCGAGTTTGAAGGTATAAGCCGTAGCGTAGTTCAAACCTTTGTATGCAAAGGTGATGGTCTTGCCGGATACGGCTCCTTCAATCTTTTGTGTGCCGAGTGTAGCGGCTGCGTTGCCGGTGAGTTTAACCTTCTCATCGAAAGTCAGTACAATCTTGCCGTTGGCAGATGCGTTGGTTGCGCCTTCTGCTGGTACGGTGTTTACGAGTACAGGTGCCTTGCCGTCGTTAACGAGCTGGGCAGTACCTGTGATGTAGATACCTGCTATTGCAATTCCGTCGCTGTCGCCTGTTGCTCCCTTGATAGAAGAAGTCTTGTCGGCAATCCAGCGGATGTATACTTCTGCCTTGTTGTTGGCGTCGGATGGGAGAGTGAACTCTCCGTCTGTCCAGGCTTTGGCTCCTGGCATCTTGATGGCGCCTACCTTGGTCCAGTCGGTGCCGTTGAGAGAGTATTCTACATTATATGTTTCGTATGCGTTATAATTGTAGAGCATGCTGCTCTTTACCTTGATGTCGGTAAAGGCTGTCGCGTTGACCTTGGTCTGCCAGTAGGTCTCACCCAGTGGCTTGGTTTTCTTGGAGGTCCAGTTTACTGCAGCATTCTTTCCTTCGTAGCCGCGTGCGCTGTTGCTCTTGTCGAGCCAACCGTATGTATTTCCGTCTGCATCGCGTAGGATGAGCTGGTCTACATCGTTGTCTTCTGCAGCGAAGTCTGCTGTACGACCTTCTCTTGCTGACTTATAGAAGTCCCAGCCTGCGATGAAGTCTTTTGCAGAATATGCTGCTGTGAATGACTGGTCGGCGTTCATGTTTATTTTGCGTTCTGCTCCTGTTTCACCATCATTCCAGTTGGTAAAGGTGAGGATGTCGTTGCTGCTGGCTGTGAGGGTTACTTCTGTTCCCTCTTCATACATGTTCTTTCCTTCAACAATGGTTGGGACAGGAGAGGCACTTATCATATAGTCTTTTGCTCCACCTTCAACCTTGTAATTCAATGCGTAGGTGTTTATCTTCTCAAAGTTTGCCTTCAATGCTGTGTTGGCAGAGATAGAGAAGGTGTATGCTTCATCTGTAGATACCACCTGGTTGTTGGCATCTGTCCAGTTGACAAATTTGTAGCCGAAATTCTTTGTTGCTGTTACGGTGATTGATGTCTCTGCATCAAATACGGTTCCTGCAGGAGATACTTTGACTGTTCCTGCTCCTACGGTTGAAACGGCAGCCGACAGGGTGTACTGTTCAACCTGCTGAACGGTTCCGTTCAAGAGACCATTGATGTGTACATCGGCAAAGCCTTGCTCCTTCTTAGAGCCAACGCCGACGGTGCAACTTAGCGTGAAGCCTTCAGCTGATGTCAGTTGGGCTTGCTGCTCGGCAGTGAGCTGGATGACGATATGGTTGGTCAGGTTTTCGTGATCCTTATATTTGTCAGTCTCTGTTGTCTTGTTCTCTCTTAATGCGGTGAAATTACCCAAGTCTACAGAAGTTCCGTCGCTAAGTTTGGCGGTTACGGTTACTCCATTTTCTGAATCTGTACCGAATCGGTTTACGTAGGTACTGATAGAGGTTGGAGTAAATGTTAGTCCTTTGCTAGGTTTAATGGTCCATTCTACGGCTTTTGTTGTGCCAACAGGACCGAAACCAGCCATGACCATCTTGTTTCCGTCTTTGTCTTTTGTAGTCTGTGATGTCTTGAGAGAATACTTCAAGTCACCGGTGTTTACGGAAACCAGACTGAAACCATTTTCTGGTGATTTAGTGTACTGCGTAGCGTAGTTGTCGTCATTAAACGGCCATGAAACGCTAGCTTCTTCGTTCTGGTAGGTTTGCGCATTTGCCACTACCATAACAAACAGGGCAATGAGTGAGAGCCCAAATCTGAGTAGATTCTTTTTCATTTGTTTGCCTTTTTAGGTTGTTGTACTTATTATTTTTATTCACTACCGTCCCGTTAAAGTGGACTAATCGTTCTTTGAAATCATTGAAATAAGTCTTTTATGAGCAGTTTCCATTGACGGACAAAACACCGCTCAGGGAACTGTTCGATAAGACTTATTCCAATGATGTCAAAGAGCAATTTGGTCCCCTCATTCCGGGGCTATTTGATTAATATTAAACTCGTCCCAATTTTAACGGGACTCTAATGATTTAACATATTTCTTTCCCTTAACGACAACTACGCCATGATAACCTTCTCCAACACGCTGACCGTTAAGATTATATATAGCATTATCTTTTTCAGATTCTCTGGAAAGACCTAATACCGGAACAATAGTAGCAAGGCCTCCAACAAGCGTTATCTCCTCACCTGCATTAGTTGGAATATCATAGAGATAAGTATCCGGAAGCGTAGTGGCAGGAATCTTACTTGCATCCTTGACTATAGGCTCCGGCATGCCGTAAGGCTGCATCAAAGAATTGGTATTATTGCCTTCTGCTACAGAAAGAGCTGTACCATCGGCATTTGTCAATGGTGTTGCAGTACGCAGACGTAAGTTTCCGCCGACAGTAGACTTCACTGCAAGCTTCTCTATCTTGCCGTCAACCCATTTCATATCTGTCACCACAAATCCGCCACGGGCACACAGTCCTTTCACTTCGCCACCGGCTTTCCATTCCGTAGGCAATGCAGGAAGAACATGCAAGAAGCCGGCATGTGACTGCACAAGCATCTCTGCTATAGCTGCAGTAGCTCCGAAGTTTCCGTCAATCTGGAATGGAGGATGGGCATCAAACATATTTGCATACGAGCCGCCGTCGGAAGAAGCGATTGTCACATTAGGGTCGAGCAGGACAAGCTGGTTCTTAAGAATCTTCATGGCATGGTCTCCATCAAGCATACGTGCCCACATGGCTTCCTTCCATCCCATCGACCATCCGCGGGCAGCATCGCCACGTCCGACAAGACTCTTGTGTACTGCCTGATAAAGTGTAGCGTTTTCGTATGGAGAAACCTGATTGCCAGGATAAGCGCCCCAGAGATGAGACAGATGACGATGAGACGAATTCTCTTTATCCCAGTCTTCCTGCCATTCCTGTACCTGTCCGTATTGACCAATCTTCCATGGAGTAATCTGTGCCTTCAGAGCATCAAGAGCATCTGCGAAATCCGCATCCTTATCAAGAGCACGAGCTGCAAGAGCTGTATTCTTCAACAAGTCATAGACCATCTCGTTATCCATGGCAACTCCTCCGAAAAGGGCAATGTTTGCAGTTTTACCGTCAGGCTTGGTATAAGAGCCTATACCAGGATGATTCTCCGGTGAGTTGCTCGGACAAACAACCATATACCCTGTATTCGGATCCTTCACAAGAAAATCCTGGAAGAATTCTGCCGCTCCCTTCATTATAGGATAGACCTCTGCAAGATATGTCTTGTCGCCAGAGAAGAGATAACGCTCCCAAAGGTGAGAGCAGAACCATGCGTTACATGTAGGCCATACTCCTACGGTGCCATTGTCTACCGCACCTGTCGTACGCCAAATATCTGTATTATGATGTAAAGCCCATCCACGTGCGCCATACATCTTCTTAGCTGTTTCCGCACCTGTAACACTTACATCCTTGACCATCTCGACAAACGGCTCATGGCATTCTGCAAGATTTGTGACTTCTGCAGGCCAGTAGTTCATCTCAACATTGATATTTGATGTGTATTTCGAATCCCAAGCCGGATACTGACGCGCATCAGGATTCCAGATGCCCTGCAGATTAGCTGGCTGTGTGCCTGGTTGTGAAGAAGATATGAGCAGGTAACGTCCAAACTGGAAGTAGTTGGCTGCCAACTGAGGATCAGAAGTCTTATGGAACTCCTTTATACGCTGTTCCGTGTTCTTGGACTCCTGTGTAGCATTACCTGCAAGAGTCAGGTCCACACGGTCAAACTGTGCCTTGTAGACAGATTCATGATCCGAAAGCGTTGTAACATAATCTTTCTTGCTTTTCTCGTAAGCTTCCAGATAGGCAAGAGCTGATGCACTTGCATCACCGCTTACATCATCATATTTCTTGAAATTAGTGGCTTGCGAAATAATGATTGTAGCGTATGTAGCACCTGTCACATTAAGACGAGGAGCATTTGTAGCGGCTCCCACTGTTCCCTGAGCATAGATATTGACATTGTCGTTTGTAATAGTGCCGTCAGTGTCCACAATACGCAGATAAGTACAAAGGTTGAGCTTGTTTTCCACATTCTCACACTTGTCACGTGCCGGTCCCATCGTTGCCTTGACAGTATGATCGTCATAGAGGACGTTAGACGTGAGCTTCTCTATATTCGACTTATTACAACCGGCATAAGCCACATTGAAGTCGAGTTTACCTGTCTGGTCCGCTTCAAGACGCACCACTGTGACATTATCCTTGAAAGAAGTGAATACTGTACGCTTATACCCTACACCTTTCACATGATACTCCACATTGCTTGTTGCAGTATTCATATCAAGATAGCGAACATAGCCTTGTGCATCAACAGCATCCGAAGTCTGTGCACTTTCCATATCATCGAAACGCTGTCCCGGGAAGCCAAGCAAGACAACACCTGCTGCACGATAACTTGCTCCATGCGAGCCTTGCGACATCCAGTTCGTAACTGCAAGATTCTGTACCGAAGCATAATCTTTATTGAAGATGCCTTGCTGTACTTCTCCGAGTACTCCAAAAGCATTTGCATTATAGTTCGTGTTCGGTCCCTGGTCCCAGAATGTATCTTCGTTGAGCTGGAGCGTATCGCATGCGACACTACCGGAGTGCATAACACCAAGACGACCGTTTCCCAACGGTAGAGCTTCTTCCCAATAGCCTGCTGGCTTGTTGTACCACAAATGATTCTTGCTTTCTATTGTAGGAGCAGGTATCGGATCGGTATCAGCGGTGATGAAACTGAACGTCAAGGCTTTCGCAAGCACATTTCCAGAAAGGTCACTTACTGTATTTGCCGGTAGCTCAAAGTTATACATCGCACTTTTGTCAAGAGCAGAATAGCTGAAACGAATTACATTGCCGTTTACTGTTGGAGCAAGCTTGACAACACTGTTTGTATTTGCATTCGTAAGCGTTGCCTCTGCCCCATCCGCCACATGCACACTCTCGTCAAAGTTCAAAGCAATGGTTCCTGTTGTCACGACATTATCCTCATTATCCTTTGGACGGCTTGATACGAATGCCGGTGCTTCATGGTCGTCAGCAAGCACCTTTACATATTTCAGATTGTAATTGCTATTCTTCGTGGCACTGACAATAAAGAGTCTCACTATGACATTCTCCTTATTGTCGGCATCAAGAGAGTAAACAGCATCATTATATTTATTCCAATGACTGCCGCTGACATAGTCATCAAGTGTTGTCCATGTCGTCCCTCCATCAACGGAATACGCCACACCAAAATGTGTGGAGCTATTTGAGCCGTCGCCTATAGCGAAATTAAGTTTCACGTTGTTCAGGTTTACAGTAGGGAAATTCACTTCGAAATATTGGTCATGTGTTGAGGCATCACCATAGTTTTCCTTTTGTGTAAATTTATCTGTCGAAGCTGTGTTCAGACGCAAGACATAGCTGTCCTTACTTTGCTTTACCTCCCACTTGCCGTCACTTGTCTTCAGCGAAAGCTTATAGTTGGTCCGTACTCCAGAACATGTGTTCGGCAGAAACACCGGTTGTTTACTTTTCCATGCGGTATTGCTTATCGCCTGCCATCCGCTGCCATCCGGAGTGTAGGTCACAACAGTTCCGCTGCTTGAGCTTTCCCATCCCTCCGAGAACACCCATGACGCAACAGCTGTCTGTTGCGCATGGCTGATAACAGGATTCGCAAAGGTAAAAGCCAAAAGCATCAGAGCCACATGGAATAAATGACTCATCATTCTTTTCATAATTTTACTTTTTAATTGTTTTTAGATTACACTACCGTCCCGTTAAAGTGGACTAATCGTTCTTTGAAATCGTTGAAAATAAGTCTTTTATGAGCAGTTTCTAGAGTCAACGGACTTGAATTCGTAACTTTGCAGCCAAATACACGGCTGCGTTGACAGCCCAGCAGATAGCCGACCTCTACAAGAACCGTTGGCAGATAGAGCTGTTCTTCAAGTGGCTCAAGCAGCACCTCAAGATCAAAAAGTTCTGGGGAACTACCGAGAACGCTGTCAGAATACAGATAGCGGCTGCTATTACTGCCTACTGCCTTGTGGCGATTGTCCAGCACGATATGAAGTTGAAACGCTCGGCCTACGAGGTCTTGCAAATCCTCAGCATATCATTGACGGACAAAACACCGCTCAGGGAACTGTTCGATAAGACTTATTCCAATGATGTCAAAGAGCAATTTGGTCCC